>Ga0207693_10000548_pt1 | contig 33997 bp, 24 predicted proteins | sample LARL81metaG_FD_184347 | JGI IMG/M metagenome (GOLD analysis project Ga0207693, IMG submission 184347) | Corn, switchgrass and miscanthus rhizosphere microbial communities from Kellogg Biological Station, Michigan, USA - LAR L8-1 metaG... | ecosystem: Host-associated > Plants > Roots >... | reverse complement strand
GAGTGTTCGATCATCGGTTTTGACGACGTGAATCCATCGCAGCTCTTTGTGCCTTCACTGACCACGGTGCGCCAGCCGATGGAGGCCATGGGCGCCAGTGCTGTCAGCATTCTCATTGAGGGTATCAGCGCGGCTGCCGAAAATCGCAGCGGCTCGGCCATTCATCGCAAGCTCCCCGCCGAACTGGTAATTCGTGAATCGACGCAAGCTGTGCCTTGATCTATTGCGTGTTTCTCGCATTACTTCTCTTTTGCGAAACTTCCTGGGATGGTCGCCGGCAGAGCGCCGGCAAAAGCAATACGTCCAAAAAGCGCCTCAGCCAGCGCCTCCATGGCTGGAGGCAGGATGCTGTATGTGCAAACGTAAGTGGGTACCGCTGGATATGCGGCAAGATCATAAGGCATGCGCAACGCGATCGTAATCATGCGTGTTCCCTGCTTGATGAGCTTCTGAACTAACCACGCCTGCGCGGGATGAGCAGTAGCATTGATGGTTCCCAGGACCACCACATCGTATTTCGCCAGCCGCTCGGATAATGCTCCGATCTCCTCGGCTGCAGGGCTCATCGCAAATGAAAACTCATCAACTTTCGGGTGATATCGCCGCAGGGCATCCGCAAGCACCGGCTTCACGTATGACGAAGTATCGGCGGGAGTCAGATCTTCCGGACGCGGAATTGCGACCGCGATCTTCTGGTCCGCGCCGATCCGTAAGGGCAGGAGTCGGGCGGTATCGCGCACCAGTGTGACCGATTTGCGCGCCACCTCTTGCGCAAGGCGAAGATGCTCCTGGCAGCTAATCACAGATAAAGGTTCCTGCGGCTGGCGCTTGATCCAATTCTTCAGCGCCATGATGCGCCGCGCTGAAGCATAAATCTCATCGGCTGAAAGCAATTCTCTGCGCGCGGCTTGCACCAGATTGCTCCAGGCCGGTTCCACCCGTGAAAGATCGTGGTTGAAGAGAAGTAGATCAATGCCCGCAGCAACGGCAGCCATCGTTTCAGCCACGTAACCGGGGCCTTGTTCCATGGCGTGCATATCGAGAGCGTCTGATACGACAACGCCATTGAAGCGCATCTTGCGGCGGAGCAGATCACGTAGGATTCGCGGTGAGAGCGTCGCGGGCAATTCATTCGATCCGCCATTCAACGCTGGCATCACGATATGCGCCGTCATTACCAGCCTCACCCTGCTCTTCACGGCAGCGCGGAACGGAAACAGTTCGACAGAGCGAATCCGTTTAGCATTGTGTCTCACGATGGGAGCGCCGCGATGCGAATCGCTGGAAGTATCTCCATGTCCCGGAAAATGTTTGGCTGTCGCGGCTACTCCGGCGCTTTGCAGGCCGCGAATCAACGCAGTGCTCAGGCGCGCCACCAACTTTGGGTCTTCACCGAAAGAGCGTGTGCCAATGACTGGATTCAGAGGATTGCTGTTGACGTCGCAGACCGGCGCGAAGTCAACATTGATGCCCACGGCAGAAAGCTCTTTCCCTAGCGCACGTCCAACCTTATAAGCGAGCTTGTCTGAGCCGGTCGCACCCAAGGCCATGTTGCCAGGAAATGGCGTGGTCTGGTCCACGGCCATGAGTTGGCCGCCCTCTTGGTCTGCGGCAATCAAGAGCGGAGGCTGACCTGATTCGGTGGCGGCGCGCTGCAGAGCATGAGTTAATCCACGCAGTTCAGCCAGATTGCCCATATTCTTATGGCGGAATAGAACCACTCCGCCAACGTGCTGGCGCCGCAGGACCTCAAGAAACTGCTCTGGTGGGGCTTCCCTGCCCTCAAACGTCAGCAGAAATTGCTGCCCTACTGCTTGTTCCAGCGTCATAGCATTTTTTGAGATTGCACTTTGCATCCAGGGATTCCAGTTCCTATGGCTCCCCCGCCAAAGCTTTCGTCGGCGTTGATTGAGGCTCGGCGCTTGCTCCGCCAATTGGAATGAAGCGGGCCATCGCCAGAGCAGGAATAGCTGCAATCAACACCCAGACGAAAAACTTCTGGTAGCCAATCCATTTCTGGATATAACCGCTGAATGCTCCAGGGATGACGAGGCCAAGGTTCATCAGAGAATTGGCGAATGCATAGTGCGCGGCTTGATATTTCCCGGGTGCAATTTCCTGCATCATCAGTAGAGTTACCCCGACAAAGCCAAAGCCGTAGCCGAACATTTCCACGGACAGCGCAACGGAAATTGCGATGAAGTTCGAGGGCATTGCCGTGCTCAGATACACGTAAGCAGCGTTAGGAAGATTCATGATGATGATGAGAGGGATCAGAGCGCGCCTCAGGCTCAGCCACGATGTGAAGTATCCCCCTAGCACTGAACCGGCGATAAATGCGGCGGTGCCGAATGTTCCGTAGATGGTTCCAAATTGCGCGGTGCTGAGACCGAGTCCGTGATCGGCGCGCAGAGATTTGAGGAACAACGGGCCAATTTTCACCAACTGTCCTTCGCCCGCGCGGTACAGAAAAATGAAAACCAGCAGGAGGATTATGTTGGGCTTGCGGAAGAAACTCACGACGACGTCCCAATAGGTTTGCGCGACTTCGGCGGCGCTTCCCGAATGCCGTTCTTCGCCGCTACGGGGCAACACGCGCGCGTGATAGAGGCCAAGTACGACGAGAATAAGACCGAGACCGCCAAAGATGATCATCCAGGTCCGGAAGATTGGCATCCTTGCTTCAAGAAAGCCCGCGAGGATGATGAGGCCGCCCTGAGCGAAGAATCGAGCTACGTTGTAGAAGCCTCCCAACCATCCAGCGTAAGCAGATTGCTGTTTAGCAGTGAGGCTGGCGATGTAAAGGCCGTCGGCGACAATGTCATGCGACGAGGAGCAGAACGCCAGGATCGCGAACAACGCAATCGAGTAACGGAAATAGCCTGGCAGCGGCAGGCACAGAGCCACCAGTCCGAGGCTAAGACCGGCGGCGAATTCAAAAAAGACCACAAAAAACTTTTTAGTCTTATACATCTCCAGAAACGGGCTCCAGAGCGGCTTGAGCGACCATGGGATCCCGAGGAGACTGATAGCAAGGGCAATCACTTCATTGCGCACACCTGCGCGCTGATAAAAGACGAGCGCCAACAGGCCCACGGTAAAGAAAGGCAGCCCCTCGGCAAAGTAGAGGGTTGGCACCCACCGTGCAGGAGAGGCGTGCTCGCGTCCATTTGCGAAATTCACAGAGTTGATTTTTCCCATTGAGCATCAAGGATGGCGTCCGCGGCTGATCGTCGCGGACGCCAACGGTTCCTTGTTTATGGCACGCCCAGGCTGTTCATGTACTCATGCGTATAAGCAAGGGCAGGATTCGTGGTGCCACTACTCGAGCTGCCGCCGGCGCCGGGCGTGTCGCGATCAAACGCCCAGAAGCGCGAAGTCGGCAGGTGGTTGGAGATCACAAAAGCATTCACCGTGTCGATGTTCTGCAGGCTTGTGATCTCGTCCTGAGTATCGGCCTTTCCGATCATCATTGTGATTCCGATATGAGTGAAAGGTATGCCGGATTGAGCGTTGAGCGCCTGCGCCGCGGCGATCGCGGACTGGCCCATATCGCACGCGTTGTTTACCACCACGCAGTTGCTGGTAGTGGTGGAGCCATAGTCAAAAGTCATGAGGTTGACGACGTAGTTGCCGGTCAGTCCCAGACGCTTGATCTCATTCACCACCGTCGTACCGGCGCTTCCCCCCGTGATGGGATTGGCCGACCCGGAGCCGAGTGACTGGATGGTAAAGCTGAATTGCAGGTTGGGGAATGTCTGCATGGCTGTCTTGGTAGCGTTGATCAGATCGTCAATGAGCGCCTGCGATTGGCCCAGTTCGATATCGTAATCAATGCCGACCAGGTTTGGCGAGTTATAACGATTGATGAAGTTGATCAGCCCCTGACCGCTGGAGCAGTCGAACGAGCCATTGGCGCCGCCAGTGCTGATGATGTACTTCTTGCCGGCGTTGACAAAGACCTGAACGTTCGTGGCTTCCTGCGCGGGTGTAATGCCGGCCCAGGATTCTGCATCGCAGGTGCCGGTGGCAAAAGACCAGATCAGCGTCGAGTTCGGCATGGCGCTGGTTACCGGCTGGACCGTGCCCGTTACAGCCGATTGCTGCAGCCCGGTATTGAAGTTGGCGTTGAGTGTCACGTCCTTATACGCAGCAAAGATCACGCTGCCCGGCGGTGGCGGAGTTGGCGTCGGCGTGGCTTTGGGTGTAGGAGTGGGAGTTGGAGTAGGCGTCGGCGCGCCGGTGGTACAGGCAACGCCCGTAAACCACGGATCGCCGGAGCCTGCAGGACCGGCGTTGCCGGCAATCGTCGGATCCTGACCCTGGTTCCAGAATTGCGCAGTAAAGTTCAAACCATTCTTGCTGGCCTTGTTTCCGCCATTGCAACTGGTGGTGGAGGTATTGCAATAAGCAAGACTGGAATTCCATGCCGGAGCGCATGTGCCTCCACCGCCAGGCGGGGGCGTAGGAGTCGGCGTTGCAGTTGGAGTTGGCGTGGGCGTCGCAGTTGGAGTCGGGGTGGGCGTAGGCGCGCCGCTGACCTTTCCCCACAACGCTGGAACGTTGGGCGGCTCCCAGCCAACCTGGGAGGTGTGGGCCTGGATGCACTTGTATTCAACACTCTGATACATCACCAGTGCGCCTACTGCATAAGCGGTGTTGGGCGCCCAGTTAGGAATGGTTTGAGCGAATGACGTGGTGGATGTTAGGCACAGAACCAGTGCCGCACCCAGGATGCCGCTATAAATCTTTTTCATTGGCGGAGTCTCCTAATCTCTTTCTTCCAGCCTTCAATTGCTGGATAAGGATCCATTGCCATGGTGTGTTTCCGGCAAAGGATCTTGCCGGAGTCGGTCGGATACTGCTCGACGGGGTTGCGGTATGCATAGCGCGGGGCAGGAAGCACGCGCTAAAAAAACTCCAATACAGTAACACTTTTTTCATGAAACGATTCAATAAAATTTAATTAATCGATTCAATGACCAGCTCCAAAGTGGGAAACAGCAGCAAGCAATTTCAGGAGGAGCAAGGCGGTTTTCTCGGTAGAACCGAATCAGCGGACGTCGCTGCGGGTATCCTTGCCTGGCTTAGTGCTTGCAGCCATAGCAGAGAACGTGTAAACAGGATTGAGCTGAATCCGCTCTATGCCCACAGTCATCACCGCCTCGCGCCTCGTTACTCCGGTCGAATGGATTGAAGCGCCGATTGTCGTTGTGGAAGATGGGCACATCACTGCTTTACGGTCTCGCAATTCTGCGGAAATCCCTGCCGGCCGCCGACTTGATTTTGAGAATTTGATCCTGGCTCCCGGGTTTATCGATATCCACATACACGGCGGTGCAGGCAGAGATGCCATGGAGGCTGATGAGTCCGCCCTGGCACAGATTGAACGCCAACTCGTGAAGCATGGCGTCACAGCGTATCTGCCGACCACGGTCACAGCGCCTCACGAGAAAATTCTTGAAGCCTTAGACGGCCTTGGCAAGTCAATCGCCGTTGCAAATAAGAATCACGGCCGCGCGGCCCCTCTGGGCATTCATCTTGAAGGCCCTTTCATCAGCCATGAAAAATGCGGGGTGCATCCTACAAAGGATCTTCTAACGCCTTCCCCGCAAGCGCTCGACCGTTTCTGGCAGGCTTCTGCGGGGACCATCCGCATGATGACGATTGCTCCGGAGCTTCCGGGCGCGGCAGAAACAATTCGGCACGCTCAAACGCTGGGCGTTCACTCCAGCCTGGGGCATTCGAATGCCACTTATCAGCAGGCGCAGTCTGGAATTTCAGCTGGCGCTGATCATGCAACGCACACATTCAACGCCATGAGGGCGCTCGATCATCGCGATCCGGGCATTCTGGGCGCGGTGCTGGAGAATGACCAATTGACCGCCGACATCATCGCCGACGGAATTCACGTCCACCCGAGCGTGTTAGAGCTGTTCCTGCGCGCGAAAGGCGCTGACCGGGCCATCCTTATTACTGACGCAATCAGTGCAACGGGGATGCCGGACGGAATCTACAGTCTGGGCGGGCTTGAGGTGCAGGTGAGCAACGGTCGTTGTGAGTACCAGGGCAAATTGGCTGGCAGCGTTCTGACCCTTGATCGCGCGATCCGCAATGTGATGACTTTCGCTGGATGGCAACTCCAGCAGGCAATCAAGCTGGCAACGTTGAATCCCGCGCAGCGTCTGGGAATTTCCGATCAGCGAGGACTGCTGGCGACGGGAATGCGCGCTGATTTGGTTGTGCTTACGCCTGAAGGACAGGTGGTTCAAACCATCATTGGCGGGGAGATCGCGAATTGATGAATTTCGCGGAGAATCGAGTGTTCACCGGCAATCATTATCGATGCTTGATGTCTGTTCTGATGGCATTGATCGTCCTTTGCCCCACGCTCCACGGGAAAAACAAGCACCAGGGCCAGGTCGTTGGCTATTTCACTGAGGGCGGCGCGGCGTCCGGCAAGTATCCGGTAAAGAACATTGTGACCAGCGGCGCGGCGAATCTACTGACGCAACTGGACTATGCTTTTGGCCACGTAAAAGATGACCAATGCCAGATCGCGAACCGTGAGGTGGGGCTGGATCATGAGTACGATGCTGCTTCCAGCGTAGACGGAAGCGCTGACCCGCAGGGTCCCAACCAGTTGCGCGGCACTTTTCATCAGCTTCAAGAGCTGAAGCATCTCTATCCCAATCTGAAGATCCTGATCTCCTTCGGTGGCTGGGGACAGTCGGAGGGCTTTACCAGTGCGGCTGCGCCTGAGCATCTGCGCGATTTCGTCCGCTCCTGCGTGCAAACCTTCATTGCCGGCCACTTTGCTCCCGATATCGAAGGCCCCGGCATTTTTGACGGCATCGATATTGACTGGGAGTATCCGGTCGAGGGCGGTATCCATCAGGGGACTCCTGAGGACAAGGCAAATTTCACCGCTCTGGTAGCAGAATTCCGGCGTCAATTGGATGAGTTACGCCCCGGATATCTGCTCACTGCCGCCCTGCCCGCGGAGGAGGAATACTACAAGAATTTTGAGCTGAAGGAAATCAGCACATACCTGGATTACATTTCAATCATGGCTTACGACCTGCACTGGAACTCTGAACCAACAACAAACTTTCACAGCGCTCTATTTCATGATCGAGCAGACCCGTCCAAAGCTCCTCTTGACAAGCGCTATGGAGACTACGCTGTTCGCGGCTTTTTGCAGGCTGGCGTGTCGGCAAACAAACTTGTCTTTGGAGTGCCATTCTACGGCAAGGGATGGCAAGGCGTGAAAGATGCCAATCATGGACTGTATCAACCCGCGACCGCCCCGGCACAAACCGGCGGGAGCTATCGCGAATTGAAGGACCTGCCCCCAGAGGCCGACCGCAGATATTCATCCAAAGCTGTTACGTGCACAGTTTTGTTTAATTCAACATTTTGGAGCTATGACTGTCCACAGGCGCTGCACAAGAAAATGGCATATATCAGACATCATCATCTAGGCGGCGTGATGTTTTGGGAACTAAGCCAGGACAGTCCAGATCTGGAGTTACTTCGTATTTTGAGTGGCAAATGAGTTGTACCGTGTTCGAACGATTGGAATCGGGATTCATCGGGAGGTCCAAAACACATTTTCGCGTAAATCAAATACTTCGCATGTGACTAAAATCACACCATTCGGCAATGCGCTGTTCGCGCCTCCCCGCGCGGCACATCGGCGTGTTTTTCAACTATCGCTGCTCGGAAGATTTGTAAAATTCAGAGTTGCTGAAACTAGGAATCGCATGTACGATGTAGCGCAGTTTTCCGGTCAACCCTAGCTTGGTTCCAAAGGTGCGGGTTGGTGTGTGTGCCCCAGTAGCCGTCGTTCCTAAAAAACTTGAGAGGTCGTCATGAGGTGCTTTCGCGCTCTTCGCCTGCCTTCGCTGTTTCTGCATGTTTTCATGATTTTGCTGCTGGTTTCCGCAACCGCCGTTGCGGCGCAAACTGCGCAAGATGGCCAGGGAACTGGCGCCGGGACTGATCTGAGATTTCATAAGTTTCAGCCCGCGGTAGCTCCGGAAAATGCGCTGCCGGCTGCCGCCCTGCAGGCCGGTCCCGATACGATCACCCAGCAGCAGATTCTGGCTTTGGAGCAGGACAAGGCATCGCGCACTCCGGCACAGCAGAAGATCGACTCCAATGTCCTTTATACGATCAGGATGCTCGCCGGGCAGCCAGCCGCTGCCGGCATTCCAACCCTGAACACCGGCATTGACGTAGACAATGCAAACAATCTGATCGTGGACATCACCGCCAACGTGTCAGACCAACTGTTGAAACAACTGAACGGGGCGGGCGCGCTGGTCTGGTATTCAAACGCGCGGTTTCACAGCATCCGCGCGGTAGTGCCTTCCAATCAGATTGAAACCATTGCTTCCTGGCCTGAGATTCTTTTTATCGCCCCTAAGACCGAATCGCTCACGTCGAGCAGGCTTCACTTCAGTCATGACCCGGTGCTGCGGCCCAGTTTCGCCCAACGCGCAGCCCGAATCCGCAAGCTGTTGGCGATGGCGCTGCGGGCCAGGGCGGCCGCCGGCACCAATGGAACAGGACAAGGCGCTGTGACCACCGAAGGTGACGCCACCCACCGCGCCTTTGATGCGCGCGGAACGTTCAGCGTGAACGGATCGGGACTGAAGATCGGCGTACTTTCTGACAGCGCCAATGCTACCGGCGCACTGACCGCGGCCCAGACATCCGGCGATATGCCGCCGAACTGTCCTGCCGGCCCGCCATGCTTCACCATGGTGCAGGACTTTGCCGGTGGCTCCGACGAAGGATTGGCCATGATGGAGATCGTTTATGACATGGCGCCGGGAGCCAGTCTCTTTTTTGCCACCGCTGACGTGAGTGAAGCGAGCTTCGCCCAGAACATCCTTAACCTGCGCGCTGCGGGCTGCGACATAATTGTTGACGATGTCTTTTATTTCGACGAACCGGTTTTTCAAGACGGCATCGTGGCGCAGTCAGTGGCCAGCGTTACTGCTGATGGCGCTCTTTATTTCTCGTCAGCGGGTAATGAAGGCAACATTGATTCCAACACCGCCGGATATTTTGAAGGCGACTTCAACGACACCGGATCACCGGCCTTCACCTTTCCCGGTGGAACAAAGACCGGCACCATCCATAACTTCGGTAGCGTGGCCACCCCGATAAACGGCGACATCATTACCGCGCGCGGCTTTGTCTATAACCTGAATTGGGCCGATCCGGCACAGGGGGCCGCCAACGATTACGATCTGTTCGTCGTCAGCTCCGCTGGCGTAGTAAAAGCTTCATCTACCAACATCCAGACCGGCACGCAACGCCCTTATGAGCAGATAACTCCACCGGCTCTCGCCGCAGGTGACCGCCTGGTGGTATTCAAAACCGCTGCATCCGCGCCCGTCTTCTTCGCTATCAATACTCTGCGTGGACGGCTGAGCGTGAATACTACTGGACAAACTCACGGCCACTCCGCTGTCGATCAGGTAGGCATGTTTTCAGTTGCGGCAACGCCCGCAGCCCAGGCGATTGGCGCCGGTAATCCGATTGGGCCATTTCCAAATCCTTTCAGCGCCACCAACAACGTGGAGTTGTTTACCTCCGATGGTCCGCGGCGCGTCTTCTTTAATGCTGATGGTTCAGCCATTACGCCCGGAGATTTTTCGTCTACAGGTGGCACGGTACGCAACAAACCAGATATCACTGGTGCGGACGGTGTCTCTACTACTTTGCCCGCAGGTTCCGGGCTGAATCCATTTTTTGGCACGTCGGCTGCCGCACCGTCTGCCGCTTCAGTAGCGGCACTGGTCAAGTCCGCGAATCCTGCATTGACCCAGACCGAGATTCGCAATGCTTTGACCAGCACGGCCATCGACATCATGGCGCCGGGCTTTGACCGCGATTCCGGCAGCGGCATCGTGATGGCCTGGGAAGCATTGAACTCGCTTGGGATAACCGGCACTGCGAACCCGCAACTCGGAGCCGTAACAGCAGCCGAAAATCCGGGCAACGGCAACGGCGTGATTGAAGCGGGTGAAGGCGGCTTACTCACTATCCAGTTGAAGAACACATCTGGAACTGTGGATGCAACTGCGATTTTCGCTGCGCTCACAACTTCCACGCCAGGAGTCACCATCACTCAGCCCGGCATCAGCGCGTATCCTGATCTGGCTGCGGGCACCGGAGCCGCCACCAACACCACACCTTTTACTTTCACAGTAGCCAGTGACGCTGCATGCGGGCTTACCATCAATTTCACCTTGACCGTGAACTACACCGGCGGGCCGCCGCGTGTGGCGACCTTCAGCGTACCTACCGGTATGATTACCTTAACTAACAATCTCGGCACTTTGCCCACCGGACAGCTTGGCATCACCACCGCTACCGGCCAGCAGACCAACCGTGTGACGCGCAACGGCGTCCCCAGTGTGTGCGGAGTTCAGAAGACGTTTCCCGGAACGACCGTCACAGCGGGCACCAGGACATTTGACTCCTACAGCTTCGCGGCCTGTAAATCTGCGTGCGTGACGCCGCTCCTTACTTCGGGCAATGGCGTAAACATCTTTGAAGTTGCTTATGCGGGAACATTCGATCCCGCTAACATATCCACTAACTATGCTGCCGATCCTGGTCTCAGCGGCAGTCCGCAGAGCTTCGGAGTCAGCACCACGGCAAGTAACACGTACACCATCGTTGTGGCTGATGTTCCGGGCACGGCAACCGGCACCAGCTACAACCTGCAGCTTCCGGCATGCGTGCTGAACTGCAATATCAACCAGGTTCCGGTAGCCCAGGCACACGACGTTACGGTGACCTCGGCCGTCGCGGGCGGAAGCGCAAATGCCAGCATCGATAACGGCTCCTTCGATCCTGATGGCGATGCGCTGACTATTACGCAGTCGCCAGCCGGCCCATATCCGCACGGCAATACGACTGTGCTGTTGACCGTGACAGATACGAAAGGCGCAACCTCACAGGCAAGCGCTGTTGTAACGGTTGTGGATGCAGTTCCACCTGCAATCGCCCAAGCATTCGGAGCAGCCAGCATCCCGTTAAATGGATCAACCAGTCTGAGCTTCACCATTCAGAACAACAACGCGAGCTTCACGCTGACCGGCGTTGGCTTTAGCGACCCGCTGCCAGCGGGTCTGGTGATCTCCACTCCGAACGGGCTCACTGGCTCGTGCGGTGGCGGAATAATCACTGCGACGCAGGGGACGAATGTGATCAACCTCTCGGGCGCCACCCTGGCGACGAACAGTTCCTGCACGTTCTCAGTAAACGTGACGGGCATTGCGGCAGGTCTGCAGAACAACACCACGGGCAACGTGACTTCAACCGAGGGCGGCACAGGCAACACGGCTTCAGCCAGCGTGACGGTTGAAGCTCCGCCGTCGATCGCCAAGATCTTTAATCCTTCAACGATCTCACTGAACGCGACGACCTCGCTGACTTTCACCATCACCAATCCGGCAGCGAATGTCGATCCGCTGACCGGCGTTGCATTTACTGACACCCTGCCGACCGGCCTCACGGTTGCGAATGCAACGGCCACGGTTTGCGGCGGAACGCTAACCACAACCGCGCCGGCGGGAATTGCGCTTTCTGGTGCAAGCATCAATACCAACAGCCAGTGCCAGTTCAGCATTGCGGTCACAGGCGCGGCTGAGGGGCAGTACACGAATACCACCGGCAACGTAACTTCAACCAATGGCGGCACGGGCAACACGGCTTCAGCCAATCTGACTGTTGCTTCAGCCCCGACGATTACCAAAGCCTTTGGCGCAGCCAACATTTTGCTGAATGCCAGCACCTCGCTGACTTTCAATATCAGCAACCCGAACGCAGATGTGGCGCTGACAGGAGTGGCGTTTACTGATGCATTGCCAGCAGGTCTGGTAGTAGCAACTCCCAACGGTCTTACTAACAGTTGTAGCGGAACAGTTGCGGCGGGTGCTGGTTCAGGCTCGATTAGCGTCACAGGCGGCACACTGGCTGCGAGCGCTTCATGCACAATCAGCCTGAATGTTCAGGGTATCGCGGCGGGAGTGCAGAACAACACCACCGGCCCGATCTCGGCGACCGAGAGTGGCGCGGGCGCAACCAGTAACACGGCCAGCATCACAGTAATTAGTCCGCCGAGCATCGCCAAGGCATTTGGCGCGGCCAGCATCAACCTGAATGGCACGACCACACTGACCTTCACTATCGCTAATCCGAATGCCACAGTGGCACTGACGGGAGTGGCGTTTGGTGACACGCTGCCGGCAGGTTTGACGGTAGCGAATCCAAATGGGCTCACCGGCTCCTGCGGTTCAGGCACGATCACCACGGGAACGGTATCAGGCTTCTCGGTAGTCAACCTCGCAGGCGGCACGATCGCAACCGGCGGTTCCTGCACCTTCTCAGTGAATGTGTTGGGAACGACCAGCGGGCACAAGGTGAATACCACCGGCACAGTGACCTCCGGCAACGCTGGTTCGGGCAACCAGGCCACGGCGGCGATCGATGTTGTGGCGCCTGATCTAACCATTACCAAGACGCATACCGGCAACTTCAACCGTCCCCAAACAGGCGCGACCTACACTATTACGGTGAGCAACGCCGGCTTTGGATCCACCTCAGGAACAGTGACGGTGACTGACACGTTGCCGAACGTCCCCAACACGCTGGTGCCTACGGCCATCAGCGGCACCGGATGGAGCTGCACTCTGGCTACACTTACCTGCACGCGCAGCGATGCGTTGCCTTCAGGCAGCAGCTATCCTCCGATCACGTTGACTGTGAATGTGCCGCAGAATATCCAGGCCAACGTAACCAACTCCGCTGCGGTCTCTGGTGGCGGTGACGTGAACACCAGCAACAACACTACAAATGATCCGACCCATATTGGTCCGCCGCTGCAAATCGCGCCGAATAACAACGCCACTGCGCTGACAATTACCAGTGGCAGTTCAGCTTCTATGGACTTCACTGTGGATTCAAGCAACGGCATCGGCGCGGTGACGTTTGCCTGCACTGGCCTGCCGGCGGCCAGCGCCTGCACCTTCAATCCGCCATCTGAAAGCCAGCTCACCGCTACGGTGACCATGACGATAACCACCACCAAAAGCGGGACGGCAACACCGGTCGCTTTCAATCCGCCCAACATGCTTTACGTTCCGCTGGTATCGTTCGTTGGCCTGCTGGGTTTCATCCTCTACAGCATGAAACCCTTCAGGCCGCGTATGCGCCTGGTCATGTTTGCCGCCAGCGTGATTGTTCTGCTCTCCCTGGCAGGCTGTGGAAGTAATAGTATGCAGGGGACGCCTAAAGGGACGTTCCCCGTCACCGTAACCGCCACTGGGACAGGCGCTCAGGCCACAGTAACACTGAACTTGACCGTGCAGTAAAGAACACTCTCAGTAAAATGGGCCCTCAGCCGAGGGCCCATTCTTGTCGAAGAGCTCTCCTGTGTAAACTTTGCTTCCACTAAGTTATTGACAAAAATGGTCTGCGAAAAATGATTTAAAAACCCCCGACCCCTGGTCCCGAACCAGATGCCAGAGCTCATTGAAGTCTGTTGAGGTCCAGGCGAATCAATCCTGTAGGACTGTGATGTATTTTGGACCCAAACTATCTACTTTAAGTCTCGAAGTTCGCGCGGTTCACGTTCTGCTGCTGTGCTCGCCGATTCCATTGGTACAACTGATACTCCTGACTCTGATCTCATGCAGTCCATATAATCTTTGATCGCTTGCGAGTATCTCCTAGTCGGACGCGATTTGACATTGCCAGTTCCCCAATTAAGCCAGAAGGGTGTTGCGTTTAACTTCTTTAATAACACCGCATTTAATGTCCAGCAGGACTACATGGGGATTACGATGGCCTGACTAGCAGCTTTTTGGCTAGACCAGAGGGCTCATCGGCGCTTTCCAATCAATGAGTTCCAGAATGAACCCTGACATTAAAGTCTATAGTTTGTAGTAGAACCGGCGGGGCCGGGCCTCTAAACCCCTGTGGTACTACGCATCTCACTTTACGGGGCGCTCCACTAGCTACATATATTCGTTCCAGCAAAACAAGGAAATCCATTTCTGAAATCGTGAAAAAAACTTAACGTTTGGCAATCGCGTGGGAAACAAATATATGTTGGCAGCACGCGCCATTTTATCTGAGTTGACAACATTCGCTGAAGTGATGGGCCTTAGGAGGTTTTTTCTAATGGATCGTATGTCGAGCCTGTAGCTACATTGTTCACGCTTCTGTCACTTGCCTAGTCCATCTGGACGCCACGATCCATCCCGATTTGGCGCAAACAAGTCCTATCCAAGTTGACTGGCAAGCCGTCGGCACACCAATCAGCGGGGAACGGCGGGCGACGCAGAATCAAGCTCGATATCTCCCTTAAGAAGGCGGCTCAACTTGCGCTGCAAGTCATCACAGACATATTGCACCAACTTAGCCTCGGCTGTGGCTCGAAGCCAAGTGATTAGGCGACGAGCAAGATCAGTAATTACATGTAACTGCCGGGTGCATGCGCTACATCGCTATCGCCCAAGTCCGTTATGGGAACCGTTCACATTCCGCTGGAACTTCAGGTTTATGCCTGCAGTAGAAACCCCATAGTCATATGGACTATCGAACATTCACTTTCATCCTCAGCTAATTGGCGCTTCGGAACCTGGCTCCCCACGCAATTGCTGGCTGTCCCGCCTGGTGTTCATATTCTATTGATCGATGTCAGTTCCATACCGGAATGGCCGGAAGCAGTCCGCAAGTGGTCTGATGCGGGGCACAGGACGATTCTTATCGTAAATGGCGGTTGGCGAACCGGAACCGCTGAGCTTCGAGCTTTGTATTTGGGGGTGCGCGGGATCGTTCATATTACCCAGGACTTTCTCCAACAGCTCTCGGAAGCGATCAGCTTCGTCGCTCTAGGACAGTTATTTGCCAGCACCGCGGTGCTGGACGAGTTCCATTGTGGAACGCGGCGCATGCGCCCGCGCTCTGCCACACCTCCTCTTTCCTTTCGCGAAGAGCAAGTCATGGATCTGTTGCTTAAGGCTTTGACCAATAGAAAAATCGGAGTAGTACTTGGAATCAGTGAGCGCACCGCCAAGTTTCACGTTTGTAACCTGTTGCGCAAATTACAAGTAAAGACCCGGAGAGAGCTCATTGAGAAATATGGCACTTTACTCGTTCAGTCTAAGTCAGCGTAGGGTTGGGAAGAATAACTTATGAAAAGCCTGTCCAGATAAAGACAGTGTCCTGACCTTCTTTATGTAGTTCAGGCAGTTGTGCCGCCACAAATTACATTGTATTTACTATCGATGGGCATGGAGGCGATATGGCCGCCGACAGTGGACCATATTGGAATCATCGGCGTTACCTTCGCCCAAGGCACCATGTGGATTATAGCCGGACTAGCTTCTTGTGGAAAAAGCATTCCCCAAGTGAGAAAAGCGAAGCTATGCCCGGGTTGGGGCAGTGGGACTTAAATGGGAAATACTATCCAATACGGCATGTGTGAATTGAATAGAGAGACAAAGAATTGGTTCGCTGTATTTACCACGCCACGCCACGAGAAACAAGTGGAGGAGTATTTTCGCGTCCTGGAGATCGAGAGCTTCCTTCCGCTGATCCGAGTGGGGCGAAGATGGAAAGACGGGTCAAAAGGAATCGTGGAGCTCCCATTGTTTCCAAGCTATACATTTGTGCGGATTGGCTGCGGCGGGCGTATCCCTGTGCTCTCGGTGCCAGGCGTACTGTCAATTGTAGGCGGGGGGCGCAAATCGATGTCCATTTCTGATCCATATATTCATTTTTTACAGAAGGGTCTTGAGGAGGGAAAGATTGAGGCGCATCCCTACCTCACGTCGGGAACGAAGGTGCGCATTCGTAGCGGAGTAATGGCCGGCATGGAAGGCATTCTCCTGCGCAAGAAGAACGACCTTCGTGTCGTTCTCACGCTTGAAATGATTATGAAAAGCGTGAGGGTGGAAGTAGAGCTGGAAAATATAGAGCCAGTCGGCCGGCCCGGCAATGTTGATTTGTCGCGAATTGAAGAAGCCGCCTGACCTAATATCAGCAGCCGGCGGCAGCCAAAGTCTGCCTGTATTCTTGCCCAAATGATGCCCGTCAAAAGTAGAACAAGCTAACTTCCGGCATACATTTCTTCGCGCTCCATTTCACTCGCGGTGCTGCATATCCAAGAAGGCATACGAATCAGCCATGTGGAAAACCAGCAAGGCCCTTCCGCTTCGCTCCGCATAAGCCGGCAACTCACAGAGTGCCTGGTTGCCGCCGCGATAGTACCTCATTCCTTGCAAGTTCTTAACGTATGCCTGTAAGCCGGTTCGCGCCCCTTACGGTTGTCGTGTCCGCATCCTGCCCGAAGGCGGAAATGGCCGTAGGTGACTGACTGTGTGCATTTGACAGGAGTATTGCCGTCTGGAGGAGGAATATATGAAGGCAGCGAGATCAACTATTGATATTAGAACTGATGGCAAATGCCCCCGCGACCATGCGCCGGCAACTTGCCCGGATAACGAAACGGCGCACGCCGCTGAAGGTCTTCCTGAAGTCCCTCTGCCTCGATTGATGCGGGTTTCAGAGATTGAACGGGAGTATAGTCCGGCATCGCCGCTGGGGCTTGTGGTGGGTTGGATCCGCGGCTTTCTGGCTCGCCCTCATCCTGAGTTAGGCCGCCCTGGTCTGGTCTGTCCCTTTGTTCCGGGCGCACTCAAGATGGATTCGATATGGCTGACCGAAATGGCGGAGACGGTCCCAAGTTTCGAACGCCTCTCCGCAATCATCACCGGTTACCGCAATGTCTTTCTGGAAACCGAGCCCAAGAGCGGTCCGGAGGCAATGAATAAGGTATTTCTCGTGGCCTTCCCTTCCTTCGGACCCGATGGTACAGCGGTCATAGAAAAGGTGCAGTCAACGCTGAAGAGATACTTTGTCGACATGGGCCTGCTGGTGGGAGAGTTTCACGCGGCCAATGCAAACCCGGGCCTGCACAATCCTGAATTTCGGCCCTTGCGCAGTCCGGTGCCCATGCTGGCAATCCGTCACCTGGTGGAATCCGATCTGGCTTTTTTGAACCGTGACTTCTATCCAGTTTCTCTGCGCGCCACATACCTGCGCTCCTATCTTTTCCGCCTCGGCGGCAAGTTGAGCCAGCTCAAGTTTGAGGAAGCGCTGGATGGGCTCATCTCCGCGGAAGTGGTCCTGGCTTCCAGCCCTGATTGAGATCTCATCTTGGTTCGTCCACATGTTCTAGTTCACATACATTTCCATTCCAATGACACGCGAAAAGATTGCAGATGTTAACGGCCACGCGGCAAAGGCGCGTGTGGCCATTGTGGGCGGCGGCCCTGCGGGGTCGCTGCTCGCACTAGCGCTTGCGCAAAAGGGCTACGGGATTGATCTCTATGAGCGCCGCTCCGATCCGCGCAGGCAAATGGTAGGCCGGGGAAAGTCCATTAACTTAGGCCTGTCGAAACGCGGCATGCAGGCCCTGCAAATGGTTGGCTTACTGGATACGGTCCTCGAACGGTCGGTGACCATGCGTGGGCGCGTCATCCACGCCATGGACGGCACGGTGCGCTTTCAGCCCTATGGAAAGGACAGTGCTGAGGTTCTGCATTCCGTGGACCGCAATGAACTCAACCGCAGGCTGTTGGAAGAGGCTGGGCGATATCCATCCGTAAAGCTGCATTTCGAGCACCGGCTTGTGCGTGTAGACAAGCAATCGCGCGAGCTCGAATTCAAAGTGTCGGACCAGAGCATAAGAGTGCATCCGCAATGGGTCATCGCCGCTGACGGCGCCTTTTCAACCATGCGGCGGGAGCTCCAGCACGGAGAGCGTGCCGACTATCACCAGGAATTTCATGAATGGGGGTACATGGAACTCACGCTCCATGCACGACCTGACGGCGCATCGAAGGTGGAACTGACGGCCTTGCATGTATGGCCGCGAAGCCACTGCATGATCGTTTCCCATCCGAACCGCAACGGCTCGCACACGCTGACGCTATTGCTTCCCTTCCGGGGGGAAGACAGTTTCGCGACCATGCGTACGCCGGCGGAGATTGAAGCGTTGTTCACAAAGTATTTCCCGGACTTGATTCCCATGCTGCCTGATCTGGTGGAGCAATGCATGAAACATAGCCCCGCCGGCATGGTGGCCACGCGCACCGCGCCCTGGGCTTTTGAAGACTGGGCAGTTCTGGTCGGTGACGCTTGCCACGCCGTCTATCCGTTCTATGGGCAGGGCATGAATGCGGCATTTGAAGATTGTTCCGTGCTTGTGCGGGAGTTGAACCAGTGCAAGGGCGACCGGGAAACCGCTTTTCAAAAATATGAACTGGCAAGGCGCGCCCACACCGACGTGTTGTGCGATTTGACCAAAGCAGCTTGCGTGGAACTCCGGCAAAAAGTGCGTTCGCCGTGGTTTCTCGCACGCAAGCGGCTGGATTTGGCGATTCATCGCTTGCTGCCGCGGGCATGGACTCCCCTGTACACCATGGTTGCACATACAACCATTCCTTATGCGGAAGCGCTGGCGCGCTCGCGACGGCAGGACCGCATCCTTCTTTTTTCCTCGGTCGCGCTAGCGCTGCTGACGGTGGGTGCAAGCCTTATTTACGTCCTGGGCAGGTGAATACATGGTTTTCAATTCCCTTACCTTCGTCGTCTTCTTTGTCATGGTGCTGCTATTGCACAACCTGCCGTTTTCCTGGAGCGTAAAAAAAATCAACTTGCTTGTGGCCAGTTATCTGTTTTATGCCGCGTGGAACCCACCGTTCATTCTGCTGTTATGGGCATCAACGGTGGTGGATTGGCTCGTCGCCCGCCAGATACACCGCCAGGAAGCGCACACACGCCGCAAGGCATGGCTCATCGTTTCGCTCGTGGTAAACCTGGGATTTCTTGGGTTCTTCAAGTATGGCAACTTCGTACTGGGAAATTGGCATGCGCTCATGAATAGCGTGGGGGTGCATTACCGGCAGCCGGAGTGGAACATCCTGCTGCCGGTAGGTATTTCTTTCTACACGTTCCATTCAATGTCCTACACGCTGGACATCTATTGGAAGCGCGTGGAACCGATCCCAAAGCTGTTCGACTTTGCGCTCTTCGTCGCATTTTTTACCCAGCTTGTTGCCGGCCCTATCCTGCGGACCTCTGATCTGGTGCCGCAGTTTGCCCGTCCGCGAACCGCAACGCGCAACCAGCTTTGCTGGGGGCTGGCGCTGATGACATTTGGCTTGTTCGAGAAGGTGGTACTTGCCGATGGAGCATTCGCCCCGGTAGCTGACGCTGTCTTCAGGGCCAAAGGCCCCGTAAGCTCCCTGGATGCATGGCTTGGCACGCTGGCTTTTTCCGGGCAGATCTTTTGCGACTTTGCCGGATACTCCATTGTCGCCATAGGAGCTGCTCTGTGTCTCGGCTTCAACATTCCCAACAACTTCCGTTTCCCCTATGCCGCCACAGGCTTCTCGGATTTCTGGCGGCGGTGGCATATCTCTCTTTCCACCTGGTTGCGGGACTACCTCTATATACCTCTCGGCGGCAATCGCAAGAGCGAAGCGAGGACATATGCCAACCTGATGATAACGATGCTGCTGGGTGGATTGTGGCATGGCGCAAATTGGACCTTTGTTGTTTGGGGAGGGCTGCACGGCGCCTACCTTGCTGCTGAACGATGGATCAAAGAACGTACCGCAAGATGGCGGCCCTCGAGCGGCTGGGCCCCTAAGTTACTCCTGGTGCTGGTCACCTACACTCTGGTCAACGTGGCATGGGTTTTCTTCCGTGCCAAAAGCCTGCCCGCAGCCTTCATGATGCTGGGCTCCATGGCTGGTCTGCATGCAAACGCCACGGCAGTCTTGCCGACGGTAAAAATCCTTGAAACGTTGGTCTGCATTGTTGGAATTCTGGCCGCGCAGTGGTACATGCGCGATCGAACACTGGAAGATTTCGTCACCCAATCCTCGCCCCGGATGCTCGCGGCGGCATGGGCTTGCATGGCATTTGCCATCATCATCACGCAAGGGAGAGGCGATGCGTTCATCTATTTCCAATTCTGAGTTGACGGTCATTGAGGAGTCAGGCCCTGAAGTAAGTATTCTGGAACGCCCTCTTGCCGTCAGCAGCCCGCCGGCGAGAGGTTTTGAGCGACCGGTCCCCGCCCTGCCCTGGTTGCGGATACTCCTGGGAGTTGTCTCGGCCACGTTTGTCCTGATGTTTGCGTGGGAGCTTGAGATGCGGCATCTGGGGTTACGAGCGGGCGATCTCGATGATGGACGCGCCGAGTGGGCCGTGGAGCGGCGCAAAGTTGACGCCGGCCCGCGGGATTCCGTGGTGATCATTGGCGACTCGCGAATCCTCCTGGATACCGACCTTGCCACGTGGCAGAGACTGACTGGCCGCCGTCCTGTTCAGCTCGCGCTTCTGGGCGCAAACGCGCAGCCCATCCTGCACAATCTTGCCGACGACGAACATTTTGCCGGACTCCTTGTTATAGGCACCGCGGAGTTCTCCTATTTCAGTGACGATACCGTGCCTGGGGTGCTCAAGTACATCAAAAACGAGTCTCCATCGCAGCGCACGGGACTTCAACTCCATCAAATGCTCTCCCGGTATTTCGCATTCCTTGATAGCAACTACACCCTGTTCACGCTTCTGGAAAAGCACAACAAGTGGCCGGAGCGTAGAGGGGTGGTAAGCCCTTATGAAGACGTGTGGAAACTCAGCGAATCGTATGACGATCGCCAGACCTACCTCTGGGACCGGCTCGAACGAGACGACTACCTGCGCCGGCAAGCGCAAACGATCTGGACAGAGTTTTTCAGCGGCCCTCCCGTGAACGCGGACAAAGTTGAGCGGATCAGTGCCAGCACGAAAACCGACATTGATCGAATCCGCGCCCGTGGAGGCGAGGTGGTCTGGGTCCGTCCTCCCTCCAGCGGCCAGCTCCTCCACATAGAAAAGGTCCGTTATCCGCGCGGGGAAGTCTGGGACAAGCTGATGAATGACACCGGCTCATTTGGAGTGTACTTCGAGGATGATCCGGCGATGCAACGTCTTTCTTGCCCCGACTGGTCGCACCTCTCCCGTGCGTCGGCCATTGCATTTACGGATGCATATGTGCGCGTGCTACGCGACCACGTCGAGTGGTTAAGAGTTCATACCAACAATTCCAACTAAGAAATTCCTGCGGCAAACATCACCGTCTGAAGAATGACACGACCACACACATTTACAAGGAGAGCCGCCATGGCCGTCTCAGTGCAACCAATTCCATTGCGTCTGTACAAGTCCGGGCCCTCTTCCGCTCCCCATCTCGAGTACCGTCCAGATGTTGACGGCTTGCGTGCCATCGCGGTCTTGGCTGTAATTGTATTTCACGCGTTTCCCGCCCTGCTGCCGGGAGGCTTCGTGGGCGTGGATGTTTTCTTTGTGATCTCTGGATTCCTGATTTCAGGGATCATACTGCGCGGGCTGTCACGAGGGCGTTTTAGCGTGCTGGAATTCTACGGACGCAGAATAAAACGTATCTTCCCCGCTCTCATTGTCATGCTGGCCGGAGTTTGGGCCCTTGGCAGGGCCATGCTTCTGGCGGATGAATTCCAGAGACTTGGAAAGCACGTCGCTTCCGGTGCGGGTTTCATGTTCAACCTGACCTTATTTATGGATACCAAGGCGTACTTTGGCGCCATTACAAGCCCGCTCATCCATCTATGGTCTCTTGGCGTGGAAGAGCAGTTCTACCTCTTCTGGCCGTTGTTCCTTCTGGCCACATGGAAGCTGCGGAAGAAACAATTTGGCGTGATGGTAACGGTTGCAGTGGTTTCTTTTATTTTGAATGTTGCCGCGGTTTCTACTCATCCCCTGGCAGCCTTTTATTTGCCTTGGAACCGCCTCTGGGAGCTGGCGCTCGGCGGAGTACTGGCTTATAGCCAGCTCGACAAGACCGGACACCTTGATGGGAGCGATTCAGGATTGAGCGCGCGCAAATCCCGGCTCGCGATGCTTTTCAGCCCGTCCGCGCGCGGGTTCTTGGGCATGCTTCTGATACTTGCATCTTGCGCGATCATCAATGAACGCAGAGCTTTCCCCGGTTGGTGGGCCCTGGGTCCGTGCCTTGGCGCTTTTTTGCTGATCTCCGCCGGCCCGCGGAGCTGGATCAATCGTCATTTATTAAGCCAACGAGTTATGGTCTTCATCGGATTGATCAGCTATCCGCTGTATCTGTGGCATTGGCCGTTGCTGTCGTTCGCCCACACCGCTAACTGGCGCGGGTTTACCCCGGTGATGAAGATAGCGGCAGTGGCGGCATCATTTATTCTGGCCACGCTGACCTATAAATGCGTCGAGCGTCCGATTCGCACCTCGCCAAAAGTCCTGCGCCTGGCTGTACCGCTCTTCGCTACCATGCTGGTTTGCCTGTCGGTTGGCTACATGACGTTCAAAACGAACATACCTGCCAGAACACTGTCCGCGGACATCAGCAAGTTTGTGCAGGCGGCAAAGGAACCAGATCCGTATCCAGAACAGGAAGGATTCCTTACGATCGGGAGCGGATCGCGAAGCACGCTGTACATCGGCGACAGCACGGTAGCGCAATATCATGGCCGCATTTCCAAATTGCAGGAAGAGCACGCGGACAGCCGCAAAGCCGTATTTGCCTGGCAAGCCGGGTGCGCTCCCGATCCTGAATTGTCTCTGGTGGATGCCGTTGGATGCCAGAAACTAATTCAATCCGCGGTTGAGTACGCGAAAGCTCCGCAGGTTGATACCGTGGTGATTGGCTTCTGCTGGTATGCATACTTTGTCGGCTTGATCCAGCCTGACAGGGTTGGTGAAGCCGGCCCGCTTTTGCCGGCGACGGACCGGGCGCTCAGCAATATAGAAAGCATGATTGCCGGATTCGTGAACCAGGGCAAGCGTGTATATATTGTTCTCCAACTGCCGGTCGATGGCGGCTTCCCGCCACGGCAAATGATCCGGCGTACTGTTTTCGGCTCGGGCTTCCGCGTTGATTCCCGTCCCGCGGAACGGGCTTCCATCGCGCGAGCCATCGGTCCGTTCGCCTCCAGGCTTATCCAGATAGCAAATGATACGGGTGCACAAGTAATCGATCCCATGAATTCTCTGTGCAATGAAAAGGACTGTTCGCCGGTGACTCCTGGAGGCGACCCTATTTACCACGATTCCTGGCACCTGCGCGCCGGCTATATTCAGACCCACGTTAACTACATGGACGAGACCGTGCTGGCTCCTGCCGATAGGGCCGGCGCTGGTCTGCAATAAAGGGCAACCACAATGAGCTTCTTCTCTTCCTCACCCAAACTTCCTTCGGAACGGCGCTTTGGACTTACATTCACAATTGCCTTGGCAGGCCTTGCGGTCTACGGCATTGTTCGCCATCGTAGCCCGACGGTTTATATTGCTTGCGCCGCGGCCAGCATAGTTTTCGCTCTGCTCACTCTGATCGCTCCCCGGGCGCTTGCCCCTTTGAATAAGCTTTGGTTTTATTTTGGGGAACTGCTCGGAAAAATTGTCAGTCCCCTTGTTCTCGGTATTATTTTTTTCGGCATCCTTACGCCGCTTTCCACTCTGCTCAGATTATTGGGACGTGACGAGCTACAACTGAAGCGCCGCGCAGTTAAGTCTTATTGGATTGACCACACTCCAACGGCATCAATCGCGGATTCATTCAAGAACCAGTTTTGAATTCAGTCCGGCGGGCCATCTGTAAGTTCGAAAAACTTCGTAACAATCAATGGAGGTATAAATTTATGGGCGCATTCATCAAAGAGCTCTGGACTTTTCTGCGTGTCCGCAAGAAGCTGTGGGTCTCTCCAATCATCTCCCTCATTATTGTGATTGTAGCTTTGCTGATCGTGGCTGAAGGCTCGGTCATCGCTCCATTTATCTATTCCCTGTTTTAACCGGCAAATTTTCTCCGATTGGAAAACTCGCATTATGAACATACTTGGCCTTTCGGCCTTCTATCACGATTCTGCCGCCTGCCTGGTGGTGGAGGGCGAACTTGTTGCCGCCGCTCAAGAAGAGCGGTTCACGCGCAAGAAACATGACTCTGGTTTTCCCGCGAAGGCGGCACAGTATTGCCTCAATTCAGCCAACCTCCGGCCGGACGATATTGATTACGTTGTCTTTTACGACAAGCCGTTTCTAAAATTTGAGCGCATCTTTGAAACTTATCTCGCGTTTATCCCAAAGGGGTTCCGCAGCTTTGCAACATCGCTTCCAGTCTGGCTCAAGGAAAAGCTGTTTCAGAAGACCCTGATCGCCGATTCTCTGTCGAATTGCTTTTGTGAAAAAAACGACTGGTCTGAGCGACTGCGTTTTTCCGAGCACCATCTGAGCCATGCTGCATCCGCGTTCTTTCCATCGCCGTTCAAAGAAGCCGCCATTCTTACCATGGATGGGGTTGGCGAATGGACCACAACTTCTGTTTTCCTCGGCAAAGACAATGGAATATCGCCATGGAAAGAGATCCGGTTCCCTCATTCGCTTGGCCTGCTGTATTCCGCCTTTACTTATTACACCGGGTTCAAGGTCAACTCCGCCGAATATAAAGTGATGGGCTTGGCTCCCTATGGAGAGCCGCGCTATGTGGACCTCATTAAAAAGCACCTCATTGATATCCGGGAAGATGGCTCCTTCCATCTTGACATGGGGTATTTCGACTACTGCACTGGCCTCACCATGACCAATGACCGCTTCAATACGCTCTTCGGTGGACCACCCAGAAGTCCGGAGAGCCAGCTTACACAGCGGGAGATGGACTTGGCCGCTTCCATCCAGGTTGTTACTGAAGAAATTGTCGTTAAGCTCGCCAAAGACATCCAGCGCTCTACGCGGCAAAAAAACTTATGCCTTGCCGGTGGCGTGGCCCTGAACTGCGTTGCCAACGGAAAACTTCTGCGGGAAGGGGTGTTTGACAATATCTGGATTCAGCCCGCGGCAGGCGATGCAGGAGGGGCGGTTGGTGCGGCTTTCGGGGCGTATCACCTGATGCTCGATCAGCCACGATGCGCCACTGCGACAGACAAGATGAAGGGGGCCTTTCTTGGTCCTGAATTCGAACAGTGCGAGATTGAACAACGACTGGCATCCGCAGGGGCTGTTTTCCAAACCGCATCAGAGAACGAGCTCATTTGTACGGTTGCGCATGCACTAGCAGAAGGCAAGGCCGTGGGCTGGCACCAGGGACGGATGGAATTTGGCCCGCGCGCTCTTGGTGGCCGCTCGATCATTGCGGACCCGCGCTCGCCCACCATGCAGAAGCAGCTCAACCTGAAAGTCAAATACAGGGAGTCATTCCGGCCCTTTGCTCCCAGCGTGCTGCGTGAGGACGTCTCCGATTGGTTCGAACTCAACGTTGATAGTCCTTATATGCTATTAGTTGCCGATGTCACGGAAGCAAAACAGTTGCGGATGTCGGAAGCACAGAAGGGCCTTTTCGGCATTGAAAAGCTGAATGCCTTGCGGTCAGAAATCCCAGCGGTTACACACCTGGACTATTCTGCGCGAATTCAGACCGTGCATCAGGAAACAAACCCAAGATATTATCGCCTGATTTCCAGGTTCAAGGAACTAACCGGCTGCCCGGTCCTGGTGAACACATCATTCAATGTGCGTGGCGAGCCTATCGTCTGCACGCCCGAGGATGCATTCCACTGCTTCATGGGAACAGAACTTGATCTGTTGGCTGTCGGCAACGCAATCTTGCGGAAACAAGACCAGAACAGCAATCTCAGAAAGGATTACAAAAATGTCTACGAACTCGACTGACGTCCGCAATTACAACACATTGAAACAGCCTTCCAACTTGGCGCCGCCCTCTTCATTCTTGGCCAGGCTGCGGGAATATTATGGATTGAAACAGCCCTTTAACTTCACAATAGCGATTCCCTTCCTGCTGAGTATGTGCGTGCTCATTATTCTGTTCCTTGTATGCACAATCCAGTTTTTCAGTAATAATCTGAGCATTGGGACGGCACGATTTTATTTTTTCTCTTACATCGCCTGCTTCCTTGTTCTTGCCGCGGCACTCAGTAAAGTCCGCTTCGTCTCTTACGTAATACTGTTCTGGTGCGTGATTGAAGTGAGTACAGCCTTCGCAAGCAAGGCTTTGTATCCTAAAAATGTCGTTCCCGGAACCAGCTCTGACGACTATGCTTTTATTTACCATCCTTTATTGCAGCTTGTTCCAAGACCAAACTTCCAATACACGACCCAGCTGAGCTTTCGCGGCGCGGAAGAAAAAGTTAAAGCCGGGGGAATCGATATGGCTGCGCTCGAGGGCAAGGAACTCTCTTTTTCCCATAATTCGCTGGGACTAAGGGGAAAAGAACTGACGCCGAACGACTTAAGCAAAGATTTGATTTTTGTCTACGGCGGATCGACGACGTATGACGCGAGCGTGACTCAAGGCGAGACATGGGTGGAGCACTTGCAGGCCGACCTCAACAATAAATTCACGGTCTTGAATTTCGGTGTGGTCGCTCATAGCTCGGAAGAACACGTGATTGAGACCGCCTTTTATCAAAATATTGTGAACAAAAGGCCTGTTTGCGCGATCTATTATGAAGGGTGGAATGACGTGATCAACGCCCACATCAGTAATCTTGATCCCGCCTATGCGGATTATCACCTTTTGCTTACGCCCAGACGCAAGCCTGATCTGGAGATTGCAAAGTATTCTCCCATGATGGTCCTGCTGAATCAGGCTGCCAGGGACCGGTTTGACACGATTCCCAATCCCGCAAAAATTCTTGGAAAGCCGCAGATGGACGGCAGCGATGAACACCTGGAGCAAATTTTTGTTCGGAACATGAAAACCATCGCCGCGATCAATAGTTCCAGAGGCGTCAAGACCATCTTCATCGGACAAATTATCAATAAGGATTACCCTCAGGGCGCCAATGCATGGGCGCCGCTGGTAAAAAAAGGAGGGTTCCCGGCCTTAATTGAACGATTCAATTCACTCCTGAAAGGCGCTGCCGATTCAGTCCATGCGAAATACGTTGACCCCGGAGCTACGAATTTTGAGCACCATGATTTTGTCGACTATTCGCACTTTGACATTTCCGGAGCAAGGAAGTTCGCTGCGCTGATATCCAAGGATGTCAACAGCTACTGCCAATAGATTCGGTTGCCAAAACAATGCAAGGACCTCGCCGCTTGAATTCGTAACGCCTGATATCAGCAAGGCGCTTAAGTTGTTGCCGCAAAAGACCGCATTCCACGCAATGTTATCCCCAGGAATCTATAGAAGCAGATGAGACTTGTTCTCAGAGTTACCCGGATGACCGCTCATCATCGGGAATACGGTCAGAGGTTTGCCCAAGCGGTTGCGGACCTCATACATGATGGCCATTTTCTTACTGTAATCCATGGTCAGAGCAGAAGTGCTCAACATTTCACAACGGCACCGACCACTAAAGTGTGCAATTGCAATCAGCACAGTGCAGGCTCGGATTCCACGGCAACACTAGAGCGCGAAAACAGGGCGCTTGTCGCATTGCTGGTTGAAGCACACGTAACAGGCATTGGGCTCCATGCCACGGATGCAGGATTGGTGCAGTTGCGCAGGCAATATTTTGGAAACAACCCCGCTGAATTCAGGGTGGAAGCTGCACGTCTGCATTCACGCTGGCTGGAGATTATTTGCAGTAATAAGGGTGTACCTGTTCTGTCAAACCTCTCGTTCTGGCTTGGCGGAGAAAATTACTTGATTGACCCGGACCATATGGCTGCCGTCTGCGCCGCGGATTGGAATGCCGACGCGCTTATCTACCTGACGGAGGAAAGCGGAGTGCCCAGCGAAGACGGCGGCATTCTCAGATGGCTTGACCTTGGATCCAACGATAGCCTGAAAGCGGCGGTATTGAGCAATGAGATGCGAGGGTGCCTGGATGCATGCGCAATGGCTCTGAAACGCGGCATTCGACGTGTAAGAATTTTGCCGCTGTGTAATGTGGACTGTTTGTCATCCTTCTATTTTTCATCTACGTGTTATGGAACGGAAGTGATCTCTGCTGCGCCCTGAAGCTGAGGCCGACTGGAAAATCCTTGGCATGGGATTCAGTGCTGCCGGCGCTCCATCCCATACGATTGAAGAATCTAACCATGCATCGGAAACAAGCTGCGGCGGTTCTTAACCATGATTCACAGCGAGAACATGCGATGATCGCGGATTCTACATTACGGCAATCTGTAAAAAGAGATCGTTTTACGGCAATCGTTGTGGGCGGCCTGGTTGCCGGGATTTTGGATCTTACACAAGCCTTCATCTTCTTTGGATGGAGGGTTCCACTCGTTGTGGCCAGCGGCTTGCTGGGTCGGCAAGCCATACGGGGAGGGCCGGGAACCTATGTTCTGGGTGTCTTTCTCCATTTTTTCATCGCGCTATCTGTTGCAACAATTTATTACGTAGCAAGCCGCAGGCTGAGTTTTTTGAAAGAGCACCCGCTGGTATGCGGCTTGTTTTATGGCATGGCAGTTGAGTTGGTAATGAATCTTGTTGTCTTACCACTCTCCGCGCTTCATGCGCGAGGCCCTTACGAACTCCATGAATTGCTGCAAGGGTTGCTTGCGCACATGTTTCTGATCGGACTGCCGATTTCTTTCAGCATTCGACGGTTCGCGAAATAAGCGCACATACTTTCAACCGGAGTCCGGAGGATTGCCGGCAGGCGCAATTCCGCAAAACGTCACAAGTTGTGAGAACGCACTTGAGTGGCGGTATTTTTGTGCTAGGCTGCGCCTACCGCAGTTGTCTATACCGTCCTTTATTAACAGGATAAAGATGGATAGGAGGTCCAGATGATCAAGTCACATCAAGGTCTCAATGCGTTGCGCGGGTTGGCTGCGCTGGTTTGCGTACTGGCTTTGACCATGAGCGCTTCCCCCAAAGACAAGGCAAAGCCCAAGGACACGAATGCCAAGCCATACACGGCAATCTATGTTTTTGGAGACAGCTACTCCGACATTGGCGCGCGCTATCTGGATGGCAACGGCCCCACGGCGGTGGCATACTTCGCGCAAGCGTTGGGAGTCCCCCTTACATTTCCCAAGGACCCAAGCGCCGGGACAACCGGCCTGGATTTTGCCGCTACCGCCGCTACTACCGGTGAGGACAAGGGCAAAGGGCCCTTTTGCTGCCAGGGAATGATGGACCAGGTAAATGATTTCGCCGCCAGGGTCCATTCTGGGACGCTGACCATCAAGCCGGAGACGACGCTCATCTTTCTTGAAGGTGGACTGAACGATAACAAACTTTCGACGGATGCAACCGTGGAGAATCTCACCCGGGAAATTCATTTACTGCAAGAACTTGGCGCACGCCATTTCACCTTATCGCTCTTGTCAACCAAGGTCCCTGATTTTGCCGAGATCGCGAAGCGGCTAAATCCGGCGTATGAAAACCTGGTTGCCGAGCTGCAGAAACAGGGCGTCGATATTCGTCTGAATCATTGGGGCCCATATCTTGACGAGATTCTGGAAAATCCGTCGCAATATGGTCTGGTCAACACAACATCTCAATGTGCAGGCAGGGCGGTGCTCAAGGAAGACCCCACGCCCTGCGCCAATCCTGGCACTTATTTCTACTTTCACGGCGGGCATCCGTCAACAGCGGTAAACAAGATTGTCGGTGACAAGATCTATCGGGAGTTGACCGGGCAAGCTTCCGGGAACAAAAAGATGGCCGGCGCTTCCAATGGCAAAAAATGATCGACCATCGACGTTCGCGTTCCATGGCGGCTTTGTGTTTTGCGCCGGTTGGAGCGATTGCTAGTCACGAGGGCACCCTGAGGATGGAGTAGCGGCCATCGGCACATTTACCAAGCCGCGCCCGGAGCAAAAGATCACCTGGCTGAGGAAAATTACGTCTGCACCAGAGCAGAGGTGTAACCAGCAGGATTCAACTCAAGCCCAATTTCAAGTCACTCGGCGCCAAGCCGCGTGGCCAGCAAGTTCCTCTCAGCGAACCGATTGTCAATCGCGAGATGATAGTGGCAGTTCCTCCGATCGTCTTTGAACCCTTCTGTGTCTTAGTCAATGAAGTTGCAAATAAATCTTTAAGTAACCCGGCGCTGGGAAGCATCTCCAGTATGCTTTCGGGCTCACCCTCTTTCAAGTTGGCCTCCGGCGCTTTTTAAGGCCGTTGCACAAATCTGAAAATTCAACGACAGACAGGAAGCAGTGGCGGCAGTTTGCCTGCCATTGGCTGCTCTGTTCTGCAAAGGAGAAAATAATGGAGAGTAAGAAGAAGGAAGTTCTCATTGTTGGGGGCGGATCCGCTGGATGGATGACAGCGGCATATCTGAGTAAAGCCCTCGGACCTGATGTCAACATCAGCCTGGTGGAGTCGGCAACCATAGGCACTGTGGGCGTGGGTGAAGCAACCTTCAGCACAATCCATCTCTTTTTCAAGTTTTTGGGACTTCAGGAAGAAGACTGGATGCCGGCATGCAATGCCAGCTATAAGCTCGCCATTAAGTTCAAGGACTGGAACGCGGAGCGCCGGCATTTCTATCATCCATTTCAACGGTACGATGTGGTGCAGGGACACAACGTTGTTGATTGGTGGCTCAAGCTGTGCAGTGAACAGCGTTTTGATGAAACCTGCTTCGTGATCCCGGCAATCTGTGAGACCCAGAGATCACCAAGGTATATGGATGGCCAGGTCTATGATGCCCAGTTTGCCAAAGAGGTCGCCGATAACCCCAACGATCCTTGCTTGTTGCGCGAGCTGAAGGTCCAATATCCGTATGGCTATCATTTCGATGCAAGCCTTATCGCCAAATTCATGGCCAAATACGCGAAGGACCGAGGCGTTAGGGAGATCATAGACGAGGTTGATGATGTGGTGCTGGCTTTGGATGGGAGTATCCGCGGCGTACAAACAAGAAAGCATGGCTTTATTGACGCAGACTTGTTTGTGGATTGTACAGGGTTCCGCGGCTTGCTCATCAACCAGGCGCTGAGAGAACCGTTCATTTCATTTTCCGAGTCCCTTCTGTGCGACCGCGCGGTTGCCATGCAAGTGCCGAGCGATCAGGCAAGCGAAGGAATTAATCCGTATACCTCCGCTACCGCGCTTTCTTCGGGCTGGGTATGGAACATACCGTTGTTCCACCGGATAGGCACGGGTTACGTCTATTCCAGCGCATTCATCACTCCCGAACAGGCAGAGCAGGAGTTCAGAGAGCACCTGGGCGGCCGTGCGGAAGGCTGCAAGGCCAACCACATCAAGATGCGTATTGGCAGAAACCGGAATTCATGGGTAAAAAATTGCGTGGCCATCGGGCTATCGAGCGGTTTCGTCGAGCCACTCGAATCAACCGGAATATTTTTCATTCAGCACGCTATCGAAGAGTTGGTCAACCACTTTCCCGGCAACGATCCGGCGACCATTAAAAGTTATAACAAGGCGATCGCGGGATGCATTGACGGCGTTCGGGACTTTCTTGTGCTCCACTATTACGCCAGCACCAGGACCGATTCTGCGTTCTGGCAAGCGACCAAGAAGGAGATCAAGCTGCCCGACAATCTGGCGGAGGGCCTTGAATTGTGGAAACGGCGTTTGCCCACCAACAGGACCATTAACCCGCAATTCCATGGTTTTGAAGCATATTCCTACAGCGTGATGCTGCTTGGCCTCGGGTTCCGGCCGGCCGAGAGCCTACCCATCCTCAATTATTACGATGGCGCAGCAGCGGCCCTGAAGCAATTTGAGAGCACGAAAAGACGGGCAAAATATCTGGTGGCGACACTTCCATCAGCTTATGAATATCTAGCATCGCGTTATCAAGACGCCGGGACCAGGCAAGAGCCGCACTACAAGGTCCATGCGTCCCCGGTTGCATAGCATTCGGGCGTCTCAGGAGGCGCCAATCATGAGTGAGAGCGGTTTTGATGTGAAAGACTTCCGCCGGGTTTGCGGCAAATTTCCCACCGGGGTAACGGTGACTACCCTGGTGGGAACCGACGGAAAGCCTTACGGAATTACACTGAGCTCGTTTACAAGCCTGTCCCTGACGCCTCCGCTGGTTCTTGTGTGCATTGACCATCGCGCCGCCATCTTTACTCATTTTGGAGTAGGAAAGCATTTTGGCATCAACATTCTGAGCGAAGGCCAGATAGACCTGTCTGTCCAATTTTCCCGAAATTGGAGCGACAGGTTTCTCGGGGTCCGATGGCGGCCGGGCATTACCGGTGTTCCTTTGCTGGAAGATGTGCCCGGAACGCTGGAGTGCGTCACCACAGAGATCCTACGCGTGGGTGATCACTGGATCGTTATTGGGCAGGCCCTTCACCTGAGAATCAGTGAAAAGCCGCCTCTCGCATACTTTGAAAGCTCGTATGGCAAAGTCGCCTGCCACCATCCTGAAGCACCAAGAGAAGCTGAGCCAACACTGGAAAACTAAACTGAACCCTCCTAGAATCGTCCGGGGCACTCTATGAGCATTGCGCATCTTCTGGTATCCATTGGAGCCATTGTGCTTGCCACGCGCATTTTTGGCTGGCTGTTCGAACGCATGGGCCAGCCCTCCGTGGTGGGGGAGATGATTGCCGGCATTGTGCTTGGTCCGTCGCTTCTGGGCTATTTCTTTCCATCGGCATTGTCTTACGCTTTTCCGTCCTCAACCCTCGCAACTCTCTCCGCTTTGAGCCAACTGGGCATTCTGCTCTTCATGTTTATTGTGGGTCTCGAAGTGGACATCAACCGTCTTTTAAAAAGCAAGGCCACGGTAGTTCTTACCAGCAACTGCAGCATCATCGTCCCGTTTTTGTCAGGTGTGGGCCTGGCCCGGTTGCTCTATCCAAAATTTGCCGGGGTACATGTTCCTTTTTTTCACTTCGCCGTATTCGTAGGGACAGCCATGAGCGTGACCGCCTTTCCTGTCCTGGCGCGAATTTTGCGAGAGCGTGCTTTGCTGGGCACGGATTTAGGCAGAATCGCCATATCGTGTGCCGCCATCGATGATGCCAGCGCATGGCTGTTGCTGGCGGCTTTGACTGCCATGGTGCGCTCCGCCTCGAATTGGGCCGTCCTGGCAATGACGTCGCTGAAATTCCTCTTGTTTGTGGCAGTCATGCTGGGCCCGGTACGCTGGGCCATGGCTTCTCTTGGAACATTCCGGAAACGCCGCGGGCTGACACCAGGCCTTTTTTCGGCCGTGGTCCTGCTGATTCTTCTGTCAAGCTGGGCCACGGAACAGATCGGGGTGCATGCTCTGTTTGGCGCATTTACCGCAGGCCTGATCATGCCAAAGTTTGGTGGACTGGTGGCGCAGCTTCGCGAAAAAATCGAGTCGCTTACGCTTGCGCTTCTGTTGCCGCTGTTTTTCGCTCTAACCGGGTTGCGCACCCGCGTTGACCTGATCTCAAAAGAGATGTGGCTTTGGACGCTCGCCATCATTGCCATAGCAACGCTCGGCAAATTCCTGGGTGCAAGCGTAACCTCCTATGTGTTGGGAATGAAATGGAAGGACTCGGCCGGTCTGGGAGTTCTCATGAATACACGCGGTCTTGTTGAACTCGTAGTTCTCTCCGTCGGGCTGGATTTAGGAATCCTCTCTCCTGTGTTGTTTACCATGATGGTGGCCATGGCCCTGGTTACCACCTTCATGGCTACTCCGGTGCTAGTCGCGATGAGAATCGCACCTGCCCGCCGGAGAATATCTCAACTGGGCGGCGCTCTTGACGAAGAAAGGGCGTTGAGCGGCGAGTCCGGCAGCGTGGCGCTCGCATACCGGGAAACCACAACCGCCACAAGACAGCTCCTCTGAACCGGTGCATGGAACCGGGCAAAAATGCATTCAACGGACAATCTGCATCTGCAGAACATTCAAGAAGTGGCATCGCCCGCCCTATTGATGAGCGAACTGCCGCGTACGCCAGCAGCGTCCGCCACAGTGCACAATACGCGCGCTGCAATCTCCAACATCCTGCACGG
>Ga0207693_10000547_pt1 | contig 34011 bp, 30 predicted proteins | sample LARL81metaG_FD_184347 | JGI IMG/M metagenome (GOLD analysis project Ga0207693, IMG submission 184347) | Corn, switchgrass and miscanthus rhizosphere microbial communities from Kellogg Biological Station, Michigan, USA - LAR L8-1 metaG... | ecosystem: Host-associated > Plants > Roots >... | reverse complement strand
TTTACTCATGGATTGCTCCACTTTCTCGTTCGACTTGCATGTGTTAGGCACGCCGCCAGCGTTGATTCTGAGCCAGGATCAAACTCTCGTTTGAAACCTAGTTCGCCTACCGACGGGTAGAAGGTAGGCTGCCAACTCCATCCGCTCGAAAGGGATGTGTTGGCGACCACTTCATGCCTCCGCTAAGAAGCACAGTGGTCTATCTTGTGAGATCGTTTCGGACTAATGCCCGAATCCGCTCTCTCACGACTGGCACGTTCAACCGAGTTGTCAAAGATCGAATCGCCTTCCGCCTGAGCGGCGCGCCTTCGTTCTAGACGGACTCACTACGAGAGTGAATCCGGCTGTCCTCGAAACCTTTTAACCATATCGTCCGCGCGAAACCCTGTCAACCTGCACATGCCACAGCATTTACACATGATTTCCACATGTAGAAGCGGCTAGGATCTGGGCTACTGGGGAGCTAAAAGGGCTCGCTACAGCGCGCAACGGTATGGCCTTCCGCTTTGGACCAACACTACACCCATTATCGGCGCACGGCTTTTTAGGCCATGCCAATGCGGAAGACAGAAAATTGAGAAAAGATCCTAACTTGGAGGTCCTTGCTTTGAAGGTACCCTTCAGAAACCTACTGGTGTTTCCGAATCAAGTCCCGTGGCCGGGACGATTGAGAACTCTGCATTCTCTGCAAACTTAGATGCCGGGCGGACACGAGAGATTCAAACAAACTACGACCGGCTGCCACACATCTGCTCTCGGTGAATTGTTTATACCAGATGAATCCGAAAAATTGCAAGCGGCAATTTTAAAATTGCCTGAGTTTACTGGTTTGGTGCAGAATCGGTGCAGAAAATGAGCGCAAAGCAGGGCTCTCCCAATTGATCGCAGGCTAGCCATCGTATTTTTTTCGATACGTCGCCTCAACCTCGTCGGGGCATAAGAGCTCGACTGAGAGTCCGCAATCACGGAGAGCGTCTTTCCAGCCCCACCACTTTGAGTCAGTTGCTTGCAGGATCGGCGGTTTGCCTCTGTGTGCGTTCGCGACGGCTACAAATCTTGCTTCGGCAGTTCTCAGCGGCTGAAGCCGAGGACATCGGTGCTTGGTGGCACGACTGAAGTCGTGCCCTTCCCCGTTCCTTCCCTCCCGGTTTCTTTCCTTCCCGGTTCGTGTTGATGTCGGCGAACTTCCCCGCTTCTCGCAAAGGGCGCGAGAAACGGGGGCACCAGGGTTTCACGTGAGAACTCCTTTTTGAGCCTGCGATGGCCCTTGAGGAAAAAACAAGACGACGGGAGCAGGCGATCGCATCAGCGCTTCAGGAGGTGCCAGGCTTCTTTGTATTTCTCGTACTTGGCATTCTTGCTATGCGGGGTTAGGAGGATGTCTGGCTGGTGGTTGGTGGCTTCGATGGGGAGGATGTAACAGATGTCGGAGGGGATTACGTAGGCGGCGAAGAAGCCGATTTGGTCAGGGCGGTAGGGGACTCCGTTGGAGTCGAGGTGGCATTTGTAGGAGTTGCCGCGGTGGAAGAGGGTGCATTTGACCTGAACGCGGGCGAAGTGTCCGTGGTGCGCGAGGGCCAGATCGAAGGGGGCAGAGTCTCCCCATGGTTTGGTGACGATGAAGCCGAGTTCGGTGGCGCGGGTCATGAAACGCAGCTCCGCCCACTCGCCCCGCGCCTTGGGGTGGCGGATGTACATCCCTAGATTTTTCATGGAATATTTGCGGTATTTCCCCGGGTCCTTCGGCTTCTCTCAGGGCAAGCTGCGTCTGGAGATACACAATAAAAAACGCGGCCTATGTGCGCCGCGTTGATTTCTTTCTATAGTTCTATTTTATCAAGTTGATGGGGGCAAAGTGGACATTTTTGGGACTTTATAGTTCGTTTAGAACGTTTGGGTTCGGGGGAAATGGGGTGGTTCGGAGGCTTGACAGAAATTTGGGGACGGACGGATTTCGCGGCGAAAACTCCTCTCTGGGCCGAAGTCGCTGTCCGACGCGTAGGGATCCTTCGACTGCGGGGCGTGATTCAAAAAGCGAATCGTGCCCCTTCGCTCAGGATGACAAGTCTGAAAATGACGAGGCTCCCAGTTCACCGTGACCTCAGTTCAACGTTGCCAAGCGTTCGAACACGCGGCGGACAACCCGGTCGCAGCGGGCTCCCATGAAGGGGAAGGCTTGCTTGGCGCCGGCGCCCACGCGGGACAGCAGCCAGTTACGGGCGAGGGCGCGGCCGCGGTGCAGGCGGACTTTGACGTTCTCCTCGGTCAGGTCGAGGGCGGCGGCGGTTTCGGCGGTGCTTAGCTCCTCGATATCGCGGAGAGTGACCACGATGCGGTATTGCTCGGGGAGACCGAGGACGGCCTCTTCGAGAAGCTGGCTGGTTTCCGAGCGCGACACGTTTTCTTCCGGGCCGGGCGAAGGGGCGGCGAGGTTCATGGCAGGGTCTCCGTCAGGGTCGGTGTCGTCGAGTTGCGGATTGCGGGTGCGCAGGCGGAGACGGGCCAGGGCTTCATGAACGGCGATGCGGGTGAGCCAAGTGGAAAACAGCGAGCGCTCGGCAAACTGGTCGAGGTGCTCGTAGGCGCGCACGTAGGCGTCTTGCATGACATCTTCCGACTCGGCGTCGTCGCGGAGGATGGCGCGGGCCACGCGGTACAGACGCTGGTTGTAACGGCGCATGAGGATCTCATAGAGAGCGGTGTCTCCGGCTTTGACGCGGTCGACAACCTCGTTGTCGGTGAGGTCGGATCCGGCAGCTTGGGGAATCGCAGTCGTCGTCTCCATGGGGGCCTCTTCCTGTATAGAGCGGGCACCTTCCAAAAGGTTACAGCACTTCACGATGCATGGGGCAGAAGATTTCCCGAGAGAAGATTTTCGGGGGAATTTGTATCTATTTGCCGGCTCGCCACTCTCTTGATTGGGAGACGAAATGACTGGGCTCGACAAGCGACTGGATTGGGCGTGGTGGGCGCTAAAGATTGGGCTGGGAGTGGGACCGATCATCACCGGGCTGGACAAATTCTTCAATAAGCTGGCGGACTGGGGGATGTATTTGAGTCCATTGGCGACGAAAGTCGTGCCGGTGAGCCCGCCGACATTCATGCACGTGGTGGGAGTGGTGGAGATTGTTGCCGGGCTAATCGTGCTGAGCCGGTGGACGAAGATTGGCAGCTACATCGTGATGCTGTGGCTGCTGGGCATTGCCGTGAACCTGCTGACGACTGGGATGTTCTACGACCTGGCCATGCGGGATGTGGAGATTGCTCTTGGGGCCTTTGCGCTGTCGCAACTCTCGACAGTGCGCGAGGAGAAGCTGGCAACGAACTAGCCGGCAACTTGGTTGTGGGTGGTTGCACCAAACTTAAAATGGAGGAATCGTGATGCGAAAACTTGCTTCCCTTGTTCTGGTGTTAGGAATGTACGCGCTGCCTTCGTTGGCGGCGGAAACCTATAAAGACGTTGCGGTGGTCGATGTGAACTGCTCGAAGAAAGTGGCGGCCGATCCGGACGCGCATACGCGGGCTTGCGCTTTGAAGTGCGCGGGCAGCGGCTTCGGCATTGTGACTTCGGATAAGCAGTTTCTGAAATTCGACGCGGCTGGGAATGAGAAGATCACCGAGGCGTTGAAAGCGTCGGACAAGAAGGATCATCTGCGGGTGGACGTGAGCGGAGACTTGCAGGGTGACACGTTGAAGGTGACTTCGGTCAAGTTGCTGTAGGCGCTTCCCCTTTCGCGCCGGAGAGCTCATCCTCCGGCGCGAGCTTGTTTCACACCGCCCCTCGTCGAGCTGTGCTCGACGGACAGCCGAGGGCGGCTGTCCCCACATAGACCCTTCCCTCGCCACGATCCATGAGAAGGTAAAATTCTTCTCTTATGAGTCTTGGGAATGGGGAACGGTACCGGATGGGGATTCGGCACTTCAATGCGCGGGAGTTCTATGACGCGCACGAGGTTTGGGAAGATGTGTGGCGGGAGTCGCATGGGATGGAGAAGCGATTCCTGCAGGGGCTGATTCAGGCTGCGGTGGCGCTGCATCATCATTCGGCGGGGAATGTTGTGGGGGCTTGTTCGCTGATGGAGCGGGCGCGGCGGAATCTGGCGGCGTGTCCGGAGGAGTTTGGGGAGATTCGGTTGGGGCGGCTGCTCGCGGCGCTGGGGGAATGGCGCGCGGCGGTAGTTGCGGGTGAGAGTGTGCCGGGGCTTCCGGAGATTGTGGGTGTGGAGTAAAGCGTTCGAGCTGCGCTCCAAGGACAGCGGACGCCTGCCCTGAGCTTGCCGAAGGGGCGGCTGTCCCGACATCTGCTTTAGCTTTCTCTCTTCTTCCTAGTGAAATTCTACGGTGATGAATTTGGCGGCTGTGTGGCCGGTGTTGGTCAGGGTGTGGGAATAGCCGCCGGGGACCCAGTCGGTTGCTCCCTGCTTCATCGTGAACTTGCTGGGCGGCTTGCCCTGGACGTCGCTGCGTAGTTCGTAGTCGGTGAGGGCGACGACCAGGTGCGGGCCGATGTGTTGATGCAGCGGGACCATGCCTCCAGGCTGGAGTTCGAGCAGGGAGACGCGAACGCTGTCGCGCACGAAGAGGATCTCTTTGGTGCCTCCGTGCAGGATGTCGAGGCCGCGGTCTTCGTCCCATTTGGGGGGGGAGCTGCGGAGCTTTGCGTCTTGCAGGAGTTCGATGTTTAGATCGCGGAAGGGCTTCGGGGAAAGATTGCGGAGGATGTGAGAGAAGGGTGCAGGGACGAAGCGGACGTCGCCGTCCGCGTGATTGGTGGAGACGGGCGTCTTGCCTTCGACGGAGTTGACGATCTGAGCGCCCTGCAGGGTGACCTGGACGTAGTCGTGGCGGTGCGAGTGCATGAGCGTTTCGGAGTGGGCGGGGACATCGACGGTGAAGACGCGGACTTGATCGTTGACGAGGACCTGGTGGTGATGAGGCTCGGCGGTAATTTCGACGACGGAGGAAGATTGCGCAAAGAGGACGGCGGTCAGGAAAAGATAGGGAAGGCTGCGTCGCATGAGCGGGATTGTAGCGTGAACGGTTGTCAGTAGCCAGTAGTCGGGAGTCAGTAGTCAGCGGCCATTAATGCTATGAGCGGTTGCAGGATGCCTACTGACTCCTGACCGCTGACTACTTTCCTTTAGAGGGCGAAGTAAGTTTTCTTGTGGAGCCAGCTATTTTCGTCGCCGATGACTAGCTTGTCGGGCCATTGGGGAGCGGTGTTGATCAGCAGGCGCAGGCGAGAGGATTCTTGGGGGATGTTGAATTCCAGTTGCGTGGTGTAGGAGTCGGCTGGCTTGAGGGGCGTCAGGAGCGGAGTGCCGGTGGTGGCTACGGGAGCGTACTCGTGGCCGGTGCTGTCAACCAGTCGGATTTCGCGGGGAGAGGGAGTGAGCGGGGCCTCTTTCGGGCGGTTGGGAGACGTTGTGGTTTCGTCGAAGCGAGTGCGCAGGGTGATGACGAGGTGACCGTTGGGTTGGGGTTTGGCGTCGACGACCGAATAGGCTAAGTGACAGTCGATCTCGCAGAAGTATTTTTCCTGGCCGTGGGCGAGGACGGTTTCGTGGCTGCCGGCGGAGAATCCGAAGAGGAGAGCGAAGTAGACCACCACCAGAGCGCCGATGGCGACGGTGGCGATGCGGGCGAACTTTGGTTTGCGCGCGAACCAGAAGATCAGGATCGCGGCGACCGCGAGAAAGAGGCCGCCGACGGCGGCGAGGAATCCGAGGACGGCGAGCGGGGCCGGGAAATTCATGTTGGTGGCGATGTGGGCGGCGGACATTGCGTTGGTTCCTCCAAAGAGACTGGCCGGGGGATGGTCAGCATAGGGATAGACTTCGTCGGCGATCCAGTAGTTTTCGATGATCAGCGCGAGCAGTGTTCCTAACACGAAGAGTAATTGGCGGATGCTTCGCCAGGATGTGCTGGGCACGAGGGCCTGCATGACGAATTCGGCGACGTATGCGGCGCAGTAGCAAAAGTTGGCGGCGAGACCGAGGACGATGAAGGCTTCGAGGGATCCGAGCGTTAGGGCGGGGCAGAAGTGAGGCCAGGTGAAGATGAGCCATAGCAGGACGACCACGGTGAGGATTGCGTTATAGACGAGGCGGCGGGGCTCCCAGAAGCGCGCGGCTTCGCGGGGCGCGGAGTGGGTTAGGTCGGCGTTCTTTTCGTTGCTCATGATCGGCGACACTTCATAGAACAAGTTTCTTTGTCATACAAAGCACGGAAACCAAAAAAAGATGCCAGAGCTCAGTTCAAGTTTTTGCTCGGCCAATATCGGTAAAGGATGAGGATCATCGTTGCCAGTCCCAGAGTAATGCCGATAAGGAAACCGCCGCCGACCACCGCGACGCCGTCGCCGAGACCTATTTGCGATCGATCCGTGGCCACAAGATGAGTCCACAGGAATTCCGACGCGAAAAAACTGGCGACAAAGACTACTACTGCGGTTAGCAGAGAGCCTGTAGTCAGCATCGCAAATTTGCTGAGTCGATTCATCAAGGCCTCTCAGGGGCTAAAGCCCTGAGTTTTTTATTGTTTTTCCGGCACGGCTTAAGCCGTGCCCTTCCCATTTCCTCTCGCGTCTTCTATTCTTCGCGGATTACGCGGATCCATTCCTCCATCTGATCAAGGTATTCGGATAAGGCGCGGCGACCAGTGGCCGTCAGGCGGTACTCGGTGCGGGGGACGCGGCCTTCGAAAAACTTTACGCAGGAAATGTACTGGGCTTCTTCGAGTTTGCGGGCGTGGACGCTGAGGTTGCCGTCGGTGGTTTTGAGAACACGCTTGAGGTCGTTGAAGCTGAGGGAGTCGTTGGTCGCCAGGGCGCTGACGATGCCGAGACGAATGCGTTCGTGAATCAGGCGATCAAGTTCGGGAAGTTCGTGGGCGTGGGCGTGAACTTCCTCATGAGACTGAGGGGAGTGTTTGTCGCGGAGCTTTCCGCGACTCTTTTCGGGAACATTCTCACGAACGCTTTCGTGAACCCCGCCCTCGCGCTTGGGGTGCTTGCCGTGAGAGAGAAGAGGTCTAGCCACCGTGCCTCCTGGCGATGAAGAGTCCGAAGAGGATGTGGAGTCCGCCGAAGCCTGCGGCCAGGAACCAGTTGCCCCAAGCGGCCGGACTGAGGACGGCGAGGCCACCGAGGAACATGAAGCAGAGTCCCATGATGGGGACGGCTTGGACCGAGTACGCGCCTCCGGTCATGATGCCGGCGCCATAGAGCAACAAAAAGGTTGCGGGAAGGATGGACTGCATTCCTGCGCGGAACAAAAGGAACGTTAAAAAGGCTCCGGCGACAAGGGGCGGAGCAAGGCCGAGGATGACTTTGCGTGCTGGCCCTGAGAACAACGGGAGGCCGCGGCGGTTCGCTTTCCAAGTACAGGAAAATAATCCGATGGCGACGGCGAGGAGGCTCTCAGCCAGCCAGACGCGGAGCCAGGCGAGCGGTGAAGTCTGAATGGCCGCGAGATAGGCAGTGGCGATAGCCGTGGCGCCGAGCAGAACTTGTCCCCAACCGGAGACGGCGGTAAAGGCGGCCGAGCGCTCCATGGTGTCGCGGATAAAGCGGAGGTCTTCGAAGACTTCAGGAGCCGTACGAGAGGGCCGGGTGGGATTCTCAGCCGAGCGATGGAAGCGCCGGATGCGATGCGGCCGCGGGTCGAACATGGGAAGAGGATAGCGAGGCTGGTGTTGCCTGTCAAGTACTTTGTGATGCAAAGAACGGATCGATTGCAGAGATATTTTCGGCGCTAAAGCTCTCAAAATTTGGAGTGCTATTCGCGGGGCGGAAAGCTTTTCAACGAACGACAGCGCGCTCCCAATGCGCGCGAGATCACTGGCTCCGCCTGAGAGGCGGCTACCATCGGGAGACGCCATGAGATCAGAGGACAAAATCGGGAGTTAAAGTCCCCACCCTCTCGCAAAAGACGCGAGAAAGATGGGGCACCCAGTGGGGCACGTGGGGAGTTTGGCATCCTCAAATCCGCTCGGGATGACGCCTCATCAACGATCAGGGGAGGTCGACGTCCAGGGCGTAGATGTCCTGGGTGCTGACGTCGCGAGGAAAAAGACGGGAATTGTCGGGGCTCTGGCCACTCCAGGCACCCCAAATTCCAAAGTAGCGGCGGAGACCGGTGAGGCTGACAGTCTCTTCGGGAGAATGATCACCGAGTTTGAGACGATAACACTTTGGAACGGGGAAACTATCGTAGTAAATGTAGCGACTGTCTGCGGACCAATTGGGGTAGTCCACATTGGCGGCATTGGCCAGCCACTCCGACCATTTTTGAGTTTGGAAGTCGTAGAGCATGAGTTTGTGCGAGCCCTCGACACTGATGGCAGCCATATAGCGGCCGTCGGGCGACCAACGCGGGGAGAATAATCCAGCGGATCCCGGCAGACTGGACATCTTACGAGTCTTCATATCCACCAGCTGAATATCGACGTGCGATGTATCGAGAGTAGAGAGGCGTCCGAAGGCAAGCTGAGTGCCGTCGGGCGACCAAGTGGGATCGACCTCGCTAGTACTTTCCGGCAGCAGTTCGTCGGGCGAGCCTCCCTGCACGGAGAGGACGAAGATCTTCCAGGGCTTTCCGAACTGAGCCGATATGTAAGCGATTTGGGTTCCGTCGGGAGACCAACTGGCAAGCGAGGCTGCAGTAGGCGAATAGGTGAGTTGCAGTCGGTCGCTGCCATCCACACGGCTGCGCCAAAGCGTTAAATCCGGAACACTCACGAAGGCAACCCACTTACCGTCCCGCGAGAAGGTCACATCGCTGGCGGAAATGCCGCCGAGGAAGGGTACAAACTGCTTGGTTGACGAATCATAGCGGACCAGTTCCGCGCGCGGTTGCGCGCCTTCCACAAAAAGCTTGCGGCCAGTGAAATCTGGCACGGCGGTAGAGTAAAAAATAGGGCCGGTGGTCAGCTGGACGGGCGTTCGCGAGGATTTACGGAAAAAGTTGGGAGATTCTCTGAGAGCAAAAATATTGCTGCCCTGTCCCGTAGCACTCTCGAAGAAATAATAGCGCCCATCCTCAGTCCATCGGCCACCGACTTCATTGGGCGGAGTGTGCCATCCAGGGAGTAAAGGATGCAATTTGGAGCCGTCGGTTCGGACCTCCCAAATACCGGAAGTATTGTCCTGTTCGAGAATCGTGAAGCGAATCCGGGTGTCGTCGGGTGCGAAGCGTGGCGCGAAGGGAGTGCCGGGGACCGAGACGAGAAGGTGAGGGGAATTGCCATCGGCATTGGCCAGATATAGATCGGAGCCCTTGACGAACACGAGCTGGCGACCGTCTTTCGACCAAGCTCCACCGCTGGCCAAGATGTTGCCAAGCCGTCGCGGCGAGCCGGCAGGCAAAGGGACTGCCCACAACGGGGTGGCTCGGGTGCCAGTGGTCTCAAAACTGCCGGCCATCAGTTGAGAATGGTCGGGTGAAATGTCATCGATCCGCATGCTCTTGGTCGGCAAGGGAATGATTGAGGTCTCTCCCCCGGACACAGATACCTGGGCGAGGGCCATGCCTTCGGGCCGGAGTTGGCTGACATAAACTCGGGCGCCGTCGGTCAGCATGTTTCCCATGGGGAAGCCGTCGTGAGTGATCTGCGTGGTGGCAGTAACTCTCGGCGGGGCGACCGGGAGCAAGTACCAGACCATGGCGGCCACGATCAGCAATGAGGCTACACCGACGGCCCATGGCCAGAGGGGCTTGGCTTTTGCAGTTGGCGCTGCGGCGGGAACGGCTACGCTCACTCTGCCGGAAGTGCTGTCGCGCTTCAGGCCCTTGAGATCGGCGCGAATGTCAGCGGCGCTTTGGTAGCGAATCTCGCGATCGCGCTCGAGCGCTTTGCGAATGATGCGCCCAAGTTCTAGGGGGAGTTCAGGGTTGAGTTGCAGGAGCGGTGGCGGATCCTTGTGGAGGATAGCGTCGAAAGTGGCGGCAGTCGTGTCCCCGCGAAAGGGAAGGCGACCGGTGGCCATCTCATAGAGCACCGTGCCGAAGGAGAAGATGTCGGTACGGGCGTCGAGGTCCTTGCCCAAGGCCTGCTCGGGAGACATGTAAGCGACAGTGCCCAGCGTGCTACCGGGACTCGTGAGGTGGGGATCGTCTACGCTGGCGATGGTGGCGCCGTCTGGGGTAACGGACGGATGGGTTTTGGCCAATCCGAAATCGAGGACCTTGGCGTGGCCGCGTTCGGTGACGAAGAGATTCGCGGGCTTGATATCGCGATGGACGATTCCTTTGGAGTGGGCGGCATCGAGGGCGTCAGCGATTTCGATTCCGATGTCGAGCAGACTTTCGAGTTCCATCGGCCGATCGCCGATGCGGTGCTTCAGGGTAACGCCCTCGAGAAATTCCATGGCGATGAAGGCTTTGCCGTCGTGGTCGCCAATGTCGTAAATGGTGCAGATGTTCGGATGGTTCAGTGCAGATGCGGCTTGGGCTTCGCGCTGGAAGCGCGCGAGGACCTGAGGATCGCGGGCGACATCTTCGGGGAGGAACTTCAGCGCCACGAAGCGGTGCAGGCGGCTGTCTTCCGCCTTGTAGACAACGCCCATACCGCCGCCCCCGAGCTTTTCGACGATGCGGTAATGCGAGATGGTTTCGCCGATCATGCGGTGGCGGTATGGTAGGCGGGATGGCGGGGCAAGTCAACGAATAGGGCGGTGGTCCCTTTCGTTCGCGCCGAGGACAAGTCAACAATTGTGTGGATGCTTAGTCTACGCGAGATCCCTCGCTCCGCCTGAAAAGCGGCTGCGCTAGCGAGGACGCTTTGATTGGAAGGTCACAAGCCGAAAGGTCAATCTGGGAGGCAAGATCAAGAGTCAAAATCAAAATCCCCACCCTCTCACAAAAAGGCGCGAGAAGGGTGGGGCAACCTTACTGTCTCTAACTTTAACTTCTATAAGACTGACATCGAGTCAGGCCGCTATTCTCTGGCGGCGGAGGGCTTGGCCTCGGCGCCGGCAGGGCCGGTGTAACGCGACAACGCGGTCAAGAAAGGCTGGCTTGTGCTGGTGCGTCGGACCTTGCCCTCAAGAATCTGATCGAAGGGCACGAACTTGCCATAAAGAAGGCGAGTTTCATCTTTGTCCTGCGTCAGGGACGCGCCATTCAGGTCGATGCCGGCGAAGAGGCCGCGGCTGCGGGAGTAGGTCAAAACCTGCGCCTTCATCTTCCAGTCGGTATCGGCGCCAGCGTGGCGGCCAACCGGTCCAGCAGAGGCCGAGGCGTCTGCTCCGATCTTGAATTTGCTGGATAGAAGGTTGTGCATGCCATCGTCATTCATGATGACCATGACGAGGTCGACAGCTTCACCTCCAAGTTGCAAACCCCAGCTGCCGCCGGTGATAGTGACGGGAGCGACCGCGCTCCAGCGCCCATTGTCGAGACGGCAGGTTGCGATCCCCTTACCATGGCTGCCGCCGAAGCCAACCGCGACTTTCACCATCGAAGGAATGACGGCGATGCACTTGGCGTCGCTCATGATCTTGTCGGGGATGCCTTTGTCAGGCGTGGCCATGATTTCGTCAAGGACCTTGGAGGAGTTGTCGATACGTTTTTCGATGTCTGAAGCGTTATCTTTGTCTGCGCTGAAACCGGCTGCCGTCATAAGGAAGAGGCTGCAGAGCGCAAGGAGAATAGGTGCGGGTAGTAGAAGAGTCGGTCGGTTCATAAAAGCTCCCAGAATTCTGACGAAGTAGGCGTAACCGAAGAGTAAACGGCGCGAACCGCGGTCCCCATCCGGTTGATGCTGTACAGCCCGGTGAGAGCTTGCCTGAGTTTGAGGCGGAACAAAATGCACGACAGGCGCGGCGCCTGTCGTGAGGGAAAGGCTACCTGGGCAGCTTGCTATTTTAGGAGGCCGAAGACTCCTACGCCGTTTGTGGTGCCGACGTAGACCCTGCCATGGGCGATGGTGACGGTGTTGAATTTGTTGCCCGTCCCGAACTGATCACGGCCACCAGTGGCCTGGTTGGTGTTGTAGAGCTCGACGAGAGTTCTGGAATTGTAGGCGTGGAGAACGCCGGGCGTGGTATGCTCCGCGGCCCAAAGGATGGCGTTCGTGCCCGCGTTCGCAGAGATGCTGGGAGTAGTTCCAGGATAGGGGAATGAGTTTGAGGATCTCGCCGCCACCGTGGACTGCAGCTTTGCGTTGCTGAACTGGAATCGGAGAATCGACGAACCAGTCGGAACGTAGTAAAGGTTGTTGTTGAAGTAGGCAGGCATGGACCACATTCCCCCGGGCAGGACGCCGGAGAGTTCCTGATAAATCTTATTGGTGCTCGAATTGAATTTACCCATCTTGGTCCGGTCGACCACGTAGAGGTTGCTGTCTTTGCCGGCGCCGACGGCAAGTTGCCAAGTCTTGCCGGCCAAGTCCTTCTGATTCAGCAACAGGGCTCCGCCGGACCCGAGATCAAGATCAGAACCGTTTTCGGATGCCTGGTTAAACATCTCGAAATAGTCCGCAACGGCAAGTCCGCTTTTGGTAGAGATGCGCAAAAAGGCATTGCCGTAATTGCCATCGACAGGGAATCCTGCGGAATTGAGTGTGCTGTCGAAGACTCCGTTGGCGTCAAGGAGGAAGATGTCGCCGGAGCCATCGGCTGTCATGCCTGCCCCGGCGCCCCAGATCGCGCCTTCATTGGAGTTCGGGGTTACGTTCAGGACGCTGGTCTGAGCCAGGCTGTTGGCGTTGTAGGCCATGATCCATCCGGTATAAGGGCGGGCATCGCAATGCGAGCCCCAAGCGAGATAGACGGTGTTGTTCACCAGGAGCAGGCCGGAGCGCTCAACGTATTGCGCGGGATCGAAGATCACGTTCGTTCCGTCGGAGTTGTCGCCGGTGCCGGGATATTTTGCGGAGATATCGACGGGGCCGTGATGAAGTTCGGCGCCATTGGTAGCGTCAAGGGCGTGCAGGCGTTGGTGATACTTGCCGGAGCTGTCCTTCGACATCGCCACTACGTAAATTGTCGGAGACCCGGTCTTCGGCCGGTAGATGACAGGAGTGGAAGTGACTCCAATTTCTGGGGTGATTTGGGAGCAGCCGCGACTGTCTGAGGAGGTCTCGCCGGATTTGAGGGTGGAGACACTCCAAATCTTCACTCCGGTATCGGCATCAAAGGCGTAGACCGTACCGTGCTCGCTGGCCACGATCAGCAAATTGTGAGTAACGCCAGAGACGGGGACAGCTGAAAGGTAGAGCGGCTGGGCGTCGACGTATCCATCCGCCTGGATGGTGAACAACTTCCCGAACGAGGCGGAATTCACATTGCTTAGCGTGAGCGTGGTCTCCTGATTATTGGCACCCGTGCGCGCATTGTTGTTGTGGTAAGTAAGGACATCTTGGGAGTACGCCGCCAGACAGGTCAACATACCGAGGAGCAGTAGCGCTGGTAAACTTCGAGAATAGGACTGCTTCTGAGTGGTCTGGACTAGTCGCATTGGTACGGGCCTCCGGGGGATTCGGCCAAGGGTAGCCGTTGGGAAATAGGCTACAGGGGAAGAGCCTAACAAGAGACGGCCTTTCTTCTCTACGCAGGGTTTTGCAGGGTCTCAAAGGGCTTAAGCCTGCGCATTTTGGGATGATGAAAATGACCGATCTGGGCAAGTTTCTTATCATTGCGGGACTGGTGCTGGTGGTGGGGGGATTTGTGCTGGTCGGCCTAGGCAGGGCGAACTTCCCTTTGGGGCGGCTGCCGGGAGATATCGTCTACCGGGGAAAGAGCACAACGTTCTATTTTCCTTTAGCGACTTCGCTGCTGGTGAGCGTGGTGCTTTCGATTGTGTTGTACGTGGTGGGGAGATGGAGGCGATGAGGGTTCGTGCCGCACATCTAACGATGTATGTTTCAGGCCCTTCCATGCGAGCTGCGATTTGTCTTGTTTTGAGTGATCCTGTTCGCGATCTCAAGGTGTGATTGACTTCCGGATTCGCAGCCGTTAGATTCTTCGACGACGGTTGTTTTGATCTTTGTAAACTCTTCGGAACGCGCGACTTCACCGCTCGGTGAGGTCAGGGAAGCGGGTGAGAATCCCGCGCTGCCGCGCAACTGTAAGCGAGGAAACTGCCATCGGCCACTGGGAGAGATCCCGGGAAGGCCGGGGGCGTGAACGGATGGAAAGGGCATCCTTACTCGCAAGCCAGGAGACCGGCGCGATCCGTCTACTTCAACCTCTTTCGCGAGCAAAGGAGGAAGGTATGCGCGTCGTTGTTGGTGTTTTTCTGGCACTGTTTCTTGTTCTCTCTGTGGCTGCGTCCGCGGCCGATCTCAAAATCAAAGTGGTGGATCCACAATCTGCGGCGGTGGCGGGCGCACAAGTATCGCTCATCGGCCGGAGTGAAGGCCGGATTCTGAATACACAAAGTACGTCCGCCGAAGGCGTTGCGACATTTCGCACGCCGGACACTGGGGCCTATCAGATTCAGGTGCTGGCGCCGGGTTTTGCGGCGGAGACGATTGAGGTTTCTTCGCAGACAGAAATCAATGTGAGCCTGAGGCTGGCGACTGCTTCCGAGACCGTAGTGGTGAGCGGCACCAGAACGCCCGTGCCAGGTGAGGACGCAGGAGCCGATGTTGATTCACTGAACGGGGGGCAGTTGACGGCGATGCAACCGCTGGCGGCAAGTGACGCGATCCGGTTTCTTCCGGGCGCGATTATCAACAATGCGGGGCAGCGCGGCGGGCTGACTTCCCTGTTCGTCCGCGGAGGGGAATCGCGCTACAACAAGGTGATCGTGGATGGAGTCACCATCAACGAGCCGGGCGGGACGTTTGATTTCGGTACGCTGCGGATGGATCAGGCCGACCGCATGGAGTTGGTGCGAGGGGCGCAGAGCACACTCTACGGATCGGATGCGATGACCAGCGTGGTCCAGGTATGGACGCGGCCCGGCAGTACGCGCGTGCCTGAGTTGACGTTTGGGGCGGACGGGGGAAATTTTGAGACGGCGCGTGGTTACGCATCGTTGGCAGGAGCAAGTGGACGATTCGACTACAACGTGTTCGGCAGCCAGCTGAATACGAACGGGGAAGGGATCAACAATGCGTATTCGGACTCGCTCCAGGGCGCAAACGTCGGAGTCGCGCTGAACGATCGTACTTCCCTGCGAGTGCGCGTTCGCCACTCCAATAGTCATACAGGGGTTCCCGGCGAGTGGGAGTTCAACGGAGTGGAACTTCAGCCGCCGGATCCGAGCGACTGGTCGCAACTCAACAGCCTGCTGGGCAGTGCGGAACTGTCGGTGACGGGACCATCGGGGTGGCAGCATCACTTCAGCGGATTCGATTATCTGTATCGCTACAACGAGTTGAACCTGAATGGAGATCCCGACAGGATTTTCGATTTCCCGTCGCACGAAGTGGATCACATCAATCGCGCCGGATTTGAGTACCAGGGGGGCTATTCGGAGCGAAGCTGGGCGCAGACGACGTTTGGATATCGGATCGAAAATGAGAACGGCTTTGTGGGAAACCTGGCGTATGGAGACCAGACGCATGGGCAGAGGCTCAGCAATGACCTGTACGCGCAACAGCAGGTAACGTGGCGAACGCTATTGATGATCGTGGGTGGGCGGTTCGTGCATAACAGCGCATACGGAAACATCGGGGTGCCGCGGGTGGCAGTGACCTGGCAAGCGCTGCACGGGGGAGACATTCTTTCGGGAACACGCTTGCGGTTTTCGTATGCAACGGCGTTTAAGGAACCACGGTTGGAGGAGACGTTCAATGGGATCCCGCCGAATCCTTTTAATATTGCGAATCCGGGATTGAAGCCCGAACATACACGGGCGTTTGAGGCCGGGATTCAGCAGGATTTGTGGCATGGAAAATATGTTTTCACCGCGACGTACTTCAACAATCTGTTTCGCGACCAGATCAATTATGTGACGGTGGACTTCGTGAACTTTGTGGGCGAGTACTCGAATGTGAACAGGGCGCTGGCCCACGGGGCGGAGGTGGGCATTCAAGCCAAGTTGCGGCCTCGACTGCTGTTGAACACGGCTTACACGTATACGTCAACGCAGATCCTGGAGAATCCGGCGCCGATTAATGATCTATACAACCCGGGAGAGCCCCTGCTGCGACGACCGAAGCACTCGGCGACCGCGCTTTTGTCGTATCTGGGGACGCGGTGGGGCGGAACCCTTGGGGGAAATTTTGTGGGGCAGCGGCCGGACTCGGATTTTCTTGGGTTCGGGATTGATCACGCGGCGGGGTATGTGCGGGTGGATCTCGGAGGATGGTATGCGGTGCGGCCTTGGGTCACCGCTTACGCGAACATCGAGAACGCGCTGGATCGGCAATACAACGAAGTCGTGGGATATCCGGCGCTGCCGGTGAATTTTCGCGCGGGGTTGAGGTTTCGGATTGGCGGGGAGTGACCAACAACGGCTTGAACCACAGAGGCACAGGGGAACACAGAGGAAGCAGCGGGGCCGAATCTCTAAGGTGCCGTCGGACCGAAAAGGCCCGGCCCTAGCTTATTTTTTGCGGGTCGCGGGGTAACGGCATGGACGCGGCGATTTTTGCGCCGAAATATTTTGTGCGCGCCAGCAGTAGCTTTTCGATGTCCACTTCTTTCAGGGGTTGCTGGCGACCGAGCAGATGCGTCACCAAGGCAATCTGGGCGAAGTGCTCGACCGTTTCCATCTTCATATAGGCATGTTCCAGCGTGTCGCCATAGGCGACCACACCATGGTTCGACATGAGGATGGCGTCATAGGCGGGAACGTAAGGCTCGAGCGTCTGTGCCAATTCCGATGTTCCAGGGGTACCGTAGCGGGCGAGTGGAATGCATCCCAAGCCCATCACAACTTCACACACCAAAGGTTCGGTAAGCGGGATGCCGGCTGCGGCAAAGCCCGTGGCCGTAGGCGGATGCGCATGCACGATGGCCTGGATATCGGGGCGCAGGCGGTAAATGAGCAGGTGCATGCCGATTTCGCTGGTCACGTTGCGGCGGCCGGAGACTTTCTTGCCTTCCAGGTCGACAATCACCATGTCAGGCGCCTTCATGGCGCCCTTGCTGACACCGGTCGGAGTCACAAGAACGCGGTCCTGCTTAAGCCGTACGGAAAGATTGCCGTCCATGGCGGCGACGTACCCCTTTTCGTGGAGCATGCGGCCGTAGCGGACGATTTCTTCCCTATGTTTGCGTTCCGTAGGCATGGTTACCCTTGGGGGGAGAGACTAAAGAGCAGATCGCAGCTGACCTTCGCATAGTACCAGCACGTAGCGGGGAGAAACAATCCAAAATTTCCGAGAAAAAGCAGGTGCGACGGGCCTTAGACATGGGTCGCGGAGCGTGTGGGAGTGCCTATAATCGGAGGCGTGCTGGTCTCCGAATTTCACTTCGAACTTCCAGAAGAATTGATTGCGCAGCAACCGCTGGCAGATCGTGCTGGGTCGCGGCTGCTGCATCTGTACTCGGGGGCAAAGAGAGCTCGTCAGCTGGAAGATCGGCAGTTTCGTGGGTTTCCCGAGTTGCTGCGACCGAGCGATCTGGTGGTCTTCAACAATACGCGAGTGTTTCCGGCGCGGCTGTATGGGAGACGGGGCGGACTGAGGGCACAGGCGGTGAGTGCTCACAACCCGGCGTCGCGGGAATTTCTCCGGGGACGGATTGAAGTCTTACTGACCCGGCAGTTGCAGCAGGAGCCGAATGAGTGGGAGTGCCTGGTACGTCCGGGACGAAAGATTGGCGTGGGCGAACAACTCTTCTTTGGGGAACACGATGAGTTGCTGGCTGAGGTAATAGGGAGAGGGAGTTTTGGAGAGAGGAGAATTCGATTTGAACCGCCGGACAGCCGAAGGCGCCTGTCCCCGCAGAATCATCTGGAGAGCGACTTCTTCCAAATCGTGGAGAAGATCGGGCATATTCCGCTGCCGCCTTACATTGCACGCGACGATTCTGCGAGCGATCGGGAACGATACCAGACGGTGTATGCGCGGGAGCGCGGGTCGGTGGCGGCTCCGACGGCGGGGCTACACTTCACGCCCGAAATTCTCGCTCGCACGCAGGAGCGCGGGATTGAGACGGCGGAGGTCACGCTGCATGTGGGGCTGGGAACGTTTCAGCCAGTGCGGAGCGAGCGTGTGGAGGAACATCAGTTGCACGCGGAGTCGTATTCGATTTCGGCGGAGGCTGCGGCGAAGATTGAACGAGCGCGGAAAGAATCGCGGCGGATTGTGGCGGTCGGTACTACGACCGTACGGACCTTAGAATTTGCCGCCCAGCAGAATGCGGGTGAGGTACGCGCGGGTTCGGGCGAAGCGAATCTTTTTATCTATCCCGGGTACAAGTTTCAGGTGGTGCACGCGCTGCTAACCAATTTTCACCTGCCGGAGTCGACGCTGCTGATGCTCGTCTGTGCCCTTGGTGGAAGAGAGAATGTAATGCGCGCTTATCAGCATGCGGTTCGCGAGCGTTACCGGTTTTATTCTTACGGGGATTGCATGTTTGTCGAGTAAGCCTGCGATTGTCCCAAGCATCTCCAGACAGAGACATCAATTGACAAACAAGTGACAGGCGCGCCGAATCTGGTGAATCCAAACCGAATCTAACCCTGCAAAGTTCGATACCAACCAAAGGGGCGTTAGCCGGGGCGCGGTGACACTTCGCCTGGGGAGTCGGCTGAAAACTGATGGAGCGCAAAAACGGTTCTCGAAACCGCAGGGAGATCCCTGCGCACACGAAACAATTCAAATTGACAGGAGACGGGATGATAAGGATAGAGGCAGGTCGAGGTAGAGTTTCGCGAACCAAAGAAGCGGCGAGAGCCAGTTGGTTCTTAATTCTTGCGCTAATGATGGCTGCGATTGTGCAGCCAGCGGCAGCGCAAACATTCACCGTGTTGCACGAGTTCCAAGGAGCGCCTAACGATGGATCGGGGCCGCGCGGTGGTCTGTTGCGGGATGGCGCCGGTAACTTCTTCGGCACAACGTTCGGCGGCGGTGGCGACAGTGAAGGCGCGATTTACAAGTTGACGCCGAATGGGCAAGAGAGCGTCCTGTTTGCATTCAATACTTCGGACGGATCGTTCCCGACTTCCGGGCTGGTTCGAGACAAGGCGGGGAACTTGTATGGCACCGCTGACGAAGGACCGGGCGGAGCAGGGGTGTTGTTCCGGTTGGCGAAGGACGGCGCTGAGGCGACCTTCCACGCTTTTCAGGGCGGACAAAACAGTGAGGCTGCGGTGCCGTCGGGAGGCGTGATCATAGATGCGGCGGGAAACTTTTATGGTGCGACGCTGCTCGGTGGGCTGGGATTTGGGACGATCTACCAGGTCGATCCAGCGGGCAATCTGAAGGTGCTATACAACTTTCAGGGAAGAGCGGACGGTGCGAGCCCCCAAGGTCCCTTAGTTCGGGACTCAGCCGGCAACATTTTCGGCGCGGCGGCAGAGAAGGGCGCTCATAACGCGGGTACGATCTTCAAACTCGCGCCGAATGGAACGTTGACAGTGCTGCACAGCTTTACGGGTGCGCGTGACGGAAAAACACCGCAGGGCGGCTTGCTGCTTGACGCTGCAGGCAATCTGTTCGGCAGTGCGTTCGGCGGTGGCGACACAGGAAACGGAACAATCTTCCAGGTTTCCAAGAATGGAGGCTTCCGGCGGCTGCACAGCTTTTCGGGTGCGGTGGACGGCACGAATCCGAACGGCGCACTGATTCGCGATTCCGATGGAAACATTTTTGGCGCGGCGCAGCTCGGAGGTACGTTTTCCCTGGGCACTGTGTTTAAGCTGACTCCCGCGGGACAACTGACCGTGTTGCACAACTTCACGGGGGACGAGGATGGAGCCACGCCTTTCTCTGGCCTGTTACGCGATGCTTCGGGAAATCTTTTTGGCACTGCGGAACAGAATTTCCTGATTGATCAGCGGGGCGGGACGGTCTTCAAGATCACTCCGTAGCCTTTACGGCAAAAGCGGTGGATGCCGCGGCTTTGTGATTTTGGCCGCGGCTCCATTCTTTTTTCAGCGCAGGCGGGACGCCCCCGCTACACAAAGCAAAACGGGCACCCTTGCGGATGCCCGCTGCTGAACACCGGCCAAATTTTTCTGGTGCGAGACTTATGCCCGGGCGCCGACCGCAGCCGGCTCAGAAGCCGGAACTGACTTATCTTCGCCATTCGCCTTCTGCTGGGCAGGCTGTCCGCCCTTACGGATGTCGATGCCGCCCTTGAAGAAGGCGCCGTCCTCGATGGAGATACGGGCCGCGATAACGTCGCCGGTGAGCGAACCGTCGCTACGAATGTCGACGCGGTCGCTGGCGGTGAGATTCCCACGGACTTTGCCGAGGACAACGATTTCACGCGCGTTGATGTTGGCGGCAACGACTCCGTTACGGCCCACGGTAACGCGATTCCCTGAGAGATTGATGGAACCTTCCACCCGGCCGTCAATGTAGAGCGACTCGGATCCTGTCACTTCGCCCTTAATGACGAGAGACTTGCCGATGGTCGCCTGGTCTGCGGTAGTCGTGGTTACCGGGCGGGGAGGAGCGGGCTCACTCGCCGTCGAGGTCATGGCAGGCGCGCTGGGGGTAGACATCGTGGGGCGCTCCGGCTCGGAGGGGCGGGCAGGGGTCTGAGGTTGATTGGTCGGCTTCCACATGGGGTTGAAAGTTCCTTTCCTTGTTGGGATTAGGGGTCACTGGCCGCACTTTCGTGACCAAAGCGAATTGTACTCCCGCGTCTCAATATGAGCACTGTGGAAAATCCTTTATTTTCAATCAAGAGTTCCTTGGATGGTACCGACGGCGGGGTTTGAAGAAGGGTCGCCAAGGCAGCAGGGCTGCATACTTTCTGCCCGGCTGTGTAACGATTCCCGGAAAAAGCTGCCCGCAGGCTGCCTTCCACAGGGTGTGCGGAGTATGCTCTGAGGGACGAAGATTTATCGAAAACGGAAGTACGAGTAACGAGTCTAATCTTTACGGGGTCGAGGAACCGGTCGGGAGGCCATGCCAGGATGACCGCCGGAATACATTGGAAAGCGAGCACGTTTATGTCAGATCCAGCCGTAATTAACCCACCAGCCTTCACCATTGCGCGGCCTGAGCCGGGCGAATTTGCGCCATATTATGAACGCTATATTTCACTGGTCTCGGAAACCGACGTTCTGGGGACGCTCGACGCGCAGAGACGGCAGACGTTGCTCCTACTTTCCGGCCGCGACGACAGCGACGGGGAGTATCGTTACGCGCCGGGTAAGTGGAGTGCGAAGGAAGTTCTGGGGCACATGTGCGATACCGAGCGGGTGTTTGCGTATCGCGCCCTGCGGATTGCCCGTGGTGACCAGACGCCCCTAGCCGGCTTCGAACAGGATGATTATGTGAAGAATGGTCCATTCGCCAAGGCGCCGATGGAAGAGATCATTGAGGATTACATTGCGGTGCGGCGGGCGTCGATCACGCTGTTTCGCAATCTCGATGAGGCCGCCTGGGTGCGGCGCGGCGTGGCGAACAACAATGAGGTCAGTGTGCGGGCCCTCGCCTACATCATCGCGGGGCATGAACTGCATCATCGGAGAATTCTGGAGGAGAAGTATTTTGTGGGGCGGTGAGTAAGTCGCCTTCTTTGCCACGGATTCACGCGGATGAACACCGATGAGCTTGAATTGCGAAGAACCTTTGCGATTTGACGGCGGTATGAAGTGTATAGGTCCTTCGCTTTGCTCAGGATGACAGAGGTATTCTGCTGATGGACTCCTCTCCAATATGTCTCAGCGCGCACTGACAGAATTATTTCGGGGCAAAGGCGCACACGTCGAGCCCCTAGCATGCGTGGAAGATATTTCCGCGGAGGTGGCGGCGCGGCAGGTAGCAGGATTCCCCCACTCGATCGGGCAGCTCGTCTTCCACATGAATTATTGGATGGATCACGAACTGCGTCGCATTCGAGGCGAGAGGCCAGAGTATCCCGAACACAACTCCGAGAGTTTCCCGTCCGCTTCCGTTGCGCTGGATGCGTTGGGATGGGATCAGCTGCGGGGGCGCCTGGCGGAGCTGCTGAGCGAGTTTTCAAAGTTAGCAGAGTCTTCTCCGCAGGAACTTCAGCGCGAAATCGAAAGCGTATATGAGGGCGACAAGAAGGTTGCAGGAACGCTGGAGGCAGTGCTCTGGCAGATGGTGGCGCATAATAGCTATCACGTGGGGCAGATCGCTTTGATCCGCCGCGTACTCGGGGCGTGGCCGCCACGCGCGGGCGGGGATACGTGGTAATCGAGCTACTGATTTGTAAATGCCCGCGATGCGTTAAGCTGAAAGCTGACGGCTGATAGCCGACAGCTTCTATGCTCTCTGATTCGACAATCCTGAAACATATTGCGCGGCAGCCCAAGCGAACTGCGGGATTCAAGCAACTCGTGCGTGAGCTGGGCTTGCACGGGGAAGAGCGGCGCGAGCTTGATTCGCTGCTGCAGAAGATGGCCGCGCGCGGAACCCTTGTTCCTGTTGATTCGGATCGATACGCTCTGCCCACGGCGGCTGCCGACAAGAATCTGGTCGCAGGCCGGCTCACCATGCACCGCGATGGATTCGGCTTTGTCATTCCTGACCCCAAGTCTCTGAGTCCTTCGCTCAAGGCGCGGCTTACGGGCGACATCTTCATCGCACCACACCTCATCGGCAACGCCATGCATGGGGATCTCGTGTTGGTCGACATTGTCAATGTGCGTCCGGATGGGCGGGCGGAGGGGCGCATTGTGCGGCCAGTCATGCGGGCGCATCCGACGGTGGTCGGGATTTTTCATTACGGGAGCCGTGGGGGGTACGTGCGGCCGATCGACAGCAAGATTACGCAGGAAATTTTGATTCCCGCGGGAATGGAACGGCCCGAATCTTCTGCCGTTCCTCCCAACGACAAAGAACAACATCTTGAACCACAGAGGACACGGAAAAAACAGAGGAAGAAGTCGGTGGATCGCGTGCTGGGCGACGAGGTGGCGCGGAGAACCGAGTGGGATGACCTTGAAGGTGTTGTGGTGGATGTGGAGATTACGGACTGGCCTTCGCCGACACAGAATCCGCGGGGGCGGGTCATTGAGATTCTCGGGCGTGAAGACGACTTCGGGGTGGATGTCGAGATCACCATTCGCAAGTTTCACCTGCCCCATCATTTTCCAGAGGCGGCATTGCGCGAAGCGCAGGATACGTTGGCCGTCATCCCCGCGCGGGAAGTGGAGCGGCGGAAGGATTTTCGCGGACTTCCCATCGTGACCATCGACGGCGAGACTGCGCGCGACTTCGATGACGCCGTTTACGTGCACATGTTGCCGAATGGCAACTTCGAACTACAGGTGCACATTGCAGATGTGGCGCAGTACGTCACGCAGGACTCAGCGCTCGATCAGGAAGCGCGCCTGCGCGGCACCAGTGTTTACTTTCCCGACCGCGCGGTGCCCATGCTCCCGCTGGAACTTTCCACCGACATTTGCAGTTTGCGCCCGCAGCTGGAACGACTGGTGCTTTCGTGCGTGATGGAGATGGATCATCGCGGGGAGATCGTGAGCTACGAACTGAGCGAGGGCGTCATCCGGTCGGTGGAGCGCATGACCTACACTGCGGTGAATGCCGTGCTGGAAGGCGATGCGGCTGCACGAGAACGATACGCCCCGCTGGTTCCGACGTTCGAGCTAATGCGCGACCTGGCTCTGATTTTGAATCGAAAGCGGGAGCGGCGAGGATCGATTGACTTCGATCTGCCGGAGCCTGTCATCGAGTTCGACGAGCTTGGGATGATGAAGAGCATTGCGCGTTCGGAGCGCAATATTGCGCACCGGCTGATTGAGGAGTTCATGCTCTCGGCCAACGAGTGCGTGGCGCATGATCTGGAATCGCGAGGCGTGGCGTCCCTGTATCGCATCCATGAAAAGCCAGATGCGAAGCGCGTGTATGACTTCGAGGTGATCGCTGCGACATTTGGCTATTCGCTAGGCGTGGGACCACTTCCCATACATCGTGTGCAGATGAAAGCCGACCGCAGAGCGGCCTATGGAACGGGGAAGCGGGTGCGGGAGATCGAAATTCCGAAAGATGTGCACATCACTCCGCGGATGTATCAGAAGCTCACTGAGAAGATTGCTGGCAAGCCGGAGGAGCGCATCCTGAGCTACCTGATGCTTCGATCACTGAAGCAGGCGCGGTATTCGGAGGAGAATCTCGGACACTTTGCGCTGGCGGCCACCAGCTATACGCACTTCACGTCGCCGATCCGGCGTTATCCGGATTTGATTGTGCACCGGATTTTGAAGGAGGTATTGCGTGGCCATCGAAGTCGGAATCCCCAACCCCTCGACGAGCTCGGGGCAGGCTCTGCCGCAAAAAGCGCGACAAGGGTGGGGCACCCAGGCATTGAGGAGAAGGCTTCGCCTTGGTCCAAGCGGCGCACACCCGAGAAGGAACGGTCACACACGACACCTGAGACTTTGGGCGGCCCGATTGGAGTGGAGGAACTGCACGAAATTGCGGAAGAATCGAGCCGGGCGGAGCGGCGAGCCGCCGATGCGGAACGCGAACTGATGGAAGGCAAAAAAGTTAAGTTCATGGCGGATCGAATCGGTGAAGAATATGAGGGGCTCATTACGAGCGTTACCAAGTTTGGATTTTTTGTGGAGCTTACGGATTTGTTTATCGAAGGACTGGTGCCGCTGAATACTTTGACCGACGACCGGTATACCTATCACGAGAACACGCGGGAGATTATCGGGCAACGGTCGCACAAGATTTACAGTCTGGGGCTGAGAATTCGCGTGCTGGTGGATCGGATTGATCCAGTGGAGAAGAAAATTCAGTTTGCGGTTCTGGAGGAAGAACCGGTGCGGGGAAAGGGGAAGCGCAAGAAGCGATAAGCCGGCGACAGGCTGCCGAACTTTGCTCGGCGGACAGCCGAGAGCTTGCCCTGAGCTTGCCGAAGGGGCGGCTGTCCCCACATGAATCTCTGCAGCCGAGGCTTACACCCCTAAGGCTTTTTGAATCTCGGCGGCGATGGCGGCGGTGAGAGCCTTCATCTGGTCTTCCGATTCAGCTTCAACCATCACCCGGGCCAGCGTTTCAGTACCCGAGTAGCGGACAACGACGCGTCCGTTGCCGTCGAGCTCGCGCTCGGCCGTGTCAATGGCCGTCTGGACTGACGGGATCTTGGCGAATGGAATTTTCTCGCGGACGCGCACATTCTGGATCTTTTGCGGGAAGACTTTCAGATCGCCAACTAACTCTGCCAGAGACTTCCCTGCTCGAACAATAATATCCATCAGTCGCAGGGCTGTGAGCAGGCCGTCTCCAGTGGTGGCGTCGCAGTCGCGAAATATGATGTGTCCAGACTGCTCCCCGCCGAGTGTGGCGCCGGTTTTCAGCATTTCTTCCAACACATATTTGTCGCCGACGTTGGCGCGCAACATGCGAATGCCGGAATTTTTGAGCGCGATCTCGAGTCCCATGTTTGACATGGTCGTCGAGACGACGGTATCGGCCTTCAACTTTTTTTGCGCATGCAGATCGCGGGCGGCGGCCAGCAGAACGCCATCGCCATTCACAACCCGGCCTGCGGCATCGCAGAACAGCGCGCGATCGGCATCGCCGTCAAATGTCACACCCAAGTCAAATTTGCCGGGCGATTCCGCGACCCTTTTCCCGAGCGTTTCGGGATGCAACGCGCCGCAGCCTTCATTGATGTTCTTGCCGTCAGGAGAAACGTGGATGAACGTCGCCTGAATCCCAAGGGCACGAAACAACTCGGGCGCCTCGGCGGTAGCCGCGCCATTGGCGCAATCCACCAGCACGCGCAACTTCCTCAAATCCGAGGACACGCCATCCGCCAGCGACTTCATATAGGCGTGACGCAACTCGGCTTCGCCCGGCAAGGATGGTTTGGGAATCTTGAGGGCAGTGTCGTCGGCGGCGGTGGCATTTTCCAACAGTGCGAAGATTTCTTTTTCGATCGCCAGTTCGCGTTCGTCCGTAAGCTTAAAACCATCTCCGGAAAAAACTTTGATGCCATTGTCGGTCCAGGGATTATGCGAGGCCGAGATGACCACACCCGCCGCCATCGATCGAGAGCGCGCGAGGTAGGCCACACCCGGGGTGGTAATCACGCCGGCGCTGTGAACATCGACGCCCACCGCCGCCAGGCCTTCCGCAACCCGGTCGGCAATCCATGCGCTCGATTCGCGGGTATCCTGACCAATAACAGCCTTGGCCTTTGCATTCGTCGCCATCAGGTCGTGACCGAGGGCACGACCGATTAGATAAGTACTCTGCTTGGTGAGCGGAAAGTCTCCGGCCACACCACGAATTCCGTCGGTTCCGAACAACTGCCTTTGCTGGCTCATAGAAAACTCTTAACATCCGCGAAAAGATGAGGACTAGAGATGATAAATGAAGGGCCGTTGACCGGTCTGTTTCCGCGATGCAAAGAATGATGTTTGCTGCTTGTCGCTCTCACCGCTCAATGCGCTGAAGGCGTTCCCACCTTCTCTACCAGCACGGTCACGCGGATGGAAGTTGGCTGAACCACCTGCACCAGCGGATCGGCGACGTACACGTTGGTGGTGAAGACTGCGCTGCCGCGAGTTCCAGTGGCGTCGATCGGATCCGTAGTGGCGGCGTCGATTTTTTCCACATGGTGTCGCGGGCCGGTGATGGTGATGCGAAATGGATCGGCGTCCACTTTAACAATCTGCTCGCCGTCCGCAAAATTACCCGTCACCCGGGGATGGATTTCGACCTCGCGTGTGATCTTGGTGTCAAACGCAAGGTGCAACTGGCTGGGCACCACTTGCACGACAGTGATGTCGCCGGGATGCCGCACCTGCTGCGAGGTGAGATCGAAGGTGCGCTCGCCCGCCTTCACCTCGGCCAGGTCGATTTCAGCATGGACCTGGTTCGCCTGGAGTTGGCGAATCACTCGTTCTGGTCCGCGTACGCGAATCTGAGCTTCCTGAATCGATTCCGAACTGATCTCCAGTTGCGACGGAACGTGCTGAAAGACGATGGGTGCGTGCAGGGCCACCTCCGCGGGCTGTTCGTCACGCGAAATCATGAACCACAGCCCGGATGCCAGTAAAAGGGACAGGATTTTCAGTCCGAAGTTGTGGACGACGAGGCGCTGGAAGAGTGCGATCAAGGCAGCGGCTCCGAGTCTGAACCGGCGTTCGAGGTGCGTTGTGGTGCCGGCTCGCTTAAGGGCGAATCGAGGGCCGCATCCGATTCCTCATCATTGTTCTGCACAATCGAAGTCGGCAGGGTCACCGGAGCCATATAACGCCGCAGTTCACTCCCTAGACGCTCGCGGAGTTGTTCGACGGTGAGGTCGCGCTCGATTTTGCCGCCGATGGCAAGGCTGATTGCGCCGGTTTCTTCGGAGCAGATCACCGCTATGGCATCGGTCTCCTCGGTAATTCCGATGCCGGCGCGATGCCGGGTTCCGAGTTGGGTCGAGAGAAGCGGATTCATGGAGAGCGGCAAGAAACACGCGGCCGCGGCGATGCGGTCTTTCTGCACGATCACGGCGCCATCGTGCAGAGGTGCGCTGGGTCGGAAGATCGTGGCGAGCAGGTCATAGGAAAGGCGCGCATCCAGGGGGACTCCGCTCTCGATGTGGGTGCGCAATCCAATTTCACGCTCGATTACGATGAGCGCGCCCGTTTGATGTTGCGAAAATAGATTAGCTGCCAGCACGATGTCGTCGTAGGAATCGCTGTCGGCGGAGGATCCGCTAAAGAACGTCAGCCTGCGGCCCAAGTCCGCGAGCACATGGCGAATCTCCGACTGAAACACGACGATCAGGGCGAACACCAGGTAAGGGAGCACATTGCTCACAACCCAGTTCAGCGTCGTGAGTTCGCCAATGCGCGCCAGATAAAAAGTGATGGCAACCACTACGAGACCAACCAGCATGGGAACGGCGCGCGTTCCCCGAATCATCACAAGGACCTGGTAGATCAGCAGAGCGACGAGGAGAATGTCGAGCGCAATCCATGCGCCCTGCGTCCACGACGTGATGACTGGCGTCACTCGAATCGCTCCTGGTCGGACTGACTTCTGAAAAACCCATTGTAATGCAGTGGATTTCCGGTCTCAGCGGTACTGACGAACTTTTACAAGCCAGCGTCCGCGGTGGGCTGATGTGATCATTCCTGTTTCTTTGTAACTGCGGCCTGGAACTCGCCACGGGCCACCCGGGCAGAAATCCCATCGCCAACATTCAAGCCACGAACGTCTTTGAGCAGTTTTCCCTCTGAATCAAATACCAGGGCGTATCCGCGCTCCAGAATAGCCAGTGGAGACAGCGACTGAAGCGCGGTTTGCAGGCGCTCGCTGCGCACCCTTTGCTGCAGCAGGACGTTGCGCATGACCGCGACCAGCGCGGTCGTGCCACTCTCCAATTCCTTGCGCATGCCTGATAGCACCAGTCGCAAATCGTAATGACGCACAGCAGCGGAGATCATTTCCCAGCGACGGTGCATTTGCCCCAGCAAGTTGCGCTCGGCCAGTTCCATGCGGTGGGTAAGGTCATCGAGCTTCTGCTGGCGCTGGCGGATGAGCTCCATCATTCGCGCGAAGGCGCCGTGTTGCGCGAGTTCCGACAGGGCTTGCCTGCCCATGAGAAGGCGGTAGCGCATGGCCCGGCTCAGACGATCGTGCAAAGCGTCCGCATGATTTTCGACCTCCTGCCGGGAACGGATCACCAACTCCGCAGCCGCGGAGGGCGTGGGGGCGCGGAGGTCGGCAACAAAATCGACGATGGTGAAGTCGGTTTCGTGGCCGACGGCGGAGATAATTGGGATCTCGGACGCAGCCACGGTGCGGGCCAGAGCCTCATTGTTAAAGGCTGCCAGGTCCTCGGCGGAGCCGCCGCCACGCGCCACGATGATCACGTCGACGTTATCGTGCTGGTTGAAGAAGCGAACGCCGGCCGCGACTTCCTGAGAAGCGGCATCGCCCTGCACCTGCGCCGGATAAATCAGCACATTCACGGAATGATGGCGGCGCTGCAGGATGTTCAGAATGTCGCGGAGCGCGGCGGCTTGCGCGGAAGTGACGAGGCCGATGCGGGAGGGGAGCGTCGGAATCGGCTTTCTGCGCTCGGGGGCAAACAGTCCTTCGGCTTCCAGCTTGGCTTTGAGTTGTTCGAACGCCAACTGCAGGGAGCCGGCGCCTTTGGGTTCGATGTGCTCGGCAGAAATCTGCAGTTCGCCGCGATCTTCGTAAACGGTGACGCGGCCGCGAACGATTACCTGCAGACCGTCAGCGGGACGGAAGCGCAGCAGACGCGCCGACGAGCGGAACATCACGACGCGAATCTGGGCGTTACCGTCTTTCAGGGTGAAGTAGAGATGGCCGGAATCGGGGGCGCGGAAGTTGGAAATTTCGCCTTCGACCCATGCGTCGGCATATTCGCGCTCGATATGGGAGCGTACGGCTCCGACCAGTTCACGGACTTTCCAGACGCGGCGCTCGGGCGGGCGGAAACTGAAGCCCATTTGGTCGCTGACAGACATTCTGGGCAGTGTATCGCACGAGACGCGCAATAAGGCAACCCGTAATCGAGGGGACGCGGCTCCCTGAGCGCCAATTGGCTGGCGTTGGACAAGAAAAATCCCGCTCTAGCGATATCAACCACCAGGGCAGGCACTCGACACGATCAAAATGGTCTAGAAATCTACGTCGAGGTGCAGAACGTCTGCAACTTGAAAACTCACGCGATTTACTAACACGACATTGCCGCCGATCACGACATGGGCGTAGTTCGGAGGTGGAGGTGGGAACATCGCTTCCAACTCACGGGGACAGGGCTGAATCTTCTTCTGCAACCCTGGAGGCAGAGTCCCATTGACTACGAGTTGCCGTTCGAGTCCGGGAGGAAGATGATCGCGCTTGGCCAGGCCGGGCGGCAGGTGCGAGTAGTGGGCCCGGTACCAATCGCGGGCCGCGTCGCGGTCATGATCGGAATAGCGGTCGTGCTTTTCGTGGCCCTTGCCATGACTGTGGCCATGGTCATCGCCGTCATCGTGCTTCTCGTGGCCGTGACCGTTCCCCTGGGCTACCGCCGGAGTCGTTGCCAGGGCAAGGGAAAGCACCGCACCTGCGCCGAGGATGAACCACTTCCGATGTGACATTAATTCCCCCAAATAACTCGCGTGCCTAGGGTACAAGAATCCTAATTCGTGATCACGTTACGGAAGGGCATGACATCCCCGAGGGTCCAAACTGGCTGCTTTGCATAAGCTTCGTGAATTGGCGCGCGGCGGCTCGAGGATTCCCTCTCCCTCCGTGACCGTCCTCGTATGCCGTGTGCCCCGGCACCGCTATAATTCTCCCGCCATGGATCTCGAACAAAAAGTCGCCGAACTTAAGAAACGAAACCTGCTTGCCGAAGATGGGGGCGGGGCCAAGCGCCGCGAACGCCAGCATAAAGAAGGCAAGATGTCGGCGCGCGAGCGGATCGAATTTCTGCTCGACGAAGGAACGTTCGAGGAGACCGACAAGCTGGTCACTCATCGCTGCAATGACTTCGGGATGGCCGAACAGAAAATCTACGGCGACGGATTTATCACTGGATACGGGCGCATCGAAGGCCGGCTCGTGTACGTGTTTGCGCAGGACTTCACCGTGTTTGGCGGATCGCTATCTGAAACGAATGCGGGGAAGATTGTAAAGATCATGGATCTGGCGGCGAAGATGGGCGCTCCGGTAATTGGGTTGAACGATTCCGGGGGAGCGCGGATTCAGGAAGGCGTGATGTCGCTGGCGGGATACGCGGATATTTTTCTGCGCAACACGCTGTATAGCGGAGTGGTGCCGCAGATTTCCGCGATCATGGGCCCCTGCGCGGGAGGCGCGGTTTACTCTCCCGCGATCACCGACTTCGTGCTGATGGTGGATAAGACTTCGTACATGTTCATCACCGGGCCGGATGTGATCAAGACCGTCACCCTGGAAGAGGTTACGAAGGATCAGTTGGGCGGGGCAATGACGCACAACGAGACCTCGGGCGTGGCGCACTTCCTGGCGCACGACGACGCCGAGTGTTTGTCGATGGTGCGCGAGCTGTTGAGCTTCTTACCGTCGAACAATCTGGATGAGCCTCCGCGGAAAGTTTGCACCGACCCGGTTGACCGGGCTGATACGGCGCTCGACAAGATCGTTCCCGCGCAGTCGAATCAACCCTACAACATTAAAGACGTGATTCACGCGGTGGTCGATGATGCCTACTTCTTCGAGGTGCAGGAGCACTACGCAAAGAATATCGTCGTGGGATTTGCCCGGCTCGATGGCAGGCCGGTCGGGATTGTCGCCAACCAGCCGTCGGTATTGGCGGGGACGCTGGACATTAATGCGTCGGTGAAGGGCGCGCGCTTCGTGCGCTTTTGTGATTGCTTCAATATTCCGCTGGTGACGTTCGAAGATGTGCCGGGATTTCTGCCCGGAACCGCACAAGAGTATGGGGGCATCATCAAGCATGGAGCCAAACTGCTCTTCGCATTCGCAGAGGCGACAGTTCCGAAGGTGACCGTCATCACTCGCAAGGCCTACGGCGGAGCTTATTGCGTGATGGCGTCGAAGCACATCCGCACAGATGTGAATTACGCGTGGCCGACCGCCGAGATTGCGGTCATGGGCCCGGAAGGAGCGGTGGACATTGTCTACAAGCGTGAACTCGATGCCGCCGCCAACCGCGAGCAACTCCGCCGCGAAAAGATCGATGAATTCCGTGATCGCTTTGCAAATCCGTATGTGGCCGCCGATCGTGGGTTTGTGGACGCGGTCATCCAACCGCGGGAGACTCGGAAGAAGCTGATCCAGGCGCTGTCCATGCTGGAGACCAAGCGGGATAAGAATCCGCCGAAGAAGCACGGGAACATACCTTTATAGAACCTGAGAAGGAGTGAGTGCTGTGGATCGAAGTGGGCTTACCCAGCGTGTCTTACTGGCCTTATTCCGCCGTGCTTACGGTTGTGCTGTGCGTAGTGCTGCTCAGCGGAGCGAGTTCAAAGAAGAAGGCCAGCTTTGACCAGATCGACGTAAAGCGGATCAATCTGGTTGAGCCCGACGGAACGATTCGAATGGTCATTTCGAACCGGGCGGATTTTCCGGGGCTCATCGTGAAGGGAAAGGAATATCCGCACGACCGGCAAACGGCGGGGATGCTGTTCTTCGACGATGAGGGAACCGAGAATGGCGGCCTGATCTTTGGCGGCTCGAAAGACAAAGACGGGAAAGTGCAAAGCTGGGGACATTTGAGTTTCGACCGTTACATGGGCGACCAGGTGATGGTACTTAATGCGGAGGAAATAGATGGACAACGACACGCGGGCATTGAGTTTGTGGATGAGCCGGATGTTCCTCTGAAACTGGTGACCGATGCATTGCAGCTTTCGCCCGATCAGGGCAAGTCCAAGTTGCGCGAATTGTTCAGCGGAAACAATAAACCGCAACAGAGAGCGTATTTGGGAAGAAAATTTGACCAATCGTCCGCGTTGGAACTGGAAGATGCGCAGGGACGAGACCGGATTCTAATTTCAGTCGCGGCGAACGGCAATCCGACGATGAAATTCCTCGACGAGCAAGGAAAGGTGATCGAGGAATTTCCCAAGGGGGCGAAATGAAGTTGAGGCTAAGCATTCTTGTATTTTGCCTGATTACGGTAGGTGCTTTCGCACAAAATAGTGCCACCTTGATTACGTCGCTGCCGCAAGTCAAGGACTATGTGCAGCATCGCGTTTCAAGCTATGACCGGACGGGCGGAAATGCGGATGCGCGAAGCATTGCGCCGGGAGAGACTCTCACGCTGCTCGACGAGGCTGGGCCCGGATCGATCAGTCATATTTGGGTCACGATTGCGAGTGATGATCCGAATCACTTGAAGGCGTTGGTGCTGCGCATGTATTGGGATGGGGAAGGCACGCCCAGCGTCGAGACACCCATTGGCGATTTCTTCGGGCTCGGGCTGGGAGACTATTACCTGTACCAGTCGCAGCCGCTGTCGGTGGGGGCGGACAAGGCGCTGAATTGTTTCTTCCCGATGCCTTTTCAGAAGCATGCGCGCATCACCGTGACGAACGAAGGCTCGCGCAAGACCGACGCGTTTTATTTCAACATCGACTATCGGGCGTACATCAAAGACCTTCCGGCGGATCTGCTCTATTTCCACGCGCAGTACCGCCAGGCCGCCCCCGCCAAGGGGTGGACGAATCAGTGGAAGTCCAACGGCGATGCGATCGTCAACGACAAGAAGAATCTGAATGGAGATGGCAACTACGTCTGGATGGAAGCGACCGGGCACGGCCACTTTGTGGGCGTGACCATGTCGGTGCTCGAAAATCAGGACGGGTGGTGGGGTGAGGGCGACGACATGTTTTTCGTGGATGGAGAGAGCGCGCCTTCGATCAACGGAACCGGATCGGAAGATTATTTTCTGGGGGCGTGGGATTTTGGCGGGCGTCCGTTCGCCTATCAGCTTTTTGGGGCGCCAGTAGTCGGGCAGGAGGTCGCGGGCGGGCGGTGGTCGCTATACCGGTTCCACCTGGATTCTCCGATCCCGTTCACGAAATCGCTGCGGGCAACGATTGAGCATGGTCACGCGAATGTGCGCTCTGACAATTATTTCTCGGTCGCGTACTGGTATCAGAGCGAGCCGCATGCCGCATTCCCTGCACTGCCTGTGCTGGAGCAGCGGATTCCGCGGATTTATGCGGTGGGCGGGCCAGGGAATGGGGGGAAGTAACGAACAACTTCTTGGCCACGGATTCACACGGATTTTCACGGATTTAATTCGGGGGAAAAGCTAGGGACGCTGATCCAACCAAGGTGGGCTAAAAGACTTGTAGCTGAGAGCTGACGGCTGATGGCTCGTAGATCTCGTTGCTCTAAAAATTAAGAGTTCCGAGGTGGTGTAAGGTCCATTCGTCTCGGCCAGTAGCTCGCGTTTGACCCTTGCTCGACCTGCTTCGCCGCTACCCTTGCGGGCTGCTGGCAACGCGATCTTCGCTT
>Ga0207693_10000544_pt1 | contig 34105 bp, 49 predicted proteins | sample LARL81metaG_FD_184347 | JGI IMG/M metagenome (GOLD analysis project Ga0207693, IMG submission 184347) | Corn, switchgrass and miscanthus rhizosphere microbial communities from Kellogg Biological Station, Michigan, USA - LAR L8-1 metaG... | ecosystem: Host-associated > Plants > Roots >... | reverse complement strand
GCCTGCCTTCTCATCTCAGTCGCCATGTTGTTTGCGTAGGTCATCAGCAAGCCACTAGCCCGAAGAAGCGCGTTTGGCCGCGTTCCGGCCACTTAAATGGGCCGGCATATATGTAAGACTAGAACAGCACTACGTTTTCACCTTTTTCAATGATTAGACTTTTGAAATAGGCCAGAATTCCATCCCGTCGGGCCATAATGGCCTGCACTTCTAACTTAGTGAGATAACCCCTGGTTTGCTGCTCCAATTGGTGACCATTGAGATCCTTGAGTTTCTTGAACAGATTGCGATCACAGCGGACTAGGCTCTTGGGAGTTTTTAGATCCCTGTCAAGAAGGAAGCCGCGGCTGTAATCAACCCGGTAGATCTTCCAATCGTTCCCAATCAGCAGATCTTTGGGATGAGCTTCCGACTCATCCACTAGAGCATCGAACACCTTGATTTTATCCATCTGTCTGTTCCAAGCTTCTAAATCGGGTGGCTCCACTTTGCGTTTGAGCCGCTCCGCTTCATCCATTTGCACAGGCAGCCACCAGCTAAACGAGCCCCACTTGCCACGCCACTCACGTTCAACGTGCACCGGCATCAAGTCGTCGAGCCCGAGCATCTCCGCGAGCACCGATGCTGCGATGTTGTACCGATAGCTCGTGTAATCTTCGTCGCGGCTCTGAAAAGATGCGTCATGAGTCACTGTGCCGTTGCTGAGAGTAAGACGCCAGGGATGGGTAATACCCCGGGGATCTATCCAAACTCAACTCAGGAAAGTTTGGACAGATTTATCCCCCGGGGTTTTTCTGGATTCGTCTACTCTGGATATCCCAGCACCCGTCGAGTAGATTTCCTCCAGAACTTTAAAAGTTATTTCCCTCTTGCTCTCTTACTTGCTTGGATAGCTCGTCCTTGCTTGGTGGCCTTCTGTTTTGCGCCCTTACCTTTGTACTCCTTACCAGTGGGGCCGAACTTGTATCCGCCTCCGCTAGTCTTCTTTACTGGCACTTACTGTCTCCCCTCGGAGGATCTTCTCGATTCCTTCAGCATCTTTTGCACTAAAACCTGTCTGCGCTTGTACGAGCCATTGCGCCATTGTTCCGACAGCTAGTTCAATTCGATCTAGTCGTTGATCAACTTGCAATTTAGGCTCTGCCATTCAATTCTCCCAGTTAAATACATCCGTAGGATGTTTGAGGCCATTGATGTCGCATAAATGAGATAGAATATCCGTTTTTCGCCCATTCATGCTCAGCAGCAAGCTTTTGCTCAGTTGCAGAGTATTTCCGTGGATCGCCATTAAGCTCGCCCCAACCCCAGGTCATTTGTAGTCCACCATAATATGGACCCGCCGGATTGTAGCCAGTAGCCCAGTCTCCCTCTTTGTTGTGAATACACTCCCACATTGCATCATGCGATACGACTCCGCTCACGACGTGTTGCACAGGTGGATAAAGAACATGTCGTGTTTCCGCAAGCTCATGTTTGAGTATGGGGACCCAAATATGAGCTTTACGCAGTTCCTTATGAGCGATCTTTCGATGTCGCATAGATCCATGTTTTAACAACCAAGGATGATTCTCAAAGAAAGTGACAGTGCCTACATACCGGTGAAGCGAGTGAATCTGCCGGTGCTCTCTCTTGTGTAGCTGCGTAGATGTCGCAGAATATGACGGCGCGACAATCACGAGCATAGCAATGAGGGTCACGAGCAGTCTCATGCGATACCTCCTGATGGGGGACAAGAAGGTGCCGCTCCGGGCCGAAGACCGGTCTTGTACGCTACAACTACCGCGGAGGAGTCATGGCGAGGAGTTGTAACTTAGGGCTTGATCATACCTCGACACCTTATACATTTGTAAATATGCCCGTCGCGAGTTTATCAAGCTCCACGGACTCTAGAATCATACCCTCGAGGATAAATTCCAGCTCGGTTTGGGGAAATGGTCTAGTGCCAACGGTAATCGGAGAACCGAAGTATCTCACTAGTAGAACCCCGCCCCTGTCTCTGGTTTTCAACTCCTTACTCAACAGCCGGTTTCCGTTATACCGCGATTTCGGGAGTCCAGAGCATTTTTATTACATGCCCGCTCTGTAGATAGCTGCGCCAACAACAAATATGGTCGCGCCGATTCCCATAAGACTACCGCCCCACACCCGATACTCCTTGGCAGCCATTTCAGCCGTCTTAATGACGGTAGTCCGATTGATCTGCGCAGGCTTGGCGACTGCCTTAGCGAGCAAATCGTTATATGTCTCGACCGAGATCTTGACACTTCCATCACTCGATCTCTTAACTTCGTTGATGTTGGTAACTTCTTCGGGCATGTACTCTCCTTACCTATAGTTTAAATTAATGTGAGCATCGCGTAGCCGAGTGCGTTTCTAAGCGGGCACATTTATTCGACCTACCATGCTCTCTCACGTTTGCCTTTAGATTCCCGCCCGTGAGCTAGATGTGCTGATTGTAGATTCTCAGACTACTACAATCAGACTCAATGTCCGTAAGTGGTCCTATTGATACCCCACTGCCATATGCCTGAGGTATATGCTCTGAGACGGACATGCTGCGAATCGTGCGATTGACTTCTCTGGGTTGATCAACCACCACTCACTCTCACAAAGTTTATTTTAGGTCCCAGCCACTTTGTGAGCACTTCTTCGTGAACTACGTTGTCCTCTCGCCTGTGTAAAGAACGTGCTCGTAGCCCGGCACCGCGTTCAGCATCTGACTCAGCTCGATTTTGTCCTGAGTCGTCAACTCCTTGAACTCCGGGATATGAACCTTCCTACCATAGGGAGGATCACCGAAGAACTCGATAGCTGCCTTCACGAACGACTTCTGCTCCGCCATGTTCACCTCCCCTTTACTATGGTTCAATCAGGCCTTAACTTTCCAGGATCTATTCCCCTCCCACATAATGCTGCTGCGAATTTTCTTTTCCGTGAAACAGATCTGGGTCAAGGTATCCATGAAGGTACTGAATATGACCTGCTGAACGTGTTGCCCTTCACAAGCACGAATATGACTACGTACGTCATCTTCTGAGAGAAGCTCGTATTCGAAGGGTATTGTTTCTTGAACGGACATGATCAGTCTACTTTTCTGTCTACAAACGAGAAATTTGGATCTTCGTCTCGTTGAAGTTCATCTACAAGGTCGAAATTTGCTTGAAATGCCTTAGTTGTATAGACCTTGTAACCACGTTCTGTGTAGAGAATCCAGTCTCCCACGAATGCTTTCGTCTGCCTTGGGTTCTTCGGGTTATGCACACGCACATGGATATACTGCTTATTCGGCTGAATAGGCGCCGACCTGTCTACCGGTGACTCATCGATGTTGCCGACCTCACCAAAGCACCACCTTGCGATATCGGCAAAATTCTGCTCAGTCACCTGTACAGCATCCACGAATAGCGGCTTTCGGACATACTTGGTAGTAATGCTTGTATTTTCCATGTGTCCTATTCGTTTCGATTTCGGGTTATGCCAAGGAAATATCCAAAAGCAATACTGACCAGAACCACAATAGACGTTACGATAATCGTTACTATAACAGTGATCATGCCTGATCTAGCTGATTATACTTTACCTCCAGAGGATCTTCATCGATCGTGGCGTAGATGCTCTGAAGATATGCTTTGACGCCGCTCTTGTTGTTGACTGTCCACTCGTAAGGACGAATGATCAGATCAACGTTGATGATGTCAGCCCAATCGAGCATTTCGACTGTGCTTTCATCGAGGTTGGTACGCCCACGAGACGTAATGAGTACAATTCGAGGCGGACGACCTTTGAAATTGACCGAGACGGGAAGATATGCCTGCGGAGCTTCTTCCTCGTCTTCGCTGCGAGGCTTCAACCATTTGACATTCCAGTTGTCTTCGGCCATGGCTGTGGCGACCTTCTCATCGAGAAGAACGGCGAAATTGCGATCACCCTCGCGATTGTATTGCCCTTCCTTACCGGCGAAATTACGGAAGATAATTCGGACACCTTCCATCATAACTGTATTATCAGCTTGCGGCATCTATACTCCTTTACATACCATCTAAGCAACAAGCTCCTCATAAGACCCGAACTCTTCGATGGTTTTCACAGCGTCAGCTTTTAACTTCTCAAAATATGACATGTCGATCTTCAGATTATCCATCGACTGAGCGATCTCAGCCTCGATCCACTTGTACCCCTTCGTTCCTGCTACGGCATAATATTTTTGATCTTTGACGCGATAGAGGGTTCCTCCGCCTTCTTGAACAGGTACGAACCTGCCAGTACGCCCAAGATGCCGCATCCGATGAAAATCAAGCGCTTCACCGTCTTCACGCTCCTCTCTGTCTAGGTACATAGTGCCTTGAACCACGTTTTTACTTTCACAGAAATCGTCGAAGGTCAGTTCTCCACCGGAGAACAGAGTCTTGAAGATATAAGGGTGTTGGAATTGGGTTCCTACGGCAGTCCATTCGTTACCTTTACGAGCAATATAGACGGCGTCGTTCACGAGACAGAACTTGTCATACGTGATCTCATGCTCGAAGTCGTAACCGTAACGTTTCCCATGGGCTATGACAAAGGCAACCGCTCCTTTATCTACGTTAGGGATCTTCACTGAATCGGTTTTGATATGAACAACTTGGATGCCCTTGTCGATCAGGTCGTGTTTGAGATCTATCATGTAGAGAGCTCCACGCTTGGCTACGATGTTATCCTTGTTGCGATTGTCACGGAAAGGGTTGGGGAATGAGGCACTTGTCAGTCCGTAGACGATGTTGATAACAATCTTCAAAGCATAAGCCAGCTTGTCTGCTCCATCTTCGTTTTGTAAATATAGAGCCAAACGACCACCGAACATCTTTCGAGCCTTTTTGAACGCTTTCTGCTTGATTGCAATCCGAGCTTTCTTGAGCTCACTGTAACGTTGGGTGTACTTCCCAAACAAATTTAGAATCTCGATAGTGGTAGGATGCATCGAAGCAATGTCCAGCAAGGCTACATTGGTATAGATTCCCGGTTCAGAATATACGTACCCACCTTCTCCAGGATTTTCTCCTCGATAGGAGCTCTTACCCGCGTCGAACGTATAGCCTGGGAACTCTTGACTCAGATCCGTATAGACGAAGTATTGTTGCGGGTTCTTTTCTTCTTCAAATATGATCTTCGCGGAATGTCTTTGAGTAGTGTCGTTGATACTCAAGCCACTTAATTCGGCTAAGATCTGACGGGCGACGAAATCCTCCCAACGGTCTTCGAGCACAGCTTCAGTTGCTCGAACATCGTTGACGCAGTATTCGACGACTCGAGGCCAATCTTTCTCGTCGACAGGCTGATCCAACGGTATATCCAACTCCATATGATGTATTCCGAGATCGATCTCGAACTTCTTCAAACCCTGCTTGATCGAGCTAAAGTCCCAGACATCGGCGTAGGACAAGTTGTACGCCTGCGCGAACATCGCATTGCGATTGTTGTCCACGACGATCTTTTGAGACAGTTCGAACAATTGCCTTACTGTGTAACCCATAATCGCTGCATAGAGAATATGATTGTCGAATCGTCGATTGTAGAAACCCACCAGTCTCAATTTCGACAAGGCTTCGACTTCTGATCTTTTCGGGTTGATCATCCGAACAACTTTGTCGTCTCCACGGAATTTCCAGCAGATGACGAAAAGATTCGGATAAACCTCGACGTCAAATATAGCCATGCGCTCGTCATCGACATTCAAGACAGTGTCAGCATCAAGCTCTGGCTCGGATTGGAAACGCATTGTCTGAACAACCTTCAGACAGGTAGATGCTTGATTGGTGCTGTTGTTGGCGAATGCCATGATTCGAGGGCGTAAGTCTGTAACGTCGTATTTCAGACCATCGTTGTTGGCTTCCTCGAGAATATGATAGATGAAATCAATCGAGGGCTTGGTTCCTGGGTGTATCTCTTTCTTCAGATTTCGTTCGATCAGCTGCCTAAGGCCTTTTTCACTTTTGATAGTTTGAACCTTAAGCATCTTCTCCTTCTTTTGTTTAAGTGGCAGCCCACTATTTATCGTCGCTACGGCTACCGCATTACATTTGGATAGTTTTCTACGCAGAGACGCATCGCCGGTGAAGACCTTGATCTCGATACCGTCTGAATATACTGTTGCAAGCTCAGAGGGATTTCCTTCATAATCGTAATGAAGATGTACACCTTCTCCGGATTTGCTGATCTCTGCATAGGTAGCTGGCCAACGACTGGCTGCTTCCAGATTTCTTTCGAGGCTGTTCTCTCCGTTCAGCCCTTCCAAGTCGAAGTCGATGACGATATGCTTTCTCGGTACTTTTACGAAATGCAATCGTGTTGTATCGAGATCTTCGAGCTTGGTCGTCACATTGGCCCATTTGAGAATAGGCGCCTCGTCCTTATTCGCGTATTGAGCCGATCTCTTACCCCACTCAATATCTAAAAGAGATTCGGTTTCATCCATTACCAAAGAGAAAGCCGGAGCATCTTCACCTCTATCCACCGGCATCTTGAATTTCTCTGCGTTAAAGCCGGAGTAGAAACTTCGTACTTTCTCTCCGTCTACTTCTGCCTTGTCTTTGAACTCATTGAAGTAGTTACGGAGCTCTTCACGCATCTTGTACTGAGGAAGAGGCCTCTCTATACCGCTTTCCGCACAGAATTCTTTGTAGAACGCATATGCCTGCTTCAAGGTCGTGTAATCTTGAGACTTGAATACGTCGTAGTAAGCCTCGATGTAGTTGAAGAAAATATCCGTTTGAAGCATCATCTCGAGTGGACGATAGGCACTGTAGTAGTTCTTACCCATCTTTAAATATGTCGCGCAGCAATGAGCAGCTATTGCGCCCAGCTCGAAATCTATCCGATCTAAAAGAACTTGATAGTGCCTGACAGGAATCCGTACTCCAGTCGGATGAATATCGACCAATCGGCGAATGATTCCGGACTTTGCATCACTGATCTTCACCGGTTGATTCGAGCCTATAAATAAGAGCGCGTCCGCCCTTGCTGTGTAACTCGGCTTGTACTTCTCGTTCATCAACATGTACTCATGAGAGACAATTGAGTTCAACCGAGTGTTATCTTCAAGCTTCGACAAGTCACCGTCGTGCTGGATGGCGACGAGTGGATTGTGCTTGAAAGCTTCCGTGGAGAATGCTGCATCTGAACGACCAAGAGCCTTCCCGTCGAAAGTAGTCGTATACCCCTCGAACAGCTTCTCCATGATGTTCAAAATGGTGGACTTACCGGATCCAGCAGGGCCGTAGAATACGAAGAACTTTTGAATCTTCTTCGAATCTCCAGCGATGATGGACCCGATAGCCCACTCTATCTTTGCCCTCTCTTCGACTGAATACAATGTCCCGATGAGCTCGTCCCAAGCCGAAATATCATTTCCGCCGATTGCATAGCTTAACCGCCTACTCGCATAGTCGGTCTTTTTGATAGGCGTGTCGGCAAATATGATTTTGGAATCGAGTGGTTTGCTGTTATCACTTATGTTTGCCAGGAATTTCCGGAATTGCGTCCACGAAGTACTTTGAAACGATCGCATGTACCGTATGTCGTAGTCTATTCCGGTTTCCTTATGGCTCCTCTCCGCTTCGGCTTCCAGGTCCTCATCAACAAGCCGTTGAACATCGTACTCGTCACGAGACCAAAGACCCTTTTTCTCGTCCCAAATGGCATAAAAGGTTCGTCCTTGAACCATCAGATCCTGAGAGCGACCGATAATGAAATCGGGGAACATCTCACAACGCCCATTTTTCAACTCTCGGGTTCGGATCTGATAAAAGTCCATCCGATCCCCTTTCCCAACCCCTAAGATCTAAGAAACTTCTTGAATCTCGTTGACGTATTTCTGCATTTGGTACCAGATCTCAACTTTAGTCTGATCCGTGTCTGGCCAATTCAGAGGGAAAAATCCTCCGAGACCATCATCACGATATTGACGCCAGATAAGCGTTTCGAGAATATTGTTTACTCTTCGCGCTTTGTTCTCCGTGAAAGGATCAGTCATCTTGTTCAACCGAAGATTTACGAGCAATTGCCATGCCCAATCCTCGGCTCTTCCCCCTGCTGTGAAGGCAAGACGTCGACTGAGAGCTATCAGAACTTCGAGAATGGTTGCCCTTTTGTTCAAAGGGATCTTTTTCCCATTAAAGAATTCTGTTCTTAAATCGAGTCCGTCTTGTTGTCGATTGCGATCGTGTGGAACTGTCCAGTCGAATTCAATCATGAACAACGTCTCGAACAGGTCATAGAATGTACGAGTACCTCGAATATTGATTTGCGAGATCAACCATTCAAAGTACTGCTGTTCAGCTTGATTCTTCATTCTGTAGTCCTAGAACTTCTTCTTCGAAACTTCTGGGCGTACGACAGATCTCGAATTCGAGCTCCAATTGAGGATTACGAATATGCACGAGATTGATGTCGTCCGCCCCATGTCCCCATCGAAGAGTGTTCACTCCAATCAGATTCTCTCGATTGTTGAGCACCGTGTCGTCTTCGTCGGTGAGAGTGTCGTCGCCAGCGTAATAAGTATAAGTTACCTGCTGATACTCACTCTCGTTCGTAGCAAACTCGTCTTGATGGATGATGTACGGACGATTCGTAGACCTCTGGGTCAGTTCCTGAGCGTAGACCCATCCATCGTTCTTATCCTTCTCGCCTTCCTCGGTTCTCTTGGAGAAATGCTCTTCTCCGAGCTGGTCTTTGGGGAGTGAACCAGCGTCGATGGGCTTGGCGACAGGACGACGAGGGGGAGATACAACGCCAGGAACTGGAGAAGGAAGAGGACGCTCTCCGACATCTGTCTGGGATGGCGCAGAGTAATTTCTGATGTATCCCTTTTCCTTTACCAGGTCGTCAACAGCAGGCTTTTCTTGGACTGGATTTGACGCTGCTGCTTCTCTTGTTCTGGCGGCTTCGTGACGAGCTTCCCTGGCCTGGTAGACCGCTCGCATAGCGGCGATTTCCTCTTCGCTCCTTCTGAACTCTTCGGCACGGATCTTCTCCTTGTTCCACCGATAACCGAAGTAGAACCCAACGACCACTCCGACGGCAAGACCTCCGGAAACAAGACTGATGTTTTTGATATTGATGCGACGCACATCTCTTGCTGCCAGTTCAAAACCTCTTGCCGCTTCTTCAAGACCCTGGGCTACCTGCTCTGTTACCTGTTCCGCTGCCACGACAAACCCTCCACAGGATGATCGATCTTGTCATAAATAATGCCGTCAACATTGAAATCGAGAAGAATAGCTCCTTCACGACCGTTGACAAAATCACGAACTTTGTCCGATCTGTCTTCAAATACGCCGAAATTGACGAAATCGTCGGTGGTACCATTCCTTGACAGAACCCAACCTACTACAGCTCCTGCTTTCGATCTTGGAATCCCCAGCATGTCATAGACATCGTTCAGAAGAACATGTCCACGAGCATGGAGTAGGTCGTTTGCGTAGTTCTGTTGTGCTTTGAGGAAGATCAAATTGTATTCGGGCTCTTTGCTCCAAGACGAAGAAGACTGATCGAAGAAACGAGCGTAAATCGATGGCTCATCAGAGCTCACTCGTTTTACGATCTTCTTCTTGTTTGTCTTTGGATCTACAATTTCCACCTGTTCCGTGCCATAACGGAAATCACGATCCTGATCCTCACCGTACTTCTCGATCACACGAGCCCGATACTGATTGAAACCTTTGTCGAGAGCAGTGTATGCTGCAGTCAAAGCTGCATTCCGTGAGGTCAGGATATTGTGCGACTTCGTCAAAGCAGCGATCGAGATTACGCCCACGATGATAGCCGGGCTGTAGAGCCTGGTGACCTTTACTCCCGTCTGGAAGTAGATCAGCGAGATATCCCTTTTGCGATCTTTCTCGCTATACTCTACGTGCTCGAGTGTCTTTGCCATCTCGAGCTTACCCCTCGTCTCATCCAGGACTTCTTCCATCTTCAACGTTGCCCGACAGGCTAGAACAGTGCTTCCCACCATGCCGACAATGCCCACTCCAAGAAGAACTCCAGGAGAACTTCTCTGAGCGAGCAGAGCGTTACGGGCGACTACATTATTAATCGCTTCCGGAACGAGGCTCATGGTACATTGACTCCCTTCATATACTCCGAGAGACCAAATATAGATTCGGAGACCACGTTTGTGTTATTGATCTGAATATTGGCTGCTTCTTCTTTCAGATTTTGCAGCGCTACGACATCATTCGAGCCATCTTTGTCCATCTTGGCCAGAAGAAAATCACACAGGCGCTCTACACGAATGGCGAATTCTTTGATGTCAACTTTCTGAGTCATCGTCAAGGGTGGCTGGAAATTCCTTCAGTGCTTTCTCCAATTCCTTTACTACCTCTTTCTCAGAGGGGGATTGGATCTGGGAGATCCAGAAGGTAGCCATCACGAGTCCTCGTAACCCCAGCCCCTCGAAGGTCGGTCCAACCCCATTTATGATCCGTATGGTTACCGGCGAGGCCAACAAGTTCATAAAGATCTGCGACTGTTGCTGTGTCATAGCGACTCACCACGTCGAATAGTTGGTCGATTACTTGTTCTGCTTCTGATCTTGAATCTAGTAGAAGTTCATCGAAATCGTGCTGAGAACGTGCTCTACGACTCAATGTCCTTTGAGGAGAGGAAAGAGGCGTCCATCCACTATTGGTACCCATCTGCGTCGAGTAACGATTATAGTTCACTACGCCAGTTGGACCTGACGGAGGACGATTTATTCCTCTATACCGGCGAAAATCCCCAAGGATCAGCCTCTCGATACCCGCTTGTGCTGCCTCAACGATCGTATCCCTCGCCATAGGAAGCAATATGTCCACCAGAGCATACGAAACAGCTGTTTTTGCATCTCCAGCGATGAATGTCTCCTTGAATTTTCTTCCAAGAGACTTCTTTCTTCGAGTAGCCGGTCCAGAAGTAACTCTCTGGAGGTCTTTTTCCTCGATGTTAGCGTTCTTACTGACGTTGCTGTTAGACGGAAATTCAGGATTATCCATTCATCCCCTTAAGATAGAAAAGACTAAAGTCCGTGTTGGGACCTTAGTCTTTGAACTTACGTGTTCGGGGTATCGTTGTCGTTGTCGTTGAAGGATGCCTTCATGAGCGTAAAGACGTGCGAGATGTGCTTGGTGGCCTGCTCGCCGATCATCGATCCGAGAACAAGACTGCCAGCCGAGACCAGGACTTTGTCAGCCGTGCTCACGACCACAGTGTTGTTCTTGATGATGTCGCCGACGACCTTCTGCACACCGAGTGCCCCTACGATATGTACGGCACCCTTCAGAAGAGCAACGTTGGACATTTATACTCCTTACTATGGGTTCTATTATACGGCGTGTTTTTCTTACGATTACTCGACTAGAGTAACTTCGCCTAACTGTATTTTTTTCTGAGTTTCGACGAATTTGTCCGTAGACATTTCAACCAAATCTTGCCTGGTGACAGTCTTCTTCTCGGGATTCTCTGCTACAGCAGTAAGAGTAGGGGCTTGGGATACTCTCTCTGCCTCCTCTACCATTCCCTTGGGAATGACTCCATTGATGAACTCGACCGCGGCATCCGTGTCCGTTACCAACTCCATGAAGAGAGTGGAATATGCCTCAGATGACTCGAATTCATCTCTCAAAGCCTGGTTTTTGATGAATCGACGCCCATCTTCCGATTTCTTTCCATACGAGCCCAAGATGATGCTCTTGAACTCGGCGATAATAGCCTTACCGTCTTTCGCATCGACGATCTTTTGTAGAGAAACTGACAGACCGCCTTCATGACTCATTTCGAGCTCGACTAGCTCAGCTTTCGAGAGGTGAAAGAAGAGATCTTCACTCGTCATCTCTCCGTTGAAGTCCTCGTACGTTATGGTCTTCTTGAGCAATTTCATCTAGCCTTTCCTGAAAATCAGCGTGATTACGAAGCCATTGATCACGCATGACAGGGGACTTGTTGAGCATTGCCTCAATAAGATCTCTATACGACGGAAGGATGGATCCATACGTCATGACGCAGGCGAAATTGGCAAGCTGTTTATTCGTTGGTTCTTCAGGCATGGACAATCTCGTGGAAGTTTGTGTTTCGCCAAGTAGTCTTGTGCGTTTCTGAATCTTTGATCTCTACGAGAAACCCTCCTACTCCCAGATTGATTACAGTTCCATCTCGCCATTCTCCAAATTGAGAATAACGAATTGCATCTCCGATAGTGAACACCTTGTCTCGTCTTTTTCGTTTTTCTTGTCGAAGATTAGCCCATAAGGTTCGACCAATCCGGGCGGCTTGGGCATCAGTCAGATGGTTCTGTTCAAGATATGGCGCCATCAACTTAATGGTGTCCTCAATAGCTCTGAGATCACTCGAGAAAATTGATGGCGTCACAGCATCCTCTGGGCCACTGGTCTCTTCAGGGGGCATCCCAGGCCTTTTTGTCGTAATCGGTATACGGCGGATTTGCGAAATCAATCGCGAGACACGGCCGATTGTCAGTGGACAGGACTGTTGAGATCCTTACTTCGAGCTTGTTGTTCAGATTCCATCCGACCGTGTCAGAATATGACGTCGGAGGAAGACCGATCTCGTCGTAGAATTCACTTAGGCTAGAGTGCATGTAGTTGACGAGATTGAAATTGATCTTGTTCTCCGCCCGCTTGATCTCTTCGACGGTGCTCTGGAAATATCGTCCAGATGACATGTCAAAACAGAGAACCTCGCCCGTACCAGCGAGAATGACTTCACGAGAGTTCACAGGATGCTGATTCACTCGATCCTGAGCGATCTCATCGTGAATAGCCGTGTTCTGACGCTCACCGATCTTCTCGAGGACCTTGTCCTTATACTCCTGAAGAGCTTTTTCCGAGAGCCCGGCGGCAAGACCCAAAGCAGCGATTCTCTTCGAAGAGATCTTGTTGGCCAGGATAATAGCTGAAATGGTCGTAGCACCTGCACCAACCGGCGGAATATAGAACTTCCAGACCAGTCGAAGCTTGCGTGAAGTCGACAACTCGATTTTGCGAGGCTCGTAATAAGTCTCAGCGATGACCGGATTGTACTCGGGGTCGTATTCCTTGCTGTTTTCTTCGATGATCTTCACCGCTTTGACAGTCGCACGTCCTGTCAAAAATGCGGTTGAGACGGTACCGACTACTCCCACACCAGTTAGAATGGTCGGAGAATGTTCGTTCAACAGGAACTTCACATGGTGAAGCCTCTGAGCCAAACCAATCAACATAGTTAGCCTTTCAACTTTGTGGAAAAGGTGAACGATCGATTCGAGTACCGGGATTACGCTTCAGTGCTCGATCTTCAGCTTCGTCACGAGAATATGCCCTAATGAATACAGACCACATCAGGCCATTTTTTGCACGAAGAGTTACTCTATACATTAGCTTTTTCTGCATCATTTCTCTTTACTTATCTCAATAATGCGATGAAAGCCCCAATTACAATTGCGCAGAGAAATAGACCCAAGAGGATCAAAACTGTATGAAGCTGCAAATCACCTCCTTTTCTAGCAGGAGTTTCGATTTCGCATCTCACGAACGAACACCCAGATGAGCCAGAAACCCCAGGTGAATATCGTCATCAGACAATCACCTACGAATTTCCAGAAACTGTAACGTCTCCGCTCTACGACGTAAACGATCATATCTCACCTCCTATGGTTGTATCCACCTTGGTTTCGAACAAGAGCAATGCTTTACGTTGCCATTGGACAGCAACTTCCAACCGTAACACTTACCCTTGTAATGATCGTAATCTGGGTGACCACATTTACACGTAACTGCAGTCATCTCACCTCCCGAAAAAAATAAAGAAGGAAGCGTCCTGTTACGGACTTCAAAGTGCCTCCTTCTATTATACGGAATGTTTCTACTGCGATTCCTGATAGGTTTTTCCGGCTAGCCTATCTGAAGAGACATCTGAGGCTGTACGGCAAACAGGGCACCACCATCGATGAGGATATCCATTGTGCTTCAGAGACTCAACTGTGAAGACAACAGAATGTCCGCACTTCAATTCAACTTGCTGAGTCCAGCTCATGGGCCTCCTTTATTCTTTCCTGCAAAAGATCGCGAACATCGCTCTCATTAATACCCATGATATCGGCGATCTCAGCGTTCGAATATCCGAACTCGTACATCCTCAGAGCTCGGCGAACTCGACGATCATGATTTTCTTGGATCTTTCTGTCATCACGAAGGAAGAAAAACACGATTTTACTCCTTTGCATACGTGGGTTTTTGCTTCTCCGTTGTTTCCTTCTTTGGATCTCCGTCCTTCTCCTCTTTTTTCTCTTGAGGTAAGAATTTTGGCATGTCGGACCAATCGTAAATCGGAGGAAATATGTCAGAGCTCATTCAGTCCAACCTCCCTCGCAAGGACATCCCTCGACCTTGCAATATCCCCAACCGTGCTCACTAGGCTCATGTTCGCACGTACAATCTTCGATATGGATTTGATCTTCGGGCAACAACTCTTCACGATCGTCGTCCATCAAACCATCTCCTGAGGCTCCATGTTGACTTCTGCGATTTTCTTCACCGTTACGTTCTGAGCGATCCACCATTCATTCGGAATTGCGATGTAACGACCTTCTCCACCTTTGTTCTCATCCGTGGCAGTTTCTCGGATCGCATCTACTGCGGTTTCACCTGTCACGTTTACGTAGATGACCTCGAACATATCAGCCCAATGACCTTCTGGAATCTGACGCAAAACAACAAAATCGGGCATAAATATACTCCTTGTAGAGGCTTACGGGAACGGAGACTGGAGCGATGGTTAGTAGTCAAAGGAACCTATCTATCCTCGCCGCGTTCCCCGCTGGAAGGGCAGACGATTTGTATAATGAGAGCGCCAGCTTCTCATTCTTTGTCGTCTCTCAAATACAGTCCCCGCTCCCGTAAACCTCTCCAATTAAGTTACTAAGACACAGGCTTGTGCGGTCACCCTAGCCTGGTGATTTGGCACCTAACCGGTTTCGCCCCGTTGTCGCCACCAGAAGTCGGCTAGAACCTCTTGCGCTGCGTTTAGGATTTGGGCCTGTGTCTTAGTAACCCAACTGATAGTCAGGTTACTTCCTGCTGAGTGCATATCTAATACCAATCGGCGTCTTCTTGGCCCACAACTTCCAAGATTCGGTGAACCACCACTTGCGCTCACCGATGATCAAGGTACGGTTCCAAGCGATACCGATGTAGTCTTCGAGAAAGTGCACGTAAGAGACTTCCCACCCTCGAATCATCAGGATGAACCCCCTGTATACGTCCGTCCTGATCAGATCGAGACCGGTAGCTTTTCCCAACGTGATCTTCATACTTCCTCCTTTATCGAGGGAAATAGCTCTTTCAATCTTTTGGCCAGAAAAACTTCACGTTCAGACTTCAAGATTTTATTTAGATCTTTGAGAAGTGTCTGGGCGATCTCGAGGAACTCAGGATCGACAGGCTCCACTTCGACGGGATACCATTCAGACCAACGACCACCTCGACCCCGATTCTCGATCAACCCCATACGCTTGAGTTTTCCGATAGTGTTCGAAACAGAAGTCTTCGGTGAGTTCCCAAAAGTAGCTACAATTTCTGAACCTCTTACTCCAGGTTGAAGGCGAATATAGATCAGAATAGCGTTGATCAAAGTTCCTCGCATAATTGACTCCTTTTTTGAAAAAATAATAGAAGATTGCGTGGTAACCAGAGTATCTGCAGTTTCCGGTCCATAGGCTACGCAAACGCAACAGCCTCACAAACAATCTTCTATTATAGGAGAAGTTTTTACTGCGATTAAATCGACAAGAAGAGTCGTTCAAAATGAAGACCGTTTGCATTTTCATGCATACCGTTAAGATGAGTAGAAAGATCGCTAGCACTAATTCCTTTAAACGCTGCTGCAGCACGTTGTGATGAAAAAATCTCTCCAGTTTCGAGGCAACGCACAACCCAACTCGGAGGGCCTTGGCGATTGGAGAAAATAAACGACACATTGTTCAGAGTTGCGTTCTTTTCAAAGGAAACGGCATTAGATAGTCCACTTTGAAGTTCACTAATGCCTAGACTGGTACCTCTCGTCACAAGACAAGTTATCCCTACGATTGCAACTCCAGCGCCAAAAGAATATGCTACCTTATGCCGTTTGACATGATTGGTAACACCATCAAATACCTTGTCAAATGATACCTTGTGTTCGATAGTAGGCACTCTAACCCTTTCTATTTTGTTTAAATTGACTAAAATACCTTTGTAACCCTAACGGCGATCCGGTAGTTGGCGAGTCTCTAGAAACTCTCCTACGCTCATAGCTCTTAGACTATCGTAGTCAGCCGATCCTTTCTATTCCGTTAGGGTTGCAGAGATATATGGGCCGCTCTGAACTATGCATACGCGATTGAACATTCAGATAAAATCAAGGACTCCGTCGATGCGAACCTTGATCCACGGCCCACAAGAGAGACTTGTAGAGAGATAGTTCGAGCGCGGCACTTTGGCCACAGCGCCACGTTCCTGCGTGGACAGGCAGACGATTTGTAACGAGTATTCCACGTTTCTCGCTATTGTCGCCTCTTTACAATTCAACTATCTCTCTACAAACCTCCCCTGTGCAAAGAAAAAAGAAGAGGTCGATCCACATCTGGGATCATAGTTCACCTCTTCTATTATAGAGCATGTTTTTCCTGCGAGCCGAAAAAAAAAAGAGAATCCATGTTGGGACTCTCTCTTTCGATACCTCAGCTTTTCAGCAGCGGCACGAGTGTTCCGAGCCGGGACTTGAGGGTCCGTGCGACGGTCAACACGAACGGTCCAATGAACTTGTTCCAGAGGACAGTAGCGACCGTCCACCAAACGAAGCTCAGGATCGTCGCATTGATCAGACGGATCAGTGCAAGACCGATTCTGAAATACATGTGTACTCCTTAAAGTAGGTTTCATTATACGCCCCGTTTATTCTGCGAAAAAAAAGAGAAGGCTCAGGACGAGTAACGAGCTGTCCTGAGAGCAGTCGGCATTGGCGTATTGGTTTTCACCTCACCGGGCCCTTTCACCCTTTTTCCGACAACTCTCGTATCTTACTTCTTCCTTCTCATTATACGCCTAGTAAATCCTGCGATTTGCAGGAAAAAACTAAAGTCTGTGTAGACTCTAGTTTCCGAACCTTAGTTCGACCTGCTGAATAGTGCTGCAAGTGCTTCGGTGATCACGATCAAGATTACGCCAAGGATAAAACCCTTAGCGAAACCGATCATGAACGACCTAAACAGACGCATGAACTTCTTCATTACAAATCTCCTTAAATAGGTTTCATTATATGCCCCGTAAATCCTGCGAGCAAAAAAGAAAATCGTTCCTCAAGACATCAAGTTTCTCTTCCCTACTGTGATCAGCAGCGGGCTATCGAGTGTCAGGTATCATCGGTTACGATTTCCTTTTTGAGACGAGTCAGCTCCATGCATTGAAGCGCCAGGTCTCATTATAGACCCCGTAAATTCTGCGAGCAAAAAGAAAAGTAAAGCCCGTGTGGGCCTTACTTCTGAATCTCTGCTACGATTTGCATCGTGTAGTTGATGTTGTCGTAGGCGGCGTCGAAGCGCTCCTTGGTCAACTCTGGGTTTCTTTCTTTCAGAATTTGCCAAACGCGCTCACGGCGCCTAATCCTTTTCAACTTCTTGAACATGATGACTCCTTGTAGTGGGTTTCATTATACACCCCGTAAATTCTGCGAGAAAAAAGAGAATCCATGTCAGGACTCTCCTTCTTGAAACTAGGCAAAGCTGGTATTACGCTTACGCATCTCGCGGACGAACACCCAGATCAGCCAGAACCCTCCTGTGATGAAGGTCAGGGCACAATCGATGGCGAACTTTCCGAGTCCGTAATTCATAATTACTCCTTTGTTAGATTTCATTATAGACCCAGTAAATCCTGCGATTTGCAGGGAAAAAAAGAGAATCCTGGTAGGATCCCCTTTCTTGAATTACCTAGGACGGTACATAATCACGTCTTGATTCCGAAGTCTCTTGATGCGAACCTGAGTCCTGGGATGCAGGATTTTGGCCACAATGAGTTTCAGATAAATCATGAATTCTTCCTTTCATAGGTTTCATTATAAGCGAAGTAATAACTGCGACTTGGGCAGAAATTTTCCCCCGGGGTTTTTTCAGGATGAAAAAAGAGAATCCGTGTTAGGACTCTCCTTTTTGAATCTATCAAACTTTGTTGGATTCTTCTTTGTGGACGATCAGTGTTGCTCTGAGAGGCTCGAGAGCGTCTTCGATAGTCACTTCGAAATGCACCACGGTCTCGTCCTTCTCGTTCACTTCAACGAGAGGAATTCGACCTGTGACTGTTCCGAAAGTGACTGGTTCTCCGCTCATGAGACTTTCAAAGATCTTGACGAGTGTCTCATCATTGATATCCATACAACTCCTTTGATAGGTTTCATTATAGGAGATGTTTTTCATACGACAGAAAAATATGAAGGGCCACGTTTGCGGCCCCCCATATCTCGAATCTCTTCAAGAAACTTCTGTCACTTCGGCGTTGTCAACAGGCTGATCGCCCTGGATGTCACGACGTTGACATGCTCGTGTCTGATTATCATGAAGATCCCCAGGAGATTGCCAGCGACCAATACCAACGTGTTCTTGTTCACGCCTGCAGTTTCTTCATCTTTCTGCAAGCCGTGCAAGGTCACGATATGGTCAAGGATCGTGGCGTATTCCTTGGAATCAACAGCGTTATGTTTCAGCTCACGAAACAAGCTGGCGAGTTCCAGTTCGACCGGACTACTTACTTTCGGCCGTAAGAACATTACGCTCCTTTACTAGAGTTTCTATTATACGCAATGTTTCAATCGCGATCGAGAGTATCGGGAGTCGTATCGACCTTGAAGACTACTTCCTTCTTCAGCGCGATTTTTTCAGGATAGTCGTCTAGTTCCAGAGAATATAACGTCTTCTCATCCTCATGACTTATGAGAATAGTGCCTACATAAGCTTTGCGATGAGTGAGCCATCTTTTAACAGCGAATCCGACCATGAACCCAACGATAAAAGAAACCAAGGCCCATTGAAATGACGTCAATTCTCCCCCTTAAGCAAGCACTGCCACTGTAGGATATGCTCTTTCTCCGGATGAATCCTGTGCTCGAATATACTCAGTGACTCTCGAGCTCTGGACAACACCGCTGTTTCCTTGTACCTCGATGACATCTCCGAGATTGTAATGCACTCCGTACTTGAACTGGTTTTGTGGGACGATCTCTCCATCGACAGCCTTGACAAATCGATGGTCCGTACGAGCATCATATGCCCGGCTGTTCAAGATGTTGAGAAGATTTGTTGCACTTCCTTGCACCATGTCGGTCGTAATGTCTTCTGAGAACACCATGAGCGCGCGCAAGTCGAATCCATTGTAACTGACATCAGACATGGCGCTTACTCCCGCTGCAGTCCTTAAATCTGGTTGACCTTCTTGTGGTGTGAACGAAGGTGCAAACGCATAGACCAAAGACTTGAACGAAGCGATTGATTGGAGCTCTTTGATGTTCGTGAACGAGTCCATTTGTGGAGAGAAGCGAACGACGGAATTCGTGCTCTGTCCACTGGTGCGATCCAATCCTCGATAACTCCTGAAACCGAGAGTGAACGATGTATCACTCACCGATTCCAGCGTGATCTCCATTCCGACCTGATAGGTGGTGGCAATCTCTCGAAGAGCATCATAGACAGGTCCGTACGGTACTCCCACACTAATGTTTCCCCCAGCAGTGTCATAATCCTTCAAACCTAATCCTGGAATGACGAATTGCTGCGGATTGGGGATTCCGATAGGATTCACACCATTTAGATACGGACTTCCCTGGCAGCACATGTAGTAGACGATCGTCCAAAGTACTTGCCCAGGAGGTTGACCAGCAATGTACCAGTATTTGTCCTCATGTGATGCAGAGACTCGAATGAATCGGTTGTTGAGCCATTTGAGAAGAGAGATACCCGTTACTTTAAGACTTTCCGGCTGGATATCGAACGTCTCGAGCATCATCGTCTTCCGGGATCCTTCAAGACCGAGAAACGTCCCTGGAACCAGCTTCTTGATCATCTCACTTGTCGGCTCGACAACCATCTCGACTTCACTGTCACCGTAGTATCGCTCGGTCCAGATAATCGAATAGAATTCGTCGATCATGTCCTGCTTGTGAAATCCTCGATCGAGAGTATAGGGCTGCATCATAGCCCGCCGAAGCGTTCATAGAACGTAAGCTCCCAATCCTGAACACCCTGATCGGTGATCACGGAGAAATGATTATCTCCCGGTTGAAAAACAGGCCATGTCGACCCTTCTTGCATCTTGGAGAGGAGATTCGTGATCACACCTGTCCCAATACTCACATTTTGAATGTACTTCTGCATTGCTACTGAGCTCATGTCGAGATAGAGAGTAGAACCGACTGTAGCCGTCAGGTTGAAGTAACTTACCTTCGGATCCCCGACTTGAATGCCGATAGTGGTAGGAGCTGTTCCTGAAGAGAAGGAGACTTTGACTCTGAACCCTGTTTCGACTGTTCCGTTGTATGTAATTGTTGCCGGAGCACCTCCAGAACGTATTGTCTGACCGGTGATGACCTTTGGATCTATCGAGATGAAGTACGGATCAGGACAAATAACTGAAACGTTGAATTCCTGGTCCTTACTGAAGATGCTGTTGTCCACACTCTCGACGATTCCCAGGATCTCTACAGGAGGATCCTCATCACTATAGAACACCAGACGTACCGGACGCTTGCTCATGAAATAAGCGTAGATAAGCTTCCGAAGATCCTCGTATTTCCAGGTATGCCAATCAGGGTTTGGATGAATTGTAAGGACGATGTTCCGACCTGGAACACTGGCACCTGTATAGGCCGCTCCGTCAACGGATCCGAATAAGGAGGTATTTACCGAAGCCTTTACCGGTTCCAGTCCATCGATGTTACGAATCTGCACCAGATCGGTTTCAGGTCTGCCATCCTGGTCGAGAAGAAGAGTAGGAGCAGAAGCCCACGAGCTGTATGCTTTGACTTCGGTTAACACTTAAACCTCCTTAGGCCCTCCGGAGAGGGCCCGTAGAGTTAGTTGAGAGCGAGCGCCATTCTGAGCTGCGATATCTGATTCTTGGTCTGCCTGTAAATCTCTACTTCACTCAAAGCCTCCGGAGAATAGTTATTTTGTTCGAATGTCACCGATGTGGCAGGTGTGGAAACATTTGTTCCATCGGCTTGAGTGGTGGGTGTCGAAGCAGAGATACTGGTAGCATGACCATAGGAGGCTGCAGCGGTAATCGGCACTGTGTTCGTCAATGCCGATAGCTCCTGAGCTTGGGTTCGAACTTGACTGAGATCTAAGATTGGGGTGATAACAGGATTTGGATCGATTTCCGCGGCCATACTGTCTGAAATACCACTCATAGATCGTTTCATCGCCGTTATAGCGTCCTTGGCAGCGCCGTCCACGGCATCAGCAACGACTTTCGTAGAATCGGTGAATCCCTTGGCCATTCCTTCCATCGAGAATTTACCAATCTCAGCGAATTCTTCTGAAGGAGACTTGATCTTGAGCTCTTTCTTCAAAGCAGCGATCATCTGACGACCAATCTTGGCCATCTCTTTCTTGATGTTCGACTCTTCAGACTGCAAACCCTTGACAATTCCCTGAGCGCCTTGGATACCGGCGTTGTAGAGATTGTTACCTGCATTTGTGGCAAGAGTTTGCGAGACAGAAGTAAGTTGCGAATCAAGAGTATTCAAGCTATTGACAGCTGTCTTACCGCCTGAAAGCAACTGTTCGGCAAATCTCTGATCGGTTGGACCTTCAGAGAGAAGTTTCTGATAGGTCACGTCGTCGAGACCGAGCTTTCTCAACTGCTGAAGTGTAGACTGATATGCAGCAACTGTTGTCGTCTGAGTTTTGAGCGATTGGACATACGTTGCCAACAGGTCTACCCCAGTACCCTTGGCATTCAGCACCTTACCGGCGACCAGATCGTCGAATTGCTGTTGTGCATCCAGAACAGCAACGTGAGCAGCGTCGATCGCCGCCATATCGGGCTCGACCGCGCCCTTGGCTTCTTTCAAAGCTTCCTTGGCTGAGTTTATCTTATCCCTAGCATCTTTGATCTCTTTGGTCATCGGATCACTGATGTCAGGAGCAGCTGCATATTGCTCTTCAGTACTCGAGATGAAGTCCGAACGCTGCTTTCTCAAATCTTCAAGTTTCTTGTTTGCAGACTCGAGCTTAGTAGCAGTCCGATCATACTCGTTCGCCAAACCGATGAGTTCTCTCTTTTCGTCCTGAAGACTCTTCGTTAAAGTAGTACGAGCAGCTGCCGAACGATCCAAGACGCTCTGATTTTCTGCGATGAGCTCTTCGGATTTCTTGATAGTATCGGCATATTGCTGATGTACTGCTTGAATTGCAGCGACCCTATCCGCCTCATGCTTGTATTTCTTCTTGTTAATCTCGGCGATCTTATCGGCTTCGTCCGACTGAGCTTGTTGGAGCTTCTCCGACTCGGTTTTGATCGTTTCTCGAGCATCGCGCATCGCATCCGACAATTTGGTGTTCAGATCGGTAAAAGCGCCACGAATATCATCCGAAGAGCCTCTGAGACCCTGAGCGAATCCCTGACCGACGAACTGACCAATCCGATACATAACCTTGGACGGAGAGTGCGTCTCGAATGTATCGTTGAATCCGTTGATGACAGTCTGAGACGCAGCAACAGCCGAAGCATAGGCTTGGTTAGTATTTTGATCCAACCCTTTGATCAATCCAAGCATAATATTCTCACCAACATCGTATGTCACTGTCGACGGCGAATGAACACCTGGAATCTTATGGAAGAGGCTCATAGCATGGCCCATAATGCTTGATACCTGGTTATACATACCTTGAGCCTTGCTGAGAAGTCCTCCAGTCATACCGTCGATAATCGCCATTCCGACATTGAAACCGGCAGCACGCATCTCACCTGAATGAGCCCTGATCCCAGCAGCTATACCATTCAGGAAATTGATGATTGCCTGCATACCTGCATTGATCAACCTGACCGATTGTTGCTCGATCGTATTGATAAAAGTAATCATTGCCGTAACTGCTGCAGTGACTATTCTGCCACTAGCATTACTGATACCCGTTATAAAGTTGATAATCACGTCCGTAGCCGCTGAAATCACCTTAGGCAAAGCATTCGCGATACCGCTAAGGAATTGTACAAGTGCTGAAACACCGGCTGCGATAAGTCGTCCATACTGACTGGCAATAGTAGTGATAAATTTGGTGATAATATCGACTACGGCGCTGGCAACATCTGTAATCTTTGTAAGAATGCCCTTGATGAATTGCAGAAGGAGATTCTCACCAGCAGTAAGAATTTTGTTAAGATTACGCGATACCTCGGTGATAAATTTGGTAATAATATCCGTTACTGCACTGACAAGAGGCCCAAGATTGTCTCTCAAACCCTTGAGCAAGGCAAGAAGAAGGTTGAATCCTGCCTGGATGATCTTCGACTCGTTGTTTCGAATAACAGTTATTGCGGCATTCAAGATAACTTGGAAAGCTTCCATGAGCTTCGGCATGATCTTGATGACCGCATCTACAAGGCTGTTGAGAATCTTGACAATTGCATCGACGAACTTCGGAGCAACGGCAGCAAGCTGGTTGGCAATCGCCAGAGCACCCTGGATTGTCTTCTGAGCAACTTCCGGAATCTTCTCGGCGAGCTGCATGAGAGCTCCGATAAGAACCGCGATAGCAGCCGAGCCTGATGCGGCGATTGCTGCTAGACCAATGCCAATCCCAGCGACACCTACTCCAGCTAGAGCTAGACCACCACCGATTAGAACAAGCGCAGCTCCAAGACCTAGCAATGACGGAATAACCGGTGTAAGGACGGCTCCGGCAATACCAATGACCGTCAGTCCAGCAGCCAGTGAGATCAATCCCTTTGCGATCTCAGTCCATGACTGCTTACCGAGAGCTACCATTGCAGGAGCAAGAAGTGCCAGGCCTGCTGCGGCAATACCCAATGCAGCGGCGCCAGCCAGTGTTCCTGACATCGCATACAAAGCCACGGCTAGAATTGTCAAAGAACCGGCAAGACCAATCAAACCCTTTGCCAATTCTGTCCAACTCATTCCAGCGAAACTTTGAACCGCTGCAGCGATCTTTCCTAGAGAAACTGAGACCAATAAAAGCCCTGCCGCAGTAAGAAGCATATTTCCAGGCATGAGTTGCATAGCACCGGCGATAATGACCAAAGATCCTGCAACACCAGCCAAGCCATGACCCATTGTCCGCCAGTCCATGCCACCAAACTGGGCTACGGCGCTGGCCAAGATCTTCAAACCTACTGCAATAGCAATTAGGCCCGCACCTTGTGCCACCATCCCGGTTGGCATAGCTCGAGCAGCACCAGCCATAATAACTAGACCGCCGCCAATTGCGATCATTCCCTTGCCGATCTCGGTCCAACTCATTCCACCGAAATCAGCCATAGCGCTAGCCAAGATCTTCAAAGCGACAGCGATACCCATCAAACCGATACCAGCTCGAATCATTCCGGCTGAATTGGCTGACAGGGTCTTGGATGCTAGGGTCAATCCACCAATAAGACCCGAGACAGCAGTGAGGCCCTTGATCATGTCGCCCCAGCTGAGCCTGCTGAGAGCAATCACTGCAATCGAGAGAATATCAATGGCCCCAGCGAACAAGATCATTGCACCGGCGATGAACGGCATCTTGATGAACCCACCGGACTTACCGATCTTGTCTAGAATGGCCATCGCTCCGAGAAGCTCACCCATTGCAATAGCTATTCCAGCAAGAGCCGAGTTAAGTCGCTTCGGATCGACGAACGACAAAGCTAGAATCGACGCAGCCAAGATACCAATGGCAATCGCGATCTTCTGAAGTGTATCAGCCTTGATATTGTTCTGCATGGCGACCATCGAGCCTTGCAAAGCTTTGAATGATCCAGAAATGCTTTGAAGGATCCCTCCACCGAAGCCTTTGCTGACCTGCTGCAGGAAACTGCCTTTACCGAAGAATCCTTTGAGCATTACGACGAGACCGGCGAACAGACCTGTCTGGATAGCGGAGAAGACCGACTCCCAGTTGATGCTCGAGAGCGCCTGTCCAAGATTGGGACCGATGGTGGCAAGACCTTGAGAAAGGGCATCGAATACCGACTTCAAAACGCCTTTCCCAGAGCTGAGATTGTCGATGAACCTGCCCCAGGCTTTGCCGACAGCATCGAGGACCTTGCCCAATCCAGACATTTGTCCGGAAATTCCCCCGGAGTCAACTCCGCTGAACAAATCACCAATTGCTCCAGCCAATTTCTGAATCAATTGTATAGGCGCGGCAAGAATATTTCCGAGACCTACGAAGAAATTATGAAGACCGTCGCCCTTCTTGAGCGCCTGATCAACCTTGACAAGGAAATCTCCGATAGTCCCGGTGAATTCGAGGAATCCACCACTACCGTCATGTACTGCTCCGAAGAGCTGGCCGAAAACTGTAAATATACCGCCAATTAACTGCTTTCCGATGTCCAGGACAGCGAAAAGGCCTCTAAAAGTTCGTCTGATGTTGTCGATCGTGTCTTTACCAGGTTTGAGCGCATTCGCGAAATTCTGGAACTGAAGTGTCAGGTCCATCAGATTCTTGCCTGTGACAGGTGGGAAAATATCGCGGAATGCGTCCTTGATCGGAGCAATAGCCAGGCCGAGATTGTGAAATGCTGTCTTGATAGAGTCGATCAGAACAGTTCGTCCACCCAGAGCAGCCCAATCGGCCAGTACTTTGTTGCGAGCATTGGCATTCGTGTTGATAAAGCCGTTGATCGCATTGGACATATCGGTAAACGTCTTCTTAGCTTGCGTGAAGTTACCGAATATGATCTGGAAGGTTTGAGCCCAGCCTGAGCCTGCGGTTTCCTTTGCTACGTCGAAGACCTGCTGTATGGTCTTGACTTCGGTTGCAGCATGCTGGGCTGTCTTGGCCGTTTGCTGAATAGCTTTGATCTGAGCGTCGTTGAATCCCTGAGCTTTGAGTTGGGCATTCGATAAGTCACCCGTAAACTGCTGTAGAGTCTTCGTCAGAACATCCGAAGTCAACCAGGAAGCTTTTCCAGGTGTCGACAACGATTGTCGGAATGCCTCTCCGTTGATGGAGACATTCTTCATCGGTCCTGTTAGCTTGACCGCACCATCCTTCAGCTTGCCCATTGCTTGAGCTGTTTGGGCCAAAGCGCGCTGGAAGACCGTACCACCCATACCAGCGTTGACAACCGAGTTCCAGTCCTGAAGCTTGACCGATCCTGCAGCGATGGCCTGTGACAGCTGATACATCGCAGTCGAGGCTTGATCTGCGTTCGATCCGGAAAGGGCCGCCAGGTTGGCGATACCTTTAATCGAAGCTGTAGATGTCTTCAGATCAACACCGGCAGCCGTGAAGGTACCGATGTTCTTGGCCATCTGGCTGAAGTTGTAAATCGTCTTGTCCGAATAATGGTTCAGGTCGTTAAGAGCCGAGTTTACGTCTTGAAGATTCGCTCCCGAGGCCTGAGTATTCGCCAAGATCGTCTGAATGGCGTTCAGGTTTGTCGAGTATTCCTGGAAACCAGCTATGAGCGGCTGAATGGTGAACGATTTTGCGAATCGAGCACCCGCAGAGACAGCTTGCGAAGCAATATTGGCGAAAACAGCGACAGCAGCAAGACGAAGACCGCTCAGACGACTTTTGATATCGTCGACAGCGTTACCGATATGACCAAGATCTACTCTCTTACCTGCAGCGTTGATGTCATCCAAACCTTTTCCCGCATTGGGAAAATGAAGAGCAGATTTTAGCTTGTCGAGAGCACTAATCGCACTACTAACACCTGATTCGAACTTACTCGACTCGAAACTCATTGCTACTACTTTGTCGTCGATAGTCGGCATTAGACCTTGGTCACCTCCTTCCACTCCTCGTTGACCATCTGGTCAAATATAGGTCTTATTGCTGGATTGATGTAGTCTCGACCCTGAACGTATCCACCAGTTCCTGTACCATGACCATACTGGAGAATGATTGCGATATTCACACCGTGATTGACATGACGATTGTGCCAGCGAACGGAGTAATATCCACGTCGTTGCTCGATCGTGTAATACCAAGAAGCTGCGGTCTCACCTGACTCAGTGGGGGTGGCATTGGAAAGAGCATTGACACCTATTGACCCGAATCGACCTAGAGTGGCAAACAAATCCTGTTTACTCAATCTCGACAAATATCGCTCTGTATTCTTGAATGAGCCTCTCTCAGTAAAAGTGATCATGGCTATTCCGCGGTAAGACGAAGGATCACAGTACCGGGGTCTCCTACTTGACGAGCACTTTTGGACTGCCCGTATACAACAGGCAAGCCATTCACTGGAGCGGCCTTAGCTCCGCTGGCTCCTCCAGGAATGGTGTTAGCTGATCCAGTGGCGGGATCGTTCTTTGGAATATCTCCTGGTCCGTAAACCGATGTATCTCCCGGGTTATAAGAACCTCTTCCCCCAGCAGTAGCTGCATTACAAGTGGTAGGCCCTCCGTATTTACCAACTCCACCGGCACCTCCACCTCCACCTTTACCGATATCTTGGAAGAACGTGCCATCAGCTCCAGCAGTACCCGCTGTGCCCGGACCCGACGCCGTAGGAGTTCCCGCTGTTCCACCGAGACCACCTCCACCAGCGTTAGTACGATTTCCTACCCCTCCATCACCACCATCAGCCAATGTCGCCGAGGTTAGGGAGTTTGTCTGGACTCGTTTTCCACCAATTCCTCCTGAGGCTCGACAGGTGGGATCGTTGAAAGAAGAAGCCCCGCCATTCCCTCCATTAGTAGTGGAAGCAGGATTAGACGAATGCTCCGTTCCCAGCGCTCCTCCGACACCGACGACAACTGGGCAGGTTGCAGGCAAAGCTGATAGGAGGCCGCGAACTCGATGGTAACCTCCTCCTCCCCCCGCTCCACCGTAACTTCGGACGAGAGTTCCCGTATTTCCGGTGTCAATTCCTCCACCCATACCACCTCCCGCTCCGATGCAAATCACGTCGAAGTGCGTATAGCCGAGATCGATGTACTGTTGTGGAGTGAAATTTTGACTAGCATTGAACTTGATGACCAGAGGATCAGGTTGAACCAGAGTACCGGAGAGTTCCAGTCTCATGACTAACCACTCAGACAGACAATATACGGAACGAAAACAGTCGGCTGGACGTTCTCGTGACCTCCTCCGCCGCCGTTTGCCGCGACTGAAGCCCCGATACCCGTTCCAGAACTATAAATTCCGATACCTGTACCTACGCTTTTCGCTACACCTACGTTTCCATTGTTTGGAGTACCAGCGAAGTCGTTCGTCATTGCCTGTGTAACTCCTACATCGATACCAGCAGCAACGGAAACTTGCTGAACATAGCTATGTGAAAAAGCATCAATATAGTGATAATGCCCCGGGTCATTTATCGCATGATAATGTCCAGGATCATTCCAATTAAGAGCATGATTATGAGCAGGCATCTCTCCGACTGCAACAATATGCGTTTCCTCACCTGTCTTTGCCGCAATAGTAATGGCTACGGCTCGAGTCATACGATTTGCTCGTGTACCACCCGGCATAGCATCGAGACCTGCTGGAACAAGACCACGAAGATCAGGCACTCTGAAATTGGCTGCTCCAGGATCACTTGCTCCGGCAAATGTCCGCCATTGACTACCAATATTGGCAGCGGCTTTAGGATATGTCGCAACCACATAGACCGCTCCATCCGCCCATACCCACTTACCATACTGTGCCGGATCAGGAAGTGCTCCTCCCGGCCACAGTTTTACTTCACCTGGAATACTACTCACTGGTCCTACAGGTCCAGTTGGTCCTGCTGGCCCGATAACACTACCCGCGTTGATGTTAGTCCCACCATGAGTGGTAAGGATAAGATTACCGCTAACAACTTCACCGTCGACAACCGAAGCCGCTTCGATATCGAGCATTCTTTGAGCGGTAAGACCGGTAATTGTAGCCATTTCACCTCCTTACACGTAAATATCAGGTGTCGACATTGGTAGACGAAATCGTATACGTTACCGAGTCCAAATATGTAGCGTCAGCATTGTCGATCTGGAAAGTTGTGCTGTCGATCATAGTAATATATTGATCTGACTCATCGATAGCAGCCCAGCTACCATCTCCATAATCAACGATGATAAGAGCATTACGGAATCCAAAGTACTCGGCTATCTCTTCGATTGAAGGAAGACTCGCATTGCTTGTATCCGTTCCATACAACTTATCCTCGATCAGATCCAGAATTTCTTGAGGAGTCTCTGTCGAATCGATAGAGATGTGAACTGTCGGTCTGAATTTCGTCTGTTTCGGAGGTGTTCCGGTCAAAGACCAAGCAAATTCTATCGCTTGAACCGAATCTTGAAGAGTTTCGTACGCATAAGAATCAGGATTGGCGATAATATTGTAAAGAATGTGAATAACATAACCGTAATTCGTTCCGTCGATATCATTGCCAATTCTAGTCTGATACGAAAGATTGAAACTCTTCGGAGGTTGCTCGTAATAGGTCAATCCGGGGGAAACTTCGGCAATTCCGTTCACGGAATCAAACTCATCTGGGTAGGTATATGCCTTGAGTGTTCCCTCGAAGTCCCTAGGAGTAAGATTTTCCAGAAATTTGAAGCCATCTAGATAGAACGATCTCAACTCGGCGTTAGAAGTTTCTTCCATTCCGATTAAACCATTCCAAACGGCTACCGTACCGTCATGAAGATAAAGAACTCCATGATCGATTCCCGTTTGATAGAACTTTTCTCCTGGCTTGTCCCAAACAAGAACCGCCATGTCACCCCCTTCCTATCCACGAGTACCTAACTGGGATCTACGTTGCGCATTGAGTTGGCGATTCCGAGCAGCAATCTCAGCACGACTCATCTTCTTTGGCTTAGCCTGCTTGATGTTACACACCCGAATCAAAGTGAAAAGCCGGTTGAGATGCCAAGTCTCACACTCGAATGGGATCTCGAAAGTAATCATCCAGTAATAAACCAACTCTGCAGTGATAACATCTCGACTTTGTGGAGCTCCTGGAGGCTCATTGAACCAAGTAGCAGTCATCTTGGCCTCGATGTACTCGTTGATCTTGTTGAAATTGTCTGCAGTGAGTTTGGTAAAGACTTCACTCGGTACATCGGGAGTCAGTGTCATAGCTTTTATATAACCAATAAGCTCTTCGGTCGTCTTCTCGCTCTTACCAAGGAAGGGTTTCTCGTAAATTGCCTCCCATTTTGACAGTGAGACTAGAGAATGCTCTAAGTCTAAAGTCACATCGCCTTTTGTGATAAACTCTTGAGACTTCTCATCGAACATTTCGATGCCCGGTACCACAATAGTGAGCATTCTCCAGCCTCCTGAAGTTATTACGGTCCGGCGAACAGAGCGATGACTGCGTCTGGGGTGGGAAGAGCAGCTGGAGTTGCTGCCTGACCATACAGAAGATTTTCGAGAGCGAGAAGATCTGCTGGATCCACCACAGTCGAATCGACGACGATAAGGGAGGTAGGCTTCATTCCCGTGACAGGAGCAGGAGTCGTCGTGACATCCCAGCTGAACGCGATTGCCTCGGGTGAATCGTTGATCGTGGCATACGCCTTCTCCGACGGAGCAGCCTGGCAACCATAGACGAGATGCAACTTGTAGCCATGCTCTGTACCATCGATGTCGTTTCCGACTCGAGATCTGTAAGACAGTCCGAACTGCTTGCGACCCTGCTGCCCTACAGCGACACCAGGATTCGGAAGAGCCGTACCGTCACATTCGGCGAACTCGTCCGGATAGGTGAACGCTTCGATCGTTGCGCCGAACTCCTCAGCAGAGATCAGGTTCAGGTACTTGATGTTGTCTGCATACTGTGCGTTGGGCTCAGCACCAGACGGTGATTCAGTGACAGTGGTGAGACCATTCCAGGCAACACCCGTGTTGTAAACACCAGTTTGGTCCGGAAGGTAGAGAACTCCATGGTCTACACCAGTCTCGTAAAGTCGCTCGCCAACTTGGTCCCAAGTCAAAGGGGCCATTTTTTTCCTTTCCTAGAAGTATACGTTATAGACATCGTGGTTCAAATTATCAACCGTATAAAATCTATTGAACAGGGTCAAAGGCATTGCGGCCACTTTGTCTGGAATATCGCTGTCGGGATCTCGATCAATAACCGTGACCATGTAACGCTTAGTATGGTCATACGGTATGTCGTCAGCGAATTTTGTATCCGCAAAATCGCGTGTATAGACAATGCATGGATACGTCAACTGTACATTTGTCGGCGGTTGAAAATAAACGTTTGCTGTAAACGTTTCAAGGAGCTGGTGTAACTGCAGCCGTTGGCCCATTGTACACCTCCCCTAAGCTTAGAATAAGACGGGGGCTCTGTACTTCGACACTTTGTACCGTCCAGAGAACCCCCGCCCATTCTACATAACGAATGGCGAAGAAGTTATCATTGGCATACGCGTCGGCTACAATGCTGATGGAATTTTGTACGTTGAGATCGAAATTGAGCGTGTCTCCTTGACGAAGATTTCTCGCATTGCGAATAACGTCTCCATAGTAAGAACGTTCAACAATTTCATCGACCCATACGCCAGGAGCTGCTTCTATTGACGTCCCGTAGCCAATACGACCGAAGAATCTTGCCATAGAGGACCTACCTTAAGACCGGTTCGTGAAAGTCCACTCGTCCTGAACGTTGTTAGCGAAGTAGTACTGGCTGCCACTTGGCACGGCCTCCACTGTAAGAGACTCACCGTTGGCAAGCGAGGTCGGAGATGCCGTGGTAAGCGTTGCTCCGGTAGACTTGTTCCTGTACGTGACGCCCGTCGTGGTGGCCACGGTTACGGTTGTTCCGTCGAAGGTAGGCTTCGCAGGAGTGACCAGCGAGGATCCAGCTGCCGCCCTTCTGATGACCAGGGCCGAACGCATCTTCGTGAGAGCGCCTGAGACACGAGTCTCCAAGAGGTACTTGTACTGGTTGTAGTCGATGTCGAAGTCGTCGAAGAAGTTGATCTCTCCACCCTTGTCGGCACCGATCGTGTAGTCCTTCAGATTCACAACGATACCGATGAGATCCTGCTCGGTCTCCATGGGCTCGACAGTGACGATCGACGAGACCCCCATCTCCGACGCAAGCTCTGCCGGAGTCTTCCAGAGGCGATGACCCATGGTATCCCGAGTGAGCAGAAGGGAAGTCAGCATGGGCAAAGTGGTGTACATGGTCGGAGAACCCGATCCCTTGTAGAACCCCATGGCTCCGATGATCCCGTCGACGACATCGGACGTAGTGCCACTGTCGTCGATGAAGACCGTTGCCGCATAGAGATCGTGATCGTTGAGGATCGAGCGGATACCCGCACCATCGGAGACTCCTGCAGGATCCTTGATCTTGTCGTCATCGGCAACATCGCGACCGTCGCCGATCAGAACAGCACGAGCGAGCTCCTCGTCGAGCATGAGGCGCATCTCGGCCTTGAGCCAGACCACGACATCGAAATCGGTGATGTCGATGATATCGTCACGATCGAGCTTCTGCTTCTTGTAGACCGTGCTCGGAGTCGTGACACGCTTCGAGACGCTGAACCACTCTTCCTTCTTCAGCGATCCCTTCACGTAGCCCTTTGCCCGCGCCTCGTCGAGGGTGATGTCGGCGACGATGGACTTGATGCGGGAGAAGGGTGAGTGCCTTGTTCCGGTGATGACACCAGAGACCCACTCGACTCTCCGACTGTCGAAGTCGGGGGTGTCTGTGATGGCCTTGGCGTCGGGAAAGAGTGTTTCGATGTTCTCGATGCCGTGCTTGAGGGCGTATGCCTCGACGGCCTCTTTCAGGGAGCCGCTTCTGTGAGCTTCGGAGACGATTTCCTTGACGGCATCATGAGAGAGAACGTTTTCGTCGTCCTTGTTCTTGCCTCCGCTCTGCTCCTCGAAGACATTACGAGTCATGCGTCGTCCTTCCTCTTCACTTTTATCATCTTGCTGATGGACTAATGCTGCGTCTGACTTTTCATCAGAATTCTCTACTTCTACCTTCTGCTCTTCTTGCTTTGACTCGTCACTGGAATGTGAAGCAGCTTGAGAATCCTGAGCAGAGCTTTCAAGAGCGACGCCGATCATATAATGGACGACTTCCTGCTGTTCGGGAGTCATCGAGTCATAGACTTCTTGAATAGTGGGAGAATTGTCGGTCGAATCCGTGGAATCCGTAGAGCTCGTGGAATCTGTAGAACTCGATGACGATCCATCCGCATGCTCGAGTTCCAACCCGGTATAGATCACTGCCTCATCCTCGAGAGTGACCACATCACCATCAGCATGAGCAATGGAGATATTGTCGATGAGTGCGCCGGGATTGGCTCCAGACAGTACGAGGCTCAGCTCACGAATGAAGCCATGAATGACCTGCTTCGACTTCTCGGTGAGCTGGTTTGCATAGATGGAAAGAGACTTGATGTCTCCATGCTCCACTAGAGTCTTGGCGTTCTTACCATGTTCGGTCTCGTTGAAGAATCCGTAGGCATAAACGCCGTCTTCACGGTGCTCGAGAGTTGCATAGCCGAGCACGTTGCTGGGTTCGTTGTGCACATGCTGCCAGACCAACGGAACGGTAGCCTTATCCTGATGCTTAAAGGCGTCCGGCATGATGGTCCGTCCATCTGAGCACTTAAGACCAGCCTTAGTGGCATAACCACTGAAGTCAGGCTTAGCCTCTACTCCCATTTTGAACGTCCTTCCTTAATCTTGGATCAACGACCAAGGCTCGTCCATTCAGAACAGTGTCAGGCGTCGCTTTGGCTACAGGCATGTTGCTGTTCAACAATAGATCGGCTTTCGGATCTTTGTGGGGGGCTAGGCCAACAACCTGCCGCATCTCATTCGACGTCATGATCTCATTACGTGTAAACTTGTCAGCAATCTCTGCGATACTCGCAATCGGAACCAACCGAAACGGATCTCGAAAGAACATAATTGATTGCTTTTGGGTTC
>Ga0207693_10000542_pt1 | contig 34183 bp, 30 predicted proteins | sample LARL81metaG_FD_184347 | JGI IMG/M metagenome (GOLD analysis project Ga0207693, IMG submission 184347) | Corn, switchgrass and miscanthus rhizosphere microbial communities from Kellogg Biological Station, Michigan, USA - LAR L8-1 metaG... | ecosystem: Host-associated > Plants > Roots >... | reverse complement strand
ATGAAGTCGGGAGAGGACCTTCTTTCCCCAGCTAACCTGGGGTTGAGAGAGACGATGATATTCGGAGGAATTCCATTCGCGGGCTTTTGAGGTTGGGGTCATGGGTCAATTTAATGTGTCTACGGCACGCAGGGTATCGTATCGATCCCGCCACTGAAGTGGCGCGCCAGTGTCAGTTATATCGCCTTCAAAGCGTTTTCTAGGTCGGCCATGATGTCTTGAACATTTTCTATGCCTACGGAGATGCGCACCAGGCCGTCGGTGATTCCGATGTCTTTCCTTCCCTTCGCCCCCAAAGCAGCGTGAGTCATGGTGGCGGGATGCGAGATCAACGTTTCGACTCCACCGAGAGACTCGGCAAGAGAACATAGTCGAACCTTTTTCAACAATTTCTTCGCATTGGCGAGCGAGCCGGTTTCAAAAGTAATCATCGAACCGAAGCCGGTCATTTGAACCTTGGCCAAGTCGTGCTGGGGATGGTCGGGCAAGCCGGGATAGAAGACTTTTTTCACCTTTTGGTGACGGGCAAGGAATTCCGCGATGATGCGTCCGTTGCGGTCATGCTCTTCCATGCGGACCGCGAGGGTTTTCACGCCGCGCAGAACGAGCCAACACTCGAAAGGAGAGAGTATCGCTCCAGCGGCCTTCTGGACAAAGGCAAGTTTGTCGGCTTGCTGCTGCGTCGTGCACACTACGACGCCCCCCAAACCGTCGCTGTGTCCGTTGAGAAATTTTGTGGTGGAGTGCACCACCATGTCAGCACCGAACCAGATGGGCTGCTGGAAATAGGGCGACATGAAAGTGTTATCGACCACCAATTCTATTTTTTTACGGCGGCAGATCTGGCTGATGGCCGCGATGTCGGTCAGCGACATGAGCGGATTGGTTGGGGTCTCAATGTACGCCATGCGCGTGTTCTTTCGGATGGCGCGTTCGACATTGCGCGCGACGGAGGTGTCGACGTAGGTAAATTCCATTCCGAAATTAGTCAGGATCTGATTGAAAAGCCGAGGCACGCCACCGTAGAGGTCATTGCCGCAAACCACGTGGTCGCCGGACTTGTACATGGTGCAGATGGCGTTGATCGCAGCCATGCCACTAGCAAAGACGCGAGAGGCGACGCCGCCTTCGATCATCGCCAGATTTTCTTCCAGGCGAGTGCGGGTAGGATTGGAAACGCGGGCGTATTCGTATCCTTTATTCTTGCCGAGTTCCTGCTGGACGTAGGTAGATGTCGGATAGATGGGGACGGATACTGCGCCGGTTTCGGGATCCGGATACTGGCCAGCATGGATGGCTTTGGTGGCGAAACCTGGTTGCTTCAATTTCATTGTTCGCTCTCAGCGGTGGTTGTCGGTCGTTAGCGGTGATTCAGACTTTTTTGATTTTTCAGTTCTCAGTTTGATGGACTGACGGCTGATAGCTGCCGCTCTTAGATTCCACCTTCGAAAATCTTTTTTGACAAATAGCGTTCGGCCGAATCGGGGATCATGGTTATTACCGATTTACCGGGGCCAAGGTGGCGAGCAACCTGAAGTGAGGCAAACACGTTGGCGCCGCCGCTGGAGCCGGACAGCACTCCTTCACGAGCGGCGAGAGCCTTCACCATGGCGAAAGCGTCGGCGTCGCTGACCATCAGAACTTCGTCGCATACGGATCGGTCGAAGTTGCCAGGAATGAAACTCGCTCCGATGCCCTCCACTTTGTGTGGGCCAGGTTTTCCGCCGCCGAGGATCGATCCCTGGGTTTCCACGGCGAAGGCCAGGACGTGAGGCAGACGCTCCTTCATGAAACGCGCCACTCCAGTGAAAGTTCCCGCTGTGCCGGAGCCGATGACGAGCGCGTCCACGCGACCCTCCATCTGCTCGAAAATTTCCTGAGCCGTAGTCTGGTAGTGGTAATCAGGGTTGGCGGGGTTGTCGAACTGATTTGCCATGAAGGCGTTGGGGTCCCTCGCCACCAGGGCATTGGCACGGCGAATCGCTCCCTGCATGCCTTCGGCATCCGGCGTGCGCGTCACTTCGGCGCCCAAAGCCTTCATGATAATCACTTTTTCTTTGGAGAAGCGTTCAGGAACGAAGAGTGCGACCTTGTATCCACGTTGCACTCCGATGAGAGCCAGACCGATGCCGGTGTTTCCGGCAGTGGCTTCGACGATTGTGCCGCCGGGCTTTAGACGTCCACTCTTTTCTGCGCTCAGGATGATGCCGCTTGCGGCTCGATCTTTGACGCTCCCGCCGGGATTCAAATATTCCAGTTTGGCAAAGATGTCAGCAGTGTCGTTTGAAGTGAGCTTTTTGAGTTGGAGGATGGGGGTCTCACCAACAAGCGCGGAGATGTCGTCGGAAACTCGCAAGCGAGAGGTCTTTGTTGTCACCCTACAGGGTACGGAAGGGGCGGCGGAGCGTCAATTATGTTTCGTGGGCAGTGATGCGTGTGACCGTTGTTAACTGTTAGCACTCAGCTCGGTCAGCACTAAGTGTTTATCGGACCTCAGCGCTTGAAGCAGCGAATTGACGCAGAACGCAAATCAGCTATGAGCTTGTTGGCGGAAGACTGAGCGCTGACAGCTGATGGCCCACGGCTAAATTTCAGTTACTGCCGCCGGCGGACTGTTCCTGACCAGCGTAATAGCCGCTCCGGGTTCTTACGACGAGCTTGCCGTATCCGCGAGCTTTGGCGTCCACCCGGACAGTACGGTATCCACCTGCAGACTCGGGGGTGGACGGCTTGTAGCCGAGGGTGTACTGGTTGCGGATGTCGCGGGCTACGCTGCTGCTGATGGAGTCAACTTCGTCGAGGGTGCGGGGGAAGAAAGCCAGGCCACCGGTGCGCTCGGAGATAGTTTCCAGAGCACGCCGGGCGCGTCTTTGACGCTCCTCGCCCAACAAACCGATCGTATAGACCGTGGGGCCATTCTCTTCCTGCAAGCGACGGACGGCTTGTTCGAGAGATTCGCGGCTGGCATCGTCTTCGCCATCGGTGACAACGAACAGAATCTTCTTCTGGAGCTTGCCGTGTTTCTTCAACTCGTCCGCCGATGCCACGATGGCGTCGTAAAGAGCGGTGCCGCCACGAGTCTCATATTTTTCTAGGGCGTCCTGCAGCAGGTTGATTTTGCTGGTGAAAGGCTGGTCGAGGTAATACTCGTCGCTGAAATTGACTACGAAGACTTCATCGTGCGGGTTGCTGGCACGCACGAGATTGACTGCCGCTTTGGCGACCTTCGGCCGCTTCTCGCGCATGGAGCCCGAATTATCGATAACGATGCCGAGCGAAATGGGTATGTCTTCATGCCGGAAAGATTTGATCACCTGCGGCTTACCGTCCTCGAAAATGGTGAAAGCATTCTGATCGAGGTTGGTAATGAGGTGCTGCTTGTCGTCGATAACCGTGGCGTGCAAAAGAACTTCCTGTACTTCGGCGTGGAAGACGAAAGTCCCGTTGTCGCCGGTCCCAGGCTCCTGGCCAGATGGCGGCGTTGGTTGACCAGACGGCGGTGGCTGTTGCGGGGACGACTTCTGGCCGGCAGGCGGAGGCGTTGTAGGGGGTGCGGGCTGTGAGCTACGTGGAGGTGCGGCCGGTGGATTCGTGTCCTGCGCCGTCGCCGTGAGACTTACTGTACCCAAACTCAGTAAAAACGAAGTCAGCAGCCCAAGCGTAACCCGACTATTCCGTAGGTGCATAATAACCCGTCTTGGCATAGACACGCAGCGGCGGCAAACCTTTTGGCGGAACAAGTTTCACCTTTATTTTACGCCATTTGCCGTCATGTGCTGGATTCTTTGGACGGTATCCGAGCACATATTGGTTGCGTAGCTCGATGCCTATTTTTGTCGCGACATCGGCCAAGTCGTTCGGGTTATCGATGGTAAACGCCCGCCCACCAGTCAGTTCGGTGAGATCACTCAGGAGCGCCGGGCCCAATTGCTCTTCGGGAGTAGGCATATAGCGGTCGTAGATGCCGATCGCGTAGATAAGGAGGTCTGCTTCCTTCACCACGGACTTGATTTCGCCTTCGGTGTAGCGGCTGTGGTTGTCGCCACCATCGGAGATTATGAGCAGGGACTTCTTGGGATACTTCGCCTGCCTCATTTTGCTAACACCGAGGTAAATTGCGTCGAGGAGGGCGGTGCGGCCCTTGGGGACTGTGTAAACCAGTTTGCCCTGGATGTCTTCAATCGACTGGGTGAAATCGGAAATCTCTTCCGGCTTATCCGCGAAGGTGATCATGAAGAACTCGTCCTGCGGATTCGCCGTCTTGAAGAATTCGATGACAGCTTCGCGAGCGCGCTCGATTTTGCTGCTCATGCTGCCGCTCATGTCGAAGATCACGCCTAAAGAAACAGGAGCGTCTTCGCTGGAGAAGTGCCTGATTTCTTGCTGATCTTTGCCTTCGTAGACAGCAAAGTTTTCCTTATCAAGGCCCGTCACCAGACGATTCATGGGATCGGTAATCGTAACCGGCACCAGCACCAGATCGACGTTGGCTTGTAGTGGTTTGGTGTGGGTCCTGAGCGCGGGATCCACGATTTGTTTTTCAGGCGAAGGAGGAGGCTGGATGCGGGGGCTGACGTGTACGTCATCTACTGGACTCTGGGCCATGCAGGCGGGGGTGGGGGCGCCGATCGCAATCAGGATCAAGGTTAAGAAAAGCCAAAGAGAAACCGTAGACGCCTGCGCTTCAGACAACATAAGGGTTCTCAGGGTCCAGGGAAGGGCCGAGGGGGACTTACGACCTTGGCTCGTTGGGCGGGAAGACCCGCGCCCAAGATGGCGGGCCATAATTACCTCAATGCGGCTGATCTTAACATAGGGTGTCGGGGGAATTGTCAACGTTCTGTCAACCTTTCTTGCGCCGTGTGCGATGAGCGATGATGCGCAAAGGTTTTCCGATCTTTTGCGCCTTGTCGCGGCACGCGGGCTTCAGCGCGGGTTTCAGTCGTCCTACGAAGAAGGGGTCTGCTATCGATCCGGCCTTGAAACGCCGGGCTTTTCGGGGGCCCTCCGGGGGTCGGGTTTCTGCACGCTGGCCGGAAATCCCAGTTGCGATTTCTGAGACAACGCGCGTGAATGGGGGGAAGCTCTTGTACAATTTCAGGCTCAAACTCTTTTCTAGTGCAATTTCTTTCCGTTTCAACCTTATGGCCCATATTGAGCCGTTTCGCGCCCTCCGTTATGACCCCGAGCGGGTCTCGATTCAACAGGTTGTGACCCAACCCTATGACAAGATCACTCCCGAAATGCGGGAGGGCTACTACGCCGCCAGCCCGTATAACCTGGTGCGCGTCATTTTGGGTAAGCAGAATCCGGGCGACCACCCTGGCGATAATACGTACACGCGGGCTTCTCAGTTTTTCCGGGACTGGAGAAAAGAAGGAATTTTCCTGCAGGACGCTGAACCGTCCCTTTACCTGTACATCCAGAGATTCACCGTTCCGGGCAAAACGACCGTGATGGAAAGGCGCGGAATCATTGCACTCGGCCGTATTGAGGACTACTCGGCCGAAGTGGTTTTTCGGCACGAACAGACTCTGGCCAAGCCCAAAGCCGATCGCCTAGACCTGTTGCGGGCGACCCGCGCCCATTTCGGGCAGCTGTTCATGTTGTACAGCGATCCCGGCGGCGAAATCGAGGGTTTGCTGGTCCCGCAGGGCGATCCGGACCTGGATACGCAGGACGAGTATGGAGTCTCTCACCGGCTCTGGAGGATCGCTGATGCCAGGGTCATTGAAGCGGTTCGAGAAAAGATGCATGACAAGAACCTGGTGATTGCGGATGGCCACCACCGATATGAGACAGCCCTCAACTACAGGAATGAGCAACGCAAGGAAAAGGGAGGGCCGAGACCCGACGGGTCGCACGCACCACATGACCTGGTGATGATGACGCTGGTGAATATGGATAGCCCAGGTTTGCTGATTTTGCCCACTCATCGAGTGGTTCACGGTCTGGAGTCGTTTTCAGCAGCGAGTTTCCGCGAGAAGGCAAGCACCTACTTCAGCGTGGAGGAAGTTGACGTTTCGGTGGATGCGGCTCGCGCCTCTGTAATTTTGCGAGAGGCGGGGCGGATCGGAACCGCGTTGCTAGCCGTCGCCGCTGACCGGGTATTTCTGCTCGACCGGGCCAGGGCCGTTCCCGTCGAGCTGTTTGCCGGCCTGTCCTTGCGGCAGCAGTCGTTGGACGTGGTGCAGTTGCACAAGTGTCTGCTGGAAGGAGTGCTCGGGATTTCGGAAGAAGCCATCCGCGACCAGAAAAATGTCCGATACATTCGCGATATTGGAGAATCGATGGTGTTGGTGCGCTCCGGCGCGGCTGATGTCGCGTTTCTGATGAATCCAGCGCGCATGTCGCAGGTTCGCGATATCGCTTTTGCCGGAGAAGTGTTGCCGCAAAAGTCCACCGACTTTTATCCCAAGCTGCTTACGGGTTTAACGATATATCCGCTGGATTAGTCTGGGATTCCTGACCTGGCGCTGTGCCTGATCGAGAGGCAGGGCGAGCATTTCCGCGGTCCTGACTGTTCACAGCTATGGAGATTTGGCATTGCAATGGCCGAGCCACCGCGTGTTGCGCGCCTCTCTGGTGGTGGCGATCCTGCTCGCAGGAGTGTTTCTCCTTTCCGGCGCCCCGGATAGCAAGCAGCTTTCGATTTATTCCTCTTTAGCCAATTACGCACTGCCGGTTCTCGAACGCAATGGTGGCGATTATTTTGGCTTGCTGGAAATCCTTCAGCCCCTGGGGGCAGTGAGCACCCGAGCCGACGGCCGAATATGGAAGGTGCGTTTCAGGAACGTTGACGGCGAGTTTAGCGACGGAAAGACGCGGGCCCGGGTAGAAGGACAAAATTTCGATTTGCCGGGCAGCTTTCTTCTCGACAATGGACGTGGGTTGGTTCCATTGAACTCTTTGCCAACGCTTCTGCAGCGATTTCTGGGAACTCCGGTCGAGTTCCACCAAAATTCTCGCCGCTTGTTTATAGGCAACGTTGCGGTTCATTTCACAGCCCAAATAACTAAGACAACTCCGCCGACTCTGGTGATGAATTTCAGTTCCCCGGTGAATCCGATGATTGCGACCGAGCCGGGCAAACTGAGAATGGTATTCACACATGAGCCTCTGGTTCCTCCCGGATCCGAACGGTTGACGTTTGACAGCGCAGTGATCCCTTCCGCGACGTTTCTGGAAAACAATGGTGCAGCGGAGATCGCGGTGGCAGGACCCGTGTCACTGTTTGCGAGTTTTAGTAATGATGGCCGCACCATCACGATTACACCGGCGCCGGTGGGAGTGACTCGTCCGGCGCAAAGCGCAGCGCAGCCGACTTTGCCGAATGGCGGTGTCCCGACCCAGCCGGGCAATCTACTGCCGCCTTTGATCACCGCGATGCCTGTGGCACCGCCGTCGCCGCAACAGTATTTCGTCGTGGTGGATGCCAGCCATGGCGGCGACGAGCGCGGGGCGGCGCTGAGCGATCGAATCGCGGAGAAGGATATGACGCTGGCGTTTGCACGGCGTTTGAAGCAGGAGTTGCAGGCGCACGGCATCAGCACGCTTCTGTTGCGAGATGCAGATGTGACGCTCGGCCTGGATCAACGGGCGATCATGACCAATAGAGCTCATCCGGCGATTTACATTTGCGTACACGCAACGTCGCAGGGGTCGGGGATAAACCTGTACACAGCCCTGCTTCCGGCCGGCGGCCCAAACCACGGGCCTTTTCTGGACTGGGACATGGCGCAGGCCGGGTTTGGTGCCGTGAGCCAGGTTGTGGAGTCGAGCCTGGCTGCGGAGTTTGGAAAGCGTCAAGTCCCGGTGCGGTCGTTGGCAGCGCCGTTGCGTCCCTTGAACAATGTGGCGACAGCAGCGATTGCGATTGAGGTGGCACCGCTGGCCGGAAAGATCTCTGATCTGGCTTCTTCGACCTTCCAACAACTGGTTGCGGAAGTGGTGACGGCGGGAATTGAAGGGGTACGGGACAAGCTCACAATAGCAGAAGGACCACCCCCGACAGGAGCGCCACGATGATCCCGCGTCATTTGATGATCACGGTTGCAATCATGGTAGCGATCGCTTTGGCCATGGGCGTCTATCTGTGGCACATGCGCGGACGGGTGCAGCAGGCTGAGGCACCAGTGGAATTCGCTCGCCCGGTGGCGGCGCCGGTGCAGGGTCCCACTGAGCTAGTAACGCTTTACGCGGCGTACGACGATCCGGGGGGACTGCGAGCTCAGCGAGCAAGCATTCCTCTGCCCGCAGGACGGCAGGAACGGGCGCAAGAATTGTTACGTGCGTTGCTGGCTCTATATCTCGACAAATCCTCTTCGCATCCCCTGGGGTCAGGGGCGGAAATTCGCGACGTTTATCTGGTTGATCCGGGACTGGCAGTGATTGACGTCAACGACGCATTTGCCGACGCTCACCGGTCGGGAATTCTGGTGGAGGAACTGACCGTGGCGTCGATGGTACAGACGTTGGCGGTGAATATTCCTGGAGTAAGCCGGGTGAAAATTTTGGTTGGTGGAAAAGAGCGCGAGACTTTGGCTGGGCATGCGGACTTGTCTTGTACTTATGACGTGGCGGCGGTAGCGCAGATGGCGGCGGGATTGCAGTAGGAGTAGTCAGTGGGCGTGATGCTTTTGTGTGTTTCGCGATGAGAGTTCCGGCGACCTTTCTGCCAGAGCGAAATGGCGCTTCGGAAAAATCAAAAGCGCCCAGAGGAGACGTCTGCTCCAAAACGCTTGACACGCGGCATCGTCGTTAGAGACAGGATGACAGGTGATTACTTTGTGACACGCCTTCACAAATTACGAATGGTTAAAAATTACGAGCGGCTACGAATTACTCGCGCAATTTTTCCCTGCTAGAATCTTTTTCATGTTCTATCGTTCCGACAATCGCTCGCCGGACCAGATGCGTCCGGTTAACATTATTCCTAATTTCATCAGCACGGCTGAAGGATCGGTCCTGATCGAAGTTGGTAACACTCGTGTGATTTGTACCGCGTCGGTGGAAGAGACCGTCCCGCAATTCATGCGGAACCGGGGTAAGGGCTGGATTTCCGGCGAGTACAGCATGCTGCCGCGGGCGACTTTGACGCGCACAGCGCGAGAGGTAAACAAAGGACGGCCCAGTGGACGCACTCACGAAATACAGCGCCTGATCGGACGTTCATTGCGCGCCGTGGTGGATTTGGAGCGCATGGGCGAACGTACGATCTGGATTGATTGCGACGTGATCCAGGCGGACGGCGGTACCCGCACGGCTTCGATCACCGGAGCTTTTGTGGCAATGGGTCTGGCTTTTGAAAAGCTGGTTGAGGCGGGGACTCTGACTTCAGTTCCCTTTCGCGATTTCGTCGCTGCGGTGAGCGTCGGGATTGTCGACGGCGAAATTCTGCTCGACCTAAGCTACGAAGAAGATTCGCGGGCCGATGTGGACACAAACTTTGTGATGACTGCGGGCAAAAAGTTTGTCGAGGTACAGGCCACGGCTGAACATCAGGTCTTTGACGAAGAACAACTGGCGAAAATGACAACCCTAGCGAGCCAGGGGGTGCAGGCTTTGATTGCAAAGCAGCAGGCGGTACTGGGAACGCTGACGCTCCGACAATAATAGCCGACGCACTTGCATTGGCCGGTACGAATAAATGGGGGACGAGAATGGAAGTGATTCGGCGCTCGATGGTGACAGTTTCGGTGATTATGGTGGCATCCTTGTCAGTCAGCAAGGATCGGTGACTTCGGGGCCGGCCAGCGTGAAAGAGTTCCCGGTTAACCTCAAGCAAAACATTATTGCAGGCGGCACACCGGTGGGAATGAAAGTGCAGGCGAAGCTGACTGTCGCTACTTTCGTGATGGAATTGTGTTTCCAAAGAATACGATTTTTTCTGGACAGGTTACCGAGTCGATCGCGCAGTCTGCGGACAGTCCGTCGAGGATTGAAATTTGCATGGAGTCGGCGCAATGGAAAAATGGTTCGGCTCCGCTCAAGCTGTACCTGACGGCCTGGTTTTATCCGATGATCGCAGCGCGCGGTCAGGATCTTTCTTACGGTCCGCCGCAATCCCCCACGAAAACCTGGAATGGAGCCGGGACATATCCAGACCCGAACTCGCCGGCATCGCAACCGTTTCCCAGCGGGGACACGAGTGCAGCGGCTTCGGCGGCACCCGAGGCCCAGGTCTATTCGCTATCCAAGCAACGGGTTTTAATGAAAGATGTTTTGCCGGAGCGAAGCAGTGATGGTGGGCTCGCTATTGCTTCCAGAAGTTTCAATCTCAAGCTCGACAAGATGACTACATATGTACTGGCAACGGGGGAGTTGCCAGCAGCCTTGCGGAAGGCTAATTAGGCGGGTGTGCTTTGGCTGGCCTGGTGTGAAATAGATCCTTCGACTGCCTTAATTCATTCGCGCGCGGAGTTGGCTTCGCTCAAGATGACACTTTCCCTTTCGGATGACATTTTTTCTCTGGGCGCCTCACAGCTTTTGGCTTTTGCTTTACCCGCTTTAGCTTGCGGCAGCGGTGCGTTGTTCTGACGCTCTCCCGAGCATTCTTTTTTCCCGAATGGGATGCGTTATTTTATTAGTGCGGAGGGGTCATGCAGACTGGCAGCATTCAGGCTTTGGAGATTGTGTTTCTATTGCTGCTGCTGTTCGTCGTGGTTTTTGGGGCGCTGGCGAAAAAGCTGCGGACTCCGTATCCCATCGTCCTGGTGTTGGCCGGATTGCTCTTAAGTTTTGTCCCAGGTATTCCGCAGGTCACGCTAAATCCCGACGTCGTCTTCTTTATCGTCCTGCCTCCGCTGTTGTATAGCGCCGCCTGGCTTACTTCCTGGCGGGAGTTTTCCTACAACATGGTGAGCATTTTGTCTTTGGCCTTTGGCCTGGTCGTCTCCACCGTGTTGGGAGTTGCACGGTTTGCCCCCTGGTTCTTGTCGGGGTTCGATTGGCGCACGGGGTTTGTACTGGGAGCGGTGGTGGCACCGACGGACGCGATTGCCGCGACATCGATCGCGAAGCAGATCGGACTTCCGAAACGTATCGTGGATATTCTCGAAGGCGAGAGCCTGGTGAACGACGCCAGCGGATTGCTGGCGCTGGAATTCGGCCTCGCGATGCTGGCGCGCGGCGAGACCGCGACAATTTCGATGGGGCTGCTCCGCCTGGTGTACTTGACGGTGGCAGGGCTTGCGATCGGATTACTGATCGGACTGGTGGTCAACTGGGTAGAAAAGCGAATCGACCACGGCCCCATCGAGATTGCCCTCAGCCTTTTGGTGCCCTATGTCGCTTATCTCGTCGCCGATTCCATACGTGCTTCCGGAGTACTGGCGGTGGTGGCGTGCGGGCTTTATCTGGGCCGGAAGAGCGCCACCTTTTTCTCTCCGAGCGTGCGGCTGCAGGCGGGGGCGGTTTGGGACTCCTTAACGTTCATCTTGAATGGACTGGTTTTTGTCCTGATTGGATTGCAGTTGCCGGTCGTGCTGCATGGAATTCATGGATATACCCTGGAGAAGCTGGTGCTCTACGGCTCGGTCTTTAGCGCGCTGTTGATTGCACTAAGGGTGTTCTGGACTCTGCCGGGGGCCTATGTGTCGAACCTCATCCGGCGACGGCTGCTGCATCAAAACGAGCCGCGTCCAAAGGTGCGCATGACTTTTATTGTGGGCTGGACCGGAATGCGGGGCGTTGTCTCCCTTGCGGCGGCGATCGCTTTACCGGCCACGCTGGCCAATGGCGCTCCTTTCGCTCAACGTGACTTGATTATCTTTCTGACGTTCATCGTGATTCTGGTGACATTGGTGCTCCAGGGACTGACATTGACACCGCTGGTCCGCGCTCTGGGCTTGGCGGGCGCCGGGGGTCGGAACACCGAAGAAGAAGAGGCTCGCCGCACGATCCTGGAGGCGGCGCTCGGCTATCTGGCGACCATTCGCGAGAAGGAGGGCGTCGATACTGGCGAGGTTTACGACGACCTGCTGCAGCATTATCAACATCGTTTGGCAACCCTCAACAATGACGAGAACGGCCCCCATTCGGGTCATCAGGGACAATACGTGAAGCTCTCACGCGACCTTTTGCGAATCGAGAGGCAAACTGCAGTTCGCCTTCGCAACGAGGGCCGCATCAACGACGAACTGCTACGCGATCTGGAGCGGGAAATGGATTTGAGTGAGACGCGGTTCCTTACCTACGGGACTTGAGGGAGAAGCGTTACGACGGTTCGGGCTAAATCCTAAAGCATTGGCGTCGAAGTGCCGATTAACCATCCTGTTACCACACTCCGGCATGTTCCGTCCCGGGCTCGTGGTTCGCAAAACCCAGACCATGACACAGCACACTGAGATCATACGGGTATTGACGGCGTCGCCCGTTGCATTGGTGCGCTCGATGTTCAAACAAGAGCCCGAAACGCCGCCTTGCATCGTACCGCGGCATTCGGACGTGCCCACGCTACGCGGCGCGGAAGTTGCTGCCCTGTACTACAACCTGCGAGTGGCCGGCGACTTTTACGAATTCTTGCGGGTCGGTCCGTCCCGAGTATTGTTCGGCTTGCTCGATCTGGCGGGGCGGAGAGAGGACACCCGCGAAATCCTGGTTGCCGCACAATCTACTTTCCGGGAGTTTGCGCCCAAACTGTTTACCGGAGAAGATCTCAACGAAGCGGAAGCGATCATGACGCTTTGTCATGAAGTGAATGTTACGATTCTCGATGCTGCCGGAGGGGTTCGCAGCTGTGCCGCATTTCTGGGCTGCTACAACGAGGATCTGGGAACGGTTTGCTATACCAGTGCGGGACACACGCCGGCTCTCCTCCATGACGGAACCGGCATCACACAACTTGAGGCGACGGGAATGCCCCTTGGCCTGTTCTCTCATGCCACGCACAGCGCCTCGACCTGCGCCCTGATACCGGGCGCGGTGCTTTTGATCGTCTCCCGGGGAATTGTCGAGGCCGAGTTTAAGGGCCAGGAATTCGGACTCGATGGTGTGCGGCAAACCCTGCAGGGTGCAAGGTTGGAAACCGCCGCGGATCTCTGCCAGAATGTTCTCGGCGCGGCGCAGGAATTCATGAAAGTTCCCCCCACTCATAATGATGTGACCACCCTGGCTTTGCTGCGGAATCGCTAGCCTTGGGGTTCTCCCTTCCACATTGACTCATCTCCGCTTTGCCCCGGTTCCACAAACGTGGTTTACAATTGAAACGATTTCCACGCACTCATCGGAGGAAGGTATGAAACTTACACCGGGAAAACTGGCCGGGCTGAGGAAGGTTTCGAACGAACGCGGCGTGATTGCCGCGGCTGCCATGGACCAGCGCGGGTCCCTGCAGAAGTCTCTGCAGAAAGAAAAGGGCAGCGAGGTTAGCGATGCCATGATAGAGGAATTCAAGACGCTGGTGACCGAGGTGCTCACGCCCCATGCCAGCGCAATTCTGCTGGATCCGGAGTGGGGTCTTCCGGCTTCCAAGCGGCGCGCCGCGAATGCAGGGCTTCTGCTTGCATACGAAAAAACCGGATATGACAAGACCGGTCCAGGACGCCTTGGGGACCTACTCGACCACTGGTCGGTCAGGCGGTTGAAAGAGGCTGGGGCCGACTGTTTGAAAATTCTGTTGTATTACACACCCTTCGATCCGAAACAGGTGAACGATCAGAAACATGCATGGGTAGAACGCATTGGCGACGAATGCCGCGCGAACGACATCCCATTTTTCCTGGAATTCGTTGGTTACGAAGAGGGAGCGGACGAAAAGGGTCTCGACTACGCGAAAAAGAAGCCGGAGATCGTGTCCGAGAGCATGAGGGAATTCAGCAAGGACCGATATGGCGTCGACGTGCTGAAGGTTGAGGTGCCGATCAACATGAAATATGTCGAAGGCGCCAAGGCATATGGCGGGCAAAAAGCCTACAGCCAAACGGAAGCGAAGGGCCTGTTCCTGAAAGCTGCCACCGCAACTACAAAGCCTTTTATTTACCTGTCGGCGGGCGTGAGTAATGCGGAATTCACCGAGGCTTTGGAACTGGCCGCGGAGTCTGGTGTGAAGTTCAATGGCGTGTTGTGCGGGCGCGCGACCTGGAAAGATGGCATTCCGATCTATGCCAAACAGGGCGCCACAGCTTTCCGGCAATGGCTGGAGTCGGAAGGCGTGACTAACATTAATAATGTAAATGAGCGGCTGAAGGCGGCAACGTCCTGGTTTCCGAGCTATGGCGTGGAACGGGTGCACGACCGTGGGGCCGTCACGGTTTAGCTGACTTAGAAGATTTAAAACAAAGGGCACCAAAGTATCACGAAGAGTGAGTCTTCTTCTCAGTGCACTTGGTGCCTTTTGGTTATTTGGGTGAATCTTTTACGCCGCTCGACGATCACGCATGACTTTTACTTTATCGTGCGCCGCCCTGATGGCCTGCGCCTGTTCGCGTACGAGGGTCGCAACGCTTTCGGGAAGAGCGGTTTGCATAGCCTTCTGGTAGCTCTCCTGGGCTGCATCCTCTCCTTGCTCGACGGATTCCAACAAACTGTGGTCCCCGCCTCCTAAACCTTGCTTGAGGTCGATCCACCCGCGACGCATTGCGGCCGTGACGTGACCGGACTCTTTCTTACCGGTCTGGTCGCCCAGCCGGGACAATTCGGTTTCGAGCTGACCAGCAAAACGGGTTCGCTCGCTCGCTTGCTGGCGGAAGAACGATTGCAGCTCGGCGGCTTTGGCGTGCTTGGCGGCGTCCTGGTATCCCTTTTCACCGTCACGATTGGTGTTGATTAGTTCGCGAATTACATCTGCCACATTATTTTCTGCCATGATGTTCGACTCCTTTTGAGTGCGATTGTTTGGGTTGCGATGAGAAATCTCCTGTCATTTGGAGATCTTTTTTTTTTGCGGCTCTTTATGGATGCGAGGGATGATGCTGGGGTGGCTTGGGCAGTCAATATTAGGCTTGGCGAATTCGCGAGCGTCTGCCGATAGAAGCAACTTTCCGGCTGACAAGTCGGTCGGCATGACAACCCCGCTTTATCAAAAGGAGTATTCGTCCAGCTCCAGTGATTAATAACTTAGGAAATTTGTGACTGCGCATTCTGCTCGCCCGATATCTCTCGAATGGTTTGCAGAAGCTTGGGGATAGATTCTCCGGGATCTTGCTTATTGAAGTCTTGATCCAACACTACGAGTGAAACCGAAGGATCGATCTCCTCGAAAAGTTTCCTTGTCGGCTGGCCGTGCTCGGTTTGCATCCCACCTCCGAGGATAATGAGTTTTGCTTTGATTGCTCTCAGTAGAAGCTTTGCGTCTCCCACATTGCGGGTGGTCAGAGCGTTGTAGCCTGCGCGGCACAATACTTCCGACAGGAAAGCGCACACTTCGACCGAGTCGTAGACACAGAGAATACGAAAACGCGCATCGCCAGACTTGTCCTTCGAATAGCGGGAGCCCAAATAGGCCGCCAGGATTGCTTCGGCTTCGGTGTCATAGGTTTCGAACAGAGGAAGCATATTGGTCATTTCTAACGTTTTCCGCACGTGCTGCTGCAAGCCACTAAGCTTGATATCTCCGCCCCTTTCCCGCGCAGCCGATACCATCCGGACCAATGCGCCCAGTCCGCTGCTGTCGATAAACCCTACTTGATCCAGGCCCAGAACAACATCGCAGTGCTTGGGCAGTACGTCTCCGATGTGCGACTGCAACGAGAACAACTCCGCACCTGCCACGATTCGGCCGTTACACTGGACAACCACAACGCCGCCGACGGGGCGGCTGCTCATATTAAGTGGCATATTTCTCCCTCCAGCATTTGCCTTCGATTTGTAATGTGCGGCCTGTTGCGCTGCGATTCGGGGAATTGCAATCCCGTATGACGCCCTGAAATTACGGCCAATAACAAGGGGGTATTCTAGCGGATAAGTAACGTCGACGGGCGATCAGACTCAGAACCCCGATATCCCAGAAGAGGGAAGCTTAGGCTCGCCTCCTGATCATCGTATTCTCACTCCGAAGCGCCCATTTTTCGCAAAAGAGGTGAGAAATGGGGCACCCCAAGGGATACGTTCTAATACGTTGATCTTCCCCCCGAGATATCGAACACAGCGCCGGTGCTAAACGAACATTCTTCGCTGGCCAGCCAGCACACCAGCGACGTTACTTCAGAGATCTGTCCGAATCGGCCGACTGGAATTTTCGATAACATGAAGTCAATGTGACTCTGGCTCATTTGGGAAAACATCGGCGTTTGGACAGCAGCAGGTGTGACACAATTTACCCGGATATCTGTTTTCGCCAATTCCTTTCCCAAGGACTTTGTCAGTGCAATCACTCCCGCCTTCGATGCGCTGTAAGCAGAAGCGTTCGGATTTCCCTCTTTACCAGCAACCGACGCTATATTGACAATGCGTCCGTATCCGTTCTGCTGCAAGTAAGGTACTGCCACGCGATTGCAAAAAAAGAGTCCGTTCAGATTGACATCAATCACCTGCCGCCAGTCGTCGACGGGATATTCCCACAAGGTGGCGTTGGGACCGGTGATGCCGGCGCTTGCGATGAGAATATCGATCTTCTCCAAGGCTGAAGCCGTTTGTTCGGCAGCGCGATTCACTTGATCGAAATCAGTGATATCCAGGACGACCCAATGCGCCGCGCCCATCTGGCCTGCAGCTTCGGAAAGAGGCACCTCGTTTCTGTCCCACAAACTTACTTTGGCGCCTTCCGCCATGAGTCGCGTCGCAATGGCGCGCCCGATGCCGGATGCAGCTCCGGTCACGATTGCGTTGCGGCCTTCGTAGCGTGCAGCCATATTCCACGACTTCATCATCTACCTCTGACTCGAAGCTGGGATGACAAGCCTGGTTGGCAGGAGGACAGTGTTGGGCGTGGGGCTGGATTTGCCTTTGACCAGAGAAAGCGCCAACTTTGCCGCCCCTGCCCCCAAACCGTAATTTCAATCAGATGGGTTGGGGCCAATGTCCCGATCGCAACGTCGTCGAGGCCGACAAAATTCGCCGGGTGTCTTGGCAGTTTCCGATCGAGCAGGATATAGGGAAGCTTTTGATCCTGCACCGCACGCAAACTATCTGCACTCGATTGGCTGGAAGCCAGTATCAGGACATCGACCCGCCGCGCCAGCATCTGGTCGATTTCTCGTGTTTCCATGTTGGTGTCATCTTCGGCGGAGAAGAAATGATCAGACTGTATTCCTGAGATCTGAGCTTGGCGGAAATTCCCTTCGCCACCTGCGCGAAAAAAGGGTGGACCAGATCGGGAACAATCAGTCCAATCCGATTCCTGCGCTCCGTGACGAGGGTTCGCGCTGCTGGATTTTACTGGTAGTTCACTTCCTTCATTCGCTGCAAAACCCGTTTTCGAGTTTGCACGCTGATGTTGAGTGGCTTCGCAAGACCTTTGAAACCGTAACCACCGATACGCCCCAGTCGTGGGCGATACTTTCATGGTCGTCGGCATAACGAATAATTATCGCACTGCACGCCAGGAGAGTTCCGGCGCAGACTCATTCATCCAGAGATTAGCGCACGCGATAGAGCGCGCTCCCGTGCGGGGGCAGAGTTACATTCATCGATTTTGCCGAACCCAGATTCCTGTGTTCCCAAAGGTCACGCAACTTGTTTTTCCCCTCCGGCAATCCCAGCTCCTTCCATGAATAATGGACCACCTGAGGCGAACCCTGCAGGTTAAAGACTGCGAGGTAGTGGCCGCGTGCTTTGGCCGATTCCGCTAACCACACCACGGTTTTTTCTGTCGTGATCACCGGGTGATTGCCGGTGGAGTGTTGGTCCACGGCGATGACTTCGGCATCGGTCAGGAGCGAAATTGTCCAGGCATCGGCTTTGGGGAGGTCGCCCCCCATCATCAGAGGTGAAGGAAAGATGCACCATAGCGTCACTAAGGTTCGCTGCTCGTCGTGGGTGAGCCTGGTATAGCGCGGCTGCCCCCATCCCGGAGCGGGCCCCAAATATCCCAGCGGAAGCATATCGGCATCGGGCCAATGCCCGGGTTGCGCTCTCCCTGCCCACCTCGCCACGTTCGCGAACTGATCTCCCAAGCCCTGCGGATACGGCACCGTGCTGTGCCACAAATCCCATATGTCATCTGAAATTCGCCACATCTGGGCATACTTCTGCATCTCTTCTTCCTTCTCGAGAGGCGCGGGTCCAGGAGATAAACTAAGATTGATGGGCCGTTCGATCTTCGCCAGTGCCCGGCTCAGCATTCGGATTTCGTCGCCTTTGTAGGGATGGCTGCTGATGCAATCCACTTTGATCAAATCCACTTCCCAACTAGCGTAGAGTTTGGCAATCGAATCGTAGTAAGCCTGCCCGCCCGGTTTCGAACCATCGATGCCATAGTTGTCAAAGTTCCAGGGACAGGTGTCAGATAAGTCAGCGGCATCGGTGGCGTGGAAGTTGGATCCAGCGATCGGCAGGTTTTTCTCTACCGACATTTTGGGGATTCCCCGCAAGATATGGATGCCGAACTTCAACCCCAGGGAATGAACGTAGTCCGCCAAGGGTTTGAAGCCGGCTCCATCCGCGGAAGACGGGAAGCGATTCACCGCCGGCAAGTAGCGCCCGGTACTGTCGATGCTGTATTGAGAAGTTTTGGAATTCCCCTCTGGCGTTGGATTTACGACATACCATTCCATGTCAACCACGATGTACTGCCAGCCAAACGGCATTAGGTGCTCAGCCACCCATTGCGCGTTCGCTTTGACGTCGGGCTCGCGGACGGTGGTGCCGTAGCCATCCCAGCTATTCCATCCCATGGGCGGTGTCGCCGCCCGAAGAGGCTTGTGCTCCAGACTTGACCGAGCACCTGCTTGTCCCAGGATGAAGCCATCCAAAAAGAAAATCAGAACTATCGTTAACCGGCGAGCATACCCTTTCATATTTGTTGCTCCATTCGTTCTTGGGATTTGGATGGCCCAGCATCTTCTTCTGGCGGGAAATCGAGCTTGCCAGGACAATCTTCCGGATCATTGTCGTTTCTACTGACCCGGCACGATCGAATTACTTCGCCGCAAGGTCAATGAGCAGGATGTCCGAGTTTTCCCGCAAACGATCGAATACAATCCGGCGGCCATCGGAAGTAACATCAAAGGTCCGCATTGCGGCGGGATTGCTCAGGCGGGTCAAGCGCCGGGAGCGCATCGTGCTGAGGTCGAGCATCCAAAAATCCTGGTTGCCTGTCGTACTTGCGAGCATATAAACCAGGCCAGAGCCATCCGGCAGGAACCGCGCACGCTCACCATCGCGTTGCACGTTGATTTCGGGTAGTTGTGCCGGCGTACCATCCGGGTGTACCGCCAGCAGCGGCATCTGCGTGAACACTTGGGTGCCGCCATACACGATCAGGTCGCCGCGGGGAGACCACACCGGATCCAAAAACGGCCCTGTTGTTAAGCGAACTGGTGCTCCACCGTCGCCCGGTAGTTTGAATAGTCCCGTTGTACCGTGTTCGCTGCCAGCGACGACGATCCATTTACCGTCGGGAGACCAGGAAGCCGTTCCTCGAACATCGACCTCGCTCGAAAGCGGGTGAAGGCCGGTTCCATCCGACGCGATTACGTGCATCTGCTGTTTGCCGTCCCGCCTGAGTGCAAAGGCAACTTTGCTCCCATCAGCTGAGACTGCCGGCGGAGACAAGAGCGCGCCTTCCGAACCCTTCCAGATTTCCTGAGCTTGCCCATCGCGATAGGCCCACAATCCGTCAGCCCCGTCTCGCGAAGACAAGTAGAATAACGATCCACCTCCGAAGCGTGGTGTCTGCGCGCGTACCGTTGGTAAGGAAACGGCTTCCACATTTTTTTCTTCGATGATGCGATCGGTGATCGGAACGCTCCACAAGTTGACCTTAGCATTCACCACGCTCGCGGCCAGGCGCCGACCATCTGCCGTGGCTGCCACAGCGGTGTATTGCTCCAGACCCAGGCTCACGCGTTGTATTGTTCGACTCTCGACATCGAACGCCCACAACCAAGGTCCGGCCCCGCTTTCATTGTGCGCAACGAAAAGAATGGTTCGCTCGTCGATTGGAGCCGGGTAGGCGACATCGGTGTTGATATGAGTGAGTTGTTCCGGTTCTCCCCCGTCCGGGGAAATGCGCCACAGGTCCATCTCACGCGTGGACGGCCGGCCGCGCACAAAGTAGATCCAGCGACCGTCCTTCGACCAAACCGGAAAATGGTTGTGCATTCCAGGCTGGCTTTTTACGACTTGACGTTCGTTGGCACCGTTATGATCCGCCACGAATGTGGGATCGCCCGGTTCCCATGTGTGATACGCCAGCCGGGCACCATCGGGCGACCACGCAACCTCGGCCGCGTGTTCACCCAAAAAATTGTGCGGGGATCCGCCTACCAGCGGCAATAGCCTGAGCCTTCGACCCTCGGTTCCCGAGCTCCACACCTCTGAACCATCTCCTGAAAATCCAATCGCCCGGAGAGGTCCACGCACATCTCCAATTCGACCTTGGCTAAGGTTCGCCAGGCTGCCACCATTGGCTTGGATCAGCCAGATGTCGAATGGCCCGCTCCGGTCGCAGATGAAGGCGATGAATTTCCCATCTGCGGAGATGGCGGGGTTGGTTTCGGCTCCTTCAAAGTCGGTGAGCCGTGCGAACCGTGCATTGGCAAGCGGATTCTGGACTGTGCGGAGAGGCCTATGGAAGAGGATCCACGTCCCTGATCCGGCGAGCAGCAGCGCAACCAGCGCCCATGGCAGCCAAGCGTAACGCTTTGACACTACCAGCGTCGCAGAGGGGGTGTTCTCCATTAACTCTTGCCGAGTCATTCTGTGGAGATCCACTGCGAATTCCTGCATCGACTGGTAGCGATCCGCCGGGTCCCGTTCGAGCGCCTTCTCGACTACGCTTCGCAGTGTCGCGGGAACTGTCTCTGGCAAGGGCGAGGGTATCGCATGCGTAATCTTTTGCAGTACCTCGAGATCCGAGGCGCCAGTGAAGGGCCTGCAGCCGACAAGGGTTTCGTAGAGCACGATTCCGAAGGAGAAGATGTCGCTTCGCGCATCGACGGCCTTTCCCGAAGCCTGTTCCGGAGACATGTACGGAATCGTTCCCATCAGAACGCCGGGACGCGTTTGTCCTTGGGTCAGAGTGGGTGCTCCCGCGGGGTCGGCTGGCTCCTGAAGCTTCGCCAGACCAAAGTCCGCCAGCTTCGCGTAGCCGTTCTTGGCCACCAGGATATTGGCAGGCTTGATATCGCGATGCAGGATTCCGGCCGCGTGCGCGGACGCCAGTCCATCGGCTACACCCGCCAGCAGCTCCACCGTCTGGCGCCATCCGCGCTTCTCCTGCGTGGCCCAGGTATGCAGCGTCCCGCCGTCAACAAACTCCGTCACCAGGTACTGCCGCCCCTCGAAATCGCCGCCGTCGTGGACAGTCAGGATGTGCGGGTGGTTGAGCGAGGAGGCCATTTGCGCCTCCCGCTGGAAACGGCGGCGCGCCGCCGTATCGGCGATCTCTGAGGACAGGAACTTGATCGCCACCGGCCGGTTGAATTTGGTGTCGATGGCACGAAATACTTCACCCATGCCGCCAGCGCCGAGGAGTCCTTCGATCTTGTAGGTTCCGACTTGGAGGCCGGAAGTGATCACCGGCACAGCGAAATCCGCGGCAACCTGGTCAGCCGCTATGCCCTGCCCGGGATTCCCCGGTCTCGATGAATCCCGGGCCAAGAGGGCCTCGACTTCGCGGCGCAGCTCTGAGTCGGCGGCGGCAAGCACTTCCGCGCGTTTGGCAGGATCGCGCGCTGCCTGATAGAGCTCATCGATCTCGCGCCTGCGTGCGGGGGTCATGGCGCTCCCGGTGAAGAATGGCTGCATCCTACCACGTCGGGCCGGTGCCATAGCCATCCCAGCTATTCCATCTTCTGGGCGGTGTCGCGGTCAGGAGAGACTTGTGGTCAAGCCTTGACAGAGGGTTAAGGTCGATTCTTAACGTCACAAGTTTTGCACTGAATGTTTTCGTTCGATCTGCCGATAAAAGAGCTGCCGGTTCGTCAACCACGCGGCATTCTGGATCAGTCACTGTTCTCTTGTCGTACCCACCAAGATGTTTGCGGCACAGACCGTATCAGCCTTTTGTGATTGATTGTTGTTGCTGATTTCCCTTCCTTGATTTCGCCCTGCGATGGCAGTGCGCGATTTTAAAGATTTCTCCGTCTCGTGCCGATTAAAGAATTTCAACCTGGAAGCGCTTATGCCGAGTTTGCGCCGTACCAGATTTTCAAACTTATGAGGAGTTTATTTTATGCGCATTCCACTGATAATTCTGATGTTCGTCGCAAGCTTGCAGGCGGTGGGACAAAGCGTTCCTGCGTCAAGCGCATTCGACACACAATTGGCGGTGGCGCCTCACTTCCAACCGGAAGTTTCTTACACGCCTGTGAACGAAACGAAGCACCGAGTTTTTGATCGCAAATTTTTTATGCTCGCAGGTGTGGCAACCGCGGCCACTATATTCGATGTGGCCACGACCTCGCACTGCATTTCGACCTACGCTGATTGCCAGGAGGGTAATGCTCTACTGGGTTCGCGCCCTTCCACAGCCAAACTGTATGGGGTCAGCTTTTCCATACTGGGAGGCCAGCTGCTGGCCAGCGCATTGCTCCGACGTAAAACGCCCACCGGAAAGTTGTGGATGGCACCACCGATTATTACCACTGCCGGTCACGGAATCGCTGCGATCATGAATCTCCGAACCATGCATCAACTCAGCAGCGGCCAGTAGGAACCGAGAGCACTCGCGGTCCTTAGGCTTTACTACATAGTCCAGTAGCGGTGAGAACACTGAATTAGCTGACCCGCTCGACCAGCATTTCTATGCCAGCCTCATCGTAGAACGTCATAGTCATCCTGCCCGTGTCCACCGTCCACTTCTCTATCCCGCTCTGCGCCAGGCCCCTGGACATCTCTAAGTAAGTGGTCTCGTTCCGCTCGTGCCGGCGCAGGTGCTGAAGGAACATCTCGCGTTGACCGGTTTCAGCGATGGAGAGCACCTCGTGCACCGCTGGCGAGGCGACGCTGTGGCCGCCCTGCCCGAAGTATTCCGAATGGCCGTCGGTCAGGTAGGAGTCGTACCGCTCGACGCCGAGCACCTTAAGCGCCCGCACATACTCCGGGAACGTTCTCGCGCTACCGAGCCGGGCGTGGAGGTCGTTGATTTGCTCGAGGGTAAACATGACTGATGCGGCCTTCGTTTAGTCTAGGACATCCAGATTTTCTCGGTCTAGCCTGCGACGGCAATATGACCCGCAACGCTTGAGTCTGCAACCAGCCGTTTATCTTAGGCAGCTTTCCCCGCAAAAAACCCTCGAATATTTCACCATAAGGAGTGCGCAATGGTTTGCACATGCCAACGTTACTGAACCTGTATTCCCTTGAAAACAAACAGTATTTTTGGACGGTCGCCGGCCCCTATGTTTAACAAGGCAGCAAATCGCCTTTTCTTTTTCAAAGATCTTGCTGGGCGAAATTGATGGCGGTTCCCTCCCCTTGTACACACATTTAATGACAAGGGAAGGTTGCCGTTTATGCGATTGAGAATGGCTGGTCTGATGGTCTTCATTGTGCTGCAGGCAGCTGCGCAAAACTTACATAGCAAGATGTTTGACACTCAAGTCGCTGTGTATCCACCCTCGCAAACTAAGGCTTTCGATGCTGCAAACATGACTCACAAAACGAGAATACTCGATCGCAAATTTCTCCTTTTGGCGGGCATAGCAACATCAGCCACCATCTTAGACATTGCCACTACCTCGCACTGCATGTCGACATACGCAGATTGCCAAGAGGGAAACCCACTGCTAGGCTCACATCCCTCGCCGGCGAAACTCTATGGCGTCAGTTTTTCGATGTTAGGAGGTCAACTGCTAGCGAGCGCACGGATGCGCCGAAAAATGCCCAATGGCAGGCCGTGGATGATACCCCGATGATCGCGGGCGCGGGACATGGAATAGCCGCGGCGCTCAATTTTCGGACGATGCGTCAGCTCAGTAGCTCACAATAGACGTGCCGGGAGAATGTTGGGCTCGCGACCGGCTACCATATTCCGGTTTAAGGAATCTGAGGCCTACTCGTCCTCCTCGCAATCCTCGTTCCCACGATTGTCCTTCTTGCATTTGCACTTCTTGTTGCTATTGGATGCACTGACACATTTTTTCTTTTTGTTGCTTTGAGCGAGCAGAATCCCTGCTACCGTGGCCCCCGATGCCCCACCAATGATCGCGATATTCTTGGCCGAAATCCAATGAGAGCCCTCGGCAGCCGGAGTGGCTCCGACTTTCCGTTTACTGTGAGTCGATTCCTGGCCCTCGGAAACCATCGAGGTTTGTTGCCCGTCGGTCACGATTACATTACCTTGTCGCGCCGCCACGATCACTAAATCCTCGTACTCGACAACCTCAAACTTCGACGGCCGCCGCTCCGCCGCCGTAAAGACCAAGCCGTACGAGCTTACTGGCGTTTCCTCAGAGGTAGTAACCGATACACCTCCCCTGGTGAGTTCCACTCCGGGCCCCAGGTATGTGATCAATGCATTCGGCAAAACCAGCACTGACGATCCGTCGGAGGTAACGTTCGCCACCGAATCCTCGCCGGTCTGGATCAAATCCCCGGAAAGAAGCGTAGTAATTTCACGGCTGCGACTTCCATTCACTTCAACCTTCCCACTGGCATGCAACAGAGCCCGTGCCGGACTGGGGACGTTTTCTCCCAACGCGGCAGAGGAAACTCCGATCATCACAATGACTCTGACGGTGCCACTCACTCCGGATCAGTGGTCCAGCGTATATGGAAGAACGGGAAACTATGACGCGGCGGCACTAGCCGGCTTCCAAGATGCTCTCCAAATTTGGGGAACGTCGGGATGACTTTCGGCGGAGGTTGTTTCTTCGGCCATGGCGTGAACGTCTCGGGCGGAAGCGCACGTTTCGCGCTGATAAACTACACGATTTCCTGAAGCGCAGTTTTTAAACCGGCATCTTCGAAACTCACGACCCAGTCGCCAAACAACAACGGGACCTCGGTTACTTTCCTCCGCTTCCCGATACAGAGTTTGCCGTGTCGTTCCGGTCGTCGCTACCCTTATTACTTCGCGGCTTGGGGATTAGGGCATAGCGGCCGCGTCATGATGGCGTGATGCTTTCCTCTGCGGAATGTTTGGAGGTCTTTTCGCCGGAGTCCTGGGGCACTCACCGCAGCGAAGCGGTCCTCGTCATGAGAAGCCAGCTTGTTAGCCGCTCGCGACTTCATGAGCCGATTTCACGGTGCCAGCAGACCTCACTCTGGCTTCAAACCAGCAATGCGTCGACGATGGCTTCTACGTGAATCGTCGTGGTATCGAGAAATTCAATGCCGGCATCGCGCGAGTCGCGCAACAGCAGTGGAAGCTCTGTGCCCGCCAAGATCAACGCCTCGATACCGTCTTCGGTTTTCATGCGCTGCGCAATACGCAGAATTTCCGTCCTTGTCTCCGGGAGAAATTGATTCTTCAGCAGTTCACCGATGTACTTCTTGTGAATGAAATCCCGTTCTGACTCTTTCGGCAGGACGACGGCGATTTCAAGCCGCTCGAGCTCTTTCGGGTAAAAGCTCGCTCGCATTGTAAATCCGGTTCCAAACAGGCCTACTCTCTTCACGCCGAGTGCCTTTGCACGATCTGAGGTGGCTCGCACGATGCTGAGAAGGGGGATCGCTGAACGATGCTGGACCTCGTCGAATACGAGGTGTGGAGTATTCGCAGCAATAAAGCCGAAGTCTGCGCCTGCACGCGTAAGTAGTTCCACGCCGGTAGCAAGATAATCGGCCAGCTCGGCAAGACGCCCCCCATCGAGTAGGGCGATGCCCCGATCGACGTCGAGGCTGTTCATAACTACATGCGGATATCCACCATCGGGCCGTCGGGCGCGATAACGCGCAATGATAGAGCGATAGTAGTCGATAGTAGACTCAGGCCCAAGACCGCCGATCATGCCTATGGTTCTCATATTAACGGGAAGAGATGCATACAGGGCGGTAAAGGATTCGACTGGAAGCAATTTGGTGTTTCTCGGGTACAAGACGGTTGGGCAGGTCGTAGCAACATGGCGGGCTCTCCAGATTTCCACCGAAAGATAACGGCCGCCAACTACAGGCCTTGGAGGGCGAGTACTATGTCAATAAATCTGTCGGGTCTCCCCAGTACGCTAGCGTGCCGAAAAGAAAACTTCTTCAGACTATAACGGTTTCATGATTGATGGCGATTCTCGCCATTGGCGGCGACTCTGCCAAATCGCTTTGTTGGAAACAGATCCCGTAAGACTTCTGGTACGCATCGCTGACGCCCGCTGTGTCATTCTTGATGGCATCGTAGATTATCATTCGAAATCGAACGCGAACTTGCCGCGCTACGGAACGCATTGACGACGCTAGACAATTTGCGCAGGATCACAGAACCGCAAAATGGCTTACTATCCAAGGTTAGCTGAGGAACCAGAGTCCCACTGGCTGGCAAGACTTTTACAAAGCGGCTCTGCTCGAAAACGGATTGGGACGAAGATGGCGGAGGAAGTTCAGGCTGCCGAATCTGAAATAGACTACTTAAAGAGGCGGTTAGTCCTCATCGCATCCCTTCTCGCACTAATTTCCGCGCTTGATCAGGTCCTTTCAGCCCGATTACGCGATATCTTTTGCCAGAAAGCCTGTGGTAATTAACAAAGAATTCTTCCAGTTCCTTGGCGAATTGCTTTCCCAGATCGTCAATTGTCTTAATGTCTTCCCAGCTGTGCGCATCCTGCTCGACCGCTACGATGCGATCGTTCCGCTCTTTGTTTTTCTTGTTCCCCTGCTCGCCTTCGATCACTCCAATCGGGCGACAGCTCAACACGCATCCTGGAAAGGCCGGTTCATCCATCAACACCAAGACGTCCACCGGATCGCCGTCGTCGGCCTCAGTCGAAGGGACGAATCCGAAGTCGTAGGGGAAAGTCATGCCGGATGGCAATACTTTTTTCAACTCGAAGACACGTTCGTCGGCTTTAAAGGCAAACTTGTTTCGACTTCCCTTTGGGGTTTCAACGACGACCCGCAACATCTTTTTATCGTCCGAGTCGAAAGGCTTGAGGCGAGTTGGATCTGCCAGTCCATTATTCTTGCTCATTCCGCTCTCCGCATTCTCACTTAACGTGGATGCAGAGGTGCCTAACGGGGTTTGTTCTTGCTATTTAAGAAGAACTGTTTCAGGCCCCGGTACGGGGCATGCAGCGCCTTTGGCAGCCCCATTCTTCCACATTCGCTAACAACTCATGCTCAGGCGTCGGTATCGGAGTACGGCCCTGGCTAGGTGACCAAACCCAGAGTACGAGTGGCGTATGCATATGCTGCACAATTTGTTCGGCAGTACGATGACCGTTTTGCTGGGGATCATTGAGTAATGCGCAGAGTTGCTGGTCTGTCAGCCTCCTCCCAGATCATTGGCATCGCGGCAGATGGCAGATGCCAATCGGGGACACCTGGCGGCAAGTGCAAGGCCTCAAGATTGTGGTCCTGATGACTGATGCTGTAGTGACAGCATTTACGCCTTGCCCGTCTGGTCCACGGTGGATTCGCATTGTGAGTCGGTAGCTGTCGTCTCCCTGACCCGAAAATCTCCCGTGGAGTGCAATTCATATAGCGAGGGTGGCGGAGCAACGGAACAATCGCTTCGAAAGCGGCAGCAGCTCCAGTATCGTCGTGCCTCGCTATTCATGGACTGTGGCATGTTCCACTCTTTGCACGGCAACACATAAGATCAGCAGCGATAGGGCAACCACATATTGCGGCGGCCACAAGGCGAGACGAGATGGCCTTTCCTTTTTCATAATTGCGTCCTCTCGTCACTTTAGGCACTCTCAAGCAGGGCAGCTTTAACGCGTGCGGGGGTGAACGGCAGGTTCCGGAGACGTGCGCCCGTTGCATCGAAGATAGCGTTTCCAATGGCTGCGGGAGTGACTGTGATTGCGGTCTCTCCCGCACCAGTTGCAGGTACATTGGCAGGCGTCACAAAGACCGTCTCGACGGTGGGCATCTCATAATCAAGATGCAAGCTGTTATAGGTCTCCCAATCGATCGAGGTCACGCGGTTTTCGTCCCATGTAACTTCTTCCACCAAAGCGCGGCTCATGCCCTGCAGAATGCCGCCTTCGGTCTGATTTTGCAGACCGTCAGGGTTCGAGACCGGACCACAATCCAACGCGATAACGAAGCGCCGTGGCCGCACCGTTCCGGTTTTTATACTGACATCAACCTCGGCAACAAGTGCGGCATAGCCATTGTCTCCTTCATACGCGACGCAGGCGATACCGCGTCCGCTTACCGTCTGCGCCTTAGAGATCTCGGCCTTCGGCGAACGCCGGACCCGCCAACTCGCAGCCTTGGCTACGGCCCTAAGGACACCAGCAACTCGTGAGTTCTGCAAGTGTTGCAGTCTGAAAGCGACAGGGTCGGCTTTCGCGTGCGCGCAAAGTTCATCCATGAAGCATTCGTTGGCGAAAGTATTCTGAATCCGCAGCGGTGAGCGAAGTGGTCCGGTAAAGAACGGCGAACGTACTATATGTGTCAACGCCCGTTCACTCCGGATCGTTCCGTCACCACCACAGCTACCACCAATGCATCCTGCGAAATATGATGGAACAGTGTTGCTCTGGTTGCGAAGTTTGCCAGCGGGCGGCCTGGCTGACCTTGGCTCAAGTGGCTCCGGTTCGTAGCCCAACAGCATGCCCGTAATCACGTTTCCCGGTCGATCATAACCCGGTCGATTGCCCAGTGAAGCTACCCAGTCCTCACGATCCCACGCCACGATGTGTCCGTCATGTGCAATGCCAGCACGATGCTTCACCACGCACGCTGCGCCAAAGTTTTCCCACATCATTTCGTCCTGCCGCGAGAACTGCAGGCGTACAGGTCTGCCCACGGCCTGGGAGAGTATGGCCGCGTCGAAGGACGCGGAATCGGCACCATTCAAGCCGTAGCAGCCCGATCCTCGCACGTATATCACACGCACTTTATCGGGCGCCAGATTCAGAAGCTTTGCAATGATGGTCCTTGTCGGATAAGCCGACTGCGTTGCCGACCACACCGTTGCACTCTCTGGCTTTACGTCGGCCACCGCGCACGACGCACCGACTGATCCGTGCAACTGGTATGGATACGTGTACGTGGCCCGGATTACACTGGTTGCGGCGGCGAGTTGTTGCTGAAGATCGTGGGAGTCAAGGCTGAGAACGTCATGGCCAGGCTGGGTCTGGAGATAATCGAAAAAACTCTTCTGCGGCGGCAGCTTGGGCCCGTGATTCCATTGAACTTCCAACTGACGGGCCGCCAATTCTGCTCCGTGCTGCGTTTCGGCAACGACACCGACAAAATCTTTGCGGACCACGATTTTTATGAGACCTCGAACATTCCGCACCGAATGTTCGTCCACATGAACAACTGCCGCTCCCATCTCGGGAGGGCGCACGACCCGCCCGTGCAGCATTCCACGGACCCGAATATGGTGAACGAACTCGAATTGACCAGTCATCAGGGCGGTCCTGTCGATCGAAGGAATCGATTTCCCTAGAACAGCCCAATCTGCAGGCGATCGCCGCTTCGCCGTAGCGCTCAGCGGGAGATTGAAACGCTGGTTTCCGATCAGTTCCTCGTACCTGACGCGACGGCCTGTCCTGCCTGTGATGACGGCGTCTGCCAATGTGAGCTGTTCAACCGGCTCTCCCAATTTCGTGGCGGCGAGACGCAACAGGGCTTCCCGGGCCGTGGCTGCGGCCAATGCCAGATTCTTTAAGTTAAAGTTGGTCGGAGTCGATTGACTTCCAGACGTGGTTCCTTGATCCGGAGTGATAGACGTGTCGCACTGGAGAAGCTTGACACGGGCAAGTGAAACGCACAGTTCCTCCGCGACGAGCTGGGATTGAGCGGTAAAAATGCCCTGCCCGAAATCGCATTTCCCCGTATAGGCCGTGATGGTCCCATCGGCGCCGACGGCTAACCACGAATCGAGTTGCTGCGGATCGACGTGAGAGAGATGGGTGTCGAATGGTCCTTGACCCTCTGCCGACACCACACTCAACGGCCCAGCACTAAAACTTACAATCAGGACACCGCAACCCTTCAGGAACCTCCGGCGAGAGTGCGTCATGCTCGTCTTGCCTCGGCGTATTTTCGGATTGCCTGCAGCATGCGAGTGTGCACAAAACAGCGGCACAAGACGCCCGCCAGGGAATCGCGAATCTCCTCATCAGGGGCATTTGGTTTTACATCGAGAAGGGCCTTTGCTGTCAGGATCACACCGCTGAGGCAAAATCCGCATTGAGCCGCTCCTTCCTCAATAAACGCTTGCTGGATTGGGTGAGGCTGTTCAGGGGTTCCCAGGCCCTCGAGTGTCGTAACTTCGTTCTGGCCAACTGCACTCACGGGCACGACACAAGAGCGCGCGACCCGGCCACCCATGATCACAGTGCAGGCTCCGCACTGAGCCATTCCGCATCCGAACCGAGGTCCGCGCAACCCGAGCTCGTCGTTTAGAACAAATAACAGTGGCGTCTCTGGATCAACCACCACGCTTTGCTGCTTCCCGTTAACTTTCAGCGCAATTTCTCTCATCAGAGGGTTCTGCTTCTTCTTCCTACGCTCGTGTTCCTATGCTCGTGAGCCGGAAGGAAGAAGGCTACGCAATCTTCGTTAATGACCGCTGGATGTTTGGCGTCGCCGGTTGAGAAAATCGTGTCGTCCATCGCGATGCGTTTGTCTCCGGCAGGCGCGTTTCAAGGTGGCCCTTATAGGGTAATCCAGTTGTGGGCGCGGCGTCTTAGTATCCACAAGGCTTTTCTCCGGATCCTAACCAAGTCCTTGCTCCTTCCTAGTTCGAAGCACTGTTCCAGTACGAGTTCAGCCAAGTGTAGAATGCCGGGCGATGCACCCACTCGATATTTCATCTGATCAGTTTCGCCGATTGGCGGAGCACGCCACGAGACTGGCTGCCGATTACCTGCAGACTCTTGACTCCCGCCCTATTTATCCCGGCTCAAGCGGCAAAGAAACAGATGCGTTATTTCACACGGAGTTCCCGGAAAAGGGCCTGGGCGAAGACGTCTTAAGTGGTTTGCAAGACGTAATTAAACACTCGCGCGCACAAAACGGGCGCTTCTTCGGTTATGTGCTTGGCTCCGGGGAGTCGGTGGGGGCTACCGCTGAACTGCTGGCCAGCGTACTAAATCAAAACGTAACGTCTTGGCGGTCGGCGCCTGCGGCTGTTGCGATCGAGAAAACAGTTGTAGCCTGGTTGGCGCAAGCGATCGGCTGCCAACCTTTCGTCGGAAGTCTGACGGGCGGCGGGTCGTCCGCAAATCTGATGGGCTTGGCGATGGCCCGAGAAGCGAAAATGCCCGCCAACGAGAGGGGGGTTGGCACCGGCGGTGCGGTCTACGCTTCTGAGGAAGCCCATATGTCGATTCCCAAGAGTCTGGCACTGCTTGGGATAGGACGGGAAAACCTGCGCTTGATTTCGACGAACAATGTATTCCAAATGATTCCTGAGGAGCTCCACCGGATAATCGTGGGAGACAGAGAAGCCGGGAAAACTCCGATCGCCGTTGTCGCGACAGCGGGCACCGTCAACACCGGTGCGATTGACCCAATTAGGGAGGTCGCGGAGATAGCTCGGCACCATGGCGCGTGGTTGCATGTGGATGGCGCCTATGGAGCATTGGCGGCATTGGCAGTTCGAGACAAGTTCAACGGACTGGAACTAGCGGACTCACTCTCCCTTGATCCGCACAAGTGGCTATATCAGTCACTAGACGTCGGCTGCCTCTTATATCGCGATGCGAACGCCGCCCAAAAGGCCTTCAGCTACAGTGGGGAATATGCGCGCTCACTTTCCACTGATCCGCTGGAAAGCTTTTCATTTTTTGAGGAGTCTCTGGAATTGTCGCGGAGGTTCCGTGCCCTGAAGTTATGGCTCTCGTTGCGCTATCACGGATTCGAAAGATTTCGAGAGGCTGTAAAAAAAGACTTGGCACATGCGCGACGACTATCGGAACAGGTTGAGTCAGAGGAGCACTTGGAACTACTGGCACCCGCCGAACTTAGTGCCGTGTGCTTTCGTTACCGGGGAAAGGGACAATTATCCGAAACAGAACTCAACCGATTGAATCCTATGATTCTGAAACGCGTGATCGAGCGCGGCCGAGTGTATCTCTCCAATGCTTGGTTGCGACAAAGGTTCTGCCTGCGAGCCTGCATTGTGAACCACCGCACGACAGATTCAGACGTAGATGACGTCATAGCCGAAGTCCTGTCAGCAGCCGAGGAAATCTGACGTGCCAAGTCTCATGACTTCTTAACGGTGGAAGCGCAGTACTGCTAAACTCGCTGGTCGCTTTGGCGATCAGCCCTTCCGGCTGACGACCTCTGCGTCCGGCAAGTCGCGGGCAACTTGCGGCTCCATCTGGATTCGGGTGCCGAGGTTGTTCCCGTCATTCGCAGCGCTGTTGATTTGTTCTGTGATCGATAGCGACCGAAGATATAACGCATTGGCCACGACATCATTGTGATGTTCACGATGCCAATTCGCTAACGAACATAGGTTTGCTGCGACAGCTCGAAGTTGTCGGAGACGAAGGGGTTCAACACCATTGTAATTACTCATCGGACTGTCCTTGAACCTTCTGCAGAAGTACGAGCTCGATTCCGCCTTGCCTGCCTCAACGGAGCGTTGCCAGACAGAATGTTCCTACTGCCGTTTTGCTGCTCGGCCTTGTCGTACGCCAGGATCCCGTAGTACACCGCATGATCGAAAACCTGAGTGAGCATCTGGTGTAATTCGAGTTCTCCATAAAGATCCACCACATTACAAGCGAAAGCCTCCCGTTGAAGGAATCGCCACAAAAAGTCACGGCTGACGATCAAGGCACAGACAAACTGATGGAGGCTGACCTGCTCGGCCACGCGCCGTGCGGCGATTGCCCCAATCCGCCTCTCCATATCTTTCTCTGTCTTTTGCAGCAACCATTCGCCCCAAGTGGCAATAAACCTCGGCTGCCGCTAGTTCCAGGTCTGCGGGCGGGATGTTGCGGAAGTCACTCATACGTTCCGACGTACGAATATGTTCAGCCAGGCCTCGAACCAATTCCTCCGAATGCTTTTCAATCAGTCGCACCAGCTTTAGCGCCACCATTTGCCGTCCTCCTTACCTCTCGGGCAGTGCGGCAGGATGTTTCTATCCAAGCCGGCCAGTAGTCATAAGTTGTATTATATCGTGTAACGATATATCTTTTAAATTGCAAATTAGAGGGGGTGGCGATCCATAACAGAGAGTAGACCGACTTCACATATTCGATCAGATCACTTTGTCCTTGTTCAGATACATGAAGCGATTGAATGAGTCGAAAACGGCACACGAAAGGGGAGTCATAGCCCATCACTCCGCTGCACGAACGCACGCCGTAAGGAGGTTTCAGCTTAATAGCAGATATACAAAGAATGCCAGGCACAACGCAATGCAGAGAACACCAATCAGGTAGCTCGTTACCCGCATCGCCCTATCTTGGTCGTCGACCCATGAGCGGAGATGGTAGGTCATTTAATACGGTTCCTTCGGCTTTTCTTAATCTATCGTAGCACGATATACATGTCCACATGCATAAATATTTCGGAATGCAGATTTGGAGCCAATCGGCTTCCTTGACCTCCGCCACATTGTCACCCGATCACACCAGGAAATACCTCATCACAAGCAGTTCGGAGTGATTCATCCCCAGCTTGATTTGATCCAGCCGGGCTCGCGTACATGTTCCTCCTCCAGACGGCGCAATCGCGCCGCCATGATCCCCTGCCTTCCCAGATATCCAACCACGTGATCAGGGCTGCTTCGGTCAACGACCGGCAAACGGCCGATGTTGTTGCGCAGCATTTTTGCGGACGCCTCGTGTAATGATTCGTCAGGGTAGGTGACGATAGGGTTGCGAGTTCCGGCCTCGAGTACGGTCATCGAGTGGGTAGAATCCCTATCCAACGCCCGAAAGATATCCGCTCGCGTGATGACGCCTGCTAATTTGCCTTCTGCGTCCGTGATCACTAGAGCTTGATGCCGGCTGACTTCGGGCTCGTGCCTGGCGATTCGGTCGGCCAGATCGACCAGCGC
>Ga0207693_10000540_pt1 | contig 34216 bp, 27 predicted proteins | sample LARL81metaG_FD_184347 | JGI IMG/M metagenome (GOLD analysis project Ga0207693, IMG submission 184347) | Corn, switchgrass and miscanthus rhizosphere microbial communities from Kellogg Biological Station, Michigan, USA - LAR L8-1 metaG... | ecosystem: Host-associated > Plants > Roots >... | reverse complement strand
TGATCGTCACGTTTCCGAAAGCCAGCGACGTCGGCGAAACACTGATGGTCGGGCGGACCGTTGTTCCAGTGAGAGTTACCGTCCCAGTGACAGCAGGGGCAGCAACGCTCACCCGAATCAACGCGGACCGGTTGAGGGTGTTATTGGGAGTGAAGGTCACGCTGATTGTGCAGGATCCACCAACGGCTAGACCCGTCCCGCCGATCGGGCAGTTCTGGGTCATACCGAAGCGTCCCGGGTTGCTTCCGGCAAGACTGATGCCAGTGATGCGTAGAGCTGCACTGCCCGTATTAGAGACAGTGACCGTTTGCGCGACAGTGGTTACACCCAGAGGTGAGGTAAACGCCAACGCGGTTGGGTTCAGTGTGAGCACCGGCCCTACTGGCGTGACCGTCAACGTTCCAGGCACGTAAGTGATGTTGTAGTTGGTCGACGTCTGTCCCGAGCAGGTGATCGGGTATGGCCCAGGCAGGCTCGTGGCAGTCGCGGTCGTCGTGCAACTCAGTGTGCCCGTTAGCGAAGCAGGTGTATCCCCGTTCACCAATGTTGCATACGTAGCTGTGAAGGTTGGATTCGCCACCCCGAATGCACGGGACACGTTGTTGGCCGTGATCGACAATGGAACAGCCGTGATCGACAATGTGCCGTTCACGTAAACGATCGTGTAGTTAGGCGCAACCGCTCCGGCACATTGCGTGGTGTAAGTGCCTACCAGATTTCCGGCGGGGACTGTTACCGAGCAAGTCGCTGGAGTCGTGACGCTGTTGCCGACGTTGTCCGTGCCCACGAACCCACTGTAGCTGGGCGTGATCGTGGGAACTGGCGTCCCGTAAGCGATCGTCGCGCTGCTGGCGGTAACGGCCAACGCGGCGGGATTGACCACAAGCGTACCCGTAGCGTTGCTCGCCGCAAAGCCATTTTGCGCGGCGAAGTTGGCCACGAGAACGTGATTCCCCACGACAGGCGTTAGGACAGGGAAGGAGGCCGAACCACCAGACAGAGCCTGGGTAATCGGCGCACCACCATCAACTGTGAGAGTCACATTGCCAGTGACGGTACCTCCGGCTGAAGTGACAGTGACGGTTACCAAGCCGTTCTGACCATAGGTAATGGCCGGGGCTTGTATCGCGGTCGTTGTCATCGCCCCCGCCTGGGTAGTAATCCAAGCAGAGAACATGGGCAGGACCTGGAATGGAGCCGTCAGCGGAGACTGTGGCAGGAAGTCGTCTTCGGCTTGCACGCGATAATAAACCGTGCCAGTCGGAGCCGACGAGTCGGTGGCGCTGATGGTCGAGCCGTAAGCAGTGTTCGGTATGCTCGGGCTGCCATTTGCGATGAGGTCGACCGGAATTGGGTTAAGGAAGGCGGGATCCGTGGATCTTTGGAGATTGAATCCGCTCTCATTGGCTGAGTTGTCGGTCCAGGTGAGGAGCACCTGTCCGGCTGCATCCCGAACCGCGGTAAAGGCAGATGGTGCGGGAGGTGCGACCTGGAAGATGATGGGCCGCATCATGTCGTTCTCTTCGTGACCGAGGATGTGGCAATGCCACACGTACTCCTGACCAAAGTTGACTCTGGCATTCGTTGTGCCCATGCCGCCCGGAATCGCATTTCCGGTCGCAGGATCAATTCCCGAGATCGCGGGTGACATGGAATTGTCCGGCATGGTCACATCCATGGAGCGAATGCTGTCAGGCAGCGGGAATGGAAGCTGCTGGCTGACCGGCTGCATTGCAACCAAGATGTCTTCCAACGGATTCATGCGAACAGTGTCTTTCCAACCGAGTTCGTTGGCATCCGGCGCCTTCACAGCTCCGTCCCAACCAATGCGGTTGATGACTTGAACGTTGAACAAGTGGAAGTGGATGAAGTGCGTATCCACACCATTGTGGGTGAGCTTCCAGATCTGAGGCAGAACATTTGGATCCTTGCTGTCCTGCATGATCTCTGTGGCCCACTCTGCGTAGCCATATGGGAGCGTTGTCTGCACCAGGAAATTGGTCAGCGGCAGCTCGGTTCCCAACGTGGCGTTCATCCGACCATAGTCGAGTGTGAAGAGTTCCTGGATGGCCTTCTGCTCCATGTTGATCGTAATTGGAGTGGTCGCGCCAAGCGGAGTGTAGGTGATTGTGTTGTCCGAGATTCTTCCGTACGTCGCCGTCGCAGCATTGCCGCCCGAAGTAACTGGATAGGCTGGTTCGGGAATGATGGCCTGCTTCGGTGTCGTTGCGTTCGATGCGGAGAAGATTGCCGGCAATGCTGCCTGCAAACTGGCCACTACGAACGGAGTGGTGTTCGGCACACCATACGGACCGGTGCTGTCCACTACGATTTGCATGATGGTGCGCGTGTTGGGACCGTAGCCCGGAAGGGTGGTCGGGGCTCCGCCGCTGGTGACTTGATCCGGGTCGCCTGTGTAGTAGTCAATTCGGCTATCGAACGCCGGTACTGGTGTGGGTGCGTCGTTGTAGAGAATCAGCGTCTTGCCCGCAAATGCGGTGAAATCCACGACCGCGTCTGCCCGTTCCGCCGCCCCAAGAAGAAGCGCATGGTTTGAGATGTTCAAGACCGTGATGCTACGGCGGTTATATTCAAAGCCGACCGGAGCCGGGGAAACTACTGCGACTTTCGGAAGCAATCCACCTTCTGTACCGATCTGCAAGAACGGAGGACCAAGGGCCAAACTATCGGGCACACCAGCGTCGCGTCCGTCCAATTGATCAGGATAGAGGTAGCCGGTTGTCCCAGCGCCCCCTCTCACTGCGGGCACCATTGGAACTTCAGTGCCGGCAGTTCCTGGAATGCTGCAATTCGTGGCGGTGACGCTGAAGGTTCCGCTGCCGCAGGCCTGGTACAACGACAGATTCAGGGTGCGATCATTGGCTGCATTCAGGATCCGGAACCGGTAGGCAGCAGGGGCGACGTGGAGAACGGGATAAGCTTTGCCGTTCACCAACGGCGTGTCCATGAAGGCTTCCGGAGTACCCGACGGGTTGGGTGTAATCGGACAGCCCTCGAGGAAGTTGTTCGCCGCGGTCGGTTGTAGCACCTGAAGCGGGAATGCAGCAGAGGTGCAAGGGATGGTCACTGCTGTGTTCGGACCTTGGGGTCCCGTACCTGCCGCAGACAGGGTCGTCATTGGCGGGAAGAACCAAGCACCGTAGTCCCAGCGACCAAATGCATTAGAGCCGCCGAGGTCAGCGGGATTCTGGTTTGGAGGATACACGTGCGGGATCCAGAGATCGCCGTTGCCGTTCAGGCCAGGAGCCGGAGTAGCAGTACCCCAAATCCAGGTCGGATCTTCGCCAGCAAGTTGGCTAGCAGAGGGCACGAACGTCTTGTCCTGAATGACGAGAGGAATAAGGTGTGCAAGATCCGGGGTGGTTCCGACGGTTCCGGGAACCGTCGCAGCCGCCAGCGCGTTTTCTTCTGCTGGATCAGCTACCAAGTATCCGGCAGCTTCACCTGCGTAGACATTGAGACGGGTAATGCCATAGGCGTGATCGTGATAGAACATCAACCGGCCGCCCTGCTGATTGGTGTAGTAGAAAGTCATGGACCCGTCGCCGGGGTCATTGCTAGCCCCTGTAGGAAGTTGAGCGGCGGTCCCACCCTGGCAGTTCGTGACTACCGTGGCAGTGCAGGCAGGGACAACGACCCCACCTACAAAGTACATGTCGGGCACGTTCTGCGTGCTGACGCCCTTCTTGAAGTTGGTTGTTTCGCCAGCGGGAACTGTCCACTGATTCGGTGTTCCGTCGCTGATCCACGGTGTATTGCCGCCATGGAGATGGAGGGTGGCTCGATTCTGCGTATAGGCAGTACCGTCCGGGCCGTTTCCAGCGCCCATGTAAGTGAGGTCCACCGGGATCTGCAGATTGCCCGCAGCGCCCGTGGGCAGGCAGTTGGTAAATTTTATGCGAACGGGCCGGTCTCTCTGCGCAAGGATTACGGGGCCGAGATACTGCGGTGCAGCAGCGGTAGGGCAGCCTGCGCTACCACTGGGAATCTGTACATAGCCGCGCAGTCTTGTGGGTGGCAGATCAGCGTGCAACTGCTGGGAATATTCGACCAGCGCGATCTCGTAGTAGTCAGAGTTCGGAAAGGTCGTGGTATCGGTGGGAACACCGGTGGTCAAGCCGGCGATCGGAAGTGCCGGCAGCGTGTCGACAAACTTGCGAATACCAGTATTAGGAACAACTTTGGTCGCGTCGAGCTTTGCGAGAATGATTGCGTCTGTGCCCAAGCCCGAGGGATCGATGATGTTCACAACCGGCGCAACGTATCCGCTGCCCGGGGTACCGGTAATGGCGGTGATCGTGCCTGTCAGGGGATCAATCGTCAACGTGGCAGTCGCGCCGGTCGCGCCGGGCGTGTTGTAGAAATCGGTTATGGTAGCGGTCGTGGTGGACGGGTATCCGCTGCCGCCGTTCAAGATCGTGAAGCCCGTGGCTGACACATCAACGGAACTGATGGGCAGTGGACTGTTGGCGTAATTCGCTTTGCCAAAGTAGTCGGTGCAGAGAGTCGTGGGCGCGCCAACCGTGGGCGTGAAAATAGGAGCGCCGCTAGTTGCATCGAACGAATTGCATGTCGGGATCGTTGTCTGGCCGAACGCCAGAGCGCTAAGGAGCAGCATCAGAAGCAAGAGAATTCGGGTTTTCATTGCTGCACCCCACTCTGCGAAGTTTTGTTATTCAGTTTTCTCTGAGCGTCCGCTTTTGCGCGGCGAGCCCTGTTCCGCTCGGCGGCGGCGCGGCGTTGCGCGTTGGTCATCTGCCGCATGGGCATGACGGTGTTCGGATCCTTGATCCAAGCCTTGCTGGGTGGGTGTTGCTTGAGGACTTGCTCTTTGGTGGTCGGTTTAGACTGCGCCGTTTTCGTCTGCGCCAATCCCTGAATTCCTCCGACACAAACCGCAATGGCGAGGAGGAGCCAACGCAAGAACCTGAAAGATGTATTGCTTTCCATGATTTCTCCTTTGAAACAACCAGCAAACTCGCCCGGGACAAATGAATCGGGCATTCCCGTGCACACTTCTGGAACTGAACTTTTGGGGAGGGGCCTGACTTGCATTCCGCCAACGACCAAGCAGGTAGATGATTGAGTTATTCCTGGAATTGCGGCTGCGGATGAAGACGTTCTGGGGGGAACGAATCGTCAACCGGCCGTTGGCGAACAGCTTTTGGGGGTCAGCTCTTCGCCGATGCTTCAACCCAGGAGCAAATATCTACTCGATAAAGCGACCATCTTGACTGCGTGGTCTTCGTAAATTCCGTTGCAGTGTGGCAGGAGCATGTATCTCACGTCTGTGTTCCACATCACGTAGCCACTGTGTCGTGTGTCACAAGGCAATGTACGAACGAGCATCGACGGTGGGGTGAACGACGTTGGAGAGGGAGTAACTATGGCGGGTAACATCGTGTAAGTGGCTGCGAACAGTGGACGACGCGGTGGTTGTAGCAAATACACACCATGTGTGAGAGCAGGTTACACAGAAGGGCGTTTTCCCATTCCGGTTTTGGGAACACGAGTTTGGACAAATATTGTCATGTGCGATTCGCGGGACTTGCCAATGTACTTCTGGACATCTTGACGGTGCACAACGAAGGAACGTAGAGTTCCACGCAATCTCGCACTCGCATTTGAAAGTCAGCCAGCTTCTTGGGTAGGCGCCACGCCTCAAGGTGGGGTCGTGTTGGGGTATGCCGACATGACATCGAGCCTTGCTGTGAGCTGGCTGGACAATTGGGACGACTCGCGCTAAGCATCCCAAAAATCCACAGAACAAGAACCTCGCGGGAGTGTGTCTGCTCCCGCCGAAGGAGGGCCCAAGTGAAACGTAAGAACGTTTTGATGGTCGTGGTGTGTCTGATGGTCGTAGTGCATCTTCCCCAAAATGTGTACGCACAAACTGATCCTGGTCCGCGGGCTGGCACTGCGGGCGCAGGAGGCGCTTACCCGGGGCTCGGCACCGGGGAGCAGACCATGTTCACCCAAAGCATGCAGGCGTTCATGGAAGTGGATTCTGTCATCGGAGGAATGACAGGAGAAGACGGCGCGGGTCTTGGCCCAGGCTTTAACGGAAACAGCTGCGCGCAGTGTCACGCGCAACCCGCGATCGGAGGAAGCAGTCCTGGAAGCAAGAGTCCGCAGAACCCGATTCCAAACCCTCAAGTAGCGCTGGCGACACTCCATGGCGCCACCAACAAAGTTCCTCCCTTTATCACTCCGGATGGCCCGGTGCGGGAAGCGCGCTTCATCATGACGGTGACTCAGTCGGGAGCAGTGCCGGATGGAGGAGTGCATGATTTATTCAGTGTTGCCGGTCGAACCGATGCCGCTGGTTGCGGTCTGGCCCAGCCGGACTTTGCCCGCGAACTCGGCCGCAACAACGTAATTTTCCGGATCCCCACTCCCGTGTTTGGACTTGGGCTGGTGGAAGCGACTCCGGATAGCGTGCTGCGCGCGAACCTTGCTGCGAACGCAGCGCAGAAAGGTTTTTTGGGTATCCGCGGGAGTTTTAATACGAGCGGGAATGATGGAACTATTACACGCTTCGGATGGAAGGCGCAGAACAAGTCGCTGCTGATCTTCTCAGGCGAGGCTTACAACGTCGAGCAAGGCGTATCGAATGAAGTCTTCCCATCGGAGCGTTCGGCGGATGGGGGGTGTGCGTTCAATCCGTCGCCGGAAGACTTTGCCGGCGGGGACGCGGCCGAGAAGATGTCAGATGTGCTGGCGTTCGCGATGTTCGCGCGTTTGTCGGCGCCCCCGACTCCGGCGGACCCGACGCCCTCCACACAAAACGGAGCGGCGCTCTTTGACAAGGTCGGATGCAGTTTGTGCCACACGGCTACATTGACCACTGGTGCTTCCCGATATACCGGCATGTCGAGCGTTGCCTATCATCCGTACTCGGATTTTGCGCTTCACCACATGGGGTGGAATCTCGCAGACCGCATCACCCAGGGAGCGGCGGGACCGGATCAGTTCCGCACTGCGCCGCTTTGGGGTCTTGGGCAGCGGCTATTTTTTCTGCACGATGGGCGGACATCGGACCTGGTCCAGGCAATTCGAGCGCATGATGGCAGAGGCTCGGAAGCCGGTGGAACAGTGCGCCGCTTCAATACGCTGAGCCCGGCGCAGGCGCAGGACCTGTTGAATTTCCTTCGGTCATTGTGAGAAGGGTGACGACTTGAGAGGTGATTCGCTCGACGCCAGTTGAGCGATTGGCTGAGGCTCGCATCGGGAAAGTGCGGGCCTCAGACCTTCAGCGTTTCTTCCGAAATGGTAGGCAAGTTGGCGGCCTGCCAGGCGTCGATGCCGCCGAGCACGTTGACTACGTTCTGAAATCCTGCGCGCTGCAGCACGCTGCAAGCGATGGCACTGCGGTATCCACTCTTGCAGTGCACGGCGATACGGCGATCTTTTGCCAGCGCAGGCAGATTGCTGTTTAAGGTGTCGAGGGGTGACCACGCCGCTCCTTCGATGTGGTTGGCCTTCCATTCGCCTTCGCGGCGGACGTCGAGGAGTTGCGCCTCGCCGGAACGCAGCCAGGCATTCACCTGGTCCACGGATGCTTCCTGCAACGTGGCGACCGGCATTCCTGCCTGCTGCCAACCGGCAATGCCGCCCTCCAAGAATCCACGCGCATCCTCGATGCCGACTCGTGCCAGGCGGAGGCGCGCTTCGGATAACTGCTCATCGTTGTCGGCGATCAGGACGGGACGCGAGGACAGCCCAAGCACCGATCCGCCCCAGGATGCGAACTGGCCTGAAAGCGCGATGTTGATCGAGCCGGGGACATGCCCTTTTGCGAAGTCGCTTGGGGGACGAACATCGAGAGCGAGGATGCCGTCATCAAGCAGCGACTTTAGGGCTTGCGGAGCCAGTGGTTTGAGTTCTTTCAACTCGGAAAGAGGAGCAGCGCCGTCGCGATTGATTTCTGCATCCTGCAGGAAGTAGTCGGGGCGGACCGGGACCTTCGACGTGAGTTCGCGGATGAATTCCTCGCGGCTGCCGATTTGCAGAGCGTAGTTCGTCATGCACTCGGTCGCGATGGTGGAAGAACGCTCAGCCCGCATGTTGCGGCCGCACAACGAACCTGCGCCGTGCGCCGGGAAGACCAGGACGTCGCCGGGCAGCCTCATCAACTTATTGTGGAGGCTGTCATACAAGAGTCCAGCAAGTTCGGCTGGCGAGTGTGACTGGGAAAGGTCCGGGCGGCCGACGTCGCCGATGAAAAGCGTGTCCCCCGTGAAGACAGCCCATGGCTTGTCGGACTTTTCTTCGTCGGTAACGACCAGGCAAATGCTTTCCGGCGTGTGGCCGGGGGTCTTCAGGACGTCGACGCGAATCTTGCCGACCCGCAACTGGAAGCCGTCGCCGACCTCCGTGCGGGTGAAGCGGGCGCCGCCGTGTGGACCTATATATATGGTGGCACCGGTGCGCTCGGCTAGTTCCTTGTGTCCGGAAACGAAGTCGGCGTGAAGATGAGTTTCGAAGATGTGGCGGATCTTGAGATCGTGTTCGGCGGCGGCGGTCAGGTAAATCTCGACGTCACGCTGGGGGTCGATGATGATGGCCTCGCCCTCGGAGGCGAGCATGTAGGACGCGTGCGCAAGACAGCCTAAATAGAACTGTTCAAAGTACATGGCCACCCTCAGAAATCCACTCTATCGTAGTATTTTTGGGGCGAAGGGTCCACGGGAACCGATTCGCGGGCAAAGGGTAAGCGGGGCGCGGTTGATTCCCTGATACTTGGGAGGCAGGCCGTGGCCAGACCACCAACTCATCAGGCGATTGACCCACCGGCAGAGGTCTTGAGTGTGTTCGCATGAGAGCAACAATTAACGCAGGTTTTCCCGTGTGCTTCAGCTAGCCCATCGCGGAGAAGTCTCCGAAAGCTCACCTCAGGCGCTGAAGCGCGGGCAGGTTTTAGAGACGTAGCGGCACGACTGAAGTCGTGCCCTTCCCAAACCTGCCCGAACCCCAAACCTGCCCAAAGCAATTCGGCTAGGCAGGTTATTTCTGATCCGAGGGAGGCGCTGCTGCGGCTGGCGGCGGTTCGTGGCGTCCCTTGCCCCACTGATCGCGCTGGGCCTGCATCTCGTCCCACTTCTTCTGTTGGTCAGAATTCAGCAGAGCGCGGATCTGATCGTTGGACGCTTTGTGGTTGTCCATCATTTTCGCGCGGCGGTCCTGCTGCGAGGCCGAGGCATCCGCGTGGATCTTCTGCATCTGTTCCTGCTCCGACTTGAAGATGTCGACAACCTTTGTCTTCTGATCGGCGCTCAGATCGAGGCGCTTGGTCAGCATCTCGGCGCGACGATCGGGGTCAAATCGTGCACCGCGCCCGCCGTGCTCGGGAGGAGCGCCCGTAGGCGCTGCCTGTTGATCGCTGCTCGGCGCATCCTGCGCGACGACCGCCGGCGTGGCATACGCCAATCCAGCAAGTGTCAAAGCCAGTATCCAATTCTTCAGCATGAAATCTCCTTTTATATGCCCAAATATCAGGGTCACTGGTAGGAACACCATTATCTTTGGCGAGTTGTCACTTCGCCCTTCCCTTTACGAATCTTTACGTCTTCGCCGGACAAATGGTCTTCCGCTCGCATCACGAAAGCCCTTTCAATCTAGAGACATAAGGCCCACCGCGAACGTCTGCAGTCGCATACACGGATTACCCGGGAACTCCTACACGCCTCATCCGATAGCGAGGAGAGGTTGGCTTCCTTACATTATTAATATCAATCACACTCGAGGTCACACGATGACGAACATGCTACGGAATAGACGCACGAAGGATTGGGCAAGGCTCGCCATGAGAGCGGGGCTTTTGATGACGGATGCCAAGCTGTGGTCGGCGATCCAAAACCAGATGCGTGATCGCGCTGACGGATTGAGTGACGCCATCAACGAAAAGTACGAAGACGCGTCGGAACGCCTCTCGAACGCCGGGGACGCGTTGCGGGGTCGGAGCCAGTGGCCGAGTTGGGGCAGCTTTCTGCTCGGCGTGGGTATTGGAACCGGGATTGGATTCCTGGTCGCCCCGACTTCTTTCGAAAAAGTTCGAAACGCGTTCAACGAAAAAGTTGCCGCTTAATCGCTGACTACGGCGTGGCAATACTCAGCCGCGGGACAGGGCTACCGATCGCTCTGGTGGATACCCACGCCGTAACTGCGTCTTGAGCGCACCCGGAAGTACATCCGCTCACAGAAGCCCCGCCGTCTCGTACATCCGTTATTACCTTCGAAGTCGTCGGAGAGAAATGGCCTCGCGGTCCTCTTCACGAATCGTGCTGATTGCGGCTTTGGCGAACCTGTGCATCGCCATCTGCAAGTACGTGGCGGCCGGCTTCACAGGAAGCTCCGCGATGTTGGCGGAGGCGTTCCATTCGACCGCCGATACCGGCAACGAACTGCTTCTTTATCTGGGCTTGAGGCGGAGTGCAAGGCCGCCGGACGAACTTCATCCCTATGGCCACGGCAAGGTCTTATATTTTTATTCGCTTCTGGTCGCGGTTTATATTTTCGCGATCGGGGGGATGTTCGCGCTCTACGAAGGCGTCAGTCGTCTGCGAGATCCTGTGCTCTCGGAACACCCGGGCTGGAACTATTTGGTTCTTGCGGTGACAGCCGGTTTCGAGCTTTATTCCTGGCGAATTTCGTATCGCGAACTGGTCCGGCGTAAGGAGCCTCAAGAAAGCACATGGCAGGAAATCATCGGCAGCAAAGATCCAACGGTTTTCACGGTGTTTCTGGAAGACTCAGCGGGGCTGGTGGGAGCGGCGCTGGCGTTCCTGGGAATTTTTTTGGGGCACCTTTTTCACAATCCAAATCTGGACCCGATTGCGTCGATCTTGATCGCAGTGGTGCTCTGCGCGGTAGCGGTGCTGTTGGGACGAGAGAGTGGCGCGTTGCTAGTGGGGGAGAGAACGAACCGTGCGAAGCTCAGCAGGGTCCGGCAAGTCATCGAGCGCGATCCTGCCGTGGAACGCGTTGGGGACTTGCTGTCGATGCAACTAGGGCCGGAACAGGTTCTACTCACTGTGAATATCCGCTTCCGTCGCGGTCTTGATGTTCAAGAACTGGAAGCGGCAATCGCGCGGCTGGAAGAACGAATTAAGAAAGCAGAACCCACGATCGAAAGGATATTCATCGAGGCAGATTCGCTCAGGCAGCCGCCGCAAGAGGCTTCGGAAGCTGCCTGACCGGGAATCGATTCTAAAATCGGGGGTGGGGGAGGGATTTGGCGCTGCAAACTACTTGAGCGCCTTGATCTCTTCGACCAAGGCTTTGATTTGCTCTGGCGTCAACTTGTCTTTGAAGGGCGGCATCTTGGGAGTGGTCTTGTCGTTGCCGTCTTCAATCTGCTTGGTCAGTTCCGCAGCGCTCTTGCCAGCCTTTTCCTTCATGGGCGGAGTCTTCATTTTCTCCCGTCCCTCGGCAGCGGCACCGTGACACATCACGCACTTCGCCTTGAAAACTGGATCATCGACCAGGTCGTCGGCGAAACAGATCGACGACAGGATCGACGACATTACCAAGATTGCGAGTACCAGCTTCTTCATCTTCTTCGGTCTCCTATTCGCTGTTTTTTCAGAATGCGCCTGCTCAGGTAGGGGCCTGATACAAGCGGGTACAGAATAAACCGGTTGGACTGCTCCGGAACTGCCTACGATCTGGCGCGCGGACGCCGCAACGCCGGAGTTGCGGCCAAGTCGTGGGGATGGCCATGACACGTCAGGCTGCAGGAGTTCGTCGAGCGGTTATAGGCAACCGCTGCGCCTCCGTTTGAGGCGACGACATGGACGTCAAAATTTACCATGCGCTCGCCGGAAATACTTCCCGTCTGCCCACCCATGCCATGTGCAGTATGGCACGTAGAGCATGAAAAACCATCATTGATGTGACGGGCGTGCTCACTGAAGCTAGTGTTCGCAAGAATCACGCTTAGGTCGTGACACTTCGCGCACAAAGCGTAGGGGCCATTGATGGTCAAGTCGGGACTCGGGAACAGATTGCTAATCATGCCACCCGGCAGTGCCACCTGGCTGAACTCATATTGACGCTCGAGCAGGTGCGAATACTTCGAGCCGTGCGGACCGTTGGCGCCGGTTCCTCCAAACTCGCGATTGTCGTCGCTGTTGTGGCAGTCAGTGCAGAGGATCCGCTGGCCCATGCTGCGGCCGGGCGTGGTGCCATCGAGATTCAGCATCTGCGCGCGCAAACTGGGCTGTGGAAAAGAACTGGTACGGTCGTGAGTCACAGGATGGCTGGAACTTGCTGAGGCGCTGAACTGCGGAATGATGTTGAGAGGATCGCCGGCGGACGAAGCCCACACCGGCAGATAGCCAAACTTCTGGTCTGCGACTTTGCCCGTGCTGGTTCCGTGACAGCGCAAACAGTTCTCGAACTGATTGATGGCGGGTGTCATGACGGTCAGGCCGTCGCTGACGCTGATGCCAACGACTTCGGCCTGCGCAGAACGAACTGCGGGAGGTGCAGCATACGCGGTACCAGCCGACTTGCCGGCGTGCGGGTTGTGGCAGTCGACGCAGGTCGCGTGACGATTGTTGTTGAGCACCGCGCTTTCGGTGCGATCGTGCACGTTGGTTCCAGAGGAGAAGGGGTGACCAGTCTTGGCGAACTCGGCGAACACGTTGATCGCCGCAGGAGAGATGTTGGTTCCTCCGTTATGGCAGGCCAGGCAAGCCTTCTCGTCACTGCCGCGAAGCAACCGGACCGGGCCCGAGGCGTTGTGCTCCATATGGCAATTGGTGCAGGCGTTGCCCGCCACCGTACCGTAGCCCCCGACATAGGGCTGGTTTGACGTTGTGTTGGTGGCGGTGGCATGAGCGCTGACGGCCCAGCCGCCGAGAAAATTAACATTGCCGTTCACCACACGGTTCGGGTCGTGGCAGGCGAGGCAGAGAGCGCCATTCGAACCATCACGTACCAGAAAGTCCTGCACGACCCGATCCTTGCCCTGTACGTGAGGATCGTGGCAAGTGTTGCACTCCACATTTCCCCTCTCGAGCTTCACCGCTGGATCGGCTGTGTTGGGCGTCGCGGACGACAGCAATACGTTGATTTCAGGAGAGTCCGTCAGAGGAGTCTTCATGCTGATCGGATGCGAACTGCGAAGATCACCGCCGAACTTGGAGGTCGTCTTCATCGACCCCGTCATGTTGAACTTTCCATAAGCCACCGTCTGGCCGGGAGCGACCGTGCCGTCGTGGCAGCTGAGACACAGCTTGCTGGTGCTTCCCAGGGGCGGTTGCACTCCCGTCTGGTGATACGTGCTACTGGTGTAGGCCGTATAGGTCTGCATGGAGAGTTGTTGGTTCCACAGTGGGGTGGCCGGACCTGCCATCGCGGAATGCGGGGCATGACAATACAGACAAGAGCCCGAGACGCGCCCCTTGATGGGCGACTTGCCCATCGGGGTCATATCATGCGCGCCCAGCACGTCGTTGAAGCCCTGCCCCCAGGCTGCGCAACACAGCAGAGCCAGCACGCCAACAATGACGACGGATCGGATCACTGCGTTCCTCCCGCGGTCTGGGGAGGTTGGGCGAAGTAGTGAAATACCTGGACTCTCCGGTTGAGAGAATCGACCACGTAAATCGCATCCTTGTGATCGATGAACAATCCGGAGGGAAGGTTGAATTCGCCAAGAGCATCGCCACTCTGGCCGAAGTAATAGAGGAGCTGACCCTCGCGATCAAAAACCTGCACGGTATCCCAGAGTGCGTCAACGATATAGAGATGCTGCTCGCTGTCGATGCCAACCCCCTTGGGACGGAACATGGCGCCGCTGCGGTCCCCTGCGTCACCGATGGCGTAGCGGAACGCACCCGCTGCATCAAAGGCTTGGATGCGGAAGTTCATCGCGTCCACAACCAGTAACTCGGTGCCAGTCCAACGCAACTCGGTGGGAAAGTTGAATTCGCCGTCTCCGGCGCCATTCTGGCCGATGGTTTTGAGGATGGTGCCTTGCATATCGAGCACGAAAATCTTGTGGCGCAAGGTGTCGGAAACGAAGATGCGCTGGCCTGCAGAATCCACAGCAATGCCGGTCGGCCGCTTGAAATATCCTTCGCCACCCTTGATGCTTCCGATGACGCGGCGAAACTTGTTCTCGTTGTCGAAGACGAAAATCTTGCCCGCCTCCGAATCAGTGACGTAGAAGTTGTCCTCCGCATCCACGGCGACGCACTGCGGGGCAAGGAAGGCTTCCTTGCCTTCCCGTTGAATGAACTTATATTTCTGCTGATTGAAGTCGAAGACGTGCACACCCGGGATGCCGGGATCGGTGATGATCAGCCGTCCGCGCGAATCGGCCACGACACTGTAAGGACGAACCAGGCTGCGATAGTCCGGGGCGCCGGCGATTACGTCGACCAGCTTGTTCCAGAAGCCGCGCTTGGGCTTCACTTCCCGCTGGGAAGAAAAACTGCGCTCGTAAACCAACTTTCTGCCACCAGAGAGCAGGAGTTCTGGCGGAGCGGGCAAGAACTCGGTTTTCGATTTCGATCCCTTGGAGGCGGAGGCATTGGCAGTGAGAATCATCGCCAGGCTAGCCGCTACGCAAACGAATTGGAGTTTCTTTCGCAAATTGACCATCAGCTAAAAGAAGTGCATGGAGCGGAAAACGCCCACGTAAAACGTATTTAAATCCACCGGCGGACCCACTTCCGAGCCAAACCCTTGCAGCAATCGACTATATCCAGCCTGGAAATGCAAATGACGGAAGTACCACTCGGCCTTCGCGTCAGCTTGCTGCAACCTGTTATTCGAGAACGCCGAGTCATTGCGCGTGTGATAGTGGGCTTGCGAATAGTCGCCCGTAAGAATCAGGCCGCGAATCGGCGTATATCCAATGGCCCCTGCGTAAGACTCCCCGCCATACAAGATCAACAAGGTGGGAGGAACGACCGGGCTTGGAATGGGTGTAGGTATCAGCCCGGTGATGCTTTGAATGGAATTGCCACTGGACCGGCTGTAATTTCCATTGAACGAGAGTTTGCCGGAGGAGAGCCCAGTGCTGTAGCCCTGCGCGAACGAACTGGAGTTGCTGACGGAATCGATGCGATTGTCACTGCCGTTTGCGGATACCGTCCAGATCCAACCACCGAGTTTCCGCGCCACGTTGAGTCCGTATCCATATCCGGATTGCGTATAGGTCGCAAGCGCGGTCTGCGCGTTGCGCGAGTAACGGACTGAGGCATTCCCGCTCCAGGCGCCGACCCGGCGTGTGTAGCTCAGGTTGCCGGTCCCGCCCGTGGCGGCCTCGCTGTAGACGTTGGCGGTGTAGCGAATCACGCTCGCGTAGACGGAAGCTGTGCCTCCCCAAAGGCTGTGGCCATAGGAGACGCCTCCCGTGTAGTCATCGGAGGTGACACTCAGGCCGAAGAAGGCTTGGGCACGATGGTCAAAGGTTGCCTGAAAGCTCAGGTCGTGCACTGGGGTATAGGTGGCGGCGGCGGACAGGTCGACGGAATGAGAGGACGTACTCTCAGGTGGGAAGATCACGCCGCCATCGCCCACGATCGGTTCCAGCAGTGTTCCTGCGAGATTGTCAGTGTAGGCCCCGCCCAAGGCAACCGTGAGTCCCTTGGCGGGATTGATGTTCAGGCTGGCCGCGGCGTTGTCGTAGGTCTGCTTAATCGGGGCACCGGCGAAGTCGACGGTGAAATGGTTTCTGCTGAGGTTGGTAATCAGGCTCACCCTTTGTCCAAAGCGGCGCGAGATTCCCAGTTGGACCTGATTCTGGTCGGTGCTTCCCACCAACGCTTCCGATCCGCTGGTGATCTCCGGCAAATGTTGGGTTAATTTGAAATCGGAATAGCCTCCCATCAAGTTGAACCCAAGCAATTGATAGCCGCTATGCAAGCTGAAAACTCTGGAATCGCTGCTTCCCTTGGTGGCCGCTCCGAGCACTTCGTAATTGCTGCTGCCGAGTCCATAGCTAACCGAGAGCGACGGGAACGAGGGCTGGAACAAACTCCAATTTGCGTTGAAATACTGATCGGAGCCTCGTGTTTTGTAGGCCACGGATCCAGGAAGGCCGAACTCGCCTTCATGATTCCAGTCACGCCCATAGCTGATGGAACCGGGGTATCGGCTCCCGCTGAAAATCTGGGTACTCGCATTTATGCCGCTGGCATCGAAGATGGATTGAACGCTGGAGTTGGCGCGCGACAGGTTGTAGTACGGGCTCACAACAAAGTTGATCACACGGGGATCGAGGTAGTCTCCGTGGAGATCCGCTTCGCCGCCGACACTGAGACTATGCGTGGACTGCACCACGTTGCCATTGGAGGCAAAGTATCCGACGGCCAAGCTGCCATCGAGATTCATATGCAGGTCTTCGCCGACCGTGACCTGCGCGCGGACTCCGGAGGCCAGCACCAGCATGCCTACCGCGACCGCCAACCTGATTTGCCGGGTGAACTGCATGAGCCCTCCTACAACTCCTCAACTCGCGCGTTCTTGCGCAGCTGCTGGTGGAGGGCTTGCCGCAGCGCGTCGACTTTTGTGCCTTCGAGTTCTTTCTTCAGGGATGCTTTCACCTGGTCATAGCTCACCTGATGCGCATCCTGGCGGGCATTCAGTCGTACAACGCAAAACGAGTTTTCGGCGCGGATCAGATCGCTGGTCTGGCCGGTCTTCATTGCGAATGCAACCTTCGCCACTTCGGGTGGCATCTGGTCGCGGGATACGAACTGATGATCGCCCATCATTACTCGCCAATCGTCTTCGGAGACTTTCTCAGCGAGCATGCCGAATTCTTCGTAGCTTTTGGTCTTACGGGCCTGAGTTAAGGCGTCTTCCGCGCGCTTGCGGGATTCTGCTTCCTGCTTTGAGCTGGGCTTGTCGGGAATCGCGATTGAGATGGTCTGAATGGAAACCGATTCCGCGGAGAAGAAGCGCGCCGAATTCTTACGGTAGTATTCCCTTATTTGGGCGTCGGTGATAACCGCTTTCCGATTGACTTCTGCGCCGAGGAAATCCGAGATCAAGATCGAGCGGCGAACCTTATCGCGCAGCGCATGCAGGGATCCTCCGCACTCGTCTTTGAGATAGGAGTGGAACTCGTCGGGCGAACTGAACTGATCCTGGAAGTCGAGCATCGCTTTGTCGAGCCGCGCGGACGGCACATTGGTATGACGGCGTTCGGCTTCCTGGTAAACGAGTTCTTCGAATTCCAACATTTTGAGCGCGCCGCGACGAATATCGGCTTCCATGGTCTGTGGGAACTTGCCGCCGTGCTGGCGCGCGTACGGAAAGATGATCATCATCTCGTGCAGCAGGTCCCGGTCGGTGAGGACGGTGCCATTGACTTTGGCCACCGGTTTTCCGGTGACGTTCACGGAGGAGAGCTGAAACTGTGACTTGCCGGAGTCCGGCGTCTGAGCGACGGCGTGCAAGCTAACGATGATGCACCCGAGCAGGAACCGCGTTGTGTTCGTCATATTCATAAAAGCTACCTCTGAAAAATGGGGTGAGCGGGGGCCCTCCCCCCATCTCTCGAGTTAGAACGTAATGCTGTTGATCCCGTAGGCCTCGTTCGATCGGTCGGCATGGCAGCTGCGGCAAAACTGCGATGACGAGTTGCTGGCTGGATTGTTCGCGTCATACCAGCCCTTCACGAACATACGGGTGGGGTAAATTGCTGGGGTACCACCCGCGTAAGAACCACAGTAGGGATCAGTCGCTCCGCCGGTCGTGCAACTTGCGGTGGGGGTCCACACTTGCCCGATGGATTGGCGGCGCTTGGTCATGGAGTGATGGTCGTGGCAGCTGGTGCATTCCACATAAGCACCGGCAGCCGTCGAGGGCGTACCGCTTCCAATCGTGGTACCACCCGCCGCAGCACCGTACAGGCTGCCCGCGTGGCCGTAGGCAGCGACGAAAGCTGCCTGGGCCGGATCGTTCGTCCACCACACCTTCCCGTTTGCATCCACAGTTCCTGCCCAATGCTTACCACCTGGAGCTGCGGCCGGAACGTAGGGGATATGGACGGGATGATCGTTGGTCAAGCCCTCGGCATCCGTGGCCAGATAGGTCGGTGCATGAGCAGAACCGCCGTCCACTGTTTCAACGGTGGTTCCGTGCATACCCGTCACACTGGCCGATCCGTCATGGCAGGTTAGGCAGATCGCTGTGCGATACAGCGGGTCCTTCGTGCCATTCACGAAACTGGCGACCGTGGGGAAAGTCGTAAGCGTAATGCCGCCGTACGTGGTGTACGTTTTTCCGAGAAAGGACGTGCCCCAAAGAACGATGGTGCCCGTACTTGTATCGGTGCCGCCGGCACCAGCTGAGCCGCTGTGCGGAGTGTGGCAAGAAACGCACCCGCGGCCATTGATGTTGTGCGCGCCCAGAACGTCCTGGTCGAGCGTGAACTGAGCCATCGCACTGCCGGTGAAGGCTACCGCTACGATGATCAGTGTGAGAAGGATGATGTGATTCTGTTTCATCCTGTTCAAGACCTCCTGTTACTTGGTCTGCACTGCTGCGGAAGCCTCGAGAACTTCCACCCTTGTCCCTCGCCGGTCTGGCTGGTGAAAGACAAACTTGTGCGTTACTGCCGGCTCCCGTTGCTAGCCGCCGCCGAAGCCGCGCTGGGATGTTCCCGCTCGCGCTTGGCTTGTTCCACCGCCGCCTCAGCGTCGGTGGTGTAACGAAATACCTGCAATCTGCCGTTCAGCACCTGCTCGGCAACGACAACGCGATTGTTCTTGTCGATGGCCACTCCAGAAGGCAGGGCAAATTGTCCGGGGAAATAACCGTACTCGCCGAAGAAGGCGCAGAGTCTTCCTTGCTGATCGAAAATCTTCACGCGATTCTGATCGGCGTCGGTAACCCAGATATGACCATCCCCGTCGATGGCGATTCCCTTCGGACGGGCCATATCCGCCGGGCCATCCCCCGGCTTGCCGAACATGCTGAGATAGTTGCCGTCCGCGTCGAAGATCTGAATACGCTGGTTTAGTGTGTCGCTGACGTAGACATTCCCATTGGGTCCCACTGCGATGTTCGTCGGTCTGGCGAACGTGCCGGGCGCGTCGTCCCCCGCTTTCTGGGGTGGGCCGCCAATGGTGCGCAGATACTTGAAATTGTCGAGATCGTAAACGAGAACGTTGTCCTTCAAAACATCGGTAACATAGAGAAACCGGTTTTTGTTATCCACCGCCACACCGCTCGGCCGCGCCATACGGTCGGATCCAAAGGTGGCGAGAAATTTATGATTTGCATCAAACACGAATACCCGCATCAATCCCGAGTCCGTAACGAACAGCCGGTCCGCATCATCAATCGCGAGTCCAATGAGCGCTTTGAAGCGGGCTTCCCTTCCATTGCGAATGAAGTCCACTGCCTTGGTCTCGGCGTTGAAAATGAAAACGGCGCCGACGTAAGTGTCGGCCGTGTAGATGTTTCCCTTGGAATCGACCGCGACTCCATAAGGCCGGACCAGCTTGAACTTGAGGTCGACCTTGCTCACCTCGAGCGGCTGAACGCCCGCCAGGCGCAACATCCAGCTCTCCTTCTTTTTCTTCTCTTTGGTATCTGACACAACAGGCTGTACGGGTTTCGGCTCGCCCCGGTATTGCTCTAACCAGCGAATGCGGGCGATGTCCGGGGGATCGGGCCACACGAGGTTGCTGGTATCCACTTCGGGCAGGTCGGCAGGCTTGGGCGGCTCCGGCGGTCCTTTCTTCTTCTTTCCAGCATGAACGTCCGGTGCGAGCAGCAGCGCCAACACGACGAGTGCGAATCCGGCAAACATCTTGCGATACGTCGAACGAGTAAAAGCGAGCATTTCAGTCGGCTCCAAAGTTTTGTTCATGACAATTGCGACAGAACTGCAAGCTGGGCGGCAGATCTTTCACGAGCATGGCTCGGGCACCGCCCGCATGAGGCTGGTGGCAGCTCAAGCATCCGAGAGGCCACTTGATCTTGGTTGGGTCGGCGGGGTCATGGACGTCGGTTACAGGATGTCGTCCGACGGGATGTCCCACACCATCCTTCAAGTCGAAGCGCACGACCTTCTGCTTGACGAAATAATCCTCGGGGACTTGGACTTTGCCACCGAAGAGGGTGAGCATGTGAGCACTCTCCAATTTTTCGTGGGTTGCAGTCGCGCTGTGACACTCCATGCAAACCGCGTTTCCGTCGGCACGCAGCAATTTCGGGCGCTCGCCACCGTGCGGATCGTGGCAGGTAGTGCAACCTTGCTCAAAAGCGGGTTGGTGGAGGACACGCTTGTTCTGTTGATCTGCCTGATCAACATGACAATTCAGGCAAACGTTGACGGCGTCGGGCTTCGGAAATGCACGCGTTTTGCCGGCGTGCGGATTGTGGCAGTCCGTGCAATCGCCTTGCGCGCCCGGGTGCTGAAACTTGGACTTCTCGATCTTGTCGGCCTGATCCGAGTGGCACCCAACACAGATCTCCTTAACATTCGCCTGTGTCAAAACAACTTTTCCGTTCTTAGGCGCTTCATGACAGACCTCGCAAAGCTTTTCTCCAAAGGGCGGATGGACAAAGGCCTGCATCAGTTTCGGCTGCGCGGATTGATGGGGATCGTGACATGACACGCAGTTGGACTTGGCGAAGGGCTGTCCGGCGTGCGCTTTCACCAGATCTTTATCGTTGGCATCATGACAGTCGAGGCAGAGCGCGGGCGCGGACTTCGTCAGATGAAATGCAAATTCGCTGTTCGACTTGTCAGCCCCCGACTTGTGCGTGACATGGCAGGTGTCACAACCGAGATCGAGTGCCTCGTGCCGGCTTCCGCCCTTGGGAGGATTGAGCCCAGTCTTGTGACAATTGAGGCAAAGGTTTTCGGAAGATGTAGAGCCGGACGTTGTCTTTAGTAAGTCGTTCGCTTTGCCCGTCGCGTGCGGATCGTGACAGGAGAGGCAATCGCGCGTCGGCTGATCGTGCACGTGGCTGCCGGCAGCGCCTTCCTTGTTCGCATGACATGTCAGGCACAGCTTGGTCGGAGTCGCGGTGAGCAGCTTAACGCGGGTGACGTCCTTGGTGACCCGCACTTCGTGGCAGCTGAGGCAGTTCTTTTCGGTGGTCGAGTGCGCGTTCTTGTTCTTCGCCTGATTCTGGTGGCATGCGACGCAGGCGGCGGCCGTAACATTCGGCTCCAGAGGAGCCGGATGTTGTTGCGCGACCGCGGAGCGTACCAGAAAGGCAATGACGATCGCCGGCAGCAACCGAGCGATCGTCGTGTACAGACACGTGTGGGACGGTGTAGCGCTTGTACGGCGCGCGCTGTGGTGCCGATCAATCACTCTGTTTGCGCTCCAACTCCCGGATGTAAGCCCCCAACGAAATGACCACGGCCAAGAACGCGGTCACTGGGATCAGCAATTCCTTGCGTCTTCGAGTGCGCTCGCGGAGTGCCTCTTCGGCGGTGTTATGCGCCTTGATGGCAACAGTCCTCCCGGCGTTCAACTCGGCTTCTACGCGTGGCAGGCTGGCTGTGTGAACACGAACCCGGGCCTTAGTGAGGGCATCTTTTGCCTGCGCGACTTCAAGTTCCGCGTCGGCGACATCCATTCCGGCACTTGCGGCGCGATCCATAAGACCGCGGGTGTCCTTAATCTGCGCTTCAAACTGTGAAAGGCGATCGTGAATCGCTTGCGCAGAGCGGCCAGGATCGTCGTCCGCGCTGTGACACTCGGCGCAAGCTGCTCCCTTGGCTAGACCTACGAAGTTGTCGTCGGGGTGCTTGATCTTGTGACTGCCATGGCACGTCGCGCAGCCTTCGGGGAACGCTTCTTTGTGAATGCTCTCATTGAAGAACTGAGCCTGCAGCACGTGACACGTAGAGCAGACATTCGCGACCGAAGCTGCGCCCGGAGGAACCGCGCCGTGGCTACCGTGACAAGTGGAGCAAGTCGGAGCTGAAAGGTCGCCACGTTCAGCCATCGCCTCGTGATGCACACTGTCCGAATAGTCCGCGAACTGCGTGGATGGCAGGCGATAGTTCTTCATCAGATCGCCATCCGCGTGACACTGCTTGCAGGTGGACGCAACGTTCACCGGGTGAACGGGCGAGCGTGGATCGTTGATCGGAAGAATGTCATGTACTCCGTGACAGTCGGTGCATACGGCAACCCGCTCGTCTCCCTGCTCCCGCTTTTTGCCATGCACGCTGGTGTGGTAGAGAGCCAGCTGATCGGTACGGAGCGACGGATTGAAAGTCTTCATGCGCTCGCCGTCGGCGTGGCAAGAACCGCACAACTCGGTGACCTGCGCGCGTGAAATACGCCCGCGGAATCCATTGCCGTGCGCTTTCTCTTTCGCTTCGGCCTCTGCGTTCCCGCCGTGGCAGGTTGTGCAGCTCATGGCCTTGTGGCCGTGCACGCTCGCGGCCGACTCCTCCACAACCACCCGTAGATTGCCTTCGAGCTTGGAATGACAGTCAACGCAGGCGTTCTTCCCCTGCTCTGCCATGGCGCAAGGCGCCAGCATGACAAGGCCAGCCAACCACCAACGGAAATTCTTGAGAATCCTCATCTCCCTAACTTGATTACCTCGCCACGTATCCGACTACGCTCATGGAAGCGAGGAAGATCATCGCGAAAATGATTCCCGCCCTCACCCAACGAACGCGACGGGCTCCAGCCAAAACTTCAATGAAGGGGAGGGCCATCCACAATGCGCCTCCTAATCCGAAGCCCAGGATGCCGAGGACTTCGCCATCCAGATGGAGGATGTGGGCGGGGATCAGCTTCAGGGTCTGGAACTGTGCCAGGAAATACCACTCCGGCTTGATGCCGGGCGGCGCAGGGGAGAATGGATCAGCCTTGGTACCGAGTTCCCACGGGAGAAAGACAGCCAGCGCGATAAGGACTGCAAGGGCTGCATACCATCCCATTAATTCGCGCAGGAAGAAGTTCGGGAAAAAGCGCATCTCTTTCCGGCGGTCCGGATGCTCTTCCCATTCCTGCTCGACCGATTCAGGGACACTGGTTCCGAACTTTTGAACCAGCATGAGATGCGAGATCAAAATTCCGATGGTTAGTGCGGGAAGAATTGCGATGTGCAGTCCGAAGAAACGCGTCAGCGTGGCCCCGGAAACGTCTTCGCCGCCGCGCATGAAAACCATGATTGCGTGACCGATGACGGGAACCTGACCTGCTACTTCGGTTCCAACCTTGGTGGCGAAGTAAGCGCGCATGTTCCACGGGAGCAGATACCCGCTAAAGCCGAAACCCAGGACGAGGAACAAGAGGACGACTCCGCTGATCCAGGTCAACTCGCGCGGCTTGCGATACGCACGTGCCAGCGCGACGCTAAACATGTGAGCAAAGGCGCAAAACACCATCAGGTTGGCAGACCAAGAGTGCAGCGAGCGAATCAACCAACCGAACTGCACGCGGTTGGTGATGTTCTGCACGCTCTCATAAGCTTCACCGGCGCTCGGGTGGTAGTACAGCAAAAGCAGAACGCCGGTGAGCAACTGCACGCCAAACAGAAACAGAGTCAGACCACCCAGGAAGTACCACGCGCTATGACGGTGAACGGGAACCGTCTTCTCTCGCAGCGGTGAAAGTGCTTCCTCGAGATTCAGGCGCTCGTCGATCCAGGTCTGTACTCGGGCTGCAGCATTCATGACTAGGCTGCCTGCTTCCTGATGACGTAAATCTCCTGGCCGCGAACATTGACTTCGTAAGTATCAAGCGCGCGCGGCGGAGGACCAGAAACGTTCTTGCCGTTGAGGTCGTAGCAGCCGTTATGGCATGCGCACCAGATCTGTGAAGTCTCCGGCCGGTATTGCACGGTGCATCCCAGGTGCGTGCAGACCGCGGATGTGGAGCGATACTCACCGGATGCGAGGCGCACCAACAGCGCCGGACGGCTGCCGAAGCGGAATGTTTTTCCGCTGTTCGGTCTCAGTTCGTCGATACGACCGGCCAGAGCTTCGCTTGCACTCATGCCTGACTCAGGCGGCGGCACAAGGTAGCGGAGTACGGGATACATCAGCGCAGCAACAGAACCTACTACTGTTCCGAGTAAGAAGCGGAGAGCCGTGCGGCGTGGCAGGGACGCTGCATTCGGTTTCTCAAGAGGACATTCACCTGGAAGAGCTCGCGTGACCATCGAACAGTCCTTTCCTCACGCAGGCAGAGCTTCGCCTGAGCGTTGGAGAACACTCGTTCCTCGACAATTACTGCGTGTTTACCTATGGGGGGAGCGGCCTCGAAAGAGCGACCTCACGCAACTTGGCAGCGGGTCCGCTGAACTATCGAGACGCTGTATTGCCCGAGCAAGTCATCACTTGCTAATACACAGAACCGTTCCGTGAGCATTAGGGTCAGGGGCCTGAGAACCGTCGCTCATGAAGCGAAAAATGGGGGTCTTCGCCCGGAATCTGTTTTACTGATTTTGGATTTTGCGGATAAGACGCCTTCACGCCTCAGCCGAGGGGGAGTTGATTACCGTCAAATTATCGTCCTCGTTCAAAAAACTCAAGCCGAAATTGAACGCGCAATGTAAAAACCCTTTGACAAAAATTTCTTGTCAACTGCACACGAAGTGCATTCGAGTTGCACAGGCAAGATGGCGCAAGCGGTCTGCGTTTTCTCCCACGAGCACCAAGGACTTAGAGAAATCTACTATGTGGACAGTAGTAGGAGCGTGAGTCCGTGGCGTGACTGGGAAACGAAGTTTGGGCGTGACCAGAGTCACGGGTGTAAATCCTAAAGTCACAGGCGTGGAGGTTGCACGTTGAGCGGGAATCGTACGAGGTTCGCCGGATTTCGGAAACGTTGCGCCACAAAGCTGAAGAGGTGGTCGGGAATCGGTTTCATCGCGGCGCTTCTACTTGCCGCTAGTGACCCATCGCATTCGATGTAGGAAGCATCATGGAGCGCTGGTCTGGTAGCGAAGCGCAAGACGATAATCGTATCCGGCCTGCACGTTGCGGATTTGTGCCTGGGTTTGCTGGAGTTGTCGCTGGGTTCAACTCGACCATGGAATCGAGACCGAGTTTGTGGCGCGTCTGCGACTGCGATCCTCGGCACAGCCGCTTTAATAATAAGGTTCAGAAATCGCAGCCGGCAAATGGTCTCTGCCGGGCAGCCAGGCGAGACCCTCAGATGCGAGTGGTGCTTATACCTGCGTCCAGAGGGAGGACGGGGAAGCCCGCCTGCTGGAGTTCGTTCCGGAGCTGCGCCAGGGATAAAAACTGCAGGGCATGAATCCCCATGGCACGAGCAGCCTCCACATTGACTTCGCGGTCGTCGATGAAAAGAGTATCGGACGGGGCAACATCGAGGCCCCGCAGGCAATGTTCGTAGATGGCCGGGTCTGGCTTGATCAATCGCACTTCGGCGGAAAATGTCGTGAAGTTAACGTAGTCCAGCCATTGGAAAGCATGCCGCGCATGCTGAATCATGCCGATGTGCATATTGGAGAGGACCGCCGTTTTCATGCCCGCAGAGGACAAGGCCGAGAGCCACCCCACCATGTCGGGATTAATTCGACTCCACATGGTCACGTCCCGCTCATAGAGGCCCTGGAGTTGCGAATCGTCCAGGGTTGTGCCCGCACCTTCGGCGAGTTTGCGCCAATACATTTCCGGAGACAGATCCCCGCGATCATACAGATCACGATTGTGTCCCCAGAGCTCGCGGAACGAATCGGCGCTAATGCCCAAGATTTGCGCGCTGCCTTCAATGTCCTCCGGGGTGGGCTGCAGGCACAGCACGTCGCCGTAGTCGAAGATGATTGCCTTCACCTTTGATAGATTTTCGGTGCTGTGGTCTGGCATCTCCAATACCCCTCCTGAGGTGGACCTTCCAAAACGCAAAAGCGTTGGACGAAGTGGCGAATCCTTTGATTCTAAACGTTCGTGGGTCACAGCTGAGGGTGGGCTAACGACAAAATCTGCTCATCAAGGACGAACCAGGGGCAGGAACAAAGTAAGCGACAACAATTGTTCGGCGGCGATCACTATGAAAGCCCTGTGCGGAAACCGGCACGTCCCAGTTCAAGGAGGGTTCTGACCTGGTTATGAAACTTCTCCACTCTACCTAAGTCTCGATCGCTTACCAGGAATGGGTTCTGACGAGTTCAGATTGAGTCTGATCCGGTCTGATCGTGGAACTATCATGTTTTTATCACGGCAAGTTGAGCGTTCGCACTTCGCGCCGCCCATCTCCAATGTTCCCCTCAGATGCATGTGTTCACTTTTGACCAGTTCCGGACTTGCCTTTCATCAGATACTGGGAAAAACCTAATCGCTCACTTACGTAGATGAGCTCAACTGATCTTAGCCCACAATGGTGATGGTCTACTTCGGGCTCATTTGCACCTCATCGCGGCTGATTCCAACGAAACCAGGTGTAAATGTCACTACCAAATACTGCGGTTCCCAAGGCAACGTTAACGATCGTCGGTCCGCAGCCCCTGGTCGGGCCTGGAGTGGTGCCTGTTCGTCCGAGAGTGCAGCCGAAGCCATCCCTGCCAAGCCGAATTGCTGTCATTGGGAACTACTTGCCGCGCCAGTGTGGGATTGCAACGTTTACCACGGATCTTTGCAGCGCGATCGCCGCGGAGTTCGGAACAGCTCGACTGCTAGCCTTGCCGGTAAACGACATCGAACAAGGGTATGACTATCCCGCGCGGGTCCGATGGTCACTCGACCAGAACGAAATTGCGTCGTATGAAGAAGCCGCTCGCTTCCTGAACTTCAACAATATCGACATGGTCTGCCTGCAGCACGAGTACGGAATCTTTGGCGGACCGGCCGGAAGCCACATTTTGCATCTTTTGCGCGGGCTCAAGATGCCGGTCGTGACCACTTTGCATACCGTCCTGCGCGAACCCAATCCAGACCAGTTGATGGTCATGGAACAGATTGCTGAGCTTTCTGACCGCCTGATCGTGATGAGCCAGCTCTCGTCCCAGTTCCTGCAAGAAATCTTCAAGGTTCCCGGCAGCAAGATCGACATGGTTCCCCACGGAGTTCCCGACCTGCCGTTTATCGATCCTAATTTCTATAAGGACCGGTTCGGTGTGGAGGGAAAGGCGGTTCTCCTCACCTTCGGGCTGCTCTCTCCGAACAAGGGGATCGAAAACGTAATCGAAGCGATGCCTCAAATTCTGGCGAAACACAAGAATGTCGTTTACATCGTGGCGGGCGCGACTCACCCTCACATTCTCAGGCGCGAAGGTGATAAGTATCGAGAGCACTTGCAGGCGCTTGCGAAAGAGCGGGGAGTGGAGTCAAGCGTACTTTTCCACAATCGCTTCGTCAGTCCCGAAGAGATGGTGGAGTTCATTGGCGCGGCAGACATTTACATAACTCCTTACCGTCATGAAGCGCAGGTCGTTTCGGGGACGCTTGCATACGCCCTGGGCGCAGGCAAGGCGATCATCTCGACGCCTTATTGGCATGCCATCGAGTTGCTGGACGATCGGCGGGGAGCATTGGTTCCCTTCCAGAACCCGGATGCAATTGCTCAGAAATCTGTTGAACTGCTCGACACTCCCGCGTTACGCCACTCCATGCGGAAGCGCGGCTACCTGTTTGCGCGCGAGATGGTCTGGAAAAGAGTGGCACAAGGGTATATGGAAAGCTTTTCCCGGGTTCGCAGTGATCGCCTGCAGACTCCGCGCGTCCAGTTTTCGGCCCGTGTTGCGCCGAAGTCTCTCAACCAGCTGCCGGTGCTGAAGTTGAATCATCTCCATCGACTCACCGACGACATCGGAATGTTTCAGCATTCGATTTTCACCGTACCCAACTATGGAGAGGGTTACACAACCGACGACAATGCCCGTGCTCTCGTTTTCACAGCGTCTCTCGCGCGAACGATGAGCGATAATCCGTCCAATCGTAAATCCGCTTCTTCAGCATCCTCTCTCGAGGCGTCATCCCGATATTTGTCATTCCTTGAGCATTCGTTCAATCCCGCGAATGGTCGATTCAAGAACTTTCTCGCTTTTGATCGGCGCTGGAACGAAACCGAAGGCTCCGAAGACAGTCATGGGCGCGCGCTCTGGGCCCTGGGGACAGTGTTGGGACGGTCGCTCGATGAGGGGTTGCGCAGCGCTGCCGGACGCTTGTTCGAGTTCTCGCTTCCGGCGGTACTCGAATTCCGTAGTCCTCGTGCCTGGGCCTACGCCTTGATCGGGATTCAGGAATATCTCAACTCCTATCCCGGCGACCGGGACGCGCAAAAGATCCGGTCTGTCCTCAGCCGACGCTTGCTCGAAATGTACGAGGCAGTCCGAACTCCGGAGTGGCACTGGTTCGAAGATGTCGTCGCCTATGGAAATGCAAGGCTGTCACAAGTCATGTTGCTGGTCGGCACCGCATGCTCGGATGATCGAATGATCTCGGTTGGCCTCGAAAGCCTGGACTGGTTGCTGACCCAGCAGCGATGTGAAACCAACGGCCACTTCGTGCCGATCGGATCACAAGGCTTTTATCGCCGGGGCGGCAGCAAGGCGCGTTTTGATCAACAGCCGATTGAAGCCGCGGGCGCCGTTTCTGCATGTCTCCAAGCGCACCGCGCCACCGGAGAGTCGCGCTGGCGAGACGGGGCTTGGTCGGCCTTCAACTGGTTCCTCGGCTCTAACGATCTGCAGCTTCCTCTTTATGATCCCTTGACCGGCGGGTGCCGGGACGGGCTGCATCCCGACCGCGCGAACGAGAATCAGGGCGCGGAATCAACCCTATCGTTCTTGATGTCGCTGTTAGAAATGCGCTCCCTGAAAGAGTCTCAGCAAATGGAAATACCGTCGTGACCAGTCCTGCCCAAAAACCTATGACCGTTCTGAGCACGCAGTACGAACCACTTCTTCTCCGTCACCCTGCCAACCCGATCCTGTCCAGCAAAGACTGGCCATACTCGATCAACAGCGTCTTCAATGCAGGTGCGACGTTACTGGCGGATGGCTCTACTCTCTTGCTCTGCCGTGTGGAAGACCGCCGTGGCTTGTCGCATCTTTGCGCCGCCCGCTCAAAGAACGGTGTGGACGGATGGGAAATCGATAAAGAACCTACCCTGATGCCCAGCCCGAAAGAGTACCCCGAAGAAATCTGGGGTATTGAGGACCCTCGAATTACGTACGTGCCCGAACTGCAGCAATATGTGGTGACCTACACTTCGTACGCACGCGGTGGCCCCGGCGTCTCCTTGGCCCTGACCAAAGACTTCCGAAGCTTCGAACGCTACGGCGTCATTATGTCGCCCGATGACAAGGATACGGCGCTTCTTCCGCGCAGGATCGATGGGTACTGGGCGTTGATTCATCGGCCTATGACCGCCCTCGGGGCGCACATGTGGATCTCGTACTCGCCGGATCTGCGACACTGGGGCCGACACCGGCTCATGCTGGAAGCACGTCGCGGCGCATGGTGGGACGCCAACAAGATTGGCTTGTCGCCGCCGCCTATCGAGACGGACAGAGGGTGGCTTGTGTTCTACCACGGAGTGCGGCACACGCCTTCGGGATGCCTCTATCGATTGGGGCTCGCGCTTTTCGAGTTGGAGAAACCCGAGAAATGTTTACTGCGAGGCGACTCGTGGATATTTGGACCCGAGGCCGAGTACGAACTGCATGGCGACGTCGACGATGTGGTGTTTCCTTGCGGGTACACCATGAATCCCGATGGCGACACCGTCAATATTTATTACGGGGCGGCAGACTGCTCGATCGCGCTAGCCCGCGCGAGTGTTCGCTCACTGCTGGATTGGCTGGATGCCAACGGAAGTTGCGAGCGGAGGCAACGAATTGGGGATCTATGAGACTTCTGCGTCGGATCATCGACTTTGCGTTCGGATGTCACCATAAACTGAGTAGCGTCGTCACCATCAAGAAGCGCACGTAGCAGATCTGTATCGAGTGCGGCCAGGAATTCCCATATTCCTGGGAGCTGATGCGTCCCGTAGGATCCGATGTCGCGAACCCTCGCACCCGCCACGCTGACCCAGTGGTCATCTGAACCGGCCTTAAGTAAGCGTGCGGTCCTCATTCTGGATGTGAGCTATCTTGCTCAGACGCCCATTCTGATACCTGTCATTCTTGATTCACCTGAGTGTGTACACCGAGCCACGACAGCTGATTCGTAGCTCTCATTCCTAGATCGCTAGGGTTCAAGCGACCACATCCAGCTCATCGGCATTCTTCAGCGTGCATACGCCACGAAAACCTTGCGGCGAGGCACGAGTCAAACGGAAAGTTCTCAACAGCAATAAAGGGCCGCTGCACCTCGAAGCGGATGAGGGCCGTAGCCTGCGAAGGAGAGGTTCAAGATCATGCCTTTAATTCAACTACTGGAAGTTCTGGTTGTAGTGGGAGTCCTGCTGTGGCTGGTGAATCGCTTCATCCCCATGCAGGGATCGATCAAATCTATTCTGAACGGCGTTGTGGTCATTGCGGTCGTCTTGTGGCTGCTGAACGTTTTCGGGCTGTTTCATTCCCTGGCCCGCATCCATATTGGGACATAAAGCTCAAACGTAACGAAACGTCTCAGAAAATTCGCACCTCACACACAACAGCGTAAAACGGCAGGAATCTGCCTCTAGGAGATGCTTTGAAGAAGAGTCTTTTGTTAGCGGCCGGAATCACCCTGAGCTTGAGCGCATTTTCGCAAACCAATTCTCCAACAAACCTGACGGTCGAGCCTATGGCTGACACGCCGACATTCCGTGTCACGGTGGTCAGCCGCAGCGTGAAGGCGGTGAACTACAAGCACCGCGGAGGAGCCACGAAACTGGATTTTGCGGGCACGGACCTGATGCCTGGGGCCAATGGCCAAGCCAAAGTGGAGAGCAAGAAAGGCTACATCGAAATCGAAGTGGAATTTGGCAACCTGGAAAACCCAACGACTTTCGGCAATGAGTACCTGACCTACATCCTGTGGGCAATTTCGCCCGAAGGCCGCGCGATTAATTTAGGAGAAGTCCTGGTGGGCGGCAATCACCGCAGCAAGCTGGACGTGACCACCGATCTCCAGGCTTTTGCGCTGGTTGTTACCGCAGAACCTTACTACGCGGTTCGCCAGCCCAGCAACGTAGTCGTTCTCGAAAACGTGGTCCGTGAAGATACGAAGGGAACCACTGAGGCAATGGAAACCAAGTATGAACTTTTGGAACGCGGTGGCTATATTCCGACCGGCTACAAATTCGATCCCGTAGTTCAAAATGCCAAGCTGCCACTGGAATTCTTTGAAGCGCGCAACGCGTTGCGCATCGCGCAGTCTGAGGGAGCCGAAACGTACGCCAAGGACAGCTACCAGCACGCGGTACAACTCATGGACAAAACCGATCAATACGCCACCAGCGGCCACATCGACAAAAAGCCACTGATCGCCGCAGCCCGTGAGGCGGTGCAGACCGCCGAAGATGCTCGCGCCATTGCGGTCAAAAAGATTGACGAAGAACGCTTGGAGAATGAACGACAGGCCGCCGCCAACGCCCAGGCGCAGACCCAGGCACAAGCAGACGACGCTACCCGCCGCGCGCAACAGGCCCAGTCTGACCAGGCCCGAGCGGAGCTAGCTTCCGCCCAGGCGACGGCAGATGCAGCAAAGGCACGCACTGATGCCGCAGATGCCCAGGCAGAGACAGCAAGAGCTAAGTCCGATATGGCTGACAGCCAGGCTGCCTCAGCAAGTGCACTCTCCGCGGCACAAGCTGACGCGGACCAATCCCGCATGTCGGCACAGCAGTCCCAGTTGACCGCGCAACAGGCGGAAGCCGACAAGGTAGCCATGCGCACACGGTTGTCCGAGCAGTTGAACAAGATCCTGCAAACTAGGGATAGCGCGCGTGGCTTGATCGTCAGCATGTCCGACGTACTGTTTGACACCGGGAAATACTCGCTAAAGCCGGGCGCACGCGAGAAGCTGGCGAAGGTCGCCGGCATTTTGCTGGCCTACCCAGGTCTCAACATCGAAGTCGGTGGATACACCGACAATGTCGGCGGCGACGCAATGAACCAAACGTTGTCCGAGAACCGGGCGAGTTCGGTGCGCGACTACCTGGTGCAACAAGGTGTAGCGACTGGTTCCGTCAGTTCGAAGGGATTCGGCAACACATTGCCGGTGGCGTCGAACGAGCATTCCGCCGGCCGGCAGCAAAACCGGAGAGTGGAACTGCTCGTGTCGGGCGAAGCCATCGGCAATCCTGTCAATGCGACGACCGGAACTCTGCGCTAAGAGTAAGTGTAGGCAAGATGTAAGAGAAAAAAATGCGCGACGATTCGCACTCCGACCAAATGCAATCAGCTGGGAAGCGGAAGACCGGAGCCGCTTCCCAGCATTTGTTCAACGACGTAGTTCTTCTAGCCTTGCCACTTCTCCCGACGCTCTGTCCAACGCCTGCTCACCGGGCACGGGGGAGAGCAGTTTCCAACGTCCGGGGGCGCCGGTTTCTTGAGCGCGGCCCTGGCCCCTCAGCACTTCTAACACTTTGACGATGGTCTGAGTGGTTTCTCATAACCGCATCGCTAATTCCCCAGCGCCTAGAACAACCGACCGAGAGCCGTAGTGCTCCTGTCTCATACGCCCGTATTCAGTGATCGCGGTAGCGAGCTCGTCCATTTCTTGCAGGCCGTATGGCTGCGCAGCCGATGCACATCGAAAGATTCTTGTTTTCAGGTGCCCTCTGCCGGATTCTTGAAAGGTCCATGATCTGCTCGACTGTGGGAAGTGGGGGTTCGCTCAGAACTGGATTCCATCAAGAATGCGTTTTCACACCCTCGGGGGTAAAGTTGCATCTTCACTTGGCGGTGCGGAACGACGGGCGCGCGTAGTCGTTGTTCTGCGCGGCCTGCCCAAACCCAGGCGGTTGAAAGGCTTCCCGGCGGCGGCTGTGCGGGTTGCCTGCTGCTGTTCCCACTGGACGCTCAGAACAAAATGTATCGTGGCCACGAGGAAGTGCTGACCATCGGACTTCATCGCTATGGCGTCGACAGACTTCCAGGCGTCCTCGGGCAGTTCCAAATTGTCACAAACCATGACGATGGGTATTTGGGGCTTTGCCTGCTTGATTTCAGAGGCCACGACCGCACCGTCCAGCAATCCCAAGTGGTACTCCATCACGACTGCATCGACTGGCTGCGACATGAGCTGGCGCAGGCCCTCCTGCCCACAGGTTGCAGTGACCAGACGATAGCCCTTCTCCTCAAGGTGCAATAGTTGGTCGGGATCTCGGTGTATGCAGAGTAATGTGCTCTGAGTTGCCATACTGTCTATCCATTAAAGCGACAGTAGCGGCGCAGGTCTGTTCAGAATTGCTCAATTCAAGATTGTCCCGAGGAATTGGTGAATGAGCCATTCTGCACAGTATTCCGCTCTAAAGTGAGCGAGACTGGAACCTGCTTCAGGAGAGCAGTATTGCCCGTCAAACCAGGCGGCCGATCCTCTCTCGAGGCGATACCTGCCCGGACACCGAGTTCCCCGTACCGGTGCCTGTTTCCACTTCGCCCAGATTCGACGCCAAGCAACATCTGACGCCCGCCTTCGTTGCGCGAGATAGCGTCGGCATTTTCCTAATCGGCCGTGGAGGGGAAGAAGATATGTTCGTAGCCAGCAAGAAGCTGGGGCGGGAATTGTCTTCGCACTTATGTTGCGCATTTCAAAAGACAGAGAATCTGCCAGCAACCGGGCAGATTGATTCACAGACCGCGGAGAGACTGGGTATCACGCAGGATTGTGTAGCGGCGAAGCGCACCGCCCACGATGGCGCGAAAGCTAAGCCGTGGGCCGGCACAAGAGTAGTGAACCGAATAAAGGAGCCTTGCAAAACATTGCCCAAAATTGTTGCGACAGGTATTGACCACTAAGGACGCCAAAGAAATCGCGACGAGGGATTGCGCTGTGAAAACAATTCGCCAGGGGAACTCGAAGCTGCACCTGGAGCTTGGGTAGGTCCGATGGGGCGTTCAAGAATGCACGGTGGCGCGTTGAACAAAAAAGGGTGCTCAGTCTCGTTCGACTATGAGCACCCCTTGAAGTCAGCTACTTAGACCGGCTTTACGTTCTCTGCCTGAAAGCCTTTCGGGCCTTTGGTGACATCGAACTGTACTTGTTGGCCTTCTTGCAAGCTGCGGAAGCCGCCCGCCTGAATCGCCGAGAAATGCACGAATACATCCTCGCCACTCTGCCGGCTGATGAAGCCAAAACCTTTCGCGTCGTTAAACCACTTCACTGTTCCTGTTT
>Ga0207693_10000538_pt1 | contig 34292 bp, 33 predicted proteins | sample LARL81metaG_FD_184347 | JGI IMG/M metagenome (GOLD analysis project Ga0207693, IMG submission 184347) | Corn, switchgrass and miscanthus rhizosphere microbial communities from Kellogg Biological Station, Michigan, USA - LAR L8-1 metaG... | ecosystem: Host-associated > Plants > Roots >... | reverse complement strand
GGGCCCGGGGAAGTGGCGCCGGCTGGAGCGCAACCGCTGGGCAACGTTGATCCGCACCTATCCCGCCGGGCTGCTCGGCCTGCTCCTCCCGGCGCTGCTGGTCACGGAACTCGCTCTTGTGCCGGTCTCAGTCGCGGGCGGCTGGTTCACGCAGAAGCTCGCCTCATGGATCGAGGTGCTCCGGTGGCTGCCGCGGCTGCGGCGGGAGCGGGCGGCGATCCAGGCGACCCGCCGCGTCACACCCGCGGCGTTCGCGCGCAGCCTGACCGCCGACCTCGACTCGTCGTATCTCGGCGCCGCCGGCCGTTCGCGCGTGCTTCGCGCGCTGCTGCGCGCCTACTGGTCCGGCGTGCGGGCGCTGCTGCCCGGCTGAGCCTCGGCCTCCTGCTCGGCGGGCTTCTCGCTGTGCCCGTTCGCGGCGTCGCCGTTGGTCCCCGCCGCGCGGGCGGCGCGTGCCTCTGCGTCGAGGCGCGCGATCTCCTGCGCGAGGATCTTCGTCTCCTCGGACAGGCGGCTCGTGATGACGGAGAAGTGAAGGAGCATGAGGAACGCCACGGCGAGGCCCGCGATGAACAGGGCGTTCGCCGGGACCTCGATCCCGATCGCGTGTGAGACGTGCGCGAGCAGCTGGTTCCACACCGCCAGGACGAGGAGGACCAGGGCCACGACCATCCACAGCAGGGCGTAGCGCTCGATCAGCCGTCGCCGCCGCACCAGCTCCAGCACGACCCCCAGCATGACCGCGGTCACGATCACGGCGACGATCCGTACGCGGGCGTCGAGCGGTGCACCTGCCGCCAGCGACAGCACCGAGCTCAGGTCGAGCATCGCTTAGCCCCCCCGCGGGGCTTCGCGGGCCCCCGAGACGGCCGCTCCGGGGGCAGTGCCCTCACTCGTGTCGGGCGGCTCCCCGATCGGTGTCGGGCGCCGACGAAACAGGCCGATGAAGAGGGCGAGCAGCACCTTCGCCATGTAGTAGGCGCTGCGGGGATAGTCGATCGAGCTCTTGCCGAAGCCGCGGGCGTTCATGCGAACGGGCACCTCGTGGAGGCGCAGCCGGTGCGCGTGGAGCATCAGGATCGCCTCGACCTCGGGGTAGTCATGGGGGTAGTCACGAGCGAACAGCTCGATCCCGCGACGGTTGGTGATCCGGAAGCCGGAGGTCGGGTCCGTGATCCGCCGGCGCGTGATGGCGGTCAGGACGACCGAGAAGATGAGGTTGCCGACTCGCCGGCCGATTGGGACCTTGTAGCCGGGATCGCCGCGGAAGCGACTGCCGCAGACCATGTCCGCCTCGTCACCAGACGTGTGCAGCTTCGCGAGGAGGTCCTCCAGGTGGGCGGGCTTGTGCTGGCCGTCCCCGTCGACCTGGGCCGCGACGTCGTAGTCGTTGCGAAGCGCGTACTTGAACCCGGACTGCATCGCCCCGCCGATGCCGAGGTTGAAGGGATGCCGCACGACCACCGCGCCGCTTGCCTGCGCCTCGGCCGCGGTGTTGTCGACCGAGCCGTCGTCGATGACGACGACGTCGAATTCGGGCGCCTGACGGTGGATGTCCCGCACCACGCGTCCGACCATCCCCTGCTCGTTATAGGCGGGGACGATCGCGAGCTTGCGGAGCTGGTGGTGGTCGCGCGCCATGGCGGCTGGCAGGGCGGCTCCGGAGGTCTCCAGGTCCCGGTGCGCCGCTCGGCCGAATCAGTTTAGGGGGCTGGCGGGCGCGGGTTGGGGCGGAAGCTTTCGCTCACGCCTGCGCAGGGTCAGCCAGAACATGCCGGTGAACACGATCAGGCCGAAGATGTTCAGAAAGAGCTTGTAGTCGACGGTCACGCTGCCGAAGATATCCGTGCGGGTGGGCCGCGTCGTCGGAATCAGGTCGAGGGCGGAGAAGATGCCGTCGACGATCAGCGCCGCGATCACCATCGTCACGAACATGAGCGCCGTGATGCGGAGCGCATACGAGACCCCGTAGTACTTGCGGTAGGCGAGCACGATCGGCAGCACGATCAGGTCGGCGAACAGGAAAGCAATCACGCCCGCGAAGGAGATGCCGCCGGACCAGAGCACCGCGGCCAGCGGCACGTTGCCCACCGAGCAAACGAAGCTGAGCACGGCGATGATCGGCCCGGCGATGACGTTCTCGATCGTTCGGATCACTGGCGGCGCGTCGGTGACGAAGAGGACGTTGAAGAAGTCGTCGCCCAGCTGGCCGATGAAGCCGGCGAGCAGGAACCCGATGGTGATCTCCTTCCACAGCATTCCCCAGTCCATGCGGAAGTTCCAGGCGACGTTGGTCCACGCGCTCACCGACGTCAGCCGCTGACGCCAGGGCAGTCCCTCGTCGCCGGCGGACGGGTGCGCGTGCGCGGCGGCGGCCTCCTGCGCATGGCGCCGCGCCACCTCCTCCAGCCGGGGCGAGACGAACAGCCTCAGGCTCACCGCCATCAGCACGATGAGGATGATCCCGCCGACGTACTCGGCGAGCGTGAACTGCCATCCGATCAGCACCCAGAGGACAAGGCCGAGCTCCCACACGAGATTCGTCGAGGCGAACTGGAAGGCGAGGGAGGTGACGGCCGAGGCGCCCTTCTCGAACAGCGATCGCGCGATCGCGATCGCGGCGTAGGAGCAGGAAGAGGACGCGGCCCCGAGGCCCGTGGCCTTGGCGACCGGCCCCGGGCCGGTGCCCGAGAGCGCCGCCTCGATCCGATGGCGGGGGATCCAGGCCTGGACGATCGCGGAGATGGCGAAGCCGAGCACCAGCGCCCACCAGACCTGGTAGGCCATCAAGGCTGCGTCCTTCAAGCCGTTGAGAAAGGTGTCCATGCGAGGCCGCGAGTATATACCCTAGGGGGGTATAGCGGTCAGAGCGGGCAAGATCGACCGGTGGAAGGGTTCCGCTGCCTGCGAACGTACCTCCAAGCGTGGCCGAGAGCAAGGCGCCCAGATTCGACCCGGTCGCCGGCGGGCACGCCCGCCATCGCGACGAGGCCGAGGTCGAGTTCAACCGCATCGTCGCGTTCAGCGACGGCGTGTTCGCGATCGCGATCACGCTGCTCGTCCTCGGACTGACGGTCCCTCCACACCTGAGCCATCTGCGGCGCGCCCTGCTCAACAACCAGGACGACTTCATCGCCTACGCGATCAGCTTCGCGGTCCTCGGCCGTTACTGGCTGGCTCACCACCGCTTCTTCTCGTCGCTCGAGCGCTTCGACGGGAGGCTGATGACGCTGAACCTCCTCTACCTCGCGTGCATCGCGCTCGTGCCGTTCACTTCGCAGGTGCTGGGCGACTACGCGAGCCACACCGAGGCCGTCGTCCTCTATGCGGTCAACATGATCGCGGTCAGCAGCACCTTCTACGTGCAGCTGATCTACAGCGCTCGCACCGGGCTCGTCCGGCCGGAGGCCCGCTCTGTCGAGCGCCAGAACGCTCCCGTCAACCTCGTCGTCGTGGGTGTCTTCGCGCTGTCGATCCCGGTGGCATTCCTCAGCCCGCTCGCCGCGACGCTGATGTGGCTGACGATCTTCTTCATCCGCCGCTGGGTCACCGCCCGGATCGTCCCGAGCTCCTAGCCGGGACTATTCCGAGGCGGAGCGGTGGGCGAGGATCTGCTCGCGCTCGGTCAGGCGGTTCCGCCGGCGCAGCTCGGCCTCGCGCTGGCGGCGCTGCTCGGTCTCCGACTCGGCCAGCAGCGGCGGCACCGGTATCGGGCTGCCCTCGTTGTCGACAGCCACCATCGTCAGGTAGGCGGTCGAGGTGTGGCGGCACTCGCCGGTCAGCGGCTTTTCGGCCTCCACTCGAACGCCCACCTCCATCGAGGTCCGCCAGGCGGCGTTGACTTTCGCGGTGCAGGTGACGAGCTCGCCGACGTTGACCGGGAGGATGAACGTCATGCGGTCCATCGCGGCGGTGACCACCCGGCTGCGGCAGTGGCGGATGGCGCCGATGCCGGCGACCTCGTCGCAGAGCTTCATCACGATCCCGCCGTGGACGAATCCCGCCGAGTTGGCGTCGCCGATCCCCATCCACTTGACGAGGACCGCCTCGGAATCGGAGGCCGGCTTGGGCTCCATCGGCGGCGATCGTAACGGCGGCGGCGCCAGGGCCACGCATAGCCTTGCGGCGTGGCTGACTCGCTGGAGCGCCTGACCGCGGAGATCGTCCGCTGCGAGCGCTGCCCGCGCCTGGTCGAGTGGCGGGAGCAGACGGCGGCCAACCCCCCGCGCCGCTACCGGGGCGAGGAGTACTGGGGACGGCCGCTACCCGGCTTCGGGGATCCGGACGCGCGGGTGCTGCTGGTCGGGCTGGCGCCCGCTGCTCACGGCGGCAACCGCACCGGCCGGATGTTCACGGGCGACCGCTCGGGGGACTGGCTCTACGCGGCGCTCCACCGGGCGGGCCTCGCGAACCAGGCGCTTAGCGAGCACCGCTCCGACGGGCTGCGGCTTGCCGATGCCTACATCACGGCCGTCAACAGGTGCCCGCCGCCAGCCAACAAGCCGACGCCGGCGGAGCGCGACAACTGCCTGCCGTTCCTGGCGCGGGAGCTCGCGCTGCTCGAACGTGCCCGGGTGATCGTCACGCTCGGCTCCTATGGGTGGGATGGGACGCTGCTGGCGCTGCGCGAGCGCGGCGACGCGGTCCCCCGCCCGAAGCCCAGGTTCGGGCACGGCGCCGAGGTGATCGCCGGGCCGTACACGCTGCTCGGCTGCTACCACCCGTCGCAGCAGAACACCTTCACCGGGAGGCTGACCGAGCCGATGATGGACGCGGTGTTCGCCCGCGCACGCGACCTCGCCCGGCGCCGGGCCGAACCATAACCACCGGCTGGCTGGCCCGGTGTTCGCGATACTGGGAGAGGCGAATGGTCCCGATCAACCTGCCCAACGTCCTCACCCTCCTGCGGATCCTGGCGGTGCCGGTGATCGTGGTCGCCCTTCTCGGGGAGACGCCCAACGGCGACGCGCTCGCCGCCGGCGTGTTCGCGCTCGCCGCGATGACCGACGGCCTGGACGGCTATATCGCCCGGAGGCGCCAGGACGTGACCACGTTCGGCAAGCTGATGGACCCGCTCGCCGACAAGCTCCTCATCGTCGCGGCGCTCGTTTCGCTCGTCTCGCTTGACCGGCTGGCGGCATGGATCGCGATGGTCATCATCGCCCGCGAGCTGGCGGTGACCGTCCTGCGGGCGATCGCCGTCGAACAGGGCGTGGTGATTTCCGCCAGCTGGCTGGGGAAGGTCAAGACGGCACTTCAGGTCGCCGCCGTCTTCGCCCTGATCATCTGGAATCCGTCGCCGTGGCCGGTTGACGCACTCGTCTACCTGGCGCTGGCCGCCACGGTCATCTCGGGCCTCGACTACTTCTTCGGGCTACGCAAGCGGCTCGCCGAAGAGCGGGAGCGCACGATCAAAGAGCGCAGCGAGGGCGAGGCCGTCTAGTCCCCGCAGGGCGCCTCGAGCCATTCGCGCTCGGTCATGTGATGGCGGGAGTGCTCGCCGGACTCGAGCTCGGCGAGGATCTCACCGACGAGGCCTGAGCGCTCCGCGATGACGGAGTGGCGATGGATGGTCTCGAGGTTCTCCTGGCGGGCGAGGATGAAGCCGCGCTCGCGGAGACCGGGGTAGGCCTCGGTGACTCGCCGGACCATCTCGCGGACGCAGTCCTCGACGAAGCGGGGATTGCGGTGTGCCTTCTCGACGACGGAGAGCTCGTCGGAGCGCTTCATCAGCTCGTAGATCTCAGAGCTCATGGACTGCTCGACGATGTGCAGGAGATCGCGAGCGTCGACGTCCAGGTCGAGGCCCTCCGGGAGCCCGATGTGAAGCGAGCCGATGCCCCGCTGGTTGTGGGTCGCGACGGGCACGGCCGCGAGGACGCGCTCGATCTCGTCATCGGTGAAGCCGTCGGCGGCGAGGCGCTCGCGGGAGTGCCCGGCGACGAGCTCCTGGGCGCAGGGGCAGGCGGTCATCCCCTGGGCCTCGACGCCGGTGAGCGTGCGGGTTCCGCGCTCGGACACCACGGCGGTGCCGAGCAGCGTGTAGATCTCCTGGGTTGGGAGCTCCGAGACAGGGGTGCGGACCGTTTCCGGGTAGCGGGCGGCGATCGTGACCTCGGCCCGCAGGCCCTGCTGCTGCTCGCGGATGCGGGTGGCGATGTGCGTGGCCAGCTCCTCGGCGCGCAGCGCCTCACCGAGGACGACGCCGTCGATCGCCTCGCCGACCACCTCCTCGAAGCGCGACATGTGGACACCGGCCTGCCGCGGGTTGAGATCGACGAAGCATTCGAGCTCGGCGAAGAAGTAGTTGCCCGGGCCGTCAGCGCCGTCGCCAGACGCAGCGCGATGCCCGCCGACGCGGATCACCTTCTCGATGCCGCGGACGCCGACGCGGGTGAGGCTCACCTCGGTGCGCGGTCGCGACGCTTGTACGTCGCGAGCTGTTAACCCCGTGGTCTCAGTCAACTGAAGAATCCCCTGCGGCGGCTTCGCCGCTGGCCAGACGGCCAAGGGTAGCGGTACGAAATCGCCGCTCCCGAGCAAGGCCAGCCCATATACTTCCCGCCGCCCGGACCCCGAACAGTTAGGAGAGGTGGGGGCGGGGAATGTCCAAAAAGGGAGACGCGCTCGTAACCGGGGAGCCGGGAGCAGACGGCGGGGGCGAAGAGCACTCCGACACGCGGGCAGCTTCCGAGCTGAACGGCGACCTTCCCTTCCAGGACACGGAGGAGCTTCGGACGCTCATCTCCCAGGGCCGCGAGCGCGGCTACCTGACCTTCGAGGAGATCGCCGGGACGCTCGAGGAGGTCGAGGTCACCAAGGAGCAGGTGCAGGACCTCCACACCTACCTGATCGAGCACGGCGTCGACGTCATCGCCGAGGACGGCCTCACCGCCTACAAGGAGGCGAAGGAGGGCAACCAGCCGGGGCAGTCGAAAAAGCCCGAGCTCGACCTCACTGTCGAGCCGAGCCTCGACTCGCTGCGCCTCTACCTGCGCTCGATCGGCCGCGTCGACCTGCTCACCGCCCCCGAGGAGATCGAGCTCGCCAAGCGCATCGAGCGAGGCGACATCGCCGCCAAGCGCCACATGGTGGAGGCCAACCTGCGGCTCGTCGTCTCGATCGCGAAGGGTTACCTCGGCCGCGGGCTGAGCTTCCTGGACCTGATCCAGGAGGGCTCGCTCGGTCTGATCCGGGCCGTCGAGAAGTTCGACTACCGCCGCGGCTACAAGTTCTCGACCTACGCCACGTGGTGGATCCGCCAGGCCGTGACCAGGGCGATCGCCGACAAGGCGCGCACCATTCGGATCCCCGTCCACATGGTCGAGAAGCTGAACCGGGTGACCCACGTCGAGCGCCAGCTCGTGCAGCGGATGGGCCGCGAGCCCGAGCCGGCCGAGATTGCCGAGGAGCTGAAGATCACGATCCGCGAGGTGCGGGACATCCTGCGCGTCGCGCAGATGCCGATCTCCCTCGAGAAGCCCGTGGGCGACGAGGAGGAGTCGGAGCTGGGCGACTTCGTCGCCGACGACCGCACCGAGGAGCCGTTCGACACCGCGACCGAGCGCCTGCAGCGCGAGGACATCCAGAAGGCGCTGGACGCCCTACCGGAGCGCGAGCGCCAGGTGATCGAGCTGCGCTATGGGCTGCGCGGTCACGAGCCGCTGACGCTCGAGGAGGTCGGCCGCGCGTTCGGCGTCACCCGCGAGCGCATCCGCCAGATCGAGAACAACACCCTCAAGAAGCTGAAGCAACTTCCCGAGGCGCAGCGGCTTCGGGAGCTGGCCTGAGAGCTAGAGCGTCTCGGCGGGCTTGCGGCGGCGCCGGGAGAAGCGGCCGGCGACGCGTCCCAGCGGCTCGGCCGATTCGCGGATCGCGCCGACCTCGGCGCCCATCGCCTCGACCGCCTGGCGCATGAGCCGGACCTCGTCCTCGAGGACGCTGACGCGCTCGTCGATGTCCGCGAGCTGATTCACGGCGACGGTCAGCTCGCGCGTCGAGACCGCGATCGAGCGGACGTCGGCCGCCGCCTCGACCAGCAGGCCGGGCAGCAGCACGGGCCGCAGCACCGCGGCAGCCGGGCGGAGCACCACGCCCGCGGGGCGGATGGGCGCGGCGACCGTTTCGAGGAATGACATATGGGGTGAACCTATCTGTGCATGCGGCGGATGGCCGGGAGCGAATGTAACATCGTTTGATGGAACATCGGTTTGATGGTTGAGAGATGGCAGACGTAACGGAGACCGCACCGGCCCAGAACGGCGGCGCCTCGATGACGATCGACGAGCTGGCGCAGCGGACCGGGATGACGGTGCGGAACATCCGCGCGCACCAGTCGCGCGGCCTGGTGCCGCCGCCCGAGGTGCGGGGGCGCACCGGCTACTACGGCGACGACCACGTCGGGCGAGTCGAGCTGATCCAGGAGCTCCAGGCGGACGGCTTCAACCTGGAGTCGATCCGCAAGCTGCTGGACACGGCGGGCGGGTCGAGCGCCGAGGTCCTGAACTTCTCGCGGACGCTACGGGCGCCGTTCGAGGACGAGCAGCCCGAGATCCTCACCGAGGAGGAGTTCGCCGAGCGCTGGGGGCCGCTCGACCCGCGCCTGATGGCGCGCACCGAGAAGCTCGGCCTGCTGCGGGACCTCGGGGACGGGCGCTACGAGATTCTGAGCCCGCGTTTGCAGCGGGCGGGCCTGGAGCTCGCTGAGCTCGGCGTTCCCCCGGGCGTCGCGCTCGACGTGGTCTCGCAGGTGCGGAGCAGCGCGCGGCGGGTCGCGCGGGTGTTCATCGAACTCTTCCTTGAGAACGTCTGGAAGCCGTTCAACGAGGCGGGCCGGCCGGAGGACGACTGGCCGAAGGTGCGCGACGCCCTCGAGCGGCTGCGGCCGCTGGCGTCCGAGGCGTTGCTCGTGATCTTCCAGCAGGTGATGAGCGAGACCGTCGAGGAGGTCACGGGACGCGAGATCCAGCGTGGGCTCGCCGGCGCGAGCGGGTCCCGCGGGCGCCGGGGTCATCGCCGGAGCGGCCGCCGCCGGAAGCCTCAGTAGCCGATCGGCTCGTCGGAATACCGATCCGGGTCTTGACGAGCGCCGCGGTCAAGGTCATCTAGCTGCCCCTGGGCGTTTCAGACCGGCGCTCGCAGGGAAGCCGTGACGGGCCGGGGCGGCTTCGCCCTGGCCTCAGTCACGAAAGGAGTTAGACGATGGGTGACAACGTGGACGAGGCGAAGGGCCGCATCAAGGAAGCGGCCGGCGACCTCACTGACGACAAGGACCTGAAGCGCGAAGGCAAGATCGACCAGGCGACGAGCGACGTCAAGGAGAAGGTCGGCGACGCCGCCGACAAGGTCAAGGACACCGTCACGTCGGACGACGACGACAAGTAGCTCGCCGCGCCAGAACGAACTCAGCGACGCCGCTCAATCCTGGGCGGCGTCGCTCTTTTCGGGAATGTTGAACAGCGTCTCAATCCGAGTCACGACGAGATGCTCGTCGCCGGGCCACGCGAAGGGCGTCCCCGGTTCGGAGGCTGGCGCTGCGAAATGGCCCACTTGGAATCGTGATCTGGTGGATGGCAGACACTCGTGTGCGGGCGCTCGAAGGCGGTGCTGATGGGGGAGGAGGGATTCGAACCCACTCAGGCGTTGCCACCGAATTTACAGTCCGGCCCGGCTCACCAGCTCCGGCGCTCCCCCGCGGAGAGGCCTCGATTCTAGAGGCGGGCCGGGGAAGGATCGGTCGCCCGGGCTCAACTTCGAACTCCGAGTATTTCGGGCCGCCGAGGGTCAGGCCGGACCGGGATTCGACGGCGAGCGCGGGAATGAAACCAGCGTCGTCCACTTACGAGCCCCGCGTTCGGCTCCGTTGCATGTCCGTTCACAACACAGCCCGCCGTGGGTTCGCCTCGGCGGCCGGCGTCTACGAGGAGAGCCGGCCCGGCTACCCCGCCGAGGCGATCGAGTGGCTCCGCGCCAAGCTCCAGCTTGGCCCCGAAGGCACCCTTGTCGACCTCGCCGCCGGCACCGGCAAGCTCACCCGCCTCGTGACGCCGACCGGCGCCACAGTCATCGCGATCGAGCCCGTTGAAGAGATGCGCGACGCGCTCCGCAGCACCACCCCGGACGCCGACGCCCGCGAAGGCACCTCGCCTCCACCAGCTTCATCGCCGATCTCGCCAACCCCGAGCGCCTCCGAGTCCTCGACCGGGCCCGCGCCATCGCCGCCAACCTCCCCGGCCGCTTCCCGTTCCCCTACACCACCGAGATCGAGGTCCTCGACCGCCGCTAGCGCCCCTCGCCGACCCGCCCCACCAGCCGCGACATCACGATCTGGGACCGCGTCCGGATCACCAGGCCGTGCCGCTGCAGGTCCATGATCAGCCGCTCGAGCGTCGCGTTGTCCTCGGTGCGCACCCGCGCGATCGCATCCGCATCCCCGGTGACGCTCCACGCCTCCGCCACCTCGGGGTGCTCGCGCAGGATCCTTGCGACCTCGTCCAGCTGTGTTCCAGGCTTGAAGAACAGCTCCACGAGCGCCTCGGTGTTCCACCCCATCGCGCCGTGATCGACGACCGCGGTGAACCCCTCGAGCGCCCCGTTCTCCCGGAGCCGGTCCACCCGTCGCTTCACGGACGGCGCCGACAGATTTACGCGCCGCCCGATGTCGTCGTAGGTTCTCCTGGCGTCCTCCACCAGCAGCGCAAGAATCTGCTTATCAAGATGGTCCATGTGGCGAATTATTGCGCTAAATCTCAATAAATAGGGGATGACGACCTCCGAAGGCGGCCCTACCGTGTAGGTAATGCCGATCGCCGCGGAGAAAGGAGCAGGTGTGAAGACGCTCGCGCAGCCCAAGGTCGCCCGCGTCCTCTTCGACGAGTCCCACTCGGAGGCGTGGACCATCCGCCGCGAGCTGGCGGAGCAGATGCAGCCCGCCCACCCCGAGGACTCCTCCTACGCGATCGCCGCCGGCAAGCTGGCCGACCGCGACTTCGACGTCATCCCCAACGCCGACCGCGCCCTCACCCGCGAGACCCTCGCGGGCGCCGACGTCGTCGTCATCGCCCACCCCTCCGACCCCAAGTGGGAGGCGACCACCAACTCCGGCCGCCCGACCCTCCGCGACGACGAGCTCGACGCCCTCGACGAGTTCGTCCGCGGCGGCGGCGGGCTCATCGTCCTCGCGGAGACCGAGCAGGACAAGTACGGCAACAACCTGAACCTCCTCCTCTCCCGCTTCGGCATCGAGGTCGAGAACGCCACCGTCCAGGACTACGAGCACAACCACAGCGCCCCCTCGTGGGTGCTCGCGGACCTCGCCGACGGCTTCGCCAACGGCGACGGGTCCAACGGCGCCTCCGACGCCTCGGCCGAGGGCCCGCACAGCGTCGACCTCCTCGCCCGCGTGCACGAGGCCTGCTTCTACCGCTCCGGCACGCTCGCCCTCCACAACGGCGGCCACGTCCTCGCCCGCACCTTCTCCACCGCGTCCCGTCCGGGCGCGCCCATCGCGGCCGTCGCACAGCACGGCACCGGCCGCGTCGTCGTCCTCGCCGACTCCGACCTCTTCGGCGACGATTGCATCGGCGAGCTCGACAACGAGGCCCTCTGGCTGAACCTCGTCTATTGGGCGGCCCAGCCCGCATTCGGCGGCCTGCAGACCGTCACCGACTCGCCGGCCGCCGCCGACCGCCATTGGGCCGCGCTCAAGGAGGCCGTCGAGGAGCTGCGGGCGACCCAGGAGCCGGACGGCTCGGTCGACCTGTCCAAGCACGACGGCTCCCGCCTGGCCGAGCTGGTCGAGGACACCTGCACCGCGGTCGGCGGCCTCGCCCGCCACTTCCCGCACCAGCGCGAATACGTCGAGGCCCTGCGTGCCGACCTCCGCCACTGGGCGAACAGCGGCTTCACCAAGCCCGATTTCGTCCGCTCCATCGAGGCCTTCCACCCGGAGGCCGACCGCCGCGACGGCATCGAGCACCTGGTCGTCTTCCCGATGTACAAGCAGAACGCGTCCACCGACACCTGCTTTGAGGCGCTCATCGTCCGCGTCCCGTGGCCCGAGTTCGTCGCCGACCTGGAGGCCTCCGGCTACGACAACCCGAAGTTCGTCCCCGTCAACTTCGTCGACTACACGTCGGGCTACGACTCCGAGTGCGCCGTACTCTTCCCGGAGACGTTCTCGACCGCCGAGCGCCCGCCCAGCTACTTCGGCGGCATCTTCTGCGACCGCGAGGCCGAGCGCTTCCGCCGCGTCTGCGGCGGCGCCGCGGACCTGCTGGACCTCAACCTCCCGCCGGACGCCGCCTGCCTGATGACCTCGCCGGAGCTCTCGATGGACGCCTACATCGTGTGGGACCTCATCCACGACCGGACCCACATGCACGGCGACCTGCCTTTCGACCCGTTCATGATCCGCCAGCGCAGCCCGTACTGGATGTACTCGCTGGAGGAGCTCCGCTGCGACCTCACCGCGTTCGGCGAGGCCGTGAAGCTCGAGAAGGAGGGCTTCGCGTTCGCGCGCTACGTGCAGTACGCGATCCTCTTCGACCGCCTCTTCCGCTTCCCGGTCACCGGATCGCGCAATCGCAACTACGACGGCCTCGGCGGCCAGCTCCTGTTCGCTTTCCTGCACAAGGAGGGCTACCTCCACTGGACCGACAACCACCTGACGATCGACTGGGAGCGTGTTGCCGACGGCGTCGGCGCCCTGCGCGAGAAGGTTCAGGAGCTCTACCACTCCGGCATCGACCGCTCCAAGCTCGGCCAGTGGATCGCCGCCCACGACCTCGTGGCCACCTACGTTGCGCCGGCGGACGGCTCGGTCTGGGCGAAGGCCGACCGCGACCTGCCCGAGGTGCAGGAGCCGAAGGAGCTCGTCGACCTGGTCAAGGAGGACGAGTTCCCGCTCAGCCTCTTCTATGTCCAGCTGCAGAAGAAGCTCGAGTCCGCCCTGGCGCGGCCGGACGACGCGATCTGAGCCCGAGCCCGCGTTAGGCTAGAAGTCGTGGGCAGGGTCAGGTCTCTCACGATCGCGCTCACCGCTGTCCTGGCGGCAACCCTTGGGCTGGCGTCCACCGCGTCCGCGCGCGATCCGGGCCGCTGGCTCCTCACCGGCGCGAGCTCAATCCCGATCGACTACTGGCAGGGGCTGGCCTCCGATCCGTCGGACAGTCATCTGTTCTTCATCGGTCCCTTCCAGGGCCTGTGGGAGACCACGCCACAGCTCAAGCAGACCGTCGGCCTCACGCCGGAGATTCCGAAGGAGCTCACGCAAAGTGTTGGCTACAACCACATCGGCGACCCCACCTGGCTGAACGGCGAACGCGGCCGCGTCCTGCTCCCAATGGAGTGCTACAAGCCGAACGCCAACCCCTCCAACACCTGTGGCAAGGGCGCCTTCGGCATCGCCGACTCCCACAAGCTCGGATTCCTCTACTACGTCCAGCTCGACCCGAAGTTCATCCCCAAGGCGATGTGGGCCGAGACATCGCCGAACGGCAAGCTGATCTGGACTTCGTCGGGCAACGACCTCATCGCCTACCGCGCCAGCGAGGTCACGAGAGCGAACGCCGCCCCTTCCGGCCCGGAGCTCAAGCCCGTCCGGACGCTCCCGAACGCGGTCCCGCCGACCGGCGTCACCGGCGCCGTCTTCCGGCATGGCAACCTGCTCATCGCAGGGGAGTCGAACCACGACTACGACGTGTGGTCGGTCGACCCGAAGACCGGCGACCGCAAGCTCAAGGTCGAGCAGCACTTCTGCGGCGAGTCCGAGGGCCTCGACCTCTTCTCCGGTCTCGGCGGCCGCCTGCACTGGATCATCGCCCCATCCGACGACTCGGGCTGCACGCTCTCCTACGGCCCGACGAGCGCCCTGCTGCACTTCCAGCGCTCGCCGGGTCGCCAGCGCTATGACGTGAAGGTGCTGGACGTCGAGGGCACCGACCCCAGCGAGACGATTGTCGCCGTGAAGGTCACCCGGGACGGAGGCCGCCCCGTAAAGGACGCGAAGGTCCGATTCGCCGGCTTCCGCTCTACCGCGCGAACGGATGCCCGTGGGCTCGCCAAGATCCCGGCCGACATCGCCACGCCGGGATGGTTCGAGGCGGTCGCAATCAAGAGCAAGCGCTACGGCCTGTCGAGGACGGTCACCATAGGCAACCCCGGACCGGCGGCTCCCGCCTCGATGCCAAATCGGGGCTAGCGGGCGCTTGCCGCGAGCGCTGCGTCCAGGTCCTCCCAAACGTCCTCGGGGTGCTCGCACCCCACGCTCATTCTGAGCAGCCCCTCGGGAAGGTGCTCCTCGCCGGGCGCCGCGGCGCGGTTCTCGATCAGCGTCTCCACGCCGCCGAGGCTGGTGGCGTGGGTGATGAGAAGGACGCTGTTGCACAGCGCGTCGGCCTGATCCGAGCCGCCCTTCACCTGGAGCGCGAGCATCGTGCCGAATCCGTCCATCTGCCTGCTCGCCAGCTCGTACCCGGGGTCGTCGGACAACCCGGGGTAGTGGACGGCGATCACCTGGGCGTGATCGCGGAGCCGCTCGGCGATCAGGAGCGCAGTCGCCTGCATCCGCTCGATCCGAACCGGAAGCGTTCGCAGCCCGCGCAGCGCCAGCCACGCCTCGAGGCCCCCGGGAGTGGCGCCCGCATCATGCCGCACGCCGCGCAGCTCCTCTCCCTTGTCGCCGTCGCGGGCAACCGCGATCCCGAGCAGTAAGTCGGAGTGGCCGCCAATCAATTTCGTGGCGCTGTGGACGACGATGTCGCAGCCCAGCTCCAGCGGCCGCTGCAGGAGCGGCGTCGCGAACGTGTTGTCGACGACCGTGGGGATGCCACGCTCGCTTGCGGCTTCCGCCAGCCGCCTCAGGTCGGCGATGCCCACCAGCGGGTTCGTCGGCGTCTCGAGCCAGAGCATGGCGGCGCCGTCGAGCTCCGCGATGACCGCGTCGGTGTCCGTGGCGTCCACCGGCGCCGTCTCGATCCGCCCTGCCTCCGCATGCCCGCCCATGAGCCTCCTCACGCCCAGATAGGAAACGGTGGGGTGGACCACGCGCGCGCCGACCGGCAACGTGTGCAGTACGGATGAGACCGCGCCCATCCCGGAGGAGAACAGCACTGCCTCACCACCCTCGAGCTCGCCGATGGCCTCCTCCAGCGCCTGCCAGGTGGGCGTCCCCTCGGTCCGCGCATACGCCCGCTCGCCGCCGGCGTGGAAGTTGGACGCCATCACGAGCGGCGGCGCGAGCGGCTCACCGGGACGCCCCGGGCCGCGCCCAGCCTTGACGGCGATCGTCTCCGGCCGGAGCTGCCTCCTCTCACTCACGACCTGAGCGTAGTCCGACTAAGCTCATCCGCGATGGCTGAGCTCGACGGACGCGTGATCGCCATCGCCGGCGCCGCCGGCGGCCTCGGGCCGACCGTCGCTCGCCGCCTCGCCAACGACGGCGCCACGATCGCCGCCACCGACGTCAATCAGGAGCGCCTCGACGAGCTCGGCACCGACCTCGGGCTTCCAGAGGACCGCTACGACGGCCGCACCGTCGACCTCCTCTCGGAGGACGCCACACGGGAGTGGGCCTCCGCGCTCGTCGACCGTTTCGGCCGGGTCGACGTCCTGCTCCACCTGGTCGGCGGCTGGAAGGGCGGCGACCCGATCGCCACGACACCGCTCTCCGAGTACGAGTGGCTCCACGACCTGCTCGTCCACACCGTCCAGCACACGACGCGCGCCTTCTACGAGCAGCTCGCCGACAGCGATCACGGCCGCTTCGTGCTCGTCTCCTCCTCGCAGGCGCAGAGCCCGAGCGGCACCAACGCCTCCTACGCGGCAACCAAGGCCGCGGCCGAGAGCTGGACGCTGGCGCTCGCAGACTCGCTCAAGGACACGAACGCGACCGCCAACATCGTCGTCATCAATGCGATCCTCACCCCGAGCATGCGAGAGAAGAATCCCGACAAGAAGTTCCCCACCTTCACCTCGACCGACGACCTCGCCGAAGCGATCCGCTATGTCCTTGGCGACTCCGCCGCGAAGATGAACGGCAAGCGGCTCGAACTTCATCCGTGAGCGCCGCACCTCCTCGCGGCTTCGCGTCCGACAACAACTCCGGCGTCCATCCGGAGGTCCTCGCCGCGATCGCCGCCGCCAACGAGGGCCACGTGCTCGCCTATGGCGACGACGAATACTCGGCGGCCGCGCGAGACCGCATCCGCGAGCACTTCGGCGAGTCCGCGGCGGCGTACTTCGTCTTCAACGGCACCGGCGCCAACGTCACGGCGATCGACGCGCTCACCGAGCCGCACGAGGCCGTCATCTGCACCGACGTCGCCCACATGAACGTCGACGAGTGTGGCGCGCCCGAGCGCATCGCCGGCATCAAGCTGCTGCAGGTCGCGAACACCGGGGGCAAGCTCACCCCGGGCGGCGTCAGCCGCTGGGAGGCTCATCGCGGCGACGAGCACGCCGTGCAGCCGCGGGTCGTCTCGATCACCCAGGCGACGGAGCTCGGCACCGTCTACACGCTCGAGGAGACCCGGGCGATCGCCGGCGCCGCTCACGAGCTGGACATCTACCTGCACGTCGACGGGGCCCGCTTGGCCAACGCCGCCGAATCGCTCGGCGCGTCGCTGCGCGAGGTGACCACGGACGCCGGCGTCGACGCCGTCTCCTTCGGCGGGACCAAGAACGGCATGCTCGGCGGAGAGGCGGTGGTGTTCCTCCGCCCGGAGCTCGCTGAGTCGTTCCTCTACACCCGCAAGCAGCTCGGCCAGCTCGCCTCGAAGATGCGATTCATCGCGGCCCAGTTCGACGCCCTCCTCACCGACGACCTGTGGCGGCGCAACGCCGAGCACGCGAACGGGATGGCCCGCCGCCTCGCCGACGCGGTCACCGCGATCGACGGCGTCGAGCTCGCCCATCCGGTGGAGGCCAACGGCGTCTTCGCCAACCTTCCCGCAGCGGCGATCCACCGCCTGCGCGACGCTCTTCCCGCCGCCATGCCCTTCTACGTCTGGGACGAGACCGCCGGCACGGTCCGCCTCATGTGCTCCTGGGACACGACCGCCGAGGACATCGACGAGCTGGCCGGCGCGCTCGACTCGGTGATGAGCGATGTCGGCTGAGAACGTCGAGATCGTCCGCCTCGGCTACGACGAGTTCCTCGCGACCGGCGAGCTGGTCGAGCGCATAACGGCGCCGGAGTTTGTCTGGGACATGTCGACCTTCCACGGCTGGCCGGAGCGCCAGACGTACGAGGGTCCTGAGGGGACCAGGGAGTTCCTCACCGACTGGGTGAGCGCGTGGGAGGACTGGCGGCTGGAGGTGAGGGAGCTGATCGACGCCGGCGACGACGTCGTGGCGATCCTCCATCAGAGCGGCCGCTCGAAGACCACCGGCCTCGAGGTCGACATGGACTTCGCCCAGGTCTGGACGATCAAGGACGGCAAGCAGACCCGGATGCGGATGTACGCCGACACGGACGAGGCGCTGCGCGCGGTCGGGCTCAGCTAGAGGGCTCGCAGTAGACCAGCGTGGTGAAGGTGGAGGTGGGGCTGTTGCCGGCTGCCGCGGTGACCCGCCACGCGTTCTGCACCCGCCGTGAGGCGGTCGGGATGGCGACGCGCACTCGCCGCCGCCGGCGGACCGGACGGGGGTTCGAGTTCGCGCCGAACTACCCGGCGCTATCGTGAGCGCCTCGCCCGGATAGCTCAGTTGGTAGAGCACCTCCATGGTAAGGAGGGGGTCGTCGGTTCGAGTCCGACTCCGGGCTTGGCCCGTGCGCGCGGTGCGCCACGATGGGTGCGTCCCAGACGGAAGGACCCAGGTGGGCATCGGGGGAAGCATTCGACGTCGCGCGCTCTCGGCAGGGACGATCCACGCCGTCAAGCCCGCGACCTTCCAGCGCCCGGTGTATCCGGCGCAGGCGCCGGGCGAGCCCACCTCCTCAAGCTCAGCGACGCCCGCGTGCGCCAACTTCGGCCGGCCCTACTGGGCGCCTCGCCGAGTCGCCCTAGCAACTACTCGAGGCTGAGGCGTGCGGCGCGAGACTCCACTTCGTGCCGACATCGCTTGCTTGTCGGCACGAAGTGGAGGTGTCCACCGCACAGAGGAGGAAGGGCGGTTCGGCGGCGCGACACGAAACGGTCGCAGCGCCGCCGCCCCCCCGCGTGCGGCCGTTGTTTGGCCCTTAGGGTGCGGCGCCGTACTCCGTGTCGGTGACGTGGTCGCCCCAAGTGGCGGCGTTGCCCTCGTCGTCAACGTCGACGATCGCGATGTGGGTCATGAAGCGGTCAGGCGTGGCGCCGTGCCAGTGCTCCTCATCGGGCTCGAAGAAGACGCGGTCGCCCGGCCTGATGACCTCGACCGGCTCGCCGCGGCGCTGGCACAGGCCCATGCCCTCGGTGACGAAGATCGTCTGGCCGTTGGGGTGGGTGTGCCACGCGGTCCGGGCGCCCGGAGTGAAGTGGACGCTGCTCGCCTGCACGCGGTACTGACCCGACGGCGCCGCGACCGCGTCGATGAAGACGTTGCCGGTGAACCAATCGGCCGGGCCGGGCGTGGTCTCGATGGAGTTCCTCGTGATCTGCATGTCTATCTCCGTTCGCTTCAGGAGGGCGGCTAGGGTATCCGCCTCGTGGACTTCGCCCTGACCGACGCCCAGACCGATTTCGTCGCCGCGATTCGCGACTTCGCCAAGCGCGAGTGCGGCACCCAGGAGCAGCGCGCGGCGCTCACCAACGGCTACAGCGAGGCCCATAACGACGAGCTCTATCGGAAGATGGGCGAGCTCGGGTGGCTCGGGGTCACGATCCCGGAGGAGGTCGGCGGCTCGGGCGGCGGAATGGTCGACGCCTGCCTGTTCATGGAGGAGACGGCGCGCGGCCTGGTCCCGATGGGCGGCTACGCGACCACCCTGATCGTCGCCGGTGCCACGCAGCGCTTCGGCACCGACGAGCAGAAGGCGGACATCCTCGGCGGCATCGCCAAGGGCGACGTCGAGGCGATCGCGATGACGGAGCCGGAAGCGGGCTCCGACGTCGGCTCCCTCACCACCTCGGCCGAGCGGGTCAACGGCGGCTTCGTCCTGCGCGGCCAGAAGGTCTTCTGCTCGAACGCGGCGATAGCCCGCCACATCCTCGTTGTGTGCCGCACCACCAAGGGCGACGACAAACACCAGGGCCTGTCGATGATCTGGATTCCCACCGATGCCGAGGGCCTGACGATCGACCCCATCGACACGCTCGGCGGCCGCGAGACCGCCCAGCTCTTCCTCGAGGAGGTCGAGGCGCCGGAGTCTGCGCTTCTCGGCGAGGTCGACCAGGGCTGGACCCAGCTGATGGCCGGGCTCAACGTCGAGCGGCTGATCCTCGCCGCCACCATGCTCGGCGTCGGCCGGCGCGCCTTCGACGACACCCTCGCCTACGTGAAGGAGCGCAAGCAGTTCGGTCGCCCGATCGGCTCCTTCCAGGCCCTCCAGCACCGCATCGCGGACCTCGCGACCGAGCTCGAGGCGGCCCGCCTCATGACCCACTGGGTCGCCTCAAAGGTCGACGAGGACCCGGATCGGATGCTCCCCCGCGAGGCCTCGATGGTCAAGCTCCTCGTCACCGAGACCGCCCAGAAGGCGTCGCTCGAGGGCATGCAGATGATGGGCGGCTACGGCTACTCGTCCGAGTACGACATGGAGCGCCTCGTGCGCCAGACGCTGGTCTCGACGATCTACGGCGGCACGTCGGAGATCCAGCGCAACATCATCGCGAAGACGCTGGGCCTCTAGGCCGCGCGTGGCCTACGGCGGGCCGGTCCAGCCCGCCGCGTAGCAGGGGGCGCTGCCGCACGGGTCGATGATCTTGCCCTGCGGGCTGATGAACGCCGCGATCTGGTGGCGGACCTCGGGCGAGGTGTTGATCACCGTGTCGTGCGGGTCGACGCCGTAGGAGTCGTTGGGCGCGGTGTTGGTGATCGGCGCCGAGGCCGTGCCGAGGTAGCCGCCCGCCCCGTCCGGGCGCTTGGGGCCGATGTCCCAGACGAAGAACCCGTTGCCGTGCGCGGCGGGGCCCGAGAGCGGGCCGAGGGTAGGCAGCTGCGGGAAGAAGTTGGTGTACGCGCTCGGCGGCCGGCCGGGATCGAGCGCGGGGCGCCGCAGCGGCGCGCCGATCGTGCGCGCCTCCACCTCCGTGGCGACGTTGGTGACCTGATGGTCGCCGTAGGACATGTCGATCAGGACGTGGTGCGCCGGCGTCCCCGGCAGCGGGTTGCTGGTCATGTGGTTGGCGTAGCCGTCCGGCTCGCCGCGGTCCCATTCCATCTGGATCTGCGACAGGAGCAGCGGCCGGACGCTCTCGTTGGGATAGGAGGGATAGAGGATCAGCGCGTAGTCGGAGAAGTCGACGCTCCGGGTCAGCAGGGTCGAGTAGTTCATGCCGGGCACGTAGAGGACCGACCTCGTGACATCGGGCTCGACCGCAGTCAGGGCACCGCCGGCGATCCCGCCCTGGCTGTTGCCGTAGTAGAAGACGCCCTTGCTCGTGTCGATCGCCGACTGCCCGCCGAACTTGAACGCCGGATCGCTGGCGAAGCCGTCGGGGAGGCTCATGAGCCGCCCGAGGTAGATGAAGTCGAGGAGCCCCTGCTGCAGGCGGTCGGGCAGCGGCGGGAAGTTGGACAGGTCGCGCAGGGCGGGAACCGCCTCGGGGATGACGTCCTCCTCCGCCATGCCGATGAAGTCCGTCGCGCACGTGATCACGTTGTGGTCGTCGCCGAGCTGCCGGACGTTCGTCGTGTGGACCTCGCCGGCGTCGCCGAAGAGCCCGTGCCCGTACATCGACGTTCGGTCCGGGTGGACGACCTGCCAGTCGCCTGCACCCGGCGTCTGCTCATGGACCGCGGACTGCGGGATGTTGCAGGTGAAGTTCGCCGTGTAGAAGTTGCCCGGCGTCTGATGCGGCAGGCCGTCACCGCCGAGGTTGAACTTGGAGCCCGACGGGCACCCCACCTGGTTCAGGTAGCACGGCACCTGGAAGGTCCCGGTGACCTCGCGGACGTTCTGTACGGCGTGGCTCGGGTCCGTCACCGCCAGGTCCTCGTGCCCGGGTCCCGGCGAGGGCTCGTCGACGGTCTTGACGTCGGTGATCGTGAAGTCCGGCGCGTGCCCCTGCTCGATCCCGTCCCCCGGCGTGTTGTCGCCGAGCTGAGCGAGTCCGTTGTCGCGGATGTGCAGCATCCGCCCGGTGATGTTCTGAGTGCTCGCGACGGTGAAGTCCCAGGCGTCGTAGAGGTTGCCGCGCTGGATGCCGGCATCCTTGAGCGTCTTGAAGATCGAGTCGAAGTGCTGCCGGCGCTGCTCGATCGCCGGGATGTTCGTCTTCAGGTCGTCCCGGTAGATGGCGAACCCGGGCGGCGCCGGGATCTTCTGCCCGCCGGCGGTCCGCAGGTCGCGCATCGCGACGATGTACCGGTGGCCCTCCTTGAGGTTCTTGCCGACCCGGATGATCAGGTCGGTCCCCTGCGGGCTCGTCGCGTTGGAGTCCACCTCCGCCCAGATCAGCTGGCGCTGACCCGTGGTCGCGTCGATGAGGACGATCGGCTGGTCCGGCTTGAACGCCTTGTTCATGTCCGTGACGCGAACCGCCTGCGTCCGGTTGAGGGCCTTCCTGCTGGTCAGGCCCGGGACATGGGTGACGATGCTGACCCCCGGGCTGAAGCCGTCGCTTCGGTTGAGCTCCGTCGGATCGACCGGGACGCCGTTCTTGTTCTCCGGCATCGAAACGCGCTTCAGGTTCACCTGCCTGCCGGTGCCGGTGCTGGGGTCGGTGACCGTGAAGTGGTTGCTCGGCCACGGGAACAGGCAGTTGGTCCCGGGAGCGGCAATCGTCTCGCAGCGCGAGGCCTTGTCGAGCTTCGCGCACTGCGGGACCGTGCGATTGAGGGAGACCATCCCTCGGGCGAGCGTGGCGCCGCTGGACGGGTCGAGGGCGGTGACGATCAGCTGGGTCGCGCCGCAGCCGGCCAACACCTCCCGGCCCTTACCGCTGAGCGGTAGGTCGAGGCTGTTCGCCCCCGGCGTCAGACCCACGGTCGTTGGGACAGTCAGCAGCGGACCGTTGCCGAACCCCGCCGTGGAGAGCTCAACCCGCTGATTCCCGGGCGAGTCCGCCCGGACCCGCACGCTGCCCGCGGACAGCGCCGCCGAGTCGGTCGAGGTCATGACCTGCAGCTGAAGGCCCGCACCCCTGTGCGCGACCGGAGCAGCGGCGCCCGGAGTGCCGTCGAAGGAGCTGGCGCCGCCCGCCGTCAGGCCGGCAACGACCAGCGCGAACGACAGCCCTGCCCCCAGGCGGCCGATCCGTCGGCTGCGAAGCGAGTCTCTCCCGTGCTCCACCCTGGACGGCGACATTATCCGTCCCCGCCGCCGCGCGCAAGGCCGGCGACCGGCGCGAAGGGGATCTAGGGGGAGTTCCTCAGCTCGACGTCGGTCCAGATGTCGGTCTGGCCCAGGGGCGGTCCGGGCGTGTCGCGCCCATCCGTCCACAGCGGATACATCACTCCATCGCCCGCCGCGAACCCGTTGTAGTCGCCGATGAACGCACCCGAGCCGAAGAAGCTCTGGTTCGGGTTCCACCGCTGGGTGCTGATGTCCTTGTTGGACCAGTTGCGCCCGTTGATCCCCGAGCGGCCCTCGAACGTCTCGATGCTGATGTTGCCGGGCGCGTTTCTGTTGTCGAACCAGATGGCGCGCAGCTTGCCCTTCGGGGTGACGTCCATCCACGGGAAGAACTGGTCGTTCGGCGCCGGCGTGCCGGAGCCGTTGATCGCCACGTCGTGCATGTTCGACCAGGTCTGGCCGTAGTCCTTCGACTTCGCGAACGAGATGTCGGCACCGCTCTTCGCCCGGTTGACGTTGTTCTGGACGATGTAGTTCAGCGACTTGTCGACCGGATTGAAGACGAGCGGAGCGGACGTCGAGGACGCGATGCGAGCCCGCTTCGGCGGCAACAGATCGTCCGGGTTCGGGTTGTCCGCCCACTGGCCCGGCTTGTTGATCTGCCTAGTCGGCCCGAAGCTCGCGCCGCCGTTCGTCGAGCGCTTGAAGAAGATGCCGTGGTCGAGCGACGTGTTGCACTCCTCCGTCATGTACGAGACGTCCAGGCCGCCCTGGTTGTCCACGACCGGCTGCGCGCCCTGGTTGGCCGACGGGCCCTTGCCGTTGCCACCCGGGTTGTCGGGTGAGATTCCCGTGTGGTGCCAGACCGCGTCGGTCAGGTCGCCATCGCCGTTGGGGTCGATGTTGTCCGTGTAGGCGACCTGCGCGGGGCAATAGTCGCTGAACCCGCTGGGCAGCATGTGGAACTTGATGTAGGTGACGTAGATCCGTCCGTAGTGCGGGCTGGACGGATTGTTGTCGACGGTGATCTGCTCCTTGTCATAGAAGAGCGCCGGGTTGAAGTCGTCGAGCTTCGGGCTGAAGTTCGAGACTGGGTATGCGCCCGTGCGCGACCCCGTCCAGGTCCTCCCGTTGTCGGTGGACTGGATCACCTCGATCTCCGATGGCAGGAAGGCGCGGAAGAAGCACAGCTGCGCGAAGTAGAAGGCGTGGTCTCGCCGGCTGTAAGCGACGGCCGGATCGCCGCCGCCGCCGCAGAAGTCGCCCGTCTCCTCGGCCGCGGACGATCGATACTGGGTCGTCCAGGACTGTCCGCCATCGGTGGTGGCGTAGAGCTGCGAGCCGCCGTTCACGTAGTCGTTCGCGCCGCCCACGGCGATCTTGTCGTTGAACACGCTGTGGGCGATCTGGGTCTCGTTCTGCGGCAGCGGCGGATTCGAGTCCGAGTTCACCTGCAGGTTTTGAAGCGATCCCGCGCTCTGAGAGGAGACCGGGGCCACCGATGGGCTGCGGAACTTGGACGCCGCCTGAGCCCGCTGCAACCCGGAGTCGGTGTACGCCCGCACGCCGCTGGAGATGCCGCCGGGATAGCGCTGGACGTGCCTTACCCACCGTGGCGTCGCCGCCGCTGCGAGACTCCCCGCAATCGCCATCCACGCCGCCACCCCGAAAGCCGTCGCGACCACAATAACCCGCTTCATACGTGCCCCCTCGTCGTCTCTAGGCAGTCACGAGCACAATATCCCCCCCCGCGCGTACGTGCCCGGGTTGCTTGCTTGGGTCTGGCGGAGACGAGGGGGCGACCGGCGCGTGTAGGAACATTCTCCCTCGTGGCCGACGACATGGGTGAGCGGTCCGAGCGCGGCGGTGGCTCGCGCTCCGCCGGCGATCGTGGTCAGGCGCGGCAATCGCTGGGGCACACCTTGGAGGAGCTCGCGGCGTCCCTCGAGCACGCGCAGGAGGCGGCCGTCGCCGAGACCGAGCGGCGGGTTTTCCTGATCGCCGGCGAGCGCATGGGCGAGGCCCTTGGAGAGTTCCGCACGCAGGCACGGCAGATCGCCGAAGATATGGGTCGGGCGCTGGAGGAGCGTGCCCGTTCCCTGGCCGTGGACATCGACGAGACTTCACGCTCGCGGGGACCTGGGCCCCCAGGGAAGATTGAAGCCCGTTTGGAGGAGCGCCTCCGCGCCGGCCTCGAGGAGGCGCGAAATGACCTGTTCGGCCGGCTGCGCACGGAGCTCAAGAGGGAATCGAGCGAGCGTGAGAGCAGGATCGAGCAGGAGACCGAACGCGCGCTCGACTCGATCCGGGGGACGGAGCGGGGGGCCGTGAAGTCGATCGAGGCCACGATGGATCGCGTGAGGGAGGCAGGCGAGGCGGCGGCGGCTCGGGCGCAGGCGTCAGTGGCGTCACTGACGGCCCGCGTCGAGAGCGCGGCCAAGGAGATGTCCCGCCGGTCTCGTCGCCACGAGCTCAAGCTGGTGCGCGAGGAGAGTTCGCGGCGCGTCGAGGCGGCGCTCCAAGGAGTCGACGAGCGCGCGGGCTCGGCAAAGCGAGAGATCGAACGAGCGGCGGACGGACTGCGGGCCGACCTCATGCGCAGCGCCGGCGACGCCGAGATGCGCCTGCGGGATCAGGCCGCCGCAGCGGCGGCCGAGCAGGGTCACGTGGAGCGTCTCGCCACGGACTCCCGAAGCCGGCTCGAAGCAGCGCGCAGCGCCGCCGTCGCGAGCGAGGCGGAGGTCTCCGTCGCCGAGGGTCGCCTCGCCGACGCCGAGCGCCGCTTGATGGAGGCGGGCACGCGGGTCGAGGAGGCGCTGGCGCGCATCGACCAGATGATCGGCCAGGTCAGTGATTCCGAGGATCGTCTGGCCCGGCGAGAGGATCGGATGAACGGGATCGAGCGGCGCATTCAAGGGATCGGCGAGAGTGCCGCGCGCGCCGCAGGGTGGGACGAGCGCATGCAGGAGGCGATCCGCGTCGAGGAGGAGGTGGCCCGCCGGATCATCGAAGCGGAGCGACGGATCCTCGAGAGTGTCGATGAGCCCCGGGATCCGCGAGAGGGTCCGACGAACCATTGACCGTCCGCCGCCGATCCGCCGAAATTCAACCGTCGTCCCGGCGCCGGTCCCGTCGGTTGCCGTTACGCTAATACCGATGAACGGGCAGCCGCAACCCGAGGAGCGCACAGCTGGGCCGAACTCGTCGCTCCGGGCCGCGCTCACCGAGGCCGCAGACAGGATCGAGGAGCTGCTCGCTGCGGCCGAGGATGCAGCGGTGCGCATCGCCGAGCAGGGCGAGGCCGGGAGCAACCAAGTGTTCGAGGATGCCGACGGGAACGTGCTGCGCGCAGGGATTCAAGCCGAGGAGCGGGATTCGGGGCTACTCGGCGGTCGCGGACCAAGCCGATCGGGGCCGCCGTGGTCCGCAGTGCCGGCCGGTCGGCGGGAGTCGGACGGGCCGCCGCGGCTTGCGGAGGCTCTGAATCTGGCGAGCGAGGTGGTCCAGAGGGCCGAGGCGATGGCTCGCGACGCACGGGATCTCGGCGAGGCTGCTTCGCAGCTACAGGCGACGGTGGTTCGCATGATGGATCACGGTCGCCACCGGCCGGCGCCGGCGATGGACCCGATCGACCAGGGAAGCGACATGCTGGGACTGGGGCCGCTGAGCCCGCCGGGCGCGGGCAAGGCCCCCGGCGAGATCGAGGCCGATGCGGGCGATGGGCCCATGGACGAACCAGGCTCCGTCCAGCCCGCCTCGCGCCCCGGCGGCGCGGGCGAGGCGCAGTTGCTGGCCGTTCAGATGGCGGTTGCCGGCTCCACCGATGCAGAGATCGAGCGGCGGCTGCGCCATCACTTCGCCCCCGACGAGGTCAATCTCGCCCTCGATGCCGTCAGGAAGCTCGAGCCGCGCATCCGCTGATCGCGCACGTTCGGCTAAACGGGCAGCGCTCACGCGCCGTTCGGACTCAATTCGGGTGAGTCGGACCCGGCGGATGAGCCGGGGGGGGATGTGAAGCCGTGAGCGTGCCGTCTGCACTCGACGGCTGCGGCCCGGAGTAGGTCGCCGCCCCGGGGTACCATCCCGCTCGAGCGAGCGCCGCGTAGGCCAGGCCGAGCACGGCGAGCACCCCGCCTCCCGCGACCGCGAAGCTGACGCGCGGATTGGCGATTGCGGCAACCGCCCCCCCGATCAGGAAGCCGAGGCCCGAGCTCGCCGTCTGCAGTGACTCGAGGAAGGAGATGATGCGGGCTTGGAAGTCCGGGCTCGTGAGCTGCTGGACTGCGGTCATCACGCCCACCCATTGGATGCCGTTGCCCAAGCCACCCACCCCCGAGGCGAGACAGGCAACGAGGAGGGTCGGGGCTGCCGCAGTTGCGAGATACGCGCAGCCGACCGCGAGGGTGCTGAGCACCAGCAGTAACGGCAACGGCGCGCGGCGCAGGGCGGCGAACGCAAGCCCCCCGATGACCATCCCCGTCCCCCAACTCGCCAGCAGCACACCGTAGCCCGCGTCCCCGGCTCCCAGAGTCTGCTTGGCGAACACGACCTCGACCGGGATCACGATCATGAAGAAGACGCAGGCGGCCGACTGCGCCCCGATGAGCCGCCGAAGCTGAACCCGCTCGCGCACGTAGCCGAGCGCCTCTCGGAGTCGCGCTCGCCAATGCGCCGCCCGCGGGCTCGCCTCGGGCAACCCAGTAGCGGTTGCCAGGAGCAGCGCAACCGCCGCGAACGAGGCCGCGTCCGCGAACAACGCCGTCCGCGCCCCGACCCCAGCGACCACCAAGCCGGCGATCGCGGGACCGGCCGCCGCACCCACGGTGAAGCTGATGTTGAGCAGAGCGTTCCCCTCTCGCAACAGTCCGTGTGGCCCGACCACGGTCGCGGCGGCGGCGCGCGTGAGAGCGCGGTTCGAGATCGCGAGCGCACCGGCGAGCGTCGCGAGCGGAACCACCCATAGCAGGGAGAAATCGGAGGAGAGCATCGCGATGGCGGCGAAGGCGCCTCCTTGGACGAGGTTGAGCGCGGGTAGGGAGATCCGGGAGGGGTAGGCCTCGAGGCGCGCCACGAGTGGAGGAGTGGCGATCGCTGGGACGAACAGGAGGGCCAGGAATAGGGCGGCGGTCGCAAGCGGACTCCCGGTCTGATCGAAGACCAGCACCGCGAGAGCGATCTCGCCCAGCCAGTCGCCCAGTTCATCGACCAGCCGGACGGCGGCGAGGCGCCGAAAAGCGGGCAGGCGGAGCGGGTGCAGAGCGGCGGTCACGGCGATGCTAACGCTAGCCAACGCAGAGGAGGCAAATACAAGTTTGGATCACTTCGTGTAGTCTTTTGCAACTAGCTGTAAGGATTCACGCTCGGGAAAGGTACCCATGGGCTACCGCGGACGCTAAGCAACTCACTCATCGACAAGAAATCACCCCTCGTTCCCTCAACCGGGGTGCGGGGGTGGGTGATCTTCGCCGGGCCGTGACCGAAAGCCGACGGTTTCAGATGGGAAGCCGTCGGCCGGCATTGGTTCTGGCGGTCGCATATTCGTGAATCCGCCGATCGAGCGCCAGTTCCGTCTCGAAGTCGGCGGATTCACCATGCCGGTAGGAGAAGTCGTGATCGGCCAGGGCTTCGGCGAAGAGCTCGACGAACTGCGGCTCGAGTTGCGTCCCGGCCGATCGGCGCAGTTCCGCGATCGCCTCGTCGGAGCCCACCGGCTCCCGGTACGAGTCCCGCGCCGTCAGGACGTCGTAGGTGTCCGCGACCGCGATGATCCGCGAGATGGCGGGGATCTGCTCGCCTCGTAGGCCGCGCGGATAGCCGAGCCCGTCCAGGCGCTCGTGGTGGGCGAGGATGATCTCGCCCACCGGCTGATAGCCGTCGATCTCGGAGACGATGCGCGCGCCCTCGGCGGGATGCTTCCGGATCTCGTTCCAGTCCGCCTCGGTGAGGTCCTCATCGCCCTTCAGGATCCGATCGGCGAGCACGAACTTGCCGATGTCGTGGAGAAGCCCAGCCGTGTGCGCGAGCTCTTGCTCCTCGGGCGACAGACCCGCCGCCGCCGCGATCTCCCGCGAGTACCTGGCCACCGCCGCGCTGTGGCGGGCCGTCATTCGGTCGCGGAGGTCGAGGGTCCGCAGGAGGGCGCTCAGGAGCGCCACCTGGAACCCGGCGAGTTGCTTGGCGCGCAGCTCCAGCTCGTCCGCCCGCTCCTGTGAGACCAGGAGCGCTCCGATCAGGTACTGGAACACGAGCGCGACCACGCCGAACATGGCGACTGCGCCAAGCCCCGCTTGCACGTAGACATAGGCGACGCCGACGGCCAGGAGCGCCGAGACCAGCTCTGCGGGCAGCAGCGGTATCAGCGCGCGCCTCACCATGGTCACGAACCGGCTGCCCTCGAGGTAGCTGAAATAGCCCGCGATCAGGACGAAGTCAATCGCCAGGCCGATGAGGAAGAGGACCAGGACGAGCAAATAAAACAGCGCGTCCATCTGGCCGATCCCGGCCGCCCGGATCAGGCCGTGGAAGGCCAAACCTGCCAGCAACGGGAACCACGCGTAGGTGACGACGTTGATGAGCAGCGTCGGCGGCGCATAGCGAAAACGGAGCCATCCGGCGACGATGGTGGTGACGCCGATGATGGCCGCCGGGGTCTCGCCCAGGAACACTGCCGCCGTCGTGATCGCCAGGAAGCTGCTCGAGATGGTGACCTGGCTCTTCGGCGTGTCGACCGCGGTCAGATCGCCGATCACCGAGGCCGCGAGTAGCACACCGAAGAGGGGCAGGTACCAGTCGGAGTCGCGATTCGCCCACACCGCCACCAGGCATGCAGCGGCAAGGGCAGCGAACTCGACTCTGATGACCGTCTTACTCGGTCGGCCCGGCATGGTGGTGCCTATCGCGGCAGTGCGCCGGTCCCGATCCCCGGGCTTCGGTTCGAGTTCGACGGCTGGCGCATCGAGCTCATGAATTCGTCCAGATCCGCGGTCGAGAATCGCCGCTGGCCACCAGGAGTCCGATAGACCGGAACCAGCCCTTGATTCGACCATTTGCGGAGCGACGCCGCGCTGACGCCTATGTACGCGGCCGCCTGACCTACGTTCAGCAGTCGGCTTGTGGTCTCCATCACCTTGAACCTTCTTGTGCGTTCTCCACCAACACAGTGAGAACTTGGTAAGCCCGCCCACTATCGGTACACAAGTGGGTCGCCGCAATGCCCCTGCACTGCACCCACGAGTAGATGCACAGCTTTTGAGGCCGAAGGTTGTGCACCGGTTGCAGCCTGTAAACGAGGTCATGGCTCTGCGCGCCCGTCGGAGGGCCAACGGGGGGCATGGCCGCCCACGACGTGGTCCGCGTCGGCGAGCCGAGACGCGGGCGGGCGAGGAACTAGAGCTGGCGGGACGCTGCCCGGGGCGTCGCCGCCCTGGCGGCAAGGACGCCCAGCAGGCGCTCCGCGGCTTCGCCCGGCATGTCTCCCAGTAGGGCGGTGCCGCGCGTGCCCGCGACGAGTTGCGCGGTCCGGTAGCCGAGGATCCGGACGGACTCGCCGTCGCGCAGCGCGCGCCGCAGGGGTCCACCGACGATGTCGAGTGACGCCTCGGTCCCGCAGAGCACGACCGCGTTCGGTCGCAGGGCCCGGAGGGCGCTGGCGAAGCGCCGTGCCTCGAGGTTCGCGGAGAGCAGGAGCACGCGGAGTCCGGCGCGCCTCAAGAAGAGCTCGAGCGCCTGCACGTAGACCGCCTCGAGGCCGAGGGGCGACCCCGAGTCGAGCAGAAGCACCCCGTCGGGCAGGCTCGCGGGAGAGGCGAGGCGGCGCGCCGAGTGCAGCCAGCCCACGGCCCACCGGCATGCGTGCTCGAACTCGGCCTCGTGATTGGCCCTGTCAGCGGCCACCCCGAGGGCCGGCAGCAGGAGCTCCTCGACGCTTCGCTCGACCGAGCGGATCGCGAGGCTTTCCTCGAGCTGGCGGTCGGCAGCCGACTCGTCGAACGCGTCGAAGGCCTGCAGGAGGCGCGCCGGCGATCCGAGACCCCGCCCGCGGCGCTGGGCGACCTCGACCGCCGAGGAGATGTTGCCGGTCTGTCGCAGCGCCTCGCGCAGCGTCTCGACCTCCGTGAGGTCGTACTGGCGGTGGTTGCCCGGCGTGCGGCGCGGGCGCGGGTAACCCAGCCTGCGCTCCCAGCTCCGAAGGGTGCTGGGGCTCACGCCGAGGAGCTCGGCTGCGGCTCTCGTCCTGATGCCTGGCAAAGTGTTCTCCATGCCTCGGGCCGCTTGACGGCGTCCCCGTTGCCGGCTCAGCGTAGCTCTGCCGCGCTTCTGTGAAGTTCTGGGGGGGTCTCTGCTACGGATCTTGCAGACGGTGCCCGCGATCTTGCATCGTCAATTCAGGTCATTTGCGGGTACGTGATCGTTGCCTCCGGCCACGGCCACGGATCGCCCTGAAGCCTTTGCGGCGTAGGTCGCCTCCTCGGCCATCTCCAGCAGCCGCGCCGCATCGTCGTCGTTGCTCGGGCACGAGGAGATCCCGATCGCGACCGCCACCCGGGGGCCGTTCTCGACCTGTGACCCCTCGATGACGCGGACGAGCCGGTTGGCCATCTGCCGGGCTTCGGATGCCTCGGAGTGAGGCATGAGGACGCAGAAGTCGTCGTCGCCGACCCGGAACGGACGGTCGGCGCCCCTGATCCGGTTTCGGATCACCGTCGCGACGGCGGCCAGCATCTGGTCGCCTGCTTCGCGTCCGTAGGCTTCATTGACTCGTCCCAGGCCCTCCACGTCGAGGAGCGCGATCGCGAACGGATGGTCATAGCGCCGATGCTCCGCCAGCAGGACCTGCAGCCATTCGTTGAGCTCGGCGGATCCCGGAAGCGCCGTCAGTTCGTCTCGCTTCGGCTCGCCGGCCCGCTCGCGCACCAGGCCCTCGATGAGCTCGCACTGAATCGAGCCGAAGATCTCCGCCAGGTCCTCGACCGAACGCGCGAAGTCGCCTCGGCGCCGTTCCGGCACGTCTCGGCGGAGAGTCTCTATCAAAAGAGCCTGGAGGGCGGCGAGATCGCGCGGGATCTCGGCCGGGGCGCGCTCGCCGTGGCGGAGCCGGCCGAACTCCCGAGCGCGTTCCCGCGTGTCGGCGGCGAGGCGCGGGCCGGTCTCGGGCGGCGGGGAGCCGAGCTCCTCCAGTATGTCGTCGATGAACGGGGCGGCCTGGGTGGTCAGGAGCCCGACCTCGATCTCGCTCACGTCGGAGAGAGGCGTGCGCTCGATGAGACGGAGGAGCCAGGCCTTTGCGAGCTCCTGAGAGCCCCCCGGCAGATTCTCGACGACCGCTGAGGATGCGCGGCTCACCAATGGGAACATAACCGACCTGTCAGTCGCCACAACTCGGGTTAGACTCGCTCAGCCAATGGTCCACGCATACGGCGGCCAACCTCCCGGCTCGACGCTCCCACGCGCGCCGAAGGGCTCCGGACCATGACCCGGGGCCCGGACGACATCGCTCCGGAGACGCCCGCGCGCGAGGACGAATCAACCGATCTCCCCGGCGATCCGGGGGGCGAGACGATCGTCGGGGCGACGCTGGAGGCGCTCAAGCTCGCCACGGTCGAGGTGGAGGGGGAGCGCGATCTCGCCGAGACGCTGCAGCGGAGCCTGCTGCCACAGCTACCGGAGGTGCCGGGCCTGGCGATCGCCGCCAAGTACAGGCCCGGCAGCGCCGGGACGCGGGTCGGCGGCGATTGGTACGACGCGATCAGGCTCCGAACCGGAAACGTCGGACTGGTCATCGCTGACGTCGTCGGACAGGGGGTCGAGGCCGCCGCAAGGATGGCGCACCTGCAGAGCGCGGCCCGGGTCTACGCCCTCGAGGCCCTCCGTCCCGCGGTCGTACTGGAGCGGATGAACGGGTTCGTCGTCGAGGGCGAGCGGGGAGGAATGCTCACGCTCCTCTACGCGATCCTCGACCCGAGTGCGGGCACGCTGCGCCTTGCGAGCGCCGGCCACCCGCCGCCGCTCGTGCTCCGCCCGGATCAGGAGCCGGCGTTTGCCGAGAGCCCGCCCAGCAGCCCGCTGGGCGTCACGCGGTTCCCGGTCTACGAGGAGAGCGTGATGACCCTCCATCCCGAAGCCACGGTGCTCTTCTATACGGACGGTCTCGTGGAGACCCCGAAGCTCCCTCTCACCGAGGGATTGGAGCGGCTGCGTCACGCCGCCAAGGACCGCTCGCTCGAGCCCGAGGGCCTTTGCGAGGCCGTCATGGGGTCGGTTGGCGTCGGCTCTCACGACGATCTCGCCCTCCTGGCCGTCAACATCTCGCCGCCCGGTGAGACCCTCGATCTGGAGCTCTCGCCGCAGCCCGAGTCGCTCAGCTCGATGCGGCAGGCCGTTGGACGCTGGCTCCGGGCGGCGGAGGCCGGAGAGGACGAGATCTACGAGATGCTGGTGGCCTCCGGGGAGGCGTGGTCGAATGCCGTCGCCCACGCCCATCCGGCCACCTCTGATGAGCCGTTCCGGCTCCGGGCGCTCCGCCGCGGCGCGGAGATCGAGATCACCGTCAGCGACACGGGCCAGTGGCGACCACCGGCCCCTGAGACGAGACAGGGACGGGGGCTGGCGTTGATCGGCGAGCTGATGGACGACATGGAGGTCTATAGCGGACCCGAGGGGACGACGGTGACGATGCGCCGCCGGCTCCGAGAGCGGGTGACGAGAGGGGGAGATTCGTGATCGGGCTGACCGTCGAGTCTCAGAAGAACCACGTCATGGTGGCCCGCGTGGCGGGGGACATCGACAGCGTCACCTCCGGCGAGCTCCGCCACGGGGTGTCCCGCCGGCTCACGAACGTGGTCCCGGGTCTGATCCTCGATCTCACCGAAACGACCTACGTGGACAGCGCCGGGATCGAGTTCCTGTTCGATCTCGCCGAGCGCCTGCGCAGCCGCGGCCAGCGGCTTCGACTCGTGGTCCCGCTCGAGGCCCAGATGCGGCGCGTTTTCGACCTCTGCGGCATCGAGGAAGTAATCGCCGTGGATGCCACGCTCGACGAGGCGATCGAGGCGCTGCGCGAGCCGTCGCCGCCGGGGGCCCCGGCGGCGAGGGTTGGTGACTAGCGGCCCGAGCTCGACCAGGAGGCGCGGAAGCTCTCGAGCGCGACCTTCACGCGCTGCTGCCGGTGATCCTCCGCCGACAGCAGAATCTCGGCGACCCGCGTTGCGAATGCCTGGAGGAGGAGCAGCTCCGCCCTGCCGATCAGCCTGCTCGGGCGAAACGTCAGGCAGATCACTCCCACCAGCGCCCCGCCGGCGATCATGGGCACACAGACGGTGGCGCGGTCTCCCGCAGGGATGCGGGACCCGGACCCCTGTATCACCTGAGCCCGGCGCTCCAGCGCGACCCGGCCGAGTGGGCCCTCGCCGAACTGGACCCGCGTCGGGGGCTCGGGCTCGCCCGGTCCGGTCTCGCGGAGCGCAGCGCGCCGGAGTGAGAGCCCGTCCTTGTCGGTGACAAAGATCATGCCGCCGTCGACCTCGTAGAGCGACGTCAGCTCGGTCAGAAGCTCCGTCAGCGTCGCGTCCGCTTCCCCGGTCGCAACCAGCCCGACGCGCGACCGAGCGGATCCCTGGGTCGTCCCGGCATCGGACCTCGCCGTTGCCGGCTCGCCTTTGGATGGCCAGTCGATCTCCTGCCTTTGAACGGCGAGCGCCACCGCTTGGGCGCGGCTCGAGGCTCCGAGCTTCGCCATCGCGTTGCGGATATGGGTTCGGACCGTCTCGGGAGAGAGGACCAGGCGCTCCGCGATGTCGGCGCCGCTGGCGCCGCCGGCGAGCATCTCCACCACCTCCCGCTCACGGCTCGAGAGGGGTGCCCCCAAGTTCCGCGGCTTGCCCCGGGGGGAGCTCCCCGGCTCGACCGCGGCCACGGC
>Ga0207693_10000535_pt1 | contig 34412 bp, 26 predicted proteins | sample LARL81metaG_FD_184347 | JGI IMG/M metagenome (GOLD analysis project Ga0207693, IMG submission 184347) | Corn, switchgrass and miscanthus rhizosphere microbial communities from Kellogg Biological Station, Michigan, USA - LAR L8-1 metaG... | ecosystem: Host-associated > Plants > Roots >... | reverse complement strand
CGCGTCGAACAAACCACCAGTATCGGCACGTATCCCGCGATCGTGCCGAGTGTGGCGGGCCGCTGCTGGATTACCTCGTTCAACCAGGTGGTGCTTGATCCCACTGATCCGTTTCCGCACGGCTACACACCGAGCGACACCTGGATGAACGCCGACTCGTGACCGTACACCGTCGTGGGGACCCGTCTTGCGGCGACGGCGCAGTCGTCACGGCGACCGTTCCGCTGCGCCCGGCCGCGAAGCGCTTGGCGCATCGTGCTCACACTTGCGGCAGCCTTCGAGGACGATGGCAGACGTCGATTCCTCAACGAGCGAGCCCCCCGGTGTCAGGCGCGGATTGCCCCTCGCGCGCTGCGACCGACTCGCCCGTGATCACTCGTCAGTGCCGGTAAATCCCGATCGGGCATGCTCGCTCAAGAATGCGTCGAAGGCGAGATCCGGAGTCGCATCGGTGTGAATGACGACGACTCCTTGGATAATCGCGCGATGAGCGCAGCGAGTGTAGATTTCCCCGACCGGCTCCGGCCGTCGATGCCAACGAGCAACGGAGCGGTGCGCGAACGCTGCGGCAGCACGAGGGCCAGCATGTCTGACACCGGAACCATCGCCCACTCCGTGGTTGAGCACTTGCCGCTCACCGCGATTCACCCGCTGGACGCTTTGTTTGGCCGGGGTGCCCGCTGCAGGGATGAGTCGCACGAACGCGGACGGGACCGCCGTCCAGCCGCGCCGCGGCCGTTATGACGATCCGATGATTGAGTTCGTCGCGGCGCAAATGGATCAAAGTCAATTCCTTCCCGAACCTGGGGCCAGTGCCAGCGGCGTTGCGTCGCAGATACTGCGAGGCCGCGCACGTTGCGTGCGCGGTCGGGCCCGGTGCACCACTCCATGATCAAACTCGCGGGTTGCCGCCGCCACGGCACGGGCTTGCTCCGCTCGGCTGAAACCGCACCGGCTCGTTGGGTTTAGACGCGGCTGTCGATCATGACGTGCTTGACACGGGTGAATTCAAGGAAGCCAGCGAGCGCGTTCTCGGTGCCGATGCCGGACAGGCCGAAGCCGCTCACCGGCAGGTCGGGCCCGAACACCAGGTGGTTGTTGACCCAGACAGTGCCGAAATTCAGCGCGTTCTGCACGCGGGTGGCCCGGCCGACGTTGGAGGTGAACACTGAGGAGGCCAGTCCGTAGCGTGTTCCGTTGGCCTTGACAAGCGCATCGTTTTCGTCGGCGAAGCGTTGAACACTGAATACGGGCCCGAAGATCTCTTCGGCGACGATCTCGTCGTCCTGATCGACGTCGACGACGATGGTGGGCGGAATGAAATACCCGCCGGAGGCGGTGTCAGCCCGACCACCGAGCACCACGGTGGCCGACGCCGGGAGGTTGTCGAGCTTAGCGACCACTCGTAATAGTTGTGCCCGCGAATTCAGCGGTCCCACCATCGTTTTGGGGTCGAGGGCGTCGCCGACAAGGTATCGCTGGCAGCGTTCCTTCAGCCCGTCCACGACGTCATCGAAGATGGCTCGCTCGACGATGAGCCGTGTGGCCGACATGCATTCCTGCCCGGCGTTGTACAGACCGCCCGCGGCGATGACGTCCAGGGCCGAGGACAGGTCGGCGTCGGCGAAAACGAGAACCGGCGAATTGCCGCCGAGTTCCATCACGGCCTTCTTGACACCATCGGCGGCGGCCATGCCGACCTTGCGGCCGGTATCGATGGAGCCGGTGAAGGACACCACGTCGACGTCGGGATGGTGTGACAGCGCGGCCCCGACGACCGCGCCGGCACCGAAGACGAGGTTGAGCACGCCGGGCGGCAGGATTGCACCGGCGAGCTGAACCAGCAGCGCCGTCGAGTATGGGGTGGTCTCGGCGGGCTTGATGACTACGGTGTTGCCGACGGCAAGCGCGGGGAAGATCTTGGCGACAGCCTGCAGCAGCGGATAATTCCACGGGGTAATGGCGGCGACCACGCCCACAGGTTCGCGGCGCATCACCGACGTGATGCCGCCGAGATAGTCACCGCCGGCCTGGGCAGACAGTGTTCGGCCAGCGCCGGCGAAGTAGCGCATCGCGTCAAGACAGCCGGGCAGCTCGTCGTCACGCACAGCGCTGACAGGTTTTCCCGCGTCGACAGCTTCCATGGCCAGCATCTGCTCAAAGTGCGCTTCCACCGAATCGGCGATCTTGAACAGTGCCTGGGAGCGTTCGGCGGGAGTGGCGGCCGCCCAGGCCTTTTGAGCGGCGCGGGCCGAGGTCACCGCCGCGTCGACGTCCTTGGCCGATGACGACGCGACCTCGCCGAGGCGCTCCCCGGTGGAGGGGTCGAAAACCTCAATGGTGTCCGCCGACGCCGACGCTCTCCAGCAGCCGTCGATGAAATTGCCCGCGATCTGAACGGCGAAAACGCGCGCATAGGCGCGCTGCTCGGTGGCGGTCATGGGGGTGGTGTTCACGATCGTGTCCTCTATCTGATGTGGTTCGTGCTCGGTTTCGGGAGGTGTGGGGCAACGGTTTGTGCTAGGCGGGGCGGTAAGTGCGGGCGTAGTCCAACGCACCCTGGAAAACATCGTCCGAGAGCTCGTCGGCGGCCGCGTCGATCGCGGCGGGCATGCGCCGCTGCCCGGGATAGCCGATCAACTCGCGCACCTGCGGGATCATGTAGTAGGTGCCGGCAACGAAGGTCGCCACCACGTCGAAAGTGGCGCGATCATCACCGTGCAACCTCCGCACCGCCGCGGGCAGGTCGGCGGTGCCTGCCAATACACGCAGCGCCCGCGCCAACGACGGCACGAGGTCGGCGCGCGCCAGGCACGCCCGGTCGAGCCATGTGCCGGCGGGGTCGGCGTCGCGTAGCGCCGGCATGGTCCTGGTGGCCGGGATCAGCACATCGGCGACGTCGTGCAGCACGTTCCGGTCGGCTTGGGCAAGTGTGCTCATTGCGAAATCTCCTGCCAGCGCGCATTGGCGACGAGGTACTCGGCGGTGCGCAGCGCCGTGGCCGTGATCGTGGCGGTGGGGTTCACGGCTCCGGAGGTGGGCATGGTGCTGCCATCGACGATGGCCAGGTTCGGCACGTCGTGAGCCAGTCCCCATTCGTCGACGACTGAGGTGGCCGGGTCGGAGCCCATCTTGGCCGTGCCCAGCAGATGGCCCGGTTGGTCGGGCCACAGGTCGGTGCGCACCGTCTTGATGGCACCGGCAGCCAGGTGAGCTTCTTCCACCCGGTCGAGGTTGAAGCTCATCAGCCGGCGGGTGTTTTCCGAGATGCGGTAGTGGATGCGCGGCGCGGGTATGCCATCGGAGTCAGTCAGGGTGTCGTCGAGAGTGACGGCATTGGTGTCCTCGGGCATGTCCTGAGAGTTGATCCCCCATTGCAGGCTGCGGCCCAGGGTTTCGTTGATCCGGTCGTGGACGGCGGGGCCCCAGCGGTCGTCGAAGCCTGCCCGGTCGTGCAGCGACAACGCGCGCAGCGGGCCGCCGGTTGGCATGACCTGCCATTTGGCGCCGCCGACGAAGCCGCGCGAGGTGTCGGTTTCGTAGAACTCCAGCGAGTGGATGGATTGTCCGGCCGGCCCGAGCCAGCTGTCGAGTGGCTCGTCGTAGATTCCGGTGACCTCACCGTTGGGGTGCAGCATCAGGCGCTTTCCGACTAGACCGGAGGAATTCGCAAGTCCGTCGGAGGCATCGGCGTGTGCGGACAGAAGCAGCAGCCGCGCAGTGCCAATTCCATTGGCCGCCAACACGACAACGCGGGCTCTCTGTCGGCGTTCGACGCCGTCGGCGTCGAAGTAGATGGCGCCGGCGGCGCGCCCGTGCGTGTCGGTGGTGACCTTGCGGACCCTGCACCGTGTCTTCAATTGCGCACCGTGCCGGATCGCAGAAGGCCAATGGGTGATGTCGAAGGACGCTTTGGCTCCCTCGGGACAACCGGTTTCGCAGGTGCCGATTCGGGCGCAGCGGGTCAGTTCGCCCACGCGCTGGGATGCGATCGCGTTGGGAGCAGGCCACCAATGCCAACCCAATTTGTTCATTCCGGTCGCCGCGCGGCGACCGACTTTGCCGATCGGGTGTGGGGGCAGCGGTGGGACCATGCCCGGCGGGTACATCGGATCGCCTTCGACACCGGACACACCGATCGCGCGATCGATCTTGTCGTAGTAGGGGGCCAGGTCGTCGTAGCTCAGCGGCCAGTCGTCGCCGACACCGTCGAGCGAATACATGCGAAAGTCGGATGGCAGCAGTCGCATCCATTGCGCGCCGTAGAGCAAGGAGCTTCCGCCGACGCCGCCGATCATCAGCGGATGCAGATCGCTGTCGTCGACCGCTAGCGGGTAATCCTCCCGCGACTTCCGGATATTGGGCTCTGCGCTCCACTTTTGCTGGGAGAGCAATTCCCATTCCTGTTTGTCGCCGGGGAACTCGTTGTTGTTGAACCACCGACCCTGTTCCAGGCAAACCACTGAGAAGCCGTTACGCGCCATCTCGTTCGCCACGACCGCGCCGGACGGGCCGGCACCGATGATCAGTACGTCGACAGTTTCGGTAGCGGTGGATGGTTTCGCGGTACTCATCTGACAACCCTTTTCCGGTGAGTGCCGATTGCTGCGATGCCGGTGGCGGCGACCTGTCCGATACTGCAGCAGAGGCTCAAATGGCCTTTAAAGGATATCTGAACTGACCTTTCGGGGCAACTAGTGGTTGGTGCATCCTGCGACGTTTACGCGATCGTCGCGACCATGCCACACACCGGCTTGTTCTGCGGATGCGGTGTGACGGGCGGATCAGGGACTGGTGTAGAGCGCGGCACCCAGTCCGCCGTCGACGACGATAGCGGCCCCGTTGACAAACGATGCGTCGTCGGAAACGAGGAATCGCACCACATGCGCAACCTCGGCGGGATCGGCGATGCGTTCGACCGGGTAGAACGAACTGATCTGGCGGCGCGCTTCCTCAGGGTCCTCGTGGGCAGCGAAATAATGCTGCACCATCGGAGTATCCATGTCTCCGGGCAGCACCGCGTTGGCGCGGATTCCGGCACGTGCCAGTGGCCGGGTCACCGCGATGCTGCGCGTCAGGCCGAGCACAGCGTGCTTGCTCGTGGTGTAGGCGGTGAGCATCGGATCCGCGCAGATCGACAGCACCGAGGCAACATTGACGATGCTGCCGCCGCGCCCGAGCCGCAGCATCGCGGCCGCGCCGTGTTTGCAGACCCAGAACGGTCCTCGGACATTCGTGGCCTCGATCGTCTCCCAGTCCTCGTTGGTGGTGTCCAAGAAGTCGCGTTCAATCTGCTTGCCGGCGTTGTTCACGATGTAATCAACGCCACCAAAGCACTTTTCGACCTCGGCGATCGCGACGACGACGCCAGCCTCGTCGGTGACGTCGGCCTGCAGCACCTGCACAGAACCGGGCAGCCCGACAGCCAAGGCTGCCGTCTCGCGCAGTCCTTCGTCATTGCGACTGAGGGCTATGACGTTGGCCCCGTCCGCGGCCAGGTCGAGCACAATTGCGCGGCCCAGACCGCCGGAAGCTCCCGTCACCAGTCCCGATTTGTCGGTGCACTTGCTCATTTCCATCCTCAATCTGTGGTTGGGCTCAGCGTCGGTTGCAGTCGTGGCCACAACGCGGCGTTGACGGCACCTAGGTCCGGGTCGGGTGTATCGGCAGGCACACGTGCGCAGGATCGCTTCGATGACATCGGCGTTCCGCAGTTCTCGGGTCGGTGTATTCAGCGGGTCGGCGCTGTGCGCCGAGCGAGGATCTGCAGTGTTCCCTCCGACTCGGTGGCGCAGACGGCGACGATGTCGCCGCTGGTCAGACCGGCGTAGCTGTTGGCGGTGGCGACGACGACGGGACAGTGGACTCCGTAGAGTTCGCGGCTGACCACCGCGCCGACGCACAGCACGTGGTCCGCGGCAGCGAGCACGACGGCCGCGGGACCGTTTCCGGTCGCCCAGGCCTGAGCGAAGACCTGTGCGTTGGTGCCCGAACCGCGGGATTCGGGCATGACCAACACCCGTCCCGCCACCGAGCTGCCGCGCTGGGGGTGGCGGTGATGGACGATCGTGCCGGTGCCGGGGTCGAGCCCTCCCCAGGCGTTGAGCGGTTCAGTGAGCGTGAGCACGACGCCTTCGGCGGTGCCCGAGAGCAGGACGCGGACCGTGTTCAACGGCTCAGAACCCGTCATGGTCGATCACCGTGCCTGCGATCGCGGATTCGACACACACTTCGAGGTCGGCGAACAGGACATCGACGCCGATGTTGTGGGGTGCATACCAGGCCCACTTGGCGGAGTTGGTGAGGACCAGCCCGTCGGTCTGCGGCAGGATCGGCGTGTTGTAAGTGCAGGTATCGGTGACAATTCTCACGCCTGCGGCTTCCAAGATCTCGGTGATGCCCTGCTTTTGGACCTCGTCGTACACCCAGCGGCCGGCGTTGACGTAGAGCGGCGTCCTCGGTTGGACGCGTCGGCCGTTCAGCAGCTTCGTCAGATGGTGGAACTCCGAAATCGAGAAGTGGGGCGTGCCAATGCAGACGGCCGCCAGCTGTCCGTCCCTCCGGGTGCTGAGCTCAGACCATGCCCGACGCAGGTCGGCGGGCGTAACCGTGATGGTCTGCTCGGGGGCCCGGCCACCGAACACTTGGTCTGCATCGGCCGCCTCGGGTGTGACGCCGAGGACATGAAAGAGCGCGACGGCTCCCGTCGAGGCGGTCGCCGCACCGAAGGCTTTGAGCTGGTCTTCGGTTGCCGTCGTGATGCCACGCAGCACGGGCACGCGGCCGCCGCACCACTGGCCGACAAGGTGGCCGAGCAGCGGGAAGAACGCGTCGCGGGCCATCGCCGCAGCGGGTAACGCCGCGACGTCGATGAGTATTTGCCCGCGGCGTCCTTCGTCGGTGTGCAGGCCGGCGAACGGGGCACGACCCACGATCGCGGCGGCAATGTCGACGAAGTCGCCGTAGCGCTGGGTCCGCGCGCCAAGAACGCTGTTGGCGAACACGATGGCGTTCGATTCGCCCCATGCGATGTGTTGGCCGAGGGTGGGGCGATTGGCCAGGAGATACGGAGCGCAGGTCCACGTCGGCGTGCAACCAAGCTGTGCGTAGAGGTCCATCAGGGTTCGGGCCTTGGTCGCCAACTCCTCGGGGCCATTCCAGTACTGCGGGTGCCGCAGGTCCACGGACCCGACGTTCAGCGTGGTAGGCACCGACACTCGGGCGCTCCCGTCGACGAGTGCCCGGACGAAGTCGATCGACACCGAGCCGACGTACAGGCAGCCATCCACGTGAGCGCTGTGCACATCGACCAGCGTTGGCGCGTCCATGGATTTCGCGACGGCCACCAGCACCCGCATGGCCAGTTGGGCGCCAGGACCGTGCTCGCCGTTCAGGTAGGCCCAGTCTGCTTCGCTGAGCGTCGTCGATGCCGACATCTGCTGAGACCTCCGTCCGCCGGGTTCCACACGAACGACACAAAGGCTAGCGATATTGTCCTTTTATGGCCAGTCTTATCGTGTTTCTCGAAACTGGAGTGGTCGTGACCGTGGAGCGAGCGCGCGGCGCCGCAGAACCTCACCGTTAACGGTGACCCGAATTATCATTTGAGTGCGCCGAACCCGAAGGAGTGACCGAATGCGGGACTTCAGCCCAGTTCGCACACGCAGCGTCGCCAGTGACGTGGTGGGCCAGATCGTCGAACGACTCCGTTCCGGGGAACTAAAGGTCGGCGATGTGCTGCCCGGGGAACGAGTACTGGCTGCTCAGATGGACGTATCCCGCCCAACGGTCGGTGGCGCAATGGCACGGCTGGCCGATGCCGGGATTCTGCGGCGCCGGCCCGGACGGCAGGGCAACGCCGAAATCATCTCGATCTGGGTTCCTGACCAACTCATCGAAAGGGCCGCCGCAGTCGGCGAATTGGAGGCCGACGACATTTTCCGGGTGCTGGAGGCGCGCAAAGCGCTCGAGCCGCGCATCGCCCAATTGGCGGCGTTTCGGGCGACCGACGAGGACTTCGCCGAGTTGCAGGGTTCTATCGATCTTCTTGCTGCCCACGGCGATGACATCAATTGCTGTGAGCAAGCCGAGCTGCTGTTTCACCGGATCATGTGGCGGACCGCCCGCAACAGCTCACTCCAAGCCATGATGCTCGGGCTTGAGACGGAACTCGCCCCGATCCACGACATGATGTTGCGCACGCCCGAGGACTACGCCGCAGGCATCGAACTGCACACCGCTACACTGTCAGCCCTCAAGCGTGGCGACCCCGCCGAGATCGAGAACGAGATGTACCGGCATCTGGGACATTTCGAAGGGATTGTCGCCGACGTGCTGCAACGGACCCCGCACCGGCGGACACCGCCGTTCCTGCTGGCCGGCGCCCCCTGACCCGCCCAGCCGACGCACCAGACCGGCACGGCCTGCTCGTCGGTTTGTGGCTACCTACCCGGATTTGGCGTACGCGGACTGCGAGCTGCTTAGCGTCCGTGGCCTGGACGCGGTCACGAGGAGCGTCCTGAGCCGTAGACGTCGGCGTAGATCCGCTCGATGTCGTCGTGGCTGGGTAGGACTGGATTGTTCGCCGGGGAACCCGATGCAATCGCTTGCTGTGCCATGAGCGGCGTCAGCCGGGTCCAGGTGTCGTGGTCTATGCCGTAGCTCTTCGGAGTCGGAACCTCGAGATCGTCGCACAACTCGGCGAGAGCGTCGACAATTCGCCCAGCGGCGATTTCATCGCTGGTGGTCGGATCGGCGACCCCGTAGGCACGAGCGCATTCGGCGTAGCGCTGCACCGCGCCGGAGACCGAGAACGCCGTCACGGCGGGAAACAGCATCGCGTTTGACAGGCCGTGTGCGACGTGAAAGTGCGCACCGATCGGTCGGCTCATGCCGTGCACCAGCGTCACGCTGGAGTTGGAGAACGCCATCCCGGCCTGCGTGGCGGCCGCCATCATCGCCTCGCGCGCCACGTGATCGTTTCCGTCGTGGTAGACCCGGCGGAGGTTAGCGGAGATCAGGCCGATCGCCGACAGAGACATGGCGTCGCTGATCGGGTTGGCCTTGCGGCTCACATAGGCTTCCACCGCGTGCGCAAGCGCGTCGACGCCGGTATCCGCGGTGAGCCTGGCCGGCATCGAGAGAGTGAGTTCGTAATCGATGATCGCGGCGATCGGCAGGAACGACAACCCTGGGCAGAGCATCTTCTCGTCGTTGTCGCTGTCGCTGATGACGGTGAATTGGGTTGCCTCCGAACCGCTTCCCGCGGTTGTGGGGATGGCAATGATGGGCAGCGCGGGCCCGCTGTAGCTGTTGGGCGTCTTGAACTTGCGCATGGGTCCGCCCTGGGAAGCCAAGACGGCGAGCGCTTTGGCCGAATCCATGGGGCTGCCGCCGCCGAACCCGATGACGCAGTCGGCGTTGTGGGCGCGCACCGACTCCACACCGAGGTCCAGCGACTCGGTAGTCGGGTCTGGCACGGTCCGGTCGAAGACCGAGGCTGTGAGCCCGGCGTCGCGGAGCAGGGTCAGGACACGGTCGGTGGCGCCAGTCCGGGTCAGGTACGCGTCGGTCACCAGCAGCGGCCGCTGCAGCCCGAGGCTTGCGATGACGGCAGGCAATTCGTTGATCGCGCCGGCACCGATTCGTGAGTAACGCGCAAAGGCGATGTTCGCTGTCATGACTGGACTTTCGTTATCGTCGGCAGGGCGACTGGGCCGTGGGGGTCGTCGTGATGCGGCTAGACGCTTCGGCGTGCTAGCCGTTTTGGGGGAAGCCGAGGTTGATACCGCCGTGGCTGGGGTCCAGCCAGCGGGTGGTGATGGCTTTGGTGCGGGTGTAAAAATGCACACCTTCCATGCCGTGAGCGTGGCTGTCGCCGAACAGCGAGGCCTTCCAGCCGCCGAAGCTGAAGTAGGCCATCGGCACCGGGATCGGCACGTTGATGCCGACCATGCCGACCTCGACTTCGTTCTGGAACCGGCGGGCCGCGCCACCGTCGTTGGTGAAGATCGCAGTGCCATTGCCGTACGGGTTCGAGTTGATCAGGGCCATGGCGTCGTCGTAGCCCTCGACGCGCACGACCGAGAGCACCGGACCGAAGATCTCGTCGGTGTAGACGCTCATCTGCGGCGTCACGTTGTCCAGCAGGGTCGGGCCCAGCCAGAAGCCTTGAGAGACACTGTCGCCGCCGTCGACTGCAACATTGCGCCCGTCGAGCACGACCTTGGCGCCGTCGGCTTCGCCGGCGTCAATGTAGGAGGCCACCTTGTCGCGGTGGGCCTTGGTGACCAGCGGGCCCATATCGGCGTCACCGGTGCCGTCGCCGGTCTTGATGGTGGCCGCACGTTCGGCGATCTTGGCGACGAGGTCGTCGGCGATGGGACCGACGGCCACGCATGCGCTGATGGCCATGCAGCGTTCACCGGCGGACCCGAAGCCGGCGTTGACCATGGCATCGGCGGCCAGGTCCAGGTCGGCGTCGGGCAGGATCACCGCGTGGTTCTTGGCGCCGCCGAGGGCCTGCACCCGCTTGCCCGCCGCGGTGCCGGTGGTGTAGACGTACTGGGCGATGGGGGTGGAGCCTACGAAGGACACGGCCTTGATGGCGGGGTTGGTCAGCAGCTCGTCGACGGCGGTCTTGTCGCCCTGTAGCACGTTGAACACGCCCTCGGGCAGGCCGGCTTCGGCCCACAGCCGCGCCAGCCACAGCGACGCGCTGGGATCCTTCTCCGAGGGTTTGACGACGACGGTGTTGCCGGACGCGATGGCGATGGGGAAGAACCACATCGGCACCATGGCGGGGAAGTTGAAGGGGGAGATGATGCCGACCGGTCCCAGCGGCTGCAGGGAGGAGTGCACGTCGACCTTGGTCGACGCGTTCTCGGTGTAGCCGCCCTTGAGCAGATGCGGGATACCGCAGGCGAATTCGACGACCTCCTGGCCGCGGGAGACCTCGCCGAGGGCGTCGGAGAGCACCTTGCCGTGCTCGGCGGTGATGATCGCAGCGAGCTCATCCTTGCGCGCATTGAGCAACTCCCGGAAGGCGAACAGCACCTGGGTGCGGTTGGTCAGCGAGGTGTCACGCCAGGCCGGGAACGCCGCCGCTGCAGCGTCGATCACCACGCGGGCGTCCTCGACACTGGCCAGCGCCACCTCGCCGGTCACCGCACCGGTGGCCGGATTGGTCACCGGTGCGGTCGCACCGGAAGCGCCCGCGAAGACTTCGTTGTCGACCCAGTGGCTGATGGTCGTCATGAATTACCTCCTGAGATTTGTGTGGTTGTGGGCGCCGTCGTCGCAGGCGGGCCCGCGACGGCACAGCGTTAGTCGGTGGCGCCCTGGACGGATTCGATGAGACGGCGCAGATAGGTGTAGCTCTTCTGGGCAGCGTCGAGACTGCGGCACTCCACGGACAGCACGACGTCGTGGTCTGCCTTGGCCAGCGTGGTCACGATGCGTTCCCAGTCGATGACGCCATCGCCGCAGGCGCAGCCCAGCATGCCGCGTACCTTGCCGCGCAGTCGCTTGGCGTCCTCGACACTGATGTCTTTGGCGTGCATATGGGACACCTGCCCGACAATTTGCTCGAGCCACTCGTGCGGATCGTTTTCGCTGAGATAACTGTTTCCGGTGTCGAGGTTGATGGTCAGCGCCGGACTGTCGACCAGTTTCATGATCTTCTGTAGCCGCTCCGGGGTGGCGGTGTAGGGACCGTGGGTTTCGATCGCGATCTTGATCCCCCGCGGTTCAGCGACCAGGGCCGCCTCCTGCAGGGTGTATCGCATTAGGGTGTAGTTCTCGTCCTCGGTCGTCCACGTCGGGGTCGGGCCATCATCGACCATGATCATCGGCGCGCCGACTTCCACGGCGTAACGAATGGACTGCCGCAGGTACTCGACGGCGACGTCGGGCTTGGCCAGCGGGGCGTGACTGGACAGCGAGGAGATCCGCAGTCCCCGATCGTCAGCGGCCTTCTTGAGGATGAGGGGGTCGTCGAGCATGGATCGACTGTGGAAATAGCCTGCGGCACTAAGAAGTTCACGCCCCCAGTGCACCATCGGCTCGATGTATTGGTAGCCGATCTCAGCAGCGCGATCCATCGCCCAGTCGAAGCCTTGATTCTCCAACCGCGCGAACTCCAAATTCAGTCCCAGCTTGACGGTGCCCACGGCTGCAGCCTCCTCCGGTTTAGAAGCCGCGCTTGTCGACGTACTCGTCGCGAGACTCTCCGTGATAGGCCGGGACGGTGATGTCCCACCAGCCCGTCGGATGCATCTCGGTCCAAGGCAATTCGTGCGCGCTCATGACTTCGAGCACCACGGGTCCCTCGGTGGCGAAGGCGCGCTCGACGGCGTCGGCCAGCTTCTCGGGATCTTCGACCCGCTCGGCGGTGCAACCTAGTGAGCGGGCGAAATTGGTGATGTCGGCGTAGTAGGGTTTGCCATCGGGCGTGGTCCAGTTGGTGGTGGCTTTGCGGGTCGGCCCGAACAGATTGATCTGCAGATCCTTGATCGCCTCCCACCCTCCGTTGTTGAGAACGACGACGACCAGGGGCAGGCCCAGCATCGCTGCGGCGGCGAGCTCGGTGCCGGTCTGCAGGAAGCTGCCGTCACCGATCATGGCCAGTACCGGGGTATCTGGCCGTGCCACCTGCGCGCCGATCGCGGCGGGCAGGCCGAAGCCGATTCCGGAGAACCCACCGGCGACGATGTTGGTCTTGGGGCCGTAGATCGGGAACTCGTTGAACGCCTGATTGGCTGGGTTGCTGGAGTCGGTTACCAGAATGCCTTCGCGCGGAAGCGCTTTGCGGATCTCCACCATGGCACGTGAGTTAGTCATCGGCAGGTAGTCAGTGGTGCGCATGGGACGCAGGTGCTCGTCCCATTGCGCTTTGAGGTCCTGCAGTTCGGCGAAGTATTCGGTGGAGCGGTAGTCGATCGCGGGCTTGCGGTCGGCGAGAGCGCCGGCGAGCGCCTGCAACGTAGTCTTGGCGTCGCCGACGATCCCGACCTCGACGGGGTAGTTGCGGCCGATCTCGAATCCGTCGATGTCGATCTGGACCAGTTTGGTACCCGGAATGGTGAAGGTCACCCCTGGGCGGTAGGACGAGGTGACGCGGTCACTGAAGCGGCAGCCGACGGCAAGGATGACATCGGCGGTGCGGGTGACGCCGTTGCCCGGGATGGAACCCATATCGCCACAGGGCCACGCATACAGGTCGTGGTCGGCGGGGAACGCACCCTTCCCCTGGAAGGAGTGAGTCACCGGGGCGCCGAGATGCTCGGCGACCGCGAGCAGTTCGGGGGAGGCATCGGCGGCGATCACGCCCCCGCCCGCCAGGATCACCGGGCGCTTGGCATGGGCCAGCAGTTCAGCGGCCTGGGCGATCGCGACGGGGTCGCCGGTGGAACGTGCGGCGGCACGCCGCATGCCCGCTGGCGGCGGTGTGTACTCGCCGTATTCGGCTTGCAGATCTTGGGGGATGTCGACGAGCACCGGCCCGCGGCGGCCTTCGTGCATGGTGTTGAAGGCCTGCGCGAGCGCGGTGGGAATCGACTCCACGCGGTGGGGCTGCCACCAGCGCTTGACGACCGGTTCGGCCATCCGCGGGAAGTTGTTGCCGTGCGGGCGGTCGATCTCCTGCAGGACGCCGTAGTTTTCCATGTAGGTGTGCACGGCGCCGGTGAGCAGTAGCAGTGGCTGGGAGTCGACGTACGCGGTCGCCAGCCCGGTCAGCGTGTTTGTGGCTCCGGGTCCGATCGAGGTGCACACGGCGGCGACTTTGCCTGAGGCCCGGTAGTAACCGTCGGCCATGTGCGCCGCGCCTTGTTCATGCATAGCCGGCACGAGCTCGATTTCGTCGGCGCGATCGACGAATGCGTCGAGGAGAGCGGTGTTGCCGTGTCCGGGGATCGCGAACACCTTCTCAACGCCCTCGCGGATCAGGATGTCGACCACCATCTGGCCGCCGGTGAGCTTTTTCGTTGTCATGACACTGCTTTCGTGGGTCGGAGGTGATTACGACGGGTTATCCGGCCGCCAGGCTGCGGCGTTGGATGCTGCATGCGGCGATGGCCGGTGCGACGCGGAGGGCGTTGGCGGCGATCGTCAACGCGGGGTTCATGACTGGCAACGACGGGAAGAAACCTGAATCCACGACGAACAGGTTGTCGATGTCATGGGTGCGGCAGTCGGCGTCGAGCACTGAGGACAGCGGATCAACTCCTGCGCGGATTGTGCCGGCCTGGTGCGAATTGACTTCGATACCGGTCCGTCTGGTGAACACGATCGGATAGCCCAGCTCGCGGACCAGCCGGCTGGTCTCACGGACGAGGACGTCGTGCGCGCGGACGTTGTTGGGTTGCCAGGCGATCTGGATGCCGCCGTCGGCGCGCACCGTGACCCGATTTTCGGGATCGGGCAGATCTTCGGTGAACAGCCACCAGTCGATGCTGCGGCGAGTCGCCACGTTCAGCGCCCAGATCGGGACGCGGGGCTGTTGGCCTTTCACCATGGCGCCCTGCAGCTTGCCGATGAGCTGCACGTGGCCGAGGGGGAAGGGGTGATCCGGTGTGCCACGCAAATAGAAGTCGTTGAAATACAACGTCTTCTGGAACACCGAGGTGTTGCGGCGGAACGGGTTGATGCCGACCATGATCGAGTTGTTGTGGACCATGTAGTTGCGGCCGACCTGACCGGAGGAGTTCGCAAGCCCATGCGGATGGTGCTCGTTGCCCGAGCGCAGCAGCAGCGCCGCGGAGTTGACCGCGCCGCAGGCAACGACCACCGCGCCGGCGGTGATGGTGGTGCGATTCCCGGCGATCACACATTCGACACCGGCGGCGCGTCGGCCGGTGGAGTCGGTGATTACCCGATCGACACGGGTGTGGGTGAGGAGTTCGACGGCGCCGCTGGCGACGGCGGGACGTACGCAGGACACGTCGGCATCCGATTTGGCCAGCGTTCGGCAGGGGAAGCCGTCGCAGGTGGCGCAACGAATGCAGGATCCGCCCTGGCGTAGGTCGATGCCGAGCGGGATCGTCGATGGGGTGTAGCCCAGCTGGCGCAGCCGGTCGGCCACCGCTTGCACCGGTGGTTCGTGACCGATGCCGCGGAACGGGAAGGGTTCACTGCGCGGCAGCGTCGGGTCATCGAGGTCGCCGTGCACCTTGTAGACCTCTTCGGCGCGACGGTAGTGCGGCGCGAGGTCGTCGTACCCGAACGGCCAGGCGGGGGACTCCCCGTCGTGGTGGGTGGTGGACTCGAAGTCTTCGCGGCGAAACCGAACCAGTGACGATCCGTAAAACTTGGTGTTGCCGCCGACGTAGTAGTAGGTGCCGGGGCTAAACGGTCGGCCTTCGGTGTCGTACCAATCTTCGGCGTTCTTATAGCGTCCCTGCGCGAAGACCGCCTCGGCGTCCCAGTTCTGTGCTTCCTGCGGGACGTATCCGCCGCGTTCGATGAGCAGCACCGTGATGCCGGCGTCCTTGAGCGCAAACGCCAGGGTGCCGCCACCCATCCCGCTGCCCACGATGATCACGTCGTAGTGCTCGCGAGAGGGCTGCGAGACGCTCAGCGGCGTGGTGTTGGCCACCGGATTCGGGTCCTCTCCGTGTTGGCTGGGCTTTGCGATCACTCTTGTGCAGGCGGCCTTGTGACGGTCTCTGGTTGAGGTGTACGCGGCGACGCGTTCGTGCCGACGCAATGGGCTGATGTTTCCAGCATTCTCGATTGTGATGCGGTTCATCAGACCCAACTCGCGAAGCGGTTCGCCGGTTCGTGATACATCATGTGCACTGCGGCGGCACACTGCTGCGTGGTGGTTGACCTGGGCCGAACGGTGTCCGCGTCGGTCTCCGGCGAACCTGGGTGCCGTCGCAGATGACGCTCTCATGCCTGCGGGGTGGGGGCATCCGACCGGATCAGTTTGGCCGCGCGCAGCTCGTCCCAGACCTCACCGGGCAGGCTTGATTCGAAGAGCGCGGCGTTCCGCGCTTGCTGCTTGTCGTTGCGCGCGCCGATGCAGGCGCTGACGACCACGGGGTGTGCGTAGGCGAATTGCACGGCGACGGCTGGCAACGCGACGTTGTGGCGGCGGCAGATTTCCTCAAGCTGACCGGCCCTGGCCAGGATCTCGTCGTTTGCGGGTGCGTAGTTGAACCGCGCGCCGGCAGTGGGTCCGGTGGCGAGCACTCCGCTGTTGTACACACCGCCCAGCACTATCCCCACGCCTCGTTCCTGGCAGATCGGGAACAGTTCATCCAGCGGCTCCTGTTCCAGCAGTGTGTACCGGCCGGCGAGCAGACACAGGTCGGCGTCGGTGGCTTTGACGGCGGCGGTCATCAGGTCGGTCTCGTTGATACCGAACCCGATCGCCTTGACGACTTTCTGCTCGCGCAGGGACTCCAGCGCAGGGAAGGCGCTGACGATGGCCTGATGGAAGTATTCGGCGGCCGCCGGACCGTGGGTGTAGACGTCGCAGTCGTGAATGAACAGCGCATCGAAACGGTCGGTGAGCATTCGCTGCATGCTTTGCTCGACTGCGCGCATCACACCGTCGTAGGAATAGTCGTAGTCGGCCACCAGGGGTGGGATGTCACGGTATTGACCGTTGGTGGAGGGAGCGTCCAGCTTTGGCGTGAGTAGCCGGCCCACCTTCGTCGACAACACCAGTTCCCGTCGGTCGCGCTGACGCAGGGCATGCCCAAGGCGGTGTTCGCTCAGGCCGTTGCCGTAGCCGGGGGCGGTGTCGAAGTACCTGATGCCCTGGTCCCAGGCCTGCGACACCTGGGCTTGCGCATCGGCTTCGCTGAATACTCCGTTGAAGTTGCCGATCGGTGCGCCGCCGTAGCTCAGCGCAGTGAAGGTCAGGCCCGATCGTGCGTTGATCCTGGTGTCGGACACTTTCATGGCTAACCCTCACCTTCGCGGTATTCGCAGGATCGTTCACTGGATGTGCTGGCTGGTGCCGCGGTAACCTCGAAAATAACTATCGCGCAGGCCATTTCGATCGTAGCGAGCAGGGAAGTCGGCAGCTTTACCCAGGACGCGAAATTTTGGGCCCGACGACTGCACGATGTGTGGCCCGGCGCCGGACGAGGCGGGAAGCATGACGAGGCGTCATGCAGGCGAGCAGAGCACGGCGGTGTCCGGTGTTCGACGGAAATCCTGGGCGTACGTCGGTGGTGGACCCGGCGCGACGCCGCTGGCGTTTCCCCGATCCCGGGCCGCGGTCACAGCCAGTGCCCCACCCGTGCCCCCTCGAGCAGGGCGTCGGCGAGTTTGCGGGGCGCGACTGCGTCGCCGATGACGTGCACGCGGGCGGCGGTGTGGCCACGGAGGGCGTCAGCCAATGAGCGCGAGGACTCCATGCGGGACGCGATCACGACGCGCTTCGCGGCGATGTCGGTGCTCTCACCGGACACCGAGTCCCAGACGAGCACGCGGTCAGGTTCGATCCTCTCCACCGAGGTCTTCAGCCTGAGCGCGCAGGTGGCCGACACCCGGTCACGCAACACCATGCCCTGCTGCAGGCCCATGTCGTAGCCGAGGGAGTCGTGGGTATCGATCACGGTGACCGAATATCCTTGCGCTGCAAGCGCATCGGCGGCATGACAGCCGATCCAGCTGGCACCGATCACTACCGCCGGCCCGGTGGCGGATGGTGAGGCGCCGGCTGGCATCCGCGCCAGATAATCGGTGGCCGTTTCGACGTGGGCCAGCGTAGCCCCGGGCGTGGGGGATGTGGTGGGGCGCGATCCGGTCGCCACGATGATCTCGTCCGCATCGATCTGGTCGAGGAGGTCGGTGTCGACGGTGCTGGCTAGATGCACGGCGACACCGAGTCGGTCGATCTCCCGTGCGAGGAAGCGGACCGGTTCGGCGAAGTCCCCGCGCCCGTGCGCCATTGCGCCATGTCGTGCTTGGCCGCCGAGTACCGAGGTGGCCTCGTAGAGGCTGACGGCGTGGCCGCGCAGTCGCGCGGTGCGGGCAGCCTCCAGTCCCGCGGGACCGCCGCCGATGACTGCCACGGTCTTCGGGGTCACCGCCGGTGTCACCACGAGTTCAAGCTCACGAATGCTGGCGGGGTTGACCGCACAGAATGCCGGCTCATCGCGGTTGAGAAACGCCACGCACTCCGCGCAGGCGATGCACCGGCGGACCTCATCCAAGCGGCCTTGTCGGGCCTTGAGCAACAACTCCGGATCGGCGTGCAGGCCGCGGGCGATGCTGACGAAATCGACTTTGCCTGCGGCCAGTGCCTCCTCTGCGACGTCCAGCGCGCCGAGTTTGCCCGCCGTGGCGACCGGGATGGTTACCGCCGATTTGATGGCCGCAGCGAGGTCCACGAGGGCGCCGGGCGCTGCCTCCATCGGCGGCTGAGTGACCGTGATGGATTCGTAGGTCCCGGCGCTGACGTCGATAAGGTCCACCCCGGACCGCTCGAGTTCCTGGGCGAACGGGACGCTGTCGGCCTCCGTGAGACCGCCGTCGACATAGTCATGTCCCGACATTCGATAAAGCAAGGGCATGCCGTCGCCGATGGCCGTCCGCACCGCCCTGACCACCTCGAGCGGAAAGCGCATGCGGTTGGTGAGGCTGCCACCGTACTCGTCGTCGCGCAGATTGGTGTAGGGCGACATGAACGCGTTGAGCAGATACCCGCTGGCCCCGTGGATCTCGATGGCATCGAGGCCGGCCCGTTGACCCCGCAGTGCCGCTGCGGCGAACTTCTGCACGATCGCCGCGATCTCCGCGCGTGTCAGCGGGCGGGGGAGATACCCCCCGGACAGAGAGCACGGCACAGCGGAGGGCGCCACCGGCTGGAAGCCACTGACCACCATGTTGGTCTGGCGGCCGCAGTGCGCCAGTTCCAGGGAGACCCGGCCACCGGCAGTGTGCACGGCCTCGGTCATCCGGGCCAGTTCGGGGATGACGTGATCGGCGTGGGCGCCGCACTGAAACGGGCGACCCTTGCCGACCGGATCAACATAGGTGGCCTCCACCCGCAGCAGGCCCACCTCGCCGCGGGCCCGCGCCACGAGATAGTCGATATAGCGTTGCGTCATCACGCCGTCGGCGGTGCACAGGTTCTTCTCCATCGGAGCCATCAGCACACGATTGGGCAGTCGCAGCCCGCGAATATCGAACGGATCGAAAAGGCTGGTGTGGGTTGCCTGTTCAACGAGCTCGCCAGCGCCGGACGACATAGGCGATGACGATACGAGCACCGCTGGGGGCGGCCCAGACACAGTGCGCGCAGTCGTGTGCACCGAGTTACACACTATGCGCACCGTGGGATGGAGCGCGGCCATGGATACCGGTGCTGCGGGTGCCCGTGATCGCAGCCGCCGGCCCGGTACACGGTTCGTGCAATCACTGGCGTGTCACTGCGCATTGTGCGTCTGCTCTGCGACCGCCCTCGTTTGGCAGTGTGAGCAGGTACACGTACTCCACCCGCACATCTCAAAGGAACTTCGACCCATGGGGCAGCTCGACGGCAAAGTGGCCTTCATCACGGGAATCGCACGGGGGCAAGGGCGTTCGCATGCCGTGACGCTCGCGCGCGAGGGCGCCGACATCATCGGGCTGGACAGCTGCAAGCAGCCGGCCACCACCCCCTATCCGGGCGCGACGCCTGAAGACCTGGAGGAGACCGTCCGGCTCGTCGAAGAGACCGGCCACAACATCGTCGCCGAGCAGGCCGACGTTCGTGATCTTGCTCAAGTTCAGGCGGTGTTCGATGCCGGTATCGCCCAGTTCGGCCGGGTGGACATCGTGTTGCCCAACGCCGGGATCTGCGCGGGGGGCTTGACCTGGGAGATCGACCCTGAAGCGTGGCAGGAAATGCTGGATGTCAACCTCACCGGGCCGTGGAACACGGTGCGGGTCGCACTTCCGACGATGATCGAGCAGGGCGACGGCGGCTCGATCGTCTTCACCGGATCCGTCGACGCGCTCAAGGGTTCGGCGAACATCTCGTCCTACGCGGCGTCGAAGCACGGGGTGACCGGGCTCATGAGATCGCTGGCCAATGAGGTCGGTCAATACGGCATCCGCGTCAACTCCATCAACCCGGGTCATGTGGACACTGACATGCTCGGAAACGAGTTCGTCTGGCGGCTGTTCCGACCGGATCTGGAGACACCGACCAAAGACGATGTGGTCGACTCCTTCGCCGGCACCAATCTGTTGCCGATCCCGTGGATGCAGCCGCAGGACATCAGCAACGCCATTCTCTATCTCGTGTCGGACGCGGGCCGGTATGCGACGGGGACGACGCAATTGTTGGATTCGGGATTCCTGGCCAAGTCCTGACGACTTCAGTGCCGTTCCAATGGCGGAGATGCAGCGCTTTGGCGATTGGTGGCGGTGTACCGGCGTCCGGTTCACCGGCTCGCCGGACCGTCTCACCCGGCGAGTCGTCAGCGATTCCTCGCTTCGCGCGTAGTGCATGTCGAAATGAGCCCCACCAACCCCGTCGGCAACCGCCGCTGTGAACCGCCATCGATGAGTCCTGTCCGGCTGCCCCCGCCATTGTTTGAGGAATGGGAGTGGCAACTGAGTGCTCGCTGCCGAGGGCAGGCTTTTTTGCTCGACACTGTTGTGTAGTTGCTTGCCGACCTATTGCACATCCTGAGTCTGTCAGGCTGATTCCCCGCCGACGAAACTGAAACTGCGTCCGCGGCCTGGGGGCCGCCCGAGACGTCCACACGACGGTAGTTATCGGCAAGGAGAGTTATTGTGTCGGTCATTCTCAAGGCGCCGGCGGAGCAGGTCGGTACGGCCCACAAGAGCAATCCGCAAGTCATAGAGACCGTCGCGGCGGTGCTCGACGACATCCGCGCCAACGGTGATGCGGCGGTGCGGAAGTACTCCGAGCAGTTCGACGACTGGGCTCCTGGGTCATTCCGCCTCAGCGACGATCAGGTCGCCAAGATCGTGTCCGATCTGCCGACGACCGTCGTCGAAGACCTCACCTTCGTGCAGAAGCAGGTCCGTAATTTCGCTCAGGCGCAACGGGATTCGATGCTCGACGTGGAGATCGAGACGCTGCCCGGAGTACGTCTGGGCCACAAGCACGTTCCGGTGTCGGCCTCGGGTGCTTACGTGCCCGGCGGCAGATACCCGCTGACGGCGTCGGCGCACATGACGGTGGTGACGGCCAAGGTGGCCGGTGTCGAACGCGTCGCGGCGACCACCCCCCCGAATGCGGGCACCCCGCCGCCGATCAGTGTGGCCGCGATGCATCTGGCAGGTGCCGACGAGGTCTACGTGCTCGGTGGAGTCCAGGCCGTCGGTGCGCTGGCCTTGGGCACCGAGACCATCGCGCCGGTGAACCTGCTGACTGGCCCCGGCAATGCATACGTCGCCGAAGCCAAGCGTCAGATGTTCGGTGAAGTCGGCATCGATTTGTTCGCCGGTCCCACCGAGGTGCTGATCATCACCGACGACACCGCCGACCCGTTCGTGGTGGCGGCCGATCTGCTCAGTCAGGCCGAACACGGGCCTGATTCGCCCTGTGTGCTGCTCACCACCTCCGAGCGGGTCGGTCGGGAGACCATCACCGAGGTGTCGCGGCAATTGCAGAACCTTCCCACCAGCGGCGTGGCCGCGGTGTCCTGGGAGAACTACGGCGAGGTGCATCTGGTGGACACTCTCGAAGAGGCGTTCGCGTTGGGTGACCGGTTCGCTAGCGAGCACGTGCAGATCCTCACGGCCGAGCCGCGCCGAGCACTCACCGAGATGCACGACTTCGGCGCGTTGTTCCTCGGGGAGATGACCTGTGTCTCCTTTGGCGACAAAGCGATTGGAACCAACCATGTCCTGCCGACACTGGGCGCAGCGCGATACACCGGCGGGTTGTGGGTCGGCAAGTACCTGAAGACCGTGACCTACCAGGAGATCGACAACGCGGAGTCCAGTGCCGAGCTGGGCCGTATCTGTGGCCGTGCAGCGCGGCTGGAGAACTTCGAGGGTCACGCGAGGTCAGCGGATGTGCGTGCAGCGAAGTTTGGCGGCGACACCCTCGCGTGGGGCAACGATGCGTTCGGAGCCGCGGGCACAGTGCCGGCTCGCTAAGCCACCGCGGTTGCACGCTAGGGCACCGATGTCCGGGCGCACACCCCAAAACCCTGCGGTACGAGAGCCAAGGAGCACACTTCCGTTGAGCGTTGACAATCATCCGAAGATCCCCACCCTTCGCGCAGTGGACCACTGTGCGTACACCGTGCCGGACCTGGACGAGGCCGTTCAGTTCTTCGTCGACCATTTCGGGGCCGAACTGGTCTTCTATGATGGTCCGTTCCTCGACGACGAGTCCGACGGCATGCGTCGGCGACTCAACGTCGATCCCCGCGCCCGGACCAAGATCGCGATGATCCGGGTCGGCAAACACCACAACGTCGAACTGTTCGAATACGCCGCACCGGATCAGCGCGCAGTATTGCCGCGCAACAGCGACATCGGCGGGCACCACCTGGCGTTTTACGTCGACGATATCGATTCCGCCTATGACTACGTCCGGTCGATTCCCGGAGTCGTTGTCCAAGAAGGGCCCAACGGTGTTGATCCGGCGGCCCCGGTCGCCGGCCAGCGGTGGTTCTATTTCTTGTCTCCGTGGGGCATGCAACTCGAATTGACCAGTTGCGCCGGCGCCGGGTTCTACGAGGGTTTGCCTGGAGCGGCGATGGCGTCGCCGAGCGCGACCTGGCGCTGAGCGCGACAGCCGATCTCGAGAACGAACCGTGGCCTTCCCGGCCCGGTATGACCTTCTCGATCGACCAGTTGTTCTGGACCTCGTCTCGTTTCTCTAGCCCACAGGAGTGTTTCGTATGGCCGTTGCAGATGTCATTCGGTCCCAGGTTGTGGTCGACCCCCCGGACGACCTCGACACCGATATCGCGATCATTGGCTCGGGCATGGGGGGTGGGACGCTTTCCTACGCTCTTCGCGACACCGGGGTGCGAGTTCTTCTCATCGAGCAGGGCGACTTCCTACCCGTCGAACGGGAGAATTGGTCGTTTGAAGCGGTCCATCTGCACAAGCGCTACAAGAACTCGGCAACCTGGCACGACAGGGCCACAGGAAAAGACTTCCTGCCGGGCAACTATCACTACGTGGGAGGCAACACCAAGCTTTACGGCGCGACATTGCCGAGATTTCGCGAATATGACTTTGAGGCAAGGGAACACGTCGACGGCACGTCGCCGGCATGGCCGATCTCTTACGCCGACCTCGAACCGTTTTACGGCGAGGCAGAGCAGATGTTCTGGGTGCACAGCAACAAGGGCGAGGACCCTACCGATCCGTGGCGCTCCACCGACTACCCCTTTGCCGGGATTGCCCACGAAGGCGCCATGGCCCGACTTGTCGCTACCGCTAGATCGCAAGGGCTGCACCCATTTTCGGCACCTCAAGCGCTGGATCGGCGCAACGGTGGCGCCTGCGTGTTGTGCTACACATGCGACTCGTTCGCCTGCATGGTTGACGCCAAAGGCGACGCAGACGTGTGCGCCGTGCGCCCTGCGCTGCGGGCCCGGTCGGGAAATGTGCGACTGCTGACCAACGCGCAGGTGACACGGCTCGACACCGGCCCTGACGGGAAGCATGTGACCGCGGCGCAGATCACTCATCGTGGACGGCGGATTCGCATCCGAGCCGAACGGTTTGTCGTGGCCTGTGGTGCGGTCAATACCGCTGCGCTGCTGTTGCGCTCGGCGTCGACGGCGCACCCGAACGGGCTGGCCAATTCCTCCGGCCAAGTGGGGCGCAACTTTATGACGCATTTGACGACGTTCCTGCTGGGCGTCGATCCACGCCGGAAGAACGAGGCGGTATACCAAAAGACCATCGGTATCAATGACTGGTATGCCGCCGGACCGAGCACCCGGTTCCCGCTGGGAAACATCCAGGGCCTGGGGAAGTTGCGTGGACCGCAAGCCAAGCTCGCTCAGCCTCATGTGCCGCTCGCGCTCCTCGACGAGGTCACGAAATACAGTATCGACTTGCTTGCCCAAAGCGAGGATCTACCCGTGCCCGACAGTCGCGTGACGCTCGACAGCAGCGGACACGTCTGCCTCGCCCGCCGCGAGACCAATACACGAACTCATCAAGAACTCGTCAAACGGACAGCCAGGCTGCTCCGCAAGGCCGGATTCCCGATCGTGTTGACCAGAAGCCTTGGCGTGGAGGCGACGTCGCACCAGTGCGGGACTGCCCGAATGGGCGAAGACCCGCGTAGCGCGGTCGTCGATCCTGGGCTGCGCGCCCACGACGTGGACAACCTGTGGATAGCTGACAGCTCCACTTTTGCGACGTCGGCCGCCCTCAATCCGGCATTGACGATCGCCGCACTGTCACTGCGGCTCGGGCGTTCCGGCGCGCTGGTTACCTGAGCGGCCAACGTCAATGCGGCTCAGATATCCACTCCATCAGAGGATTTCCCTGCATGCCATGAGCGGGGCAGGTGAGGGGTCCAGTCGTGACCGCTGATCCGCACGCAGAGTCGGTGCCAACAGCCGAAGCGAGCCCGGTTCCGACGTCACTGCAGCGCCCGCGAGAAACCGACCCCAGACCTGTCAACCGCGACGAGCATGACTTACTTACGTTCGCGATTCAGTGGGTACCTTTTGACGGTGGGCCCGCGGACGAGATCTCCATCCGGTTCGGGATGACCCCCGAGCGGTTCGGGGAACGTCTGCACGAGGTGATCCGCTGTCACTGGTGCCGGATCCACCCGGTCACACGCAGGCATCTGCTCCGGGTGTGGTTGAGCCACCTGACTGCGGATGCGTGGCAGGGACCAACGCGATGACTAGCGAACTTCCGCCGCGTGTCGCATCGCGGCCGGATGATGCGCCGTCGGTGTCTGCTGACCGCTGAGCAGCCCGGCATGAGCGAACGCGTCGATCTGCTGTTCTTCGGCGCCGTGGATCGGTTGCAGAACAATGGAATCGGCGCCGCTCGCGGCGAGTCTGGCGATGGCGTCGCGACAGCTGTGGACGTCTCCGGCGACTGTCAGGCGCTGAACCAGATCCAGCTCGCAGGTCGGTGAGCGGTGCAGTGTGCCCAGCTGTGCGGAGAGGTAGGACTTGTGCAGTGCTTGGCGCACGGTTGGGCGCAGGACTTCCAGTCCGCGTTCGTTCTGGGGATCGAGATTGGACCACACGAAGACGGTGATGCGTGCCGTTGGCCCCAAGATCCGGCGCACCTCGGCGACATATTCCGGTGGCGAGCCCTCAGCCAAGATCACCCCGAGACCGAGTTGGCGGGCCAATTCAATCCCCTTGGGACCGCGTACACCCAGACTTAGCGGCGGCACCACGGCCGGCGGGTGTGTCAGCGAGACCGCGTCGAGGTGTACGTGCTCTCCGGAGTAGCTGACGTCGTTGCCCTCGAGCAGCGCGCGCACGGTTTCTGCGACCTCGCGCAGGCAGGTCATCAGGCTTTCGGGATGTGATCCGACTTGGGTCAACCATTGCGGCATGCCGTGCCCGATACCGGCATGGAATCGACCTGCCGACAGCCGAGCGGCGGCGGCGAATTCCATTGCCAGGTACATCGCGTTGCGTACTGCCGCCGGTGCGATGCCCAGGCCCACCTCGATGCGTGCCGTCGCCGTAAGCGCTGCAGCGACTTGGGCCATGCCGCCGGCGAGAGCGAGGTCTTCGCACACCCACAGTTCGTCGAAACCCGACTGTTCGGCCGATCGAGCGAGGGGTACGACATCCTCGGCGGGGCGTGCGTCAATTTTGAATCCGAGGTTGGCCATAGTGAATACTCCTGTGCTCGCGCGATTTAGGCAAAACTTGACTTGTTAGGCGATGTCTTTCGGCCGCGTCGCGTCGAGGGGCTCGGTGCGCACGTCGCTTGGACATCCGGGGTCACCACGTCTGTGCGCGTGCGCTTTTGACTCGCTCATCTGAGTTGCCTGAGCGAGCCCCGCCGAGGAATGCGCGAGCATGTCGCATCGGCTGAGGTAGGTGTCCAGCCGCTGCCAGATCGAGGCGGAGGCGTCTGGTTTGGCGCGGTGGCCGATCACGCGCGCTCCGTGTCCTGGGAACTGTTAGAAGGCGTGGCCGAGATGGCCTTTTCTGACACCGTCTCGATCGGGCTTTGCGGAACGTCCGTGGCGACCGTCAGGTGCGGGGCTTTGAATGGGTTGAGTGCGCCGGCGTCGATGATCTGCGCAGTACCGGTGATGTAGCGGCCGTCGTCGCTGGCAAGATAGAGCACCGCATTGGTGACATCGGTGGGCTCCAGGAACGGTACCGGCAGGGCGTGCATGGCTGTCAGTGCGGCGAGCGCATCGTCTTGTGTCGCACCGTCTTTGCCGTCGGCGAACAACCTGTTGTAGCGGGGGTTGTTGATCATCGCAGTGTTGACGTTGGTCGGGTTGATCGAGTTGACGCGGATGTTGTAGGGCGCCAGTTCACCGGACAAGGTGCGCATCAGTCCGTTGACGCCGTGTTTGGAGGCTGCGTAATGGCCCACGTTGAGTTCGACCGTCAGGCCCGAAATCGAGCCGATCAAGATGATTGCGCCGCCGCGGTTTTGACGCAACAGAGTCGGGACGGTGGCCTTGATTGTCTTCCACACCCCGGTCAGGTTGACGTCGATCTGGTCCTGGAACTGTTCCTCCGTAAGTTCCCATAGCGGAGCGGTGTCGTTGAGGGTGCCGGCATTGGCCACCACGATGTCCAGATGTCCCAGTTCCGATACACCGGCCGCGACGGCGGACTCCATGCCGGCGAGGTCGCGAACGTCGACCTCGCGGGCGAATACGCGCCGACCGCGGCTTGTGACCAGGTCGACGGTGGTAACAAGATCGTCCGGGTCAGCGAGCGGATAGGGCACGGTGTCGATTTGTTGACAGACATCGATGGCAATGATGTCGGCGCCCTCCTCGGCCAGGCGCAATGCGTGGGAGCGGCCCTGCCCACGCGCGGCGCCTGTGATGAGGGCTACCTTGCCCTTCAGTCGGGTCATTTGGTGCGCTCGCCCAATCAGCCAGTAGCTACGGATCGCGTTGTGGGAGAGCGCTACTGGTGTTGTTCCCGGGCGCGGAGGTCGCGATATTCGTCGGCGCGTTCGTCGGTGATGTGGGGCAGGGGTGGGAAGTCGAGCCAACCGGAAACGAACGGGCTGGCTAGGTCGCGATCGGTGGGTAGTTCGACGAGCACGGGGGCTTGGGCGTCGAAGGCGCGTTTGAAGGTGGGTTCGAGGTCGGCCGCCGATTCGACACGGAAGGATTCCAACCCGAAGGATCTGCCGAGGTCTTTGAAGCTCGGGCTGTAGGGGGTCCCGTCGGGCCGGTTGAACTCGGTGCCGATGATGCGGTCGGTGGCATTGCGCTGGCCGCCGCGGATCGAGATGTAGCCCGAGTTGTCCTGAACGATGAACACCGCCGGGATGTCGTGCTGGACCGCCACCCCGATCTCCTGGACCGTCATCAGGAAGTCGCCGTCACCGGTGATGCTGGCGACCTGACGCTCCGGCGCGGCGAGCTTGGCGCCGAGCGCGGCCGGTACTGGCCAGCCCATCGACGAAAAGCCGCCCGTGGTCAGATGGGTTCGCGGCTCAAAGACCGGGAAGGTCTGCTTGACCGCGCCCTGGGTGTTGCCCGAACCGACGATCACGATGCCATTGCGGTCCATCACCTGGCGCAGTGCGGCCAGCGGCCGCTGCAACGTGAAGGGAAACCGGTCGGTGTCGCGGCGCGAAGACAGTTCCGTTTCCCAGTCGGCCTTGCGTTCGGCGACCTCGGCGAGGTACTCGGTGCGGTCAGGCTTGGACGGCAATGAGTCGACAATCGCTGCCACTGCGGGCTTGGCGTCGGCGAGAATACCCACCTCGGTCGGGTAGATCTTGCCGATCTCGTGCGGGTCGAGATCGATGTGGATGAGCTTGGCCGGTGGGAACGAGTAGGACTGGCCCTGGGCATAGCTGGAGGACGACCAGTCGGTGAACCGGCAGCCGATCGAGACCACCACGTCGGCGTTGGCGGCCAGGTAGTTGCCGTGGATGGTGCCGGTCTGTCCGACGCTGCCGACGAACAGGTCGTGATCCTCGGGAAAGCCGCTCTTGCCGTTCCACGTCGTGGCCACCGGGATGTTGAAGCCATCGGCGAGGGCGCGTACCTCGTCGGTCGCGTTGGCGCTGATCGTGCCGCCACCGATGATGATCATGGGCCGCCGCGCGGTGGCCAACAGGTCGACCGCTCGCTCGATGGCTTCCGGATCGGGGTACTGCAGACCCACCGGAAGGCGGCGGGCCAGATCGTGGAAGTTCACCTCGGCGGTTTCGGCATGCAGATCCCAGGGCACCTCGATGTGGGCGGGCCCACGGCGTCCGGTCAGCATCGTCGAGAAGGCCCGGTGCAGGATGAACGGCAGATCCTCAATGCTGTTGGCGACCCAACTGCGTTTCGAGACCGCCTCGGCGACCTGAGGAAAGCCGTTGTCTTTCTGACGCTCCAGCTCCTGCAACACGCCACGACCGCGCATGTGACGCGGGGGACCGCCGGTGATGACCAGGACGCTGGTGGAATCGCTGTATGCGGTGGCCAGCCCCAGCACCGTGTTGGAGGCGCCGGCGCCAATCGAGGTCACTGCACACATCGGTTTCCCCGACACCCGGTAGAACCCGTCAGCGAGGTGCACCGCACTCTGCTCGTGGTAGGTCTGGATGAATGGGATCTTCGACTCGTCCTCGTTGAAGGCGTCCATGAGCCCCCAGATGCCGTGACCGGGGATGCCCGCGACATAGGGCACTCCATACTCTTTGAGGATGCGGGCGATGACCTGCCCTCCGTTGAGTGTGGGCATGAACTGTCCTTTCCAGCGTGGACGTACAGAACTGTGCTTGCCGGCCACCGCAACCGCTTTACAACAGCGCTCACAGCCGACCGGCTATACCGATAGTCTGACTCGGGACGCCCCGGCGGCAGTAGACTCACTGTGAGCAACGGACGTCCGCCGTCCTGCACATCCTGAGGTCGGACAGGGTTACCGGCCAGTGTGGTCGCGGGCAGAGGGCGTCGACGCACAGGTCGGTCAGCTATCGAATTTCGTTGCCGGGCCCCAGGTGTCGGCGACACTTTAATGATTCGGCGTTCGCTTCGCTGTGCACGTTGAACGAGGGTTATTGCACACTCTGCGTCTGGGTCGCCAGCGTCCGGTCGCCAACACTGATAGTCACATCTGCGCGGACATGCCCGCGGGCGTTCCGCACTCAGCGTTGCAAGGAGAATGTCACGTGTCGGTCCTGTCCATGGCCTCGACCATCTCAATCTCACGGCCCGCCGCAACACCGTGTCAGCGATCAAGGCTCGTGCGGTGAACGACCCACTGCCGGTCGTGTCCGTCGCGGACCGGGGCGTGCGAATCGCCGGAGCGCCCGCCCGGGCCGCCACAGCGCCGAAGGTCGAGTCGCGATGACCCACACCGGTGTCGCGACGGTACAGTCGCGAAGCATCGCCGCGCCCAATCGCACACGGCGTGAGCATGATTCTCTCGGCAGCTGGGATGTTCCCACGCAGGCCTACTACGGCGTGCACACGGCGCGTGCGCTGCAGAACTTTCCCATCTCGGGAACAGCGGTTTCGACCTACCCGGATTTTGTCAATGCGCTGGCCGCGGTCAAACAGGCCGCCGCGGCGGCGAACCGGGAACTCGGACTGCTCGACAGCGAACGTGCCGAGGCCATCGAGGCGGCGTGCGTGGACATCCGCGGCGGCGCACTGCACGACCAGTTCGCCGTCGATGTGATCCAGGGCGGAGCGGGCACCTCGACGAACATGAACGTCAACGAGGTCATCGCCAACCGCGCACTGGAGATTCTGGGTGACCGCCGCGGCGACTACGACCGGCTGCATCCACTGGAACACGTCAATCGCAGCCAGAGCACAAACGACGTCTACCCCACGGCAATCAAAGTCGCTCTACAGGTGCACATCGCCGCGCTGCACGCCACGATGCTGGCGGTCTCTGCGGCCTTCTTCGCCAAGGCCGAGGAATTCGGCTCGGTGTTGAAGATGGGCCGCACCCAATTGCAAGACGCGGTCCCGATGACGCTGGGTCAGGAATTCGGCACCTACGCAATCATGGTTGCCGAGGATGCCGAACGCCTGCAGGAGGCTGCGCGACTGGTCGCTGAGATCAACCTAGGCGGCACGGCCATTGGCACCGGTCTCAACGCACATCCGTTGTACGCCGGGCTGGTGTGTGAAAAGCTCAGGGATATCACCGGTTTCCCTTTGGTCACCGCTCATGACCTCGTGGAGGCCACCCAGGATGTCGGCGCCTTCGTCCAGTTGTCCGGTGTCCTGAAACGCACCGCAGTGAAGTTGTCCAAGATTTGCAACGACCTGCGGCTGTTATCCTCGGGGCCCAGATCGGGTTTCAACGAGATCAATCTTCCTGCAGTGCAAGCGGGTTCGAGCATCATGCCCGGAAAGGTCAACCCGGTCATCCCCGAAGTGGTCAACCAGGTCGCCTTTGAGGTCGTCGGCAACGACGTGACAATTAGCATGGCAGCCGAGGCGGGCCAGTTGCAGCTCAACGCGTTCGAACCGATCATCGCGCACTGCCTGTTTCAATCGTTGACCCATCTCAACGCGGCCTGCAAGACCTTGGTTGCCAACTGCGTGGTAGGCATCACCGCAAACGAACAGCGCCTTCATGAGTCGGTAACCAATTCCATCGGCATCATCACCGCCCTCAATCCCTATATCGGCTACGCTGCGTCGGCCAGGATCGCGAAACTGGCGCTCAGTACGGGTCGGGCGATACCCGATTTGGTCGTCGAAGAAGGCTTGCTGTCGGCTGCTGAAGTGGCCCATCTGCTGACGCCGGAAGCCCTGGTGCAGCCCCGCGAACCATTGTCGCTGAGTCAGGCAATCGTCAATTCATCTCAGGAGGACACCCCGTCGTGACCAATGTCTTATACCTCTACGGCGGTTGGCCCGGCCACAGCCCCTATGACATCGCCGACTGGACGCGCGAACTCGTCGGCGAACTCGGGTTTGACATCGAGGAGTCCCAGGACATCTTCACCCTCGATCGTGATCTCACCGGGTACGACCTGATCATCTTGGGCTGGAACAACGCGTTGACCACGGAGGACCTGTCGGACTCGCAGGAGGACCATCTCCTGGAGGCGGTGGAAGCCGGTACCGGTGTTGCCGCATGGCACGGTGCCGCCGCGGCGTTTCGATCCAGCCTGCGTTACCACTTGATGCTCGGCGGAGACTTCCTGGCTCACCCTGCGGGAGAAGGCTATCCGCATCCGTACGAGGTCAACATCGTCAACGGCGACCACGAAGTGACCAACGGTGTCGCCGACTTTCCCGTCGCGTCGGAGCAGTACTACATGAGCGTGGATCCGAACAATGTGGTGCTGGCCGAAACCACGTTCAACGGCGAGCACTTCGCGTGGTTGGATGGCCTGAAAAGCCCCGTCGCCTGGGTCCGCAACTGGGGCAAGGGTCGCGTCTTCTACCACTCGATCGGCCACGCCACCGCAGATCTTGCCGGCGACGATGTCCGTTTGCTCACCAGGCAGGGCATAGCCTGGGCCGCCCGCCGCTGACCTCGATCCATTGTCACTAGACGTCGCCATACGCTGTGGCCCCGAGTTTGAGAAGTTGATGCCCGCAACAGTTGGTTTGAGACTCCAGCAACGGGCGAAGAGACTCGTCCCGAAATCGCTTCACTCCTCGACGATTTCGGCCAGTGAGAAGGGCGTCACAGTCACTCGCAGTGTCGCGGCGGGGCTCCATTATCCACCGCCACCCGCGACGACATCCTCGTGCCGGGCGGCTGCATCTGTCGGCTGGGCGATCCGCGGTGCATGACGCAGCCGGTGTGACCCCCGCGTACCGCCGACCGATACCGCCTCACGGGGCCGGTGCGTCGCGACCTATCGGCGCGAAACCGGGAGACCGGCTGCGAGTCGGTGGGTTCGTCGCCGCCGAGACCGGGCGGTTGTCCGTCCCCGGATCGGAGAAGTCAGTAAACTCAGAATGAGCAAGGATCGCTCATTAGCCTGCACACTTCGAAGTTCTAGGTCTGGGTTCACGCCATGGCGATGTCAATCGCAACTGCACTGCAACTGGAAGTATTCAGCCGCGTCGCGGTTACGGTGCATGCCGGTCAACGCAACCTCGACAGGTCGGTGCGGTGGGTCCACCCCACCGAAATCCCGGATATCGCCCAATTCCTCAGCGGCGGGGAGATGCTGCTTACCGCCGGGTTGGGCATCGGTGACACCGCGAAGCGGCAGCGAAACTATATCTACGAAATCGATGACGCTCACGCCGCTGTGCTGATCGTGGAGCTGAGCGGCCGAGCGTTCAGCGCATTGCCCGACGCGCTCGTGGACGCCGCCCGGGAGCGCGAATTTCCCCTGGTGAGCCTCGACGGTGAGTTGCCGTTTGTGGAGGTTTCAGCACAGGTCCACGAGTCGATCATCGATCAGCGTGTCCTCGACCTCAGCGCCTACGAACGTCTCAACGCGACCTTCATGCAGCTGCTGCTGGCCGGGCGGGACCACGTGCATTTCACTGACGCGCTGGCCGCCGAAGTGAGCAGACCGGTTGTGCTCGAGGACGCCGCGCGGCAGGTCGTGGCTTACTCGGGCGGCTCAGTCGATGGTGACCTGCTGCTGGGGGATTGGGAACGACACTCCCGGATCGATCATGACGCGCCGGCCACCCGCAGCGGCAACGCCAACGACGCCGACAACTGCACCCGCAAGGCGGTGGTGCTGCGGGGTGAGCGGTGGGGATGGCTGCACGTCCTGCACGGCGGTGAAGCGATCGTCGGCACCGCAGGTTATGCGATCGACCGTGCCGCCGACGGTATTGCCATCGCCCTCCTCGGGGCCCGTGAAAGCGGGGCGCGCTCGGCCCAGCGTCAAAACGCATTGGTCAGTCGACTCCTCCTGGGCGACGTTTCCGGTGACGAGTTCGTGACGCGCGCGTTGCGGATCGGCGTGGACCTGCGAGATCGTGCGCTGTTGGTGGTCTCGGTATGCCGCGATTCGGGGGCGGCGAGCACGAGCGAACACGCCATGGAGGAGATGTGCCGGTCACTGCAAGTACCCGCGGTGGTCGCCGACCTCGGCGAGCGCATGTTGGTCATCATGGGGTTGTCGCGAACCAGGTCGGAGGCCCAAGTCGTGGAGCGGCTGACCGCCCTAGACGTGCGGGCCGGAATCAGTCGGCCGGTCAGCGCCAGCCAGCTGCCCGCTGCAGTGGAGCAGGCGCGCAGCGCCGCTTCGGTGGCGGCGACACGACCCGACAAAGCGGTCCACCGGTTCGATGACCTGGGCGTGTTGCGGCTGCTGGCTTCGTTGGCCGGTGGTCCCGAATTGGCCCGCTACATCGAGGACGAGCTCGGTAGCCTGCTCAAACACGACGCGACGGCCAGCAATCCGCTGCTCCCGACGTTGCGCACCTACCTGGCCTGCGATGGCAACAAGTCGCAAGCCGCCCAGCAGCTCTACGTACAGCGCCGGACCCTCTACTACCGGCTGGAGCGCATCGAGAATCTGCTCGGGCGCCCGCTGGACAACCCGGACAACCGTCAGGCGCTGATTTTCGCCGTCCGCGGACATGACCTGCTGCAACGCGAAGTCCCCCGCTAGGGCGAAACCGTCACTACGAGTTGCACCGTTTGTGCACCGATCCCGCCGGCGAATTCTCACAGTGCGGCTGTCAGCGGCCCACCTTTGGACCCTAGGTTAGACAACGAAACCCGTCTGTTCAGACGGACGAATCCTCTCGGCCCGGGGAGCTCCTTGATGACGATTGCTGTCGCGGAGCTGCAGTCGCAGCTTCTCAGCGACCCACCCGACGTTGTCGACACCGACATCGCGATCATTGGTTCGGGAATGGGTGGTGGCACGCTGGCCTACGCGCTGCGCGATTGCGGTGCCAACGTGCTGATCGTCGAACAGGGCGATTTCCTGCCGGTCGAACGGGAAAACTGGTCGTTTGACGCGGTGCACACCCATGGGCGCTATAAGAATTCTGCGGCCTGGTGCGATGCCACCACCGGCAAAGACTTCGTGCCCGGCAACTACCACTACGTCGGCGGGTCCACCAAACTGTACGGGGCAACCTTGCCGCGGTTTCGCGAATTTGACTTCGGCGAGATCGAGCACATCGACGGTGTCTCGCCTGCCTGGCCGATCAGCTACGCCGATCTGGAGCCGTATTACGGTGCCGCAGAACACATCTTCTGGGTGCACGCCAATAAGGATGAGGATCCCACCGATCCGTGGAGGTCCACCGACTACCCGTTCCCCGGGCTGGCCCATGAAGGGGCGATGGCCAAACTGGTCGACGCCGCCCGCAGGCAAGGCCTGCACCCGTTCGCCGCACCGCAGGCCCTTGATCGTCGGCC
>Ga0207693_10000534_pt1 | contig 34415 bp, 38 predicted proteins | sample LARL81metaG_FD_184347 | JGI IMG/M metagenome (GOLD analysis project Ga0207693, IMG submission 184347) | Corn, switchgrass and miscanthus rhizosphere microbial communities from Kellogg Biological Station, Michigan, USA - LAR L8-1 metaG... | ecosystem: Host-associated > Plants > Roots >... | reverse complement strand
CGCGCGCGCGATGGCTCATGCCGTGCTTGGTCGCCGGTTCGATCTCGCCAAAAGTCTCACTCATGCCGTCAGCGACGAAGATCGGATCGTAACCGAAGCCGTGATTGCCGCGCGGCGGAAAAACCAGATGGCCATGCACTTCGCCCTCGAAGATCTCGACGCCTTCGTGCGGCGCAGCGAGCGCCAGCACGCAAACGAACTTGGCGGACGTGTCGGTTGCATTCCTGGCGCGCAACTCCTGCTCCAGGTGCTTCATCGCGATGGTGAAATCTTTTTCAGGACCGGCCCAGCGCGCCGAATAGATGCCGGGCGCACCGCCCAGCGCGCTCACGGCGAGTCCGGAATCATCCGCAAGCGCGGGATGGTGCGTCGCCTCCGCCGCGGCGCGCGCTTTCAGCGTGGCGTTGCCGGCGAAGGTTGCTTCGGTTTCCTCCGGCTCGTCCAGTCCCAGCTCGTTGGCGCCGACGACATGCAGGTGCCAAGGCGCGAGCAACTCGCGTATCTCACGCACCTTGCCCTGGTTGTGGCTCGCCACCACCAGCGTATCGCCACGGCTGAGCTTCATGCGGCGACCACACCTTTTTGCAACGTCACAAGCTCGGCGATCCCCTTGCGTGCCAGCTTGAGCATCTGGGCGAATTGTTCGTCGCTGAAAGGCGCGCCTTCGGCGGTGCCCTGCAGCTCGACCAATCCGCCGTTTCCGGTCAGCACGAAATTCGCATCGGTCTCGGCCGTCGAATCCTCGTCATAGTCGAGGTCGAGCACCGCCTCGCCCTTCCACACGCCACAGGAGATAGCCGCAACATGGTCCTTGATCGCAGGTTTTGTCACCATGCCGGTCTTCGTCATGAAGGCGATACAGTGCGTGAGCGCGACGAATCCGCCGGTGATGGAAGCGGTGCGCGTGCCGCCATCGGCCTGGATGACATCGCAATCGATCACGATCTGGCGTTCGCCGAGCGCGCTCATGTCGACCACCGCGCGCAGCGAGCGGCCGATCAGGCGCTGGATCTCGAGCGTGCGGCCGGACTGCTTGCCCTGCGCGGCTTCCCGCCGCATACGTTCATGGGTGGAGCGTGGCAGCATGCCGTATTCGGCCGTGACCCAGCCCTTGCCGGTTCCTCTGAGGAATCCGGGTGCGGTGTCCTCAAGGCTTGCCGTACACAGCACATGGGTATTGCCGAACTTGACGAGGCACGAGCCTTCGGCGTGCTTGGCAACGCCCGGTTCAAGGGTCACGCTACGCATCTGATCGTTGGCGCGGGCCGACGGGCGCATGGTTGTTTGCCTTGAAGTTTGGGCGTTGCGCCGCTACCTAGCGGCTTTGCCGGCGAAGGTGCAAACTTTTCGCCGGTGGTGAAAATAAAATTCGCGAAATCAGGACCTTAAATCGTTGGATGCGGTAAGCGCACAAGCCCTGAACAAAGCCCTTGGCGAGCGGCCACGGGAAGTGTTCCGCCATCTCGTCGAGGCGTTTCTCGCTTCCGGCGAGCCTGTGGGTTCGCGCACCCTTTCTCAGCGTCTGCCGCTGGCGCTATCACCGGCTTCGATCCGCAATGTGATGGCTGACCTGGAATCGATGGGCCTGCTCTATGCACCCCATACCAGCGCCGGTCGCGCTCCGACCGAAAAGGGACTGAGGCTCTTCGTCGACGGCCTGCTCGAGATCGGCGAGTTGGCGCCCGACGAACGGGTCGCGATCGAGGCACGCATGAGCGGGTCGGGTCGCGCGGTTGAAGATGTGCTGACGCAGGCGACGAGCCTGTTGTCGGGCCTTTCCAACTGCGCCGGACTCGTCGTGTCATCGAAACAGGATTCGGCGCTCAAGCACATCGAATTCGTGGCCGTCGCGCCCGGCAAGGCGCTGGTGGTGATGGTGAGCGAAGACGGCCAGGTCGAGAACCGTTTGATCGACACGCCGGTTGGTCTGCCGCCTTCGGTGCTCAGCGAAGCCTCGAATTATCTCAACGCGCGCCTGCGCGGGCGCACGATTGACGCGGCGCGCGGCGAAGTCCTGCTCGAGCTGGAGGGCGAGCGCGCCGAGCTCGATCGCCTGACCGCCAAGATCGTGGCCGAGGGCCTGGCGACGCTGTCCAGTTCGGGCGGCAGCCTGCGCAACAGCGAAGAAAAAGTCCTGATCGTGCGCGGCGCCTCGCACCTGCTCGACACGGTCGAGGCGCAGGTCGACATCGAGCGCGTGCGCACGTTGTTCGAGGACATCGAACGCAAGAATGAATTGATCCGCCTGCTCGAGCTCGCCCGCGAAGGCGACGGCGTTCGCATCTTCATCGGGTCTGAGAATCGCCTCTTCAGCCTCTCGGGTTCGTCGATCGTGGCTGCGCCTTACGCCAACGCGCAAGGCAAGGTCATCGGCGTGATCGGTGTGCTCGGACCGACGCGGCTGAACTATGGCCGGATCATTCCGATGGTGGACCATACCGCAAAAGTCGTTGGCCGATTGCTCGGTTGAAACGTTAGAGAGAGATGATGAGCGAAGAAGACGAGTTGGAAAATCTGGAACCCGGTGAACCCCATCCCGCCGATGTCATCCAGGCATTGAATGCCGAGAATGTCGAGTTGAAGGACAAGCTGCTGCGCGCGCTGGCCGAGACGGAGAACACGCGCCGTCGTGCCGAGCGCGACCGGGCCGATGCCAGCACCTATGCGGTGACGCGTTTCGCACGCGAAATGCTGACCATCGCAGACAATTTCGCGCGTGCCCTGTCGCACCTGCCGCCCGCGGTGCGCGATGCGGCCGATCCCCAGGTGAAGGCGGTCATCGAAGGCGTGGAGGCGACCGAACGGCAATTGCTGGCGGCGCTGGAGAATTACGGCATCAAGCAGATCGATACGAGCGAGGGAAAGTTCGATCCCAACCTGCACCAGGCCATTGCCGAAGTGCCGGGCGAAGGAAAACCTGCCGGTTCCATCGTGAATGTCGTGCAGAGCGGATACACGATCGGCGACCGGCTGTTGCGCCCGGCGATGGTAACGGTCGCCCGCAAGGAGAGCGGCCAACCGAGCCAGTCTGGCAACGGCTCTTCCCCCGGCTAGACGCACGACACCAGGCTCTCGACAGGTGCGCTGAGCGGCGCGAAGCTTAGCCGCATGGACGAATCCTCCGCCGCACTGCCGTCAAATACTGCGCTTGCCGACATCCCTTTCGAGCAGCAACTCTTCGAACGCTCGCCATTCGGGGTCCTGACGACTGTTGCGATCCTGTTTGTCCTCCTCTTCGGAAGCTTCGTCGCGGTCGGCGTGTTTCAGGGCGTGCCGATATTCAACCGCGAAGAGTATCAACTTGGGATTTCACCCGTGGCGTGGTCCGCTCTGGCTCTGTCGCTGCTGTGCTGTACCGCGCTTGCCATGCAGCGCTACGCCCGCACGTGGGAAGCTCGCGACTTTGCCAGCTACACCAACATTCTTACGGGCGGGTTGGCGAGCGCAACCATCGTCACAAGCTTGGCGGTGCCCGGCGCAAGACTCGGTCGTGCCACGTTAACCGGCGTCGTCATCGGTCTGATCATCAGCATTGTTGTGCGATACACCGAGATTCGCGAGGGCCATATGCTTCACTGGGGGGCGATGATCTGGTTCGCCATCGGCAGTACGTTCCTCTCCGTCCTCTTCACCCGCGGTGTCGAACAGAGTCGCGCAGGCAGTAAGTCTTACGGCGAAATTCTGCAGGCCGAACTCAAGATCGATCTACTTCGGATCGACACCCTCGCCGTGCTGGGACGCTCCGCAGCTCGCGTCGCATTGATCTGGTTCGTGATTAGCGCAGTCGCCTGTCTCTTCTTTGTCAGCGGCGACCTCAACTGGCTGACCATCGGACTTATCGTGTCCTGCGCGGCAATGGGCATCGGCATGTTCGCCGGCAACATGCTGCGCATCCATCGCCAGATTGTCGCCGCAAAGCACATCGAGCTTGAGCGCATTCGCCGTCAGATCGACCCGTTGCGCGAAAAAATGCACGATGAACACAGCGCTGCGACGCGCCTGCCGGGTTTGCTCGCCTACGAAAAGCGCATCGCCGAGGCGCATGAATGGCCGTTTGACCAATCCACCCTCGTCAGGCTCGGCGCGTCGGCGTTCATTCTCGTCGTTCCGTGGCTCGGCCGCGCGGGGGCGGAATATCTGGCCGACCATTTCGGCCGTATCGTGGGTTGAACATGGCAACTAGAATGGCCGCATGAGTGACATTCGAATCGTCGTCGCCGGCGCCGCCGGCCGCATGGGCCAGACACTGATCCGCACCATTGGCGAGACCAAGGGCTGCATCGTCAGTGGCGCGCTGGAAGCGCCGGGCAATCCCGATCTTGGACAAGATGCCGGAACGCTCGCCGGCTTGAAGCCGCTCGGTCTCGCCCTCACCGACGATCCGTTGCCGCTGATCGCCAAAGCCGACGCGCTGGTCGATTTCACGACGCCGAAGGTATCCGTCGAACTGGCCGCGCTTTGCGCCCAGGCACGCATCGTCGACGTCATCGGCACGACCGGCTGCTCCGCCGACGACGACGCCAAGATCCGCGCCGCGGCGCGGCACGCCACCATCATCAAGTCGGGAAGCATGAGCATGGGCATCAACCTGCTCGCGGCGCTGGTCCGCCGCGCGGCAAAGGCATTGCCGGAGTTCGATATCGAAATCGTCGAGATGCATCACCGCAGGAAGGTCGATGCGCCAAGCGGTACGGCCTTGCTGTTGGGCCAGGCGGCGGCGGAGAGCCGCGGCATCGCGCTCGGCGACAAAGCGGTGCGCGCACGCGACGGACACACGGGCGCGCGCCCAGACGATGCCATCGGCTTTGCCAGCCTGCGCGGCGGCACGGTGATCGGCGAGCACGAAGTCATTTTCGCCGGAGCAAGCGAACGGATCGTGCTGTCGCACGTCGCAGAGGATCGCAGCATCTTTGCACATGGTGCGGTTGCGGCCGCCAAGTGGGGCCAGGGTAAGAAGCCCGGCCTCTATGCGATGGCCGACGTGCTTGGCCTTTCGGACTGACGCGCCGCTTCGATCGCCAGCATCGCGCGTTTGCGCTCAAGCCCCCAGTGATAGCCGTGCAGATGCCCGTCGCTGCTCAGAACGCGATGGCAGGGAATAAGCCAGGATATCGGATTGCGCCCCACCGCGGTGCCGACCGCGCGCGCGGCGCTGTCGTTGCCCACGCGTCCAGCGATGGCGCGATAGGTCGAGACCTTGCCTTCGGGAATGGCGAGCAGCGCCTGCCAGACTTTTACCTGCCAGGGCGTGCCAAGCAGATGGATGGGCAGATCGCCATCGCCGGGTCTGGCATCGAAGATCTGGCGCGCGATCTTCGCCGTGCGTTCCGGCGCCTCGCGGAAATTCGCTCTTGGCCAGCGCGATCGCATGTCGGCGAATATTTTTCTCTCCTCGCCTTCGTCGCCGAAGGCAAGACCGCACACACCTTTCGCAGTTGCCATCACCAGCGCAATGCCGAAGGGCGAGGCGTGAAAGCCGTAGTCGATGGCGACGCCGGCGCCGCCTTTGGCATAGTCGCCCGGGGTCATCGCCTCGATCTTGAGGCAGAGGTCGTGCAACCGCGATGGTCCCGACAACCCGGCATCGAGCGCCGTCTCGAGGAGGCTTTTACCTTCAGCCAGATCTGCCTTGGCATGATCGAGCGTCAAATGTCCGACAAAGTTTTTCGGACTGACGCCGACATAACGCGTGAACAGGCGCTGGAAATGGAACGGCGACAGATTGACGGCCGCCGCTGCATCTTCGAGCGACGGTTGGTCGAGATAGCGCGCGCTGAGAAAGCGAATGGCACGGCCCATGCGCCGCCAGTTGGCGTCGTTCTCGTCAAAGGAAAGTACGTTGCTCATGGCCAGAACATGGGCCCTTGCGCCGTCCTTTGCGACCCGTTTCTTGCGCAGATCAGGCGGTTGTTTCGCGCGCCTGGCGCAGCGCGTTTTTCAGCAGCCGGGCGAACGAAGCCCGCTCCTCCGGCGCAAGAAAAGCACCGATTTTCAAGCCCTTGCCATGGCTCCACAGCGTCAACTGACTCCAATGGTTGGGCGGCTCGGCCATCTCGACCCGCACCCAATAGGGATTGAAGCGAACCTCGTCGCCCTGACCGCGCGGCGGGCGGCGCGCAACGCGCAACGTCGCGTGCGTTAGCGTCACATGCTCTTCGCGTCTGGCTGCGACCAAGCTGGCGCGAAAGGCCCAGGCCAATAACGCGACATCGATACCCAGGAACGGCGCAATCGGCCAGGCGCCGCGCGAGACGAAGTAAAGTGCGATGGCGAGATTGACCGCTGCGACGAGGCAGAGAATCGCAACCAAGATAGCCGGGCGGAGCGGCGCACTGGGCCGCAGCACCTTATCGAGTATCACGCCGTTTTCGGACGCCATGCGCGCAAGAATACTTGCGCCCGGCAGGCGGCCGCAACAGTGTGCGGCGAGCTTTTCGAGGCAGAGGAATGGCGCGCGCCTTCAGCAAGGACGAGGTCGAGGAATTTTTTCGACGATTGCAAAAACAAATCCCGGTGCCGGAAACCGAGCTGCGTTCGATCAATCCCTTCACATTGTTGGTGGCCGTCGTGCTGTCCGCGCAAGCGACAGACAAGAGCGTCAACCTGGCGACGGAACCCTTATTCAAAATCGCCGACACGCCACAGAAGATGGTCGCGCTCGGCGAGGCCCGATTGATGGAATTCATCAAGACCATCGGTCTCTTCCGCACCAAGGCCAAGAACGTCATCGCACTCTCCCGCCTGCTGCTCGAGCGGCACGGCGGCGAAGTTCCGCGCACGCGCGAGGAACTTCAGGCGCTTCCGGGCGCCGGACGCAAGACGGCAAACGTTGTCTTGAATGTCGCTTTCGGGGAAAAGACAATCGCCGTCGACACGCACATTTTTCGCGTCTGCAACCGCACCAACCTGGCGCCCGGAAAGGATGTGCTTGCGGTCGAACTGGCGCTCGAGAAGAAGGTCCCCGACCAGTTCAAGTTGCACGCGCATCACTGGCTGATCCTGCACGGGCGCTACACCTGCGTGGCGCGCAAACCGTTTTGTCCGACTTGCGTGGTGCGCGATCTCTGCCGCTTCAAGCACAAGACCGTGGAAGCACCTACGAAACCGGCCGGGCGGCTGCGCGCGCGCGCAACGCATTGAGGCAGGTTTCGTCGGCCGCGATCCTGACACCGCGCGGAATTGTCTCGACGTGCCAAACCGCTGTCGCGCCGTCGCGCGTGTAAAGGAAGAAGTACGCCTTGCAGCCAGCGCCATCGAACCGCCAGATCTGCGCGGTTCCGTCGTGGCGCACCAGTGCGGGAACACCGAACGCCGCGCGCAGATCGGCCTCATGCAGACCGGTCGTTCCCGCAGGCTCGCCCGCGGGCGGCGCTTCGGGAAGCCGCACCTGCGTGGGCGCCGCCGGTCGCGTGGCGCAGCCGGCCAGTGTCGTGCAAAGGATCAATGCGGTCATAAGTTGTTTCATGCGCTGCGTTCCTCATGACTCAATCGCTTGAAGAGATGTGCCATCAAAGCCGAGCCAAAAAAAGGCGCGATAAGATCGATGAACGGAATGACCGTGAGTACGGAGATGAGCAGTCCGGCGCCGTAGATTCGCATAGCGTGGCGGCTGCGCAGCGCCACGGTGTCGGCGCGGCTCAAGTGACGCAATGCCGCGAGATCGAAGAACTCGCGGCCCAGAACCCAGCCATTGGCGAGAATCGTCGCGATCTCGGCGAGGCCTGGAATGCCGACATCGACGGGCAACAACGCAACATTGATCAGCAGCGCCAGGCCGATGAGACGTAGCGCTTCGCCGAAGCCCGTCGTCAACGGCGTACCGGGCGCGCGCGGATCTTTCGGAAAGAATTGTTCATCGACCTTCGCCGCGATGCGATCGAGGTAAATCGAAGCGAAGATGGCCGCCACCGGTGCGCCGAGAAAAAAGATCGCCAGAATCAGAATGAACGGCGTTGCCAGTTCCAGGAACCGGTTCACCCAGACCGAGCCCAGGGGCGGCAGATGCGCCAACCCATATTCGATGCCGGCGAACAGCAGGACGAAGAGGAGCGCCGTCAGCAGCAGCGAGCGCCACACCATCCCGAGAAAATCGCGGTCGACCAGCATTGCCGCGGCTTTGACGGCGCTTGCGAACATGCGAACGCTCCTCTAACTGAGGCGCACTTATACGCGAAGTGCGGGGACATGGGATGGCCTACACATACGACGTCGCCGCGATCGGCAGCCCCATCGTCGACGTGCTCGCGCCGGTCGAAGATCAGTTCCTGCTCGACCACAACATCGCCAAGGGTGTGACGACCTTGATCGATGAGCATCGTGCAGCGCAGCTCTATGCGGCGCTTGGAACGGCGCGCGAAATCGCCGGCGGCTCCGCGGCAAACACGATGGCCGGCATTGCCTCGCTCGGCGGCCGCGGCCTCTTCGAAGGCAAGATCAAGGACGACGTGCGCGGCCGATCCTTCGCTGAGAATCTCAAAGGTCTCGGCATCGACTTCACGACGCCGCCGGCGCATGACGGTCCCGCCACCGCCATGTGCCTGATCGCAGTCACGCCCGACGGCGACCGCAGCATGAACACCTATCTCGGTGCGGCGCGCGAGCTTTCGAGCCGCGATGTGGACGAGAAAAAGGTCACCGCAGCGCAGGTCCTCTACATCGAAGGCTATCTGTGGGATGCGCCAAGCGCGAAGGACGCCTGTTTGAAAGCCATCCGCGCCGCGAAGAAAACCGGAACCAAGGTCGCTTTCACGCTCAGCGATCCGTTTCTGGTCGGGCGCTATCGTGCCGAATTCCGGGCATTGCTCGGCGAACTCGACATCATCTTTGCCAACGAAGACGAAGCAAAATCCCTGTTCGAGCTCGAAAGCTTCGATGCCGTGCTGCAGGCGGCGCGTTCCTCGTGGCACGGAATCGCCGCATTGACGCGCTCGGAGAAGGGCTGCGTCATCGCGCGAGGCTCGGAAGTCCATGTCGTCGATGCGGCGCCGATCGCGCGCGTCGTCGACACGACCGGTGCGGGCGATCAATTCGCCGCCGGTTTTCTCTACGCGCTGACACACGGCCGCGGATTGGCGCAATGCGGAAAGCTCGCTGTGCTCTGCGCCGCCGAAGTGATTTCGCATTACGGCGCGCGACCGGAAACGCCGCTCGACGTCTTGGCGATCGAGGCCGGGTTGTTTTAGGCGGATTTGCGTAGGTAGACGTAGAGCGCGCCCTCGCCGCCATGTCTTTTGTGCGCGCTCTGCGTGCCGGCGACGATTCCGGCGAACGCCGACTCCCCAAGCCAGCGCGGCACAACCGCTTTCAGAATGCCCCGTGAACGATAGTTGAGCTCCATGTCGAACGGTGCGTCGGGCGCCACGCGTGCGCCCTTGCCGGTGACGACGAGCACCATCTTGAAGCACCTGGCCTGCGCCGTGCGCAGGAATTTGAGAAGCACTTGATGCGCCACCTCTTCCGTCAAGCCGTGCAGGTCGAGCTTGGCGTCGGGTTTGATAGCGCCGCGGCGCAGCCGCTCTTCGGTGCGCCCGTCCAGTCCGCTTGCGCCCGCCTGCGCCGTTTTCCGTTCGCCACGCGGTTGGCGGGACGGCGCAGGCGCGGCGAGCGGGCGCGCCTCATCGATCACCTCACGAAACAGGCTGCGTTCCTCTTCCGTCGTCTTGCGTGGGCTCATTGCGCCACCTTGGCAGCGAGCGCGTTGGGGAGCAGAACGAAAAAGCGGCCGGAGGATTTCATGCCGCCCGCCAGGCGCTCAGCGTTCGGACCGAAGCCGAAGAAGATGTCGGCGCGCGCCGGACCGCGGATGGCGCCGCCGGAATCTTGCGCGATCGATAGCTTCTGAAGTGGTGCCCCGTCGGGCGTGGTCGTGGCGATGAAGAACGGCGCGCCGAGCGTGTGGTATCTCTGGTCGACCGCGATGCTGGTGCGCGGCGTAAGTGGGACACCTTCAGCACCCGCGCTGCCCAGCGATGGATCTCCAATCGGCGCTTCCCTGAAGAAGACGAAGGACTGATCGGTCTCCATCACTTGACGCGCGGCCGTCGGATGCGATTTCAACCAGGCGCGGATCGCTTGCATGGAGAGATCGTCACGCGCCAGTCGGCCTGCGCGCACCAGCGTCCGGCCGATCGCGGTGTAAGGCCGGCCGTTCTGCGCCGCATAGGTGACGCGGATGATGGCGCCGTCGTCGAGCACCACTCTTCCAGAACCTTGGATGTGCAAGAAGAATACTGCTACCGGATCGTCGCAATAGAACAACACCGGAGCGGCGGGCGGGAGCGCGTCGATCTCCGCGCGCGTTGCATAGGGAACGAGATGATCGTCGCTGACGCGGCCGGCGAGGCGCTCGCCCTTCCACTCCGGCCGGAATTCGCCGAGATCGACGCTGACGAGATCGTGTGGCCGTCCGTAAACCGGTGTGCGGAAGGCGCCATGACGGGCGCGGCTGCCACGCAGCAAAGGTTCGTAGTACCCGGTGAAGAGTGGTTCGCCGCGAATTTCAAAAGGCGTAAAATTTCCTTCGAAGAATTGTCTTGGTGCTACTTCACCACTCTTCAGCGCGGCACCACACACGCCCTGCCAATCCGCTGCGCGGCCGGCGTAGCCGCCGAGCTCGAGATTCGCCGGCGCGCGCAGGATTACTGCGCAGGAGCGGCGAAACGCTGCCAACGCTCCTTGTGCCTCGCCAAAGCGCCAGCCTGGCAAGTCGGCATAGGACACGCGAGTTAGTTTCAGAGGACCGCCCGCGCGTTCGGCGCGCGGCAAGACGAACCAGGCTGCAATCGCGATGAGCAGCAAGACGAAGAGAATCAGGATGCCGGGAAGACGCGAACGCATCCCGGCCTCGTTGCTTACGGAAGGTCGCCGGACGTTGCGACCAGCAGCCAGTTGGGATCGCGAGCGCGCACGTCGCGCGCGAACGTCCACACATCGGTCACGTCGCGAACCGACTTGGTGTCGCCTGTCAGAATGGAACCGCTCGAGTCGCTGGTGGCTGAAATGAACTGCGCGCCGAATGCCAATGTGATCTCGGCACTGCGCCCCTTGAGCGCCGCGTGCACGATCTTGACGTCCTTGAAGCCGACGAATGTGAACGCCACCGTCTCCTTGCGCGTCTCGCGCCCGCTAATCACCTGGCTGAAGGCCGCGAACACTTCATCGCTCAAGAGCGGCTTTAGCTGCGTGCGATCGCCGCGTGCGAAAGCGGTGACGATGAGTTCATAGGCGCTGCGGGCGCCGGTGATGAAATGTTCCGTCTCGAAGCCGCGATCGGCGAGCTTGATGTCCAAAAGCCCGCGCGATACCGGGTCCGCCGGCGCGCCGGCGGGCTGCGCGGTGCGCGCCGCGACCGGCAAGGGCACGACATTGTCTGCGGGTGCGGAACTATCCGCCGGCGTTCGACCAGAGAGACGATAGCTTTCCTGCGGCGGTCGTTCGTTTCCGGTGCGCCGACCCAGCACTGTGTAGAGGCGAAACAGGATGACGCCCGCCACCACGGCGAAGAGCAAAATGTCGAAGAACTGCCCGTTCGGCATCGCTGACAAACCTTTCGCGGCCATCTGGCCGCTAAACCGGCAGACTAAACCCGCGCGCAAAGAGGGTCCAGCGTTCTCGCCGTCCCATTGCCGCAGGTAAACCAGGGATGCGGCGTATCGCCTTGTCACACATGCGCGATCCGTGGTACCCGCGCCGCGCGATTTTCCAGGGAATAGAGCGATGAGCGGTGGACAAGACGGCACAGGCGGCGAGCCCAACGCACCGCGCGTTCAGATCGTAGCGCAATACATCAAAGATCTTTCGTTCGAAAATCCCGGAGCGCCTGGAACTATTACCAACCGCCCAAACATCGATCTCGGCGTCGACCTGCAAGCCAAGCGCATGGACGGTCCTCTTTTCGAAGTCGAATTGAAGTTGCGCATCAATGCGAAATCGTCCGAAGACAAGCCGGTGTTCCTGCTCGAACTCGTTTATGCCGGATTGTTCCAGATCGTGAACGTGCCGGACGATGTTTTGCAGCAGATCCTTCTCATCGAGGGGCCGCACATGTTGTTCCCCTATGCGCGGCGCATCATTTCGGACGCCGTGCGTGACGGCGGCATGCCGCCATTGATGATCGAGCCGATTGATTTTGCCGGCCTCTACCGCAGCAAACAGGCGCAAATGCAGCAGATGCGCGGCGGTGTGCAGGAATCAGGCACCGCCTAGAACCGCATTCCACAGCGCGTCTTTGCCGAGTTCGCGAGCGACGAAGGCGGCATGCGCGTCAGCCTCGGCTGGCGTCAGTCGCGAGGCAAGCGCGATGAGCCGAATTCTGAGCGGACGGGGCAAATCTTGGCCGCTATCCGCACGGTCGATGGGACTCAACGACAATCTCTTCTGCCGGCCGCCCAGAAGTTCCAGATAGACCTGGGCCGTCAGTTCGGCGTCGAGCAGAGCGCCATGCTTGGTGCGCGCCGACAGATCGATGTCGAAGCGCTTGCACAATTCATCGAGCGAGTAGCGCGCACCCGGAATCTTGCCCTTGGCGATTTCGATCGTATCGATGGCGCGGGCGTACGGAATGGGCGGACGGCCGATGCGATGCAGTTCGGCGTTGACGAAGCGCATGTCGAAGCTCGCATTGTGGATCACGAGCGCCGCGTCGCCGATGAATTCCAAGAACTCGTCGACGACATCGGCGAATTTCGGCTTGTCGGCGAGGAACTCGTCGCTCAAGCCGTGCACGCGCAGGGTTTCGATCGGCACCGGCCGTTCCGGATTGAGATAACAGCGATAGGTTCGCCCGGTCGGCAAATGTTCCATCAGCTCGACGCAGCCGATCTCGACGACACGATGGCCGTCGGCGGGCTCGAAGCCCGTGGTTTCGGTGTCGAGAACGACCTCACGCATGTTCGTTTCTATCCTCGGCGCGCCGGCGGTCGCGCAACGTAGCCAAAATCAGCTTTACCTGAGCGAAAGCGTGCTCGAGGCCCTTGTCGGTCACAACCACGAAATGGGCTTTTGCACGCTTTTCTTCGTCGGGCATCTGGCGCGAATGCAAGTAGTCGAACTTTTCGGACGTCATGCCGGGGCGCGCCAGTACCCGTTCGCGCTGGATATGGGATGGCGCGCTGACGACGACAACCGCGTCCATATTGCCTTCGCCGCGGGTCTCGAAGAGGAGCGGGATATCGAACACCACGATGTCGGCGCCGTTGCGGTCTGCCGCTTCCAGGAATTTCCGTCGCTCGTCGGCCATAAGTGGATAAACGATGGCCTGTAAGCGTTGCGTCGCGTCATGATCACCAGTCACCCGCTTGGACAGTGCGGCACGATCGACGGCGCCATCCTTCACAGTGCCCGGAAATGCCGCCTCGATCGGCGCGACGGCCGCGCCGCCAACCTGATAGAGCCGATGCACCGCAGCGTCAGCGTCGTACACCGGCACGCCAAGCTGCGCGAACATCTTCGCCGTTTCCGACTTGCCCATTCCGATGGAGCCGGTAAGCCCGACATGGATCGGCCTTTTATTTGCCACTGCTGAGCGCCTCTTGCAGTTCCTTTCGCAGACCCGGCGTCACCTTCGGTTCTTGACCGTAAAACGCGGCAAATGCCGGCACCGCTTGGTGCATCAGCATGCCAAGTCCGTCGATCGTTTTGAATCCCGCCTTCTTTGCACGCACGAGCAGCGGCGTTTCAAGCGGATTGTAGACGATATCGCAGATCACCGCCGACTTCGGCAGTGGCTCGAGAGAAATTTCGAGGGAGGGAGCGCCCTTCATTCCGGCGCTCGTGGCATGAACAACGAGCGCGACGCCTGCGGCAGCGCGCGGCCAATCCTTGGAATCGAAGACGGCAATGTTCGATTTCGGCGCAAGTTCGTGGGCGAGCCGGTCGGCGCGCCCGCGGCTGCGATTGACGATGTGGATTTCGCTCACGCCCAGTGCCTGCAGCGCCACGACCGCCGCGCGCGCGGCACCGCCCGCACCGAGAATGACGGCCGGTTTGCCGCTCACAACATCGGCTCCCAGTTCGGCGCGCAAGGACGCGACCAGCCCGGGCGCGTCCGTGTTGCGCCCTTCAATCCTGCCGTCGCCACGAAAGATCAAAAGATTGACGGCTCCCGCGGCCCGGGCTGCCGAATCGCAATCATGACAGAGCGCAAAAGCAGCCTCCTTGTGCGGCACCGTGACGTTCACGCCGGCAAAGCCAGCTTTCTGTAGCCCAACCACGACGGTCGAAAAGTCCTCTGGCCGCACCGCCAACGGCACATAGGCGCCGTCGATCGCCAATTCGTTCAGCCAATAGCTATGCAGACGGGGCGACAGCGACTGCGCGATGGGCCAGCCGATGATGCCTGCGAGTCTTGCTGCGCCAGTGAGATTCATTGTGCGATCACACCTCTTTGGCGCAACTGCGCCAAAAGCGGCTGCAGCGGCAGACCCAGGATGGAGAAATAGTCGCCTTTGACGCTCTCGAAAAGCTGTGCGCCCATACCTTCCAGACGGTAGCAGCCGACGCCGGCGAGGAGCTTGGTGCCTTCCTCCGAGAGATAAGAAGCCAGGAAGCCGTCGCTAAAGCTGCGCATGGTCAGCGTCGCGCTGTCGCCAAATGCCCAAACCGTCTTGCCGCCTTGCGCCAAAGCGAGCGCGCTGACCAGACGATGCGACTTGCCCCCTAATCTCAGCAGCAAGGCACGCGCTGCGTGCATATCGGCGCATTTGCTGACGAGTTCGCCATCGAATTCCAATACCTGATCCGCACCCAGCACGAGTGCGTCGGCATGTCGCCTGGAGACCGCGACCGCCTTGGCGTCGGCCAAAGCGGCTGCGATTTGCGCGGCGCCTGTGCCGGTCGAGAGCATTTCCGCTTTGAGCCGCGCTTCGTCGATCACAGCGGGCATGATTGTGAAGGGCACGGCAGCCGCCCGCAGAATAGCAGCGCGCGAAGGACTGGCCGAGGCAAGAACGAACCTCACCCTTTCAAACCCCGTCGCTCGTGCAACAGGTTGATCACGGTCGCCGCGGTCTCCTCGACCGAACGACGCGAGACATCGATCACTGGCCACTCATGCTGTTCGAAAAGTTTACGCGCCGCACTGACCTCATTACGCACAGAGTCGATATCGACATAGTCGGTGTCGCGCACCTCGCCCATGATGGTCAGGCGATTGCGCCGCACCTGAACCAGCCGGTCGGGCGACGCCCAAAGCCCGACGATGAGCGGGTTCTTCGTCGCCAGCAGCGCTGGCGGCAGGGAGATCCCCGGCACAAGGGGAATATTGGCGGCGCGCACGCCGCGGATCGCGAGATATACACAGGTCGGCGTTTTCGACGTGCGACTCGCGCCGATCAGCACAACTTGCGCACCGTCGATGGTATCGAGCGCCTGGCCGTCATCGTGCTGAATTGTGAAATTAAGCGCCTCGATGCGCTGAAGGTAACGTTGGTCGAGCTCATGTTGTGCTCCCGGCCGATGGGTTTCCGCCGCGCCCAGGAACTGACGCATCAACGAGATCGGACCCTCCATGACGTCGAGACATGGCATGTGCATTGCCGCACATTGCGCCATCAGCTCGCTACGCAGCTCCGGATTGACCAGTGTGAAGAACACTAGCCCCTTCTGGACACCAATCTGCTCGATGACTCGCGCCAATTGCTTGCGGCTGCGCACCAGAACGTAGGAATGCTCCTCCACAAGCACACCTTCGAATTGTGCCAGCGCCGCTTTGGCGATCGAATTGAGCGTCTCGCCTGTCGCGTCGGAAACCAGATGAACGTGGAATTCGCCACTCACAAATTCATCCTCCGTTCGTGCACCGAGCCCTCGGTCCTTGCACAGAAACCATCATCAACATTGACGTACGTGCAACGTTTTCACGCTCTCCCCCTCTTGTCACCAGCATGCGCCTTTCCCCACCCAGCTACTGCGATGCTCTATACACTTGAGTCCGAAGCGCTTCCGGCATAGTGCTCCGAACCGTTCACGGACTCTTCCACAGATCACAGGCCTTACACCATCTTCAGAATCCTTAAACAGGAATCTTGTAGTGAAGTATGAGACGAACGTTGTTCGGGTATTGAGTGGTGAGTCCGTCTGGCCACCACCGATCTGGCTGATGCGGCAAGCTGGACGCTACCTACCGGAGTATCGTGAGCTTCGAGCCAAGGCCGGCTCGTTTTGGGCGATGTGCAATTCGCCGGAACTGGCGAGTGAAATAACGTTGCAGCCGTTCCGGCGGTTTGGTTTCGATGCAGCGATAATTTTTTCCGACATTCTGACTGTTCCGGTCGCGCTCGGATGTCCGGTCGAATTCGAGGCGGGTGAAGGTCCGAGACTGACGCCCGTTACAAATACAGATGGATTTATTCGCGAGCGCGACCATTGGGCTGAGACCTTGGCACCGGCCTACGAGACGCTGAAGAGAGTCCGGCAGGGGCTGGGTCCGGAGACAACGCTGATCGGCTTCGCCGGCGCGCCCTGGACCTTGGCGACCTATCTGGCGGCGGGGCGAGGACGCGACGAACAAAAGGCGGCGAAGCTTTGGGGTTACCGCGAGCCAAAAAGTTTTGCCTCTTTGCTCGACGTGTTGGCGGAATGTGTTTCCTTTCATCTCATCAACCAGATCGAAGCAGGCGCCGATGTGGTGCAGATTTTCGACAGCTGGGCATCGGGCGTTCCAGCGAACGTCTTTTCGCAATGGATCATCGAGCCGACGCGAAAAATCGTTTCGCAGATACGTTCGGTCCATCCCGACGCCAAGATTATCGGCTTTCCGAGAGCAGCTACCTTGGCCGGATACGAGCTTTATGCGCGCGAAACCGGCGTTGACGCTGTGAGCCTCGACACCTCCGCGTCGATGAATTGGGCACGCGACACACTTTCCGATCGCGTAGCGCTGCAGGGCAATCTCGATCCGATCGCTCTCATTGCCGGCGGAAAGGCTTTGGATGAAAGTGTGGATGAGATTTTGACGGTGATGCGCGGCCGGCGATTCATCTTCAACCTCGGTCACGGTATCCTGCAGGAAACGCCGATTGAGAATGTGTCGCGTTTGGTGGCACGCGTGCGGAGTGCGGCGTGAGGCTTGCCGTTGTCCTGTTCAACCTGGGCGGACCGGATTCGCTGGACGCAGTCGAACCATTCTTGCGCAATCTGTTTGGCGACCCGGCAATTCTGTCGCTTCCTGGCGTCGTTCGGATACCGCTCGCGCGCTTCATCGCATCGCGCCGGGCACCATTCGCGAGAGACATCTATCGGAAAATCGGTGGCCGCTCGCCGCTCATCGACGAGACCAAGGCGCAGGCTGAGGCTTTGGATAAAGTGTTAGCCAATCGCGGCCTCGATGCGAAATGTTTTGTCGCGATGCGTTGCTGGCATCCCTTCAGCGACGAGGTCGCTCGGGTGGTCAAGGCGTGGGGCGCGGACGCAATCGTCCTGCTTCCGCTCTATCCGCAATTTTCGACGACCACGAGTGCGTCTTCATTTGCGGATTGGGCGCGCGCCGCGCGCGACGTCGGACTCATTGTTCCAACCGCGCGGCTCTGCTGTTACCCGAAGATGGAGGGCTTCGTTGCTGCGGTTGCGGAGCTTATCCATCAAACATTCACAAGAGCGAAGCTGGGTGTGGATTATCGCTTGTTGCTGTCGGCACACGGCTTGCCGAAACGCACCATCGCCAAGGGCGATCCCTATCAATGGCAGGTCGAACAAACGGCTGCGACCCTTGTGGATGCTCTGGGGATAAAAGGATTGGACTGGCAGGTCTGCTACCAGAGCCGGGTTGGTCCACTCGAATGGATCGGTCCAGCGACCGACGCCGAAATCCGTCGCGCCGGTAAAGACGGTAAAGGCGTCATCGTGGCGCCCATCGCCTTCGTCTCCGAGCACGCCGAGACGCTCGTCGAGCTCGATATGGAATACGCCCATCTTGCCCAGGCAAGCGGCGTGGTCGACTATTTGCGGGTCCCCACCGTGAGCACGCATCCGAAGTTCATCGCCGCGCTTGCCGATCTCGTCATGAGCGCAAACAAAGGTGGCATGATAGCCAGCGGCTCTGGCGTCCGTCTCTGCCCAGACTCATTCGCAACGTGTCCCTATCGGAAATGACGCCGTGCTGAGGTTTCTCACCGACCATCTTGACTGGATCAAGGCACTGCATGTCATTGCCGTCATCGCCTGGATGGCCGGCATGCTCTATCTGCCGCGGCTCTTCGTTTATCACTGCGAGGCGCCTGTTGGCTCACCGCAATCTGAAATGCTTAAGGTGATGGAGCGCCGGCTGCTGCGGATAATTATCGATCCGGCGATGGTTGCAACCTGGGTGTTCGGTCTTACCCTCGCGTTGCTCACCGGCGCCTTTCACGAACATTGGTTCCAGTTGAAGTTCCTCCTGGTGCTTGCGATGAGCGGGCTGCATGGGATGTTCGCTGCAACCGTGAAGCGGTTCGCGCGCGATGCGAACTCCCGGCCGCAGCGCTTTTATCGGATCATCAACGAAGTCCCGATGTTGCTGGTGATCGCCATCGTGATCCTCGTCATCGTGAAGCCATTCTGAAAAAGTTTAACCATCCGGCCTTGACGAAGGTTTGCAAGCGCCCCAAATCAAGCTATAAGTGAGCCGTTCTCCTTGGCACGCATCGGTACCGGCAATGATTGCGCGGCGCCGGACCCGGTTCCAACCGGCGCGTGCTGGCCAAACCTCCGACCATGAAGACGCGGGCACCGAAAGGTGTCTTCGGATAGCCGGGTCACTCCCCCCAATGTTTCTTAGGTAGAATCCAAATGACAGTACAAGACGGCCTGCGGACGATGAATCTGCAGGAATTGAAGTCCAAGACTCCCACCGATCTGCTCTCATTCGCCGAAGAGCTCGAGATCGAGAACGCCTCGTCCATGCGCAAGCAGGACATGCTGTTCGCGATCCTGAAGGAGCTTGCCGAGCGCAATGTCGAGATCACCGGCACCGGCGTCGTCGAGACGCTGCAGGACGGCTTCGGCTTTCTGCGCTCGCCGGAATCCAACTATCTCGCGGGGCCGGACGATATCTATGTCAGCCCGTCGCAGATCCGCCGCTTCGGTCTTCGCACCGGTGATACGGTCGAAGGTCCGATCCGCGGTCCGAAGGACGGCGAGCGCTATTTCGCGCTGCTCAAGGTTTCTTCGATCAATTTCGAGGACCCCGAAAAGATCAAACACAAGGTCCATTTCGACAACCTGACCCCGCTTTACCCCACCCGTTGGCTCGACATGGAGCTCAAAGATCCGACCATCAAGGACAAGACGGGCCGGGTCATCGACATCGTAGCGCCGCAAGGCATGGGGCAACGTTGTCTGATCGTGTCGCCGCCGCGCGTCGGCAAGACGATCATGATGCAGAACATCGCGCGCGCCATCAGCACCAATCATCCCGAATGCTATCTGATCGTGCTTCTGATCGACGAACGGCCGGAAGAAGTGACCGACATGCAGCGCACCGTGAAGGGCGAGGTGATTTCGTCTACCTTCGATGAGCCGGCGACGCGCCACGTCCAGGTCGCAGAAATGGTGATCGAGAAGGCCAAGCGCCTGGTCGAGCACAAGCGTGACGTGATCATTCTGCTCGACAATATCACCAGGCTCGGTCGCGCCTACAACACGGTCATCCCGTCATCTGGCAAGGTCTTGACCGGCGGCGTGGACGCCAACGCCTTGCAGCGCCCCAAGCGGTTTTTCGGCGCGGCCCGCAACATCGAGGAAGGCGGCTCGCTCACCATCATCTCGACCGCCCTGATCGATACCGGCAGCCGCATGGACGAGGTGATCTTCGAAGAATTCAAGGGCACCGGCAATTCGGAAATCGTGCTCGACCGCAAAGTCGCTGACAAGCGCGTCTATCCGGCGATCGACATTCTCAAATCCGGCACGCGCAAGGACGAGTTGCTGCTCGACAAGGGCACGCTTGCCAAGACGCATGTGCTGCGTCGCATCCTGGCGCCGATGGGAACGACGGATGCCATCGAGTTCCTGCTCGACAAGCTGCGTTCAGCCAAGAACAACGCCGATTTCTTCGACAGCATGAACACCTGATTTCAAAGCGATGGCTGTGAAGCTCGTTCTGCTGCACAGCCCGTTTGTCGGGCCGGCTACATGGCGTTGGCTTGCGCCGGAGTTGCGCGCTCGGGGATTCGAGGTCGCCAACGCCGACTTCCGAGCCGACATGGCGGGCGATCCGCCCTATTATGCAAAACTCGTTCGAACCGCACGCGCATTGCTGGCGCCAGCGCCCGACACCTGCACATTTGTGGTGGTCCATAGCGGCGCAGGGAGCCTAGTGCCCGCTCTCGCGGCAGACCTGGCCGGTGCAATCTTCGTCGACGCCCTCATGCCGCATCCGGGTCACGCTTGGTTCGAGACTGTGCCCGAGTCGTCGCTCAAGGTGCGACTGGAGAAATCAGCCCGCGCGGGCCACGTTCCACCATGGCACCGTTGGTGGCCCGACAGCGCCATTCGGGCTATCTTTGCAGACCAAGATTCCTACTCGGAGTTTGTGGCGGAACTGAACGAGATTCCGTTGTCCTATCTGCACGAGCCTGCTCCCGGGGTTGAACTTCAAAGCGGCTTTCGCAGTGCCTATCTTCAACTTGGTCCGGGCAATGCAGCCGAAGCGGCACTGGCCCAACAACTAGGCTGGCCTGTGCGACGAGTACCACTTCACCATCTCGCGATGATTACGCACCCGGAGTTGGTTGCTGCCAGTATCTCGGAGCTGGTCGCGGAATTGTCTTGCGGCTAATGCCGCGCCGGTTCGTCCATCAACTTGTTCTCGCTACCCTTTTCGCCGAGCCAGTCCATCAGCGCGAGAACGATGCCCGAAATCAGAAAGACGCCGTGCAGGATCATCAACCACACCAGGTCATGCTTGTCGGCGGTCTCGATCGACATGAAAGATTTGAGCAGGTGGATGACGGAGATCGCGATGATCGAGGCGATCAGCTTGAGCTTCATGTTGCTGAAGTCGACGCGGCCCATCCAGGCGGGCTTGTCAGGATTTCCTTCCAGATCCATGCGGGAGACGAAATTCTCGTAGCCCGCGAACACCACCATCAACGTCAGGTTGCCGGCGAGCGACATGTCGATGAGGGTGAGGAGCCACAGCACGACCGTGTTCTCCTGCAAGTCGAGCGTGAAGACCTTCGAGGTTTCTTCGACGAGCTCCTTGCCGAAGGTGAGCAAAAGCACGATGAGCGCGATGACGAGCCCGACATAGAACGGGGCCATCAGCCAGCGGCTGCGGAAGAGCGACTGCTCGAACAACTCCTCATATTGCTTGATGGCCATGTCGTCCCCGCTTCTGGCGTTGCCCATGCGCAGTAAACGCGACATTTCTTGGGTTTTGAAGTCCCGCCGGCGATTAAGCAGCCCCGTTGACCGGCCCAGCCGCTCAGCGGAGACTGCTTGCTGCGGCGCGCAGGGGAATTTGCATGACCGAGCATCCGGGCGATCGCGCCCAGTTCAAGTCGATGGCTGAGAGTACGCAGGAGGACTGGATGAAGATCGCCACCGCGTCGGTGGACTTCAGCCGTGATCTGCCCAATCGCGTTCTGTCACATCTGCGAATGCTCAAGGGCGACTGCGGCGGTTTTGCGGTCGATCGCCTGGAGCACTCGCTGCAGTCGGCGAGCTTGGCGCAGCGCGACGGAATGGATGAGGAGCATGTCGTCTGCGCGCTGCTGCATGACGTCGGCGATATTCTGGCCTCAGCCAATCACGCCGAACTTGGCGCCACCATATTGCGGCCCTTCGTGTCGGAAGAGAATTGGTGGATGATGCAGCATCACGGCATCTTCCAGGGTTATTATTTTTTCCACTATCTGGGCCTTGACCGGAACATGCGCGACCAGTTCCGCGGCCATCCCTCGTTTGAACGCACGGCGATGTTCTGCGCCCGTCACGACCAGAACGCCTTCGATCCCGCTTACGACACAATACCGCTCGAGGCGTTCGTGCCGCTGGTCCAGCGCGTCATGGCGCGGCCCAAGAACTCGATCTACATGCGCTCAGAGCAAACGGCAGCGGCGGAGTAGCTACGCCACGCCGCCGTTCGCTCAATCGCGAATTCGCATCCTCTGTGTGCTATCGCGATTCATGGGATCAGTACCGTCGCCCCGGTCGTGCCGCGCGAGTGCAGCGCTTCGTGCGCCTTGCGCGCCTCCGACAGCTTGAAGCGCTGATGCACGGCGATTTTCACAGCACCCGACGCGATGACCGCGAAGAGATCGGCAGCGGTTTCCGCCAGCTCCTTCGCAGTGCGCGTGTAGCTGACGAGTGTCGGGCGCGTCAGATAGAGCGAGCCCTTCGCGCTCAAGATGCCGGGCTCGAACGGCGGCACGGCGCCCGACGCATTGCCGAAGCTGACCAGCATGCCGCGCACGGCGAGACAATCGAGCGAGCCTGCGAACGTATCCTTGCCGACCGAGTCATAAACGACCGGCACGCCATCGCCGCCGGTGAGTTCGCGCACGCGTTTCACCCAATCGTCGTTGCGGACGTTGAGCACATGGGCGTAGCCATTCTGTTTGGCGAGCGCGACTTTTTCATCCGACCCGACGGTGCCGATGACTGTGGCGCCCAGATGCTTCGCCCATTGGCCGGCGATCAGTCCAACGCCACCGGCCGCCGCATGAAACAGGATCGTCTGTCCTGCCTTCACCGGATAGGTACGCTTGAGGAGATATTGCGCGGTCATGCCCTTCAGCATGGCGGCAGCGGCGGTCTCGTCGCTCACACCGTCTGGAATTTTTACCAGACGCTCGGCCGGAACATTGTTGCTATCGGCATAGGCGCCCATCGCACCGGCATAGGCTACGCGCTCGCCCACTTTTAGACTCGTCACGCCCTCACCCAGTGCCTCGACGACTCCTGCCGCCTCGCTGCCCAGACCGGACGGAAGCGGCAACTTGTAGAGGCCGGTGCGATGGTAGGTGTCGATGAAATTCACGCCGACAACGGTGTGCTTGACGCGTGCCTGACCGCGAGCGGGCGGCGGTAGGTCGACGTCAACATAGTCGAGGACTTCGGGCCCGCCGGTCTTGCTGAAGCGAATTGCTTTCATCTTGCTCTCCAGATTGCGCGTGCCGGCGACACTTTGGCTGAGGCGCGCTTAACTTCAAGTCCGGCCTGCATGGGCGAAAGGATTGGATGGCGCTTGCACGGGGCGTTCAGATAAGCGACGTGATCCGACCACCGAGACCGCCAGCACGAATGACCGACGATCCCGCCCTGGCCGACGATGTACCTGCGCCCTCTTTGGGCCGGCGGCGGGCGGCGTTCGGATTTATCTTCGTGAGCGCGGTGGCGAGTGCCATGTCGATCGGATTCATGGTTCCGATCCTGCCCAACTTGCTCAAGCAGTTCACCGGCGGCGATACGGCCAGCGCGTCGGAGTGGAACGTCACCTTCGCAGTTGCCGGCGGGTTGATGAGCTTTTTCGCCGGACCCATACTCGGGCTGCTCTCGGATCGTTTGGGCCGGCGTCCCGTTCTGCTCATTTCACTCACCGGCTTTGGCCTCGACTTTCTGTTCATGGCCTTCGCGCCGAGCTTGTCCTGGCTCTTCGTCGGACGGCTGATCAGCGGCGCGACATCGGGAATTTTCTCGACGGCCAACGCCTATGTCGCCGATGTAACAGCGCCGGAAAATCGCGCGCGCGCCTTCGGCTGGATGGGCTCGGCCTTCAGCTTCGGGTTCCTGGCGGGACCCGCCGTCGGCGGCCTGCTCGGCAATTACAATTTGCGCTATCCATTCATGGCCGCCGCCGCACTCACGCTGCTGAATGCGCTGTATGGACTCGTGGTTCTGCCGGAGTCCTTGCCCGAAAGTCGCCGCTCCAGCGGCTTTCACTGGCGACGCGCCAATCCGCTCGGCTCGCTCACGTTGCTGCGCTCGCATCACGAGTTGCTGCCCCTCGCCGGTGTCGGCTTTTTGAACCAGCTCGCCAATATGGTGTGGCCGAGCGCCTTCGTTCTCTATACCGGCTATCGCTATCACTGGACGCCCGGCGCGACCGGCTTCGTCATGATGGCGGGAAGTGTTCTGGGCATCGGCGTGCAGAGCTTCGTGGTTGGACCAGCCGTAAAACGCTTCGGCGAACGCGGTGCGTTGCTGGCAGGCGCCGCGTCGGCGGCGTTGGCGCTTGGCTGGTACGGCTTTGCGCCCAGCGGCTTTATCTACCTGATCGGCATGCCGCTCAGCGCTTTGTGGGGGCTTCTGATCCCCGGCCTGCAGGGCTTGATGACACGACGCGTCGGTCCGCATGAGCAGGGTCAGTTGCAGGGCGCCAACCAAAGTCTGGTCGGTGTTTCGTCGGTCATTGGTCCGCCGCTGTTCGGGCTGTCCTTCGCCTGGGCCGTGCGCCATCCCGATCTGAACGTTCCGGGTCTGCCGATGCTGCTCGCCTCGCTGACGATGATGTGCTGTCTCGCGCTTGCCGTTTGGGCGGGGAGGCGAGCCGATCCGCGCTGAACGCTAGCTCAGATGCTGACGCAGGAACGTCGACGTGCGGCCGTTGGCGAGATCGGCACACGCCTTGTCGTAATGCGCGCCGCCGGCGCGCGCGAAGGCGTGATTCATTTCGGGATAGGTGTGGACCGTCACCAGCGGATTGTTCTTGAGGCCGTCGACGATTTTCTTTTGCGCCTCGGGCGGAACATATTCGTCCTTGGCGGCGATGTGCAGCATCAAGGGTTTTCTGAGTTTTGCCGCCTCGCCGAGCTTGTCCTGGATGTTCACGCCGTAGTAGCCGACCGCAGCATCGCAATCGGTGCGCGTCGCGGTGAGGAACGCGAGCAAGCCGCCGAGACAATAGCCGACGGCGCCGACCTTGCCGGTACAGCCTGCCACGGTATGGCGCAGATAGTTGATAGAGGTTTGGATATCCTTGATGCCGGTGTCCTGGTCGAAACGTCCCATCAGGTCGAAGGCGCGTTTCCACTCAGCGTCTGTTCTGTCGGTCAGTTGCACGCCCGGCTCGAGGCGCCAGAACAGATCGGGCGCGAGCGCGAAATAGCCGCGCGCCGCGAATTCATCCGCAATCTGGCGCATTACCTTGTTGACGCCGAAGATCTCCTGGATGACGACGAGGCCGGGTCCGCGTCCGGACGCCGGCGTTGCGAGATAGGCGGCGAATTCGCCGTCCGGGCTGCTCTTGATCCGTACGTCCTGGCCGCTCATCGTCAGCGCTCCGCTTGCTCTCGACAGCCTGGTCTTTTAGCGCGTCCGAAGGCGGCGCGACAGGTTCGATTCCCTATTGCGGCCGCGTGCCAGCCTGCGGGCGTTGCGGCAGTTGCAGCATTTGCGACAGGGTCACCGGATTGGTGATCGGCGCCGAGCAGGTGTTGCGCTGACAGATGTAAGCGGTGGGCTGCCCGTTCACCATCGTCTTGCCGTGCATGGGATGGCCGTCAGGGAACTGCGCGTCAGGCGACACCACGCTGAGGCAGCGATTGGGCAGAGCACGGCCCAAAATCGCTGCACTCAATTCGTGCGTCTTGGGATTGGCGAGCGGCCCGATGACGATGAGGTGCAGATCGGTGAGCGCATATTCAAGCCCGTTGAAGTAGGAGCCCATGGACACGAAGGCGCGCATCGCTTCGCCGGCGAAGCCCTGCAGCATGCGATTGGCGCGTTCAATGTGCTCGCGTACGCCGGTGATCATGGTGAGGCGCGCCAGCACCTGGAGCATCGTGCCGTTCGCCGACGGTGTCGATTGGTCGAATACCATCCGTGCACGGACGATCAACGGCTCGGCATCGTCGGCGGTAAAGAAATAGCCGCCATTAAGCTCATCCCAATAATGCTCGTTGAGCGTGCGCACCCAGGCCTTGGCATGTTCGAGAAAGCGCTTGTCGCCGACAGTCTCGTAAAGAATGAGCGCGGCGCGGGCCATGTGGGCATAGTCGTCGGCGAAGCCTTGGGCGCTGCGTTTGCCGTTGTACCAGGCGTGGTGCAGCCGCTCGCCATCGCCGAGCGCCTTGACGACGAAGTCGAAAGTCTTGATCGCGGCGGTCGTCCACTCCTTGTTCTGCAACACCGCGCCGGCATTGGCGAGCGCTGCAATCGTGAGACCGTTCCAGTCCGCCAGTATCTTGCCGTCGACCTCGGGAGCCTTGCGGCTCTGCCGCACTTTCAAAAGCAATTCGCGTTGCTTGGTCAGAAGCGCCTCGTCGGCGTCGGACTGGGGAAACGGCGCGGTCGATCCGATCCGCTGTAGAACGTTCTTGCCCTGATAATTGCCGTCGCGCGTCACGTTGTAGACGGCCTTAAACTTGGAGACGAAGGTGCCGACCAGCGCCGCGTCGATCTCCGCTTCGGTCCACAGATAGTATTTGCCCTCTTCGCCATCGGTATCGGCTTCGATGCTGGAGACGAACGCATCGCCGCTTCGCATGTCGCGCAGCAGGAAGGCAATCGTTTCGTCGATGCGCGTACGGCAAAGGGCGTTGCGATTGAACTGCCACACGCTGGTGATCAACTCGAGCAGCATGGCGTTGTCGTTCAGCATCTTCTCGAAATGCGGCACCAGCCAGCGTTCGTCCGAGCAGTAGCGCGAGAAGCCGCCGCCGACATGATCCCAAAGCCCGCCCAGCAAGATGTTGTCGAGCGTGATGGAGGTGAGTTGCATGAATTGCGCGACACCGGTGCGCAGGAAGGCGCGCCACAACACTTCCACCTGCGACACGGCGGGAAACTTCAAATTGCCCATCTGTCCGCCGAAGAAGATATCGAAGCGTTGCCCGATGCGAAGCGCGCCGGCGTCGAGCATTGTGGGGTCGATCTGACCGCGCATGTCGCGGTTCCACAGATTGTTGAGTTGTTGGCTCGCGGTGGCCGTTGTCTGTGCCACCTGCTCGCTCTTCTCGCGATAGAGCTGGATGACGTCGCTGAGCACCTTGCGGAATGCAGGCTGGCCCTGGCGCTCCTCGGGCGGCAGATAAGTGCCGACCGCGAACGGTAAGGCCTTCGGTGTCAGGAAGATGGTGAGCGGCCAGCCGCCATTATTGCCCATGAGATTGGCCGCCGCTTGGTAGATCTGGTCGACGTCGGGACGCTCCTCGCGATCGACCTTGATGTTGATGAAGTCGGCGTTCATCAGCGCCGCGGTTTGGGCGTTGGCAAAGCTCTCGTTCGCCATGACGTGGCACCAGTGGCACGCCGTATACCCGATGGAGAGGAGGATGGGTTTGTCCTGCGCCTGCGCCGCCGCGAACGCGTCTGGCCCCCACGCATACCAGTGCACTGGATTGTCCTTGTGACGCAGCAGATAGGGACTGGATTCTTGCGCGAGGCGGTTCATGGCGTTTTGTTCCGGCAAGGCGGCCGGTTGTTGCCGGTGGCGTTGCATTGCATGGCTTGATCGGGGGAAGCTTCTAGCGATGCGCGGCGTGGCTCACAAGCGCCGCAAACTGTGGGTTTGGCCGATGAAGATGAATATCGAGATCGACATGACGCCGGACGAGGCACGTCGATTCCTGGGCCTGCCGGACGTCAGCAAGGCGCAGGATAAAATGATGGCGGAAATCGAAAAGCGCATGAAGGCGGCGATCGATGTCAACGATCCCGAAGCAATGCTGCGCGCCTGGATGCCGTTGGGCGGTCAGGGCTTCGAGCAGTTCCAGCGCTTCATGTTCGACAGCGCCAGGCGCGCCGCCAGTGGCTCGACGCGCAATGACGCGGACAAAAGCAAAGAATGAACGACACGATCTACGCGCTGTCGTCGGCGCCGGGACGCGCCGGCGTGGCCGTGATACGCGTGTCCGGTCCTGTGGCGAAGGTGTGTTTGTCGCTTCTTTCCGGCAGCGATCCGGCGAAGCCGCGAGAGGCGGTTCTTCGGCTCTTGCGCGACGCTAGGTGTGCGCCCATCGATCGCGCTCTAGTTTTGTGGTTCCCGGCACCTGCGAGTTTCACCGGCGAGGACGTGGTCGAATTTCACGTCCATGGCGGACGTGCCGTTCTTGCCAGGGTTCTGGAAGTTCTGGCCGAAGTTTCCTCCTGCCGGCCGGCCGAACCCGGCGAGTTCACGCGCCGCGCGGTCGAGAACGGCAAGCTCGATCTGACTCAGGCAGAGGCCGTGATCGACCTGATCGACGCGGAAACTGAAGCTCAGCGCATTCAGGCTTTGCGCCAGTTCGGCGGGTCGCTTTCCGCTCTATACGAAGACTGGCGTCTGAGGCTCGTGAAGGCGCTTGCTTGGGCGGAAGCAGAAATCGATTTTTCGGACGAAGACTTACCTGCTGATCTGAGTGCGCGGACACGCCGGGATCTCTTGGGTATATCGCAGGAGATTCAAAAGCATATCTCTGATTCGCGGCGCGGCGAAATCGTTCGTGATGGCGTATTCTTAACGGTGATCGGTCCACCGAACGCTGGTAAGAGTTCGTTGATCAATGCATTGGCCCGTCGCGATGTCGCCATAGTCGCCGAAACCGCGGGCACAACTCGGGACATTATTGAGGTCCGATTGGACCTGAACGGCTATGCCGTCATCGTGGCCGACACGGCTGGCCTTCGGGAGACCGCCGACATTGTTGAAAGTGAGGGGGTCCGGCGGGCATTGGCACGCGCCGAAGATTCGGACCTGACCTTGTTGTTATTGGACAGCAGCGTGCCCGACCCCTTCGCGGGATTGCCTTCGGGGATCGCGGAGCGCGCTTCACTGACGGTGTGGAACAAGACCGACCTGCCATCGATTCGACCGCACGACGGACTTCGCTTGTCGCTCAAGACCGGCGAGGGGTTCGATCAGTTGCTGGACGCTGTAGGAACGAAAGTTGCCGAGCGTCTGGAGAGGCTAGGCGAGGCACCTGTGCTGACGCGAGCCCGTCATCGTCACGCTCTGGAGCAGGCAAGGGCCGCGCTGGAGCGCGCGCTTGTAGCGACGCAGCCGGAATTGTTTGCCGAGGATCTCAGGATGGCGACGCGTTGGATCGGACGGATCACCGGACGCGTCGATGTCGAGGAATTGCTCGATGTCGTGTTCCGCGATTTCTGTATCGGCAAGTAGCTCACGCGTGTTTCACGTGAAACATCGTGCGACGATCAGAATTCATCGTGATGCCACTTGAGGCGGCTTGCGCCCTCGCCTATTGAGCGCGCATGGATCGGTTCGACGTCATCGTCATTGGTGGTGGACACGCCGGAGTGGAAGCCGCTGCAGCGTCGGCGCGTTTTGGCGCGCGCACGTTGTTGCTGACCCAGAAGCTCGAGACGATCGGCGAGATGTCGTGCAACCCGGCCATCGGCGGAGTCGGCAAGGGTCATCTGGTGCGCGAGATCGATGCGCTAGACGGGCTGATGGGCCGGGTGGCTGATGCGGCTGGCATACAATTCCGCGTTTTGAACCGACGCAAGGGACCGGCGGTGCGTGGACCACGCGCCCAGGCAGATCGCAAGCTCTACCGCCAGGCGATGCAGCGGGCCCTTTCGGACGTGCCGAATCTGACGCTGCTTGCGGCGGCCGCCGAAGACCTTTCGATCGAGAATGGTCGGGTCGCGGGCGTCGTCACAGCAGACTCGAAAACAATACGTTGTGGTGCGGTGGTGTTGACCACCGGCACCTTCCTCCACGGGCTCATCCATATCGGGGAAAAGAAAATTCCCGCCGGCCGCGTGGGTGACGCGCCTAGCATCGGACTTGCCGACACGCTCTATGGTCTCGGCCTCTCCATGGGTCGCCTCAAGACCGGCACGCCACCGCGCCTGGATGGCCGCACCATCGATTGGTCGGCGCTCGCAGTGCAACGGGGCGATGATCCGCCAACGCCATTTTCGTTCCTTACGCGCGCAATCGCGACACCGCAAACGGTTTGCCACATCACGCGGACGACGGAGCGGACGCACTCGATCATTCGCGCCAACCTGCATCGTGCGCCGATGTATTCCGGGCAGATAGAGAGCACGGGGCCGCGCTATTGCCCCTCCATCGAAGACAAGGTCGTCCGCTTTGCCCAGCGCGATAGTCACCAGATCTTCCTGGAGCCGGAAGGGCTGGACGACGATACGGTTTATCCCAACGGTATCTCGACGTCCCTGCCCGAGGATGTTCAGGCGGCCCTTCTGGCAACGATCCCAGGTTTGGAGAATGCCGCCATCCGCCGCCCCGGCTACGCCATCGAATACGACTATGTCGATCCGCGAGAGCTGCGTTCTTCGCTCGAGGCCAAGAAGGTGCCCGGTCTTTATCTCGCCGGACAGATCAACGGCACGACAGGTTATGAAGAAGCCGCTGCCCAAGGTTTGATGGCCGGCCTCAATGCTGCACGAGCGGTTAGCAACAATGCACCGGTCGTCCTCGATCGTGCGTCGGCCTATATCGGGGTGCTGATCGACGATCTGGTGACGAAAGGCGTAACCGAGCCCTACCGGATGTTCACTTCGCGGGCCGAATACCGTCTGATTTTGCGTGCCGACAATGCCGATCAGCGGCTGACGCCAATCGGCGAGCGTGCAGGCTGCGTGTCGGCACCCCGCACAGCAGCCTTCGCGGGGAAAATGGCGCGGCTGGAGCGTGCACGGTCGGTCATGCGGGTTCTCCAAATGACACCGAATGATGCGCAAAAACAAGGACTTAGCGTTCGATTAGACGGCGTCCGGCGAAGTGCCATGGACTTTCTGAGCCTTCCAGGCGTCGGATTATCAACCCTCGCTGCGATCTGGCCGGAACTCGGTGAGTTTACGCAGGATGTCGAGCAGCAGCTCGAAATCGACAGCCAGTATGCTGGCTATCTCGATCGCCAGGATGCTGACATTCTCGCCTTCCGGCGAGACGAAAGCCTCGCCCTCCCCGTAACCCTCGACTATTCGAACGTCCACGGTCTTTCGACCGAAGCCGCAGCGAAGCTTGGCCGTATCCGACCCATGACATTGGGACAAGCGGCGCGCATCGACGGCGTGACACCAGCTGCTCTCACCCTCGTTCTCGCGCATGTCCGAAACCGCGCCGCTCGCGCCTGAGGCGTTCGCGGAGCGCACGGGTGTTTCACGTGAAACATTGGTGCGGCTGGAGTTGTACGTTGGCCTTCTAAGAGACTGGAACACACGCCACAATCTGGTTTCGGCCCGATCCCTGGAGGACGTTTGGCGCCGTCACGTCTGGGATTCCGCCCAACTCGCCCCTTTTATTCCCCCATACGCCACCAGCTTGGTGGATCTCGGCAGCGGCGCCGGCTTTCCGGGACTGGTGCTGGCGGAACTGTTGCGTGGTCGCCTATCTGTCACGCTCTATGAAGCGACGCGGAAAAAGGCTGAATTCCTTGCCATGGCGGCAGAGCGTCTGCAACTGAAGGTAGACGTTCGGAACGAGCGCATCGAGTCGGGACGCCAACAGCCGTTCGCTGTCGTTACGGCGCGTGCAGTCGCACCACTGGACAAGCTCTTGCGCTATGCGCAGCCATTCACCGATAAAAATACGATTTGCCTGTTCCTTAAAGGTCAATCAGTAGCGGCTGAATTGACCGACGCCCGTAAATCTTGGAGGATGAAAGTAAGCCAGCACCAGAGTGCAACCGACCCTTCGGGGGTCATTCTGGAGATCCGGGAGCTTGGCCATGGCGGCAATCGAGCACGAACCAAGGGGCGCTAAACCGCGGGTCCTGGTCGTTGCGAATCAGAAGGGCGGCGTGGGCAAGACGACCACCGCGATCAATCTGGGGACGGCACTAGCCGCCATCGGCGAGCCGACGCTCGTCGTCGACCTGGACCCCCAGGGCAATGCTTCGACGGGCCTTGGCATCGCGCGCAGCGAACGAAAGCTCACCACCTACGAAGTTCTGATGGGCGAAGCGCGGATTTCCGATGCCGTGATGCCGACGCGCATACCCGGGCTTTCAATCGTGCCCTCGACGGTGGATCTCTCCGGCGCGGAGCTCGAACTCATCGACCAGCCGCGGCGCAATTTCATCTTGAAGGATGCGCTCGCGGAATACTCCGCACACGGATTATCTCCGTTCTCCTACGTCCTGATCGATTGTCCGCCGTCGTTGACGCTCCTGACCGTGAACGCGATGGCGGCCGCCGACGCGGTGATCGTGCCGCTGCAGTGCGAATTCTTCGCGCTCGAGGGACTCAGTCAGTTGCTGAAGACGATAGATCTGGTGCGCGTGAACTTGAATCCGGATCTCGATATCCAGGGTATCGTGCTCACCATGTTCGACAAGCGCAACAAACTCTCCGATCAGGTCGCTGCCGACGTGCGCGCCAATATGGGTGAGAAAGTTTATCGCACGATGATCCCGCGCAATGTGCGCATTTCCGAAGCGCCGAGCCATGGCCTGCCCGCGCTGGTCTACGATCTTCGTTGTCCTGGCAGTCAGGCCTATATCAAACTTGCGGGCGAGCTGATCGCGCGCGAGCGCGAACGACCGCAGGCGGCCGCCTGATGACGGCGGAAGAACGCCCGCGCGGGCTGGGCCGCGGTCTTTCTGCGCTTATTGGTGAAGAAGCGGTGCCGACTCGCGGCGAAAGTGCTGCGGCGCGCGCCACCCACAAACTTCCCATCGCTTTCCTGCGGCCAAACAAGCTGCAGCCGCGCAAACGCTTTGCACCTGAAGAGCTGAATGATCTCGCAGATTCGGTGCGCGAGAAAGGCGTGCTGCAGCCGATTCTGGTGCGTCCGGTGCGCGGCGAAGCCAACGCGTACGAGATCGTCGCCGGCGAACGGCGCTGGCGCGCGGCGCAGATGGCGCAGCTGCACGAAGTTCCGGTCGTCGTGCGCGACATGGGCGATTCCGAGTCCCTCGAGATTGCCATCATCGAAAATGTTCAGCGCGCCGATTTGAACGCGATCGAGGAGGCGGCGGCCTATTACGAACTGATGGAGCGGTTCAAATTCACTCAGGAGAAGGTGGCAAAGGAGGTGGGCAAGAGCCGCAGCCATATTGCCAACACACTGCGGTTGCTCACCTTGCCGGAAGCGGTTCGCGCTCTGGTGCGTGACGGCACGCTTAGCGCGGGTCATGCCCGAACGTTGGTGGGCCTGCCCGACGCCGAGAAGCGCGCCCAGGAGATCATCGCTGGATTGCTCAACGTTCGTCAGGCCGAACAACGTTCATCTGACAAAAGACGCGGCAAGACGACCGCGAGACCGAAAGACAGTGAAACAATCGACCTTGAATCGAGAATTTCCAATGCCTTGGGTCTCAAAGTTAAAGTGCTCGACAGAGGCAAGAAGGGCGGCGAAGTTCGGGTCGAATACCGAACGCTCGAACAGCTAGACGAAATCGCCAGGCGGCTGAGCAAGAGTTGAATAACTAAACAGAGTTCGCCAAACGAAGCGCCCGCGAAGCATCGATGCGGCCATCATACAGGGCGCGGCCGATCACGACTCCCTCAATGTTGGGTTCGTTTGCCGCTATGAGCGCCTCGATATCGACAAGGCTGCCGACGCCCCCCGACGCGATGACCGGAATGCGCACGGCCCGCGCCAGGGACGCGGTCGCACGGACATTGACGCCCTGAAGCAAGCCGTCGCCATCAACATCGGTGAAGAGGATCGCAGCCACGCCGGCATCCTCGAATCTTCGGCCAAGGTCAACCGGCGTGAGTTCGGACACAGTAGCCCAGCCTTCGGTCACGACCTTGCCGCCTTTCGCGTCCGCCGCAACCACGATCCGACCGGGGAACGCGCGCGACGCTTCCTTGACGAAGTCAGGATTTGTCAGCGCGGCGGTGCCCAAGATCACGCGCGTAATGCCGACTTTCATCCACGCTTCCACTGCAGCCATCTCGCGAATGCCGCCGCCGAGTTGAACGGGAAGATCGATTGCCGAACGAATGGCCCTGACCGCATCGCCATTGGCGGAGCGGCCCGCGAAGGCGCCATCTAGATCGACACAGTGCAACCATTTGAATCCGGCTCGCTGAAACTGTCGCGCCTGATCCGACGGATCGTCGTTGAAAATTGTCGCATCGGCCATCAGTCCGCGCTTTAACCGCACGCAGCGTCCATCCTTCAAGTCAATCGCAGGAAAAAGGATCATGGCCGCCAGTTCAGGAAATTGCCGAGAAGGGTCAGACCCACGGCCTGACTCTTTTCCGGATGAAATTGCATGCCAGCGAAATTGTCGCGTCCGACTGCAGCGGTGACCTCGCCGCCATAGTCGGTCGTCGCCAGTACGTCACTCTTGTGAACGGGCCGCATGACATAGGAGTGCAGGAAATACACATGTGCCGCGGCGGGTAGTCCGCTGAATAGCGGGTGAGCGCGGGTCACCGTCAACTCGTTCCAACCCATCTGCGGAATCTTGAGCGCCAGATCCGCTGGCGTCAGCTTTACCACTTCTGCGTCGATCCAGCCGAGCCCGAGATGATCGCCGAACTCGCGACTGACACGCGCCATCAATTGCATCCCCACACAGATGCCGAGGAACGGCGCGCCGTGTTTCAGAACGCGATCGTTGAGCGTT
>Ga0207693_10000531_pt1 | contig 34443 bp, 29 predicted proteins | sample LARL81metaG_FD_184347 | JGI IMG/M metagenome (GOLD analysis project Ga0207693, IMG submission 184347) | Corn, switchgrass and miscanthus rhizosphere microbial communities from Kellogg Biological Station, Michigan, USA - LAR L8-1 metaG... | ecosystem: Host-associated > Plants > Roots >... | reverse complement strand
GCACCCCGGCCGGCGGGCGAATCGAAAGGGCAGCCTACGCTTGTAGACGCTCAGCCGGTGCGGCTGCGGACGCGGGTTCGATTCCCGCCGCCTCCACTTTTCCTGCAAATCGGCGCTTTTCGATCGGAACAGTTGATCGGGAAGCGCGTCGATCGGAATGGTTGTCCGCATCAGGTGAGAGGACGCTGGCCCAGACGAGTGTCGTCCGCCGGGTGAGTGCGGTCCATGGGGCGAACGCTTGGCTAGGTGCTCAGGTCGAGACGCCAGTCGTTGCACGTCATGAAGTGTCCCTTCGGGAACTCGAACTCGCACGCTTCCAGCAGTTCGAAGCCGAGCTTACGGCAGATAGCGTTCGACGGCGCATTGTCGAGACTTGGGAAAGCGTGCATGAAGCGATTCTTGGCGTCCTGCGTGGCCAGGTCGATCGCCTGCGTGGTCGCCCCAACCGCGATCCCGCGGCCTTGGAACTCCGGCGCGACCATCCAGCCGATTTCGTAGACCTGCTCGTCGCGCCACTCCTTCGTCCAGAAGCCAACCGAGCCGACCGCCTCACCGGTCGCCATTTCGATGATCTTGAACATCCGATCGCCGCCCTCGAGCTGCTCGTAGCGGCCCTGACGTTCGCGCAGTTTGCCAGGGTTCTCCGGTCCCCCCAGGTGCTCGGTCATGCGCGGGTCGCCCATCAGCCGCTCTAGCAGTGGCAGGTCATCGGCTCCCCACGGCTCGAGGATCACCGTGGCGCTCACCTTGGGCAGGCTAGCTAGCCAGTCCTTCAGGGGTCATTCCGGAACACTGGCCCAGGCTAGCGCTTGCGAGACCTCGATGTGAGGTGAGCGTGCGGCTCTTGCGGCCCGCTCACCTCACGATGGCCTTGCTATCCGGTTGGCGGGTGCGTCCCCCAGTCGGGCGATTGCGAGCCGGGCGCATTCGTGACCTGCGTCAGGCCGGTGCCGTCGGCGTTGACGGTGTAAATCTCGCCGTCGACATCGTTCGAGAGCGCCCTTACGAAGGCGATCTTCGTCCCGTCGGGCGACCAGGTTGGGCTGTTGCACCCTAGGGCACCGGGATCGTCGTCCCGACCGCCGCACGCCGACGCCGGTTGGACGGTGATTTCGTGCAGGCCGCTGCCGTCGGCGTGCACGACCCAGATCGAGCTGTGCACGTCAGGCGTCACATGAACCGAGAAGACGATCTCGTTCCCCTGCGACGACCAGCGTCCCGCCGAACTCAGATCGTCGAAGCCCGGCGGTGTGATCTGCTTGAGCCCCGTCCCGTTGGTGTTGACGACGAACAAGCCCTCGGAGTTGAAATTCGAGTCGAACCGCTGGAAGACGATCCTTTTGCCGTTCGGCGACCAGCCTCCGGGTACGTCGTCGCCGCCGGGGTTGGAAGTGATCTGCGCGAGCCCACCGCCATCTGCTGAGCGGATGGTGTGGATCCCGTTCTGGCTTCCGTCGTTGCTAAACGTCTCGCAGAGAAGCAGCGCTCCGTCGGGCGACGGGATTCCACAGGGATTGAACAGATTCGGGTCCTGCCCGCCAACGTCGCGAGAAGTTCCGTCGTCCACGTTGATGATCTCCGAGCCGCCGCCCGGAATATCGAATGCCCCACCGGTCGCGACATGGATCCCGTCCGGGAACCACCTCGGGCCCTCGCCCGTTTCCGTTGGCGGTTGGACGAGCCGCTGGCCCGTGCCGTCTGGGTTGATGACGTTCACCTGCGTATCCCCAAGCCGCGGGTTGAACAGGCCGAAGGCGAGCTGGCCATTCATTCCGCGTGGCCTTGCGCTCGCCGGAAGCGCGAACACCGCGGCGAGTGCGATAAGGAGCGCCAAGAACGTCAGCGCGAGTGTCGCCCGCGCTGCTCGCCGCCGACTGCGACGTACTAGGTAGGTAGACATCGCCGCCTCTCGATCTCCCCCCGGGTCCGATCCCCTGCGGCGCAGCAGAGTCTTCTCCTTGCAAGTACCAATTGCAACCAAAGATCGCTATCCGAGTTTAGGCCGTGCAGAGTCTCAGGGGTCATTCCGGAACACTGGCCCAGCCGAGAGTTATCGCGCCTGCGGGGGGCTCGGGGAGTTTCGATCCTTTTTAGAATCGCGTACTCAGCGTCGGAGGTCTGCGTGTTCGAGTCGCTCCCACGCGGCGGCGGCTGCGAGGACAAGAGCGAGGATCGCGGCGATGGCGAGCGCCGGGACGTGCGGCGCGAGCAGGATCGCCACGGCGGAGGCTGCGGCGCCGGCGAGTTGGTGGCGGCCGATCGTCCGCGTCATTCTGAACCGAAATGCAGCGTGCCCGAGCAGGTAGACGGCGACACCGCCGCAAAGCGCGACCGCGCCGGGCGTCGGCAGCTGATCGGTCGGGTCGGCAACGAGTAGCTCGCACCCGACGGCAAACGCGACGATTCCGGCGACGATCAGATAGTGGAGATACGAGTAGGCATCGCGGGCGAGAACTGCTCGCTCGACGCGCCCGGCGCGGCTGAGCCGCCGCTGGGCCGCCCTCGCCACCACGTCGAAGTACGTCCACCAGAGCAGCACCGTAAGCAGGAAAGCGACCCCCACCGCTACCAGCGCGCCGCCCCGCGGGTGCGCCCCGGCGCCGGCGCCGATCGCCACGATCGACTCGCCAAGCGTGATGATCACGAACAGTGCGAAACGCTCCGCGAAATGCGCCGGCTTCACCGGCAGCTCCCCAACCCCCGCTAGGTACGGGCTGCTCACGTCCACGGCCAGCGCGACCACGAGAAACGGCAGCCGCCACTCCTCGGGGAGCCACGGGAGCACGAACAGCGCTGCCGGACCAAGGACGAAGGTCGGCGCGATCGCGCGCACGTTGCGATTTACATCTGCTGCGTCGCGTGTGCCGTAGACGTAGAGCACAACGTGTAGCGCGCGCAGGACGAAGTACGCGCTCACGAACAACAAGACCTCGCTGTCGAGCGCGTGCGGCACGGAGAGCGCAACCACCAGGGCCGCGCCCGCTGCCGCCAGCACACCGGCTCCGATGATGCCGTCGTCCACGCCGACGTTGTTCGTGAGCCAGGCGAAGCAGATCCACGCGTACCAGATCGTCGCCAGCACAACCGCACCACGCGCAAACCCCTCCGGCGTCGGATGCGCGCTCACCAGGTGCGCCACCTGCGTGATCGCGTAGACGAAAACGAGGTCGAAGAACAGCTCGAGCGGCGTCGCCCGCTCCTCGCCTCCAACAGCTGGCCCCTCGGCCTCCGCGGCCGACGAGCTCGATCCCTTCGGTACCCGCACAACGAGCAGCTTGACGTACCGCCAGGAGGAAGCTGGTCCCAGGCGCGAGGAACACGGGCCGACGAGCGTCCGGTTACCGCGGGCCCCCGCGCCCAAATCGCAGACCCCCACCCTCGTCGCTGCGCTCCTCGGCGATTTGGGCTTCCCCGCGTTAACCGAACGTGCGAGGTCGCGATTGCCTCAAGCCATCGACCGCCGAGATCAAGCCACAGCCTGAGAACACGCGACGGACCGTCCTCGGCCGCGGCGCGTACGCGCTCAGCAGTCGATCCATCTAAGCGCTTCGGGACGCGCGACTTGCAAGCAAGGGGCCGGCTCGCCAGACAAGCGCGGCGAGGAAGATTGCGGCTCCGGTGAAGACCCCGAGCGCGCCGCCGGCAAGCGTTACAGCGAGCGCCTGCGAGCTTCCTACGCCTGAGGCGATCAAGGCGGCGGCTCCGGCACCGACCTGTGTCGCAGTTCCTGCCGGGCCGATCGGCACTGCCGCCGCTGCGGCGCCTGCGCAGAGCAGGAGCAGCGCTAGTGGGAACGAGAAGCCGACTCCGAGCGTCCCTAGCAGGAGGAAGGAGGCAATTGCGCGGAGGAGCCAGCAAGCGGACACCAGCGCCCACGCCTCTGACAACCGTCGCCGCGAGGTGGTGCGCGGGCTTACCCAGCGGCCGAGCCGGTAGCGCAAGGCGCGCTTGCTTCCGGCGAAGCGTGGGAGGACGAGCAGTAGGCACGCGGCGGCAACGCCCGCGACCGCGACGACCGTGAGCCCGGCGCGGACGCCGATTCCGCCCCCGAGTACGGCGGCTGTTGCGGCGAGTGGCGCGAGGGCGACGGAGTCGATCAGGCCGAGCATGACCAGCGAGAGACACAGTGCGCGCACGCCGGCGTGACAGCCTGGATAGCGGCGAACGACGGCGACGCGCATCGCGTCGTCGAAACGGCCCGGAAGTACGACGCCGATGAGGGCGGCCCCGCCGTTGCCGGCAGCGAGCGCGAGCGTTCGAGGCCGCTCATCCGCCGTGAACAGCCGCCCCCATCCCCACGCCTTGAAGCCCTGAGCGAGGAGCAGCAACAGGCAGACCGCTACCAGCACGCCTGGCTGACCGCCCGAAAGCGGCCAGGGGCTCGTGGCGAAGTGTCGCGCGGCGAGCGACGCCAACACGGCCATGGCGACTCCCGAACCTGCCGCCACCGACCACCGGCCGCGACGCGAGCGATGCAGCCGTAGGAGCGCAGCGACGAGCAGCCGGTACCGGCGTTCGAGCACGATCGGGGCAGCGATCCCGACCGCGGCCAAAGCCGCCCCTGACGGCTCCCGCGGTACGAGCGCGGGAAGCGCGTCGCTCGTCGAGTTTTCAGTGACCACTAGACCCAGGAGGCCTACGCCGTGTGCGCAGTCGGAACACCTCGCTCGTGAGGATTCCCAGCAGCCAGCCGAGAACTGCAGCCGCGAGGATGATCCAGACCAGCGAAGCATGGCCGCTGCCGACCACCCAACTCAGCTTCACCTGCCGCGTATTCGCGACGACGAGCGCAATCAGGATGACGAGCAGCCCGACCAGGCCGACCGCCCAGGTGTAGAGGCCGGTGCGGCGGCCGTGTCGTCGCAGGCGATCGCCGCGTGCCTCGGTCGGGTCCGGGGGCAGTCTTTCAGGCTGGGGCGTTTCGACTTGCATCTTCGATCCTCCCTCGTGGACATCGAGGTCGACCGCGCGCTGCGATCGGCCTACGGCTCCGGCCTGTGCTGTTGAGGGCGGATCTTTGCGGGGCCGGAATGCTTCTGGCCCCGCGGGGTGATTCACGGCACCGGCTGATGAGGAGCCGCAACATGAGGTTAGCGCCCATTCGGGCCGCTGGTGCCGCGCTACATTTTGGCTTCCGATGGCTCTGGACGAAGCCCGGCATCTGCGTGTCCTGATCGCGAACGAGAAGCGTGAGCGGCTCGAGTTGCTCGCCCAGGTCGTGGCCGGGCTGGGGCACGAGGTGATAGCCCGCGAGATCTACGTCAAGGAAGTGGGCGCGGTGACGGCCAGGGAGCGGCCGGATGTCGCGCTGGTCGGGCTGGGCCTGCACTCCGACCATGCCCTCGACCTGATCACCGAGATCGTCCGCGAGGCCTCCTGCCCGGTGATCGCGCTGCTGTCGGCCAAGGACCCCGCGTACGTCCACGAAGCCGCCAAGCGGGGAGTGTTTGCGTACATCGTCGAGGACACCCCGGAGGAGTTGCAGAGCGCGATCGACATCACACTGCAACGCTTCGCCGAGTACCACAGCCTGCAAGGTGCATTCGGGCGTCGAGCGACGATCGAGCAGGCGAAGGGGATCCTGATGGCTCGCCACGCCGTCGACGCGGACCGAGCGTTCGAGATGCTGCGCGACCACTCGCAGCACAACGGCCACAAACTGATCGACGTCGCCCAGGCGATCGTCGACAGCCACCTCCTGCTACTGCCCCCGCTCGTACCGCCGGCTGCCCCGCCCGCACCGGCGACGTAGCCGCCCGTAGGATTCACCGCTTCGCTGCTAGCCTGTGTGCTGCAGCGCCGTAGCGCTCGGCGCTTGCGAAGCAGCACGCGGCGCCGAGTAAGCGGCACCGCAGAGAGTCCACCCTCAGCCAAAGCGGGTTGGAGCCGTATCTAGCCGACCTCAACGCGCTGGTCGCCGTCGTCGCTTCGACCCGGAGGTCCTCATGGTGGAGATCTGCGTTGCCGTCACAGACCCCAAGCGCATACATGGGCTCATGCGCCGTCTCGGCACACTCTTCGACCGCTCGTCGGTCTCGTACGACGGAGCGCGAAGAGAAGTTCGCGTGCGTTCCGAGTGGGAGTCGCGGTCGGTAGTCGAGGTGATCGACGCCGTCCAGTCGTGGCTCGAAGCCGACGGTCTCGGTTCGGCCAAGCTGTCGATCGGCGATCGCTCCTACACGATGGTCCGGCCCGTGGACCTCCCGGTCCCGACTGGATGGGCTGCATGACCGCGCTCACGCCGAAGGCCTCGAAGAGGGCTGCCTGATGGGCGTGCCACTCTCCGAGGTCCGCGACGCTAGCTGCCCGGTCTGCGGCGCGTCGCCCGGATGCGACTGCGTCCGGACCGACGCTCACAGCTGCGGCGAGAAGAAGCGGGCGCGGTTGCATCAGAGCCGCGTTCAGGCCGCTGGTCGGAAGCGGTCGCGAGAGGAGCTGACGGAGTGCCGCCCGACGAGGGTCGTGCTCGCCGAGGCGATGGAGGCCGTACTCGAAGGCCATCCCGAGAAACCGATCAAGCTGGCCACGAACCTCGTGGAGGATCTGTACGTCCGGGCGGTTTACCTGGTCGACGCCTTCGTCCCGGAGATGTCGGCCCCGTCGGCAGCGTTCATCCCCAGGCCCGCAGCGGCGGCCGGCGCTGTCCACCGTGCGAGGGCCTGATCCCGCTACGGTGTGGTCAGCGTCCCCGTGTTCTGACTTCCGCACGAGCCCGCCGCTTGCCGTTTCGGGGGAGTCACGAGAGGGAGCGACATCATGCGGAAGAGCCTGAAGCGGGTGCTCGACCGGCTGCGCACGGCCGCCGGGAGACTCGGCAAACCGACGTCGGTGCGCGGTGGTCTGCAGGAACCGGAGCGGATGCAGGCGCTCAGCGCGTCGACGCGAACACGGCCGGAGCGGTAGCCCATGCGGACGGCGATCGTCTCGACGTACCCACCTCGTGCCTGCGGTATAGGGACCTTCTCGGCCGACCTGCGAGCGGCGCTGACCGCCACGGGCACAGCGGCCGATCTCGTCGCGGTTGTGCACGAACCGTCAGGCCCACAACGTCGAGGCCTGCTCGCGACGATCGCACAGGCAGTGCGCGGCGACTATGTCAGGACCGCCCGGATGCTCGGGCGGCTCGATGTCGATGTCGTGCTGCTCCAGCACGAGTACGGGATCTTCGGCGGCCGCGACGGGGAATACGTGCTCTCGTTCGCGCAAGAGCTGGCGCAGCCGCTCGTGGTGACCCTGCACACGGTGCTGTCGGAGCCCAAACCGCACCAGGCGGAAGTGCTCACGGAACTGTGCGCCGAGGCGGAGCTCGTGATCGTGATGACGGACACGGCGCTCCGATTGCTCGTCGAGTCCGGCGCGTGTCCAAGGGAGAAAGTCCGTGTGGTGCCGCACGGAGCGCCGGCGCGGATCATCGAGCGGGCTGCGAGGAACCCTCAAGAACCGCGGTCCACTTCCTCAGCCGTCGACGATCCTTTCCGGCTCTCGACGTTTGGCCTGATCTCGCCCGGCAAGGGCCTGGAGATGGTGATCGAAGCGCTGCCGGCGATAATCGAGCGGCACCCGGAGACCGTCTACACGATCGCCGGGCGCACCCATCCGGATGTCTCGCGCCGGGAGGGGGAGAGGTATCGGCTGATGCTGGAACGGCGCGTGCTCGAGCTCGGGATCGGCGCCCAGGTCGAGTTCGACGATCGGTTCCTGTCGATCGACGAGCTAGCGGGTCTGCTCGCTTCGACCGACGTCTTCCTTACGCCCTACCGAAGTCGGGAGCAGATCGCCTCCGGCGCGCTGACCTTCGCAATCGCTGCGGGCTGCGCTGTCGTCTCCACCCCCTACTGGTACGCCCAGGACATGCTCGCTTCGGGGGCCGGGCGTCTCGTGCCGTTCCGCGATTCGGAAGCGCTGGCCAATGCCGTCTGCAGCTACATCGAGCAGCCGGAGACGCTGATCGCGGCACGCACCGAGGCACAGCGGATCGGTTCGACGCTTACCTGGACGGCCGTTGCCGAGGCCACGGCTCGTGTCTTGCAGGAAGCTGCCGAGCTTGCGCCGCAGCGACGGCCCGCCGGCGTCGCCGATCTCCACCTGATGAGCTTGCGGACCGACCATTTGCTCACACTCGCCGACGACGTCGGCATCGTGCAACACGCGCACGGAATCATTCCCAACCGCAGCAGCGGCTACTGCGTAGACGACGTCGCACGGCTGGCGGTCGTCTCGCTCGCACTCGCCGGACGCGGCGAGGAGCCGATCTGGACGTCGAAGCTCTATCGCGCGCTCGCCTTCCTTCAGGCGGCCGCTGAGGACGGGGGGATGCACAACTTCATGGGTTACGACCGGCGCTGGCTCGACGAGCCGCACGTTGGCGACCATGTGGGACGCTCGATCTGGGCGCTGGGGGACATCCTGGCCACGGCTTGGATCCCCGCCGTCGTGCGACCGGCCGGCGATCTCCTCGACCAGCTTGTCGGCACGCTCGGTTATGACGTTTCCCTGCGAACGGCTGCATATGCCGTGCTCGGCCTCTCCCGACTCGACACGGACCGGCTCGACGCGGCCGCTCACATGCACCTCGAACGACTCGCCGAGCAACTCGCCGACGCCTACGAGCGGACCTGCTCGGAGGATTGGTGTTGGTTCGAGGACGAGCTCAGCTACGACAATGCGCGGCTGTCGCAGGCACTCCTCACCGGCGGCAGCGCGCTCGGCCGGCCGGAGCTCACCGAGATTGGTCTCGAGTCGCTGCGTTGGCTCGGCGACGAGTGCGGGCTCGACCAGAACACGCTCCGGCTCCCCGGTCACCGCGGCCGCCGCCGAGGCGAGCAGGCGCCGGGCGCCGGCGACGAGCAGCCGCTGGAGGCCGCCGCGCTCGTCGAAGCCGAGCTGAGTGCCTTCGCTGTCACCCACAAGGCCGAGCACGGAGTCCGGGCGATTCGAGCGTTCGAGTGGTTCCTGGGGCGCAACCGCCTACAGAAGCCGCTCTATGACTTCGCGACGGGCGGCTGCAGCGACGGGCTCGGCAGCGACGCGCTGAACGACAACGAAGGCGCCGAGTCGACGCTCTCGTTCCATCACGCGGCGCTGCTCCTCGACGCCGCCGGCGTTCGGGCAGCTGACCGCGAGACGGCGCTCGACCCGGCCGCGGCATGACGATCGTCGAGCTCTTCGAACGCCACCCTGGCAACCCGATCCTGACCGCCGGCGATTGGCCCTATCCCGTGAACGCCGTCTTCAACCCTGCGGCTGCCGTGTGCGACGGCCAGACCGTCTTGCTCGCGCGCGTGGAAGACCGCCGAGGGATCTCACACCTCACCGTGGCCCGCTCGGCGAACGGCCTCGACGGATGGGTAATCGAGCCCGAGCCGCTCCTCGCCTCCGCCGACGGGATCGCAAGCGAGCAATGGGGGTTCGAGGACGCGCGCGTCGTGTGGGTCGAGGAGCTCGGGCGCTGGGTGATCACCTGCACGGCCTACGGCCCGGCCGGGCCGGCTGTCTTTCTCGCCACGACGGAGGAGTTCGAGACCGTCAAGCGACACGGCGTGGTTCAGCACCCAGAGGACAAGAATGCCGCCCTCCTGCCGCATCGGATCGACGGCCGCTGGGTGTTGCTCCACCGGCCCAAGACGGAGTTCGGTGGCGGGCACGGCGAGATCGTTCTCTCCCGCTCGGACGATCTCGTCAGTTGGAGCGCCCCCGAACAGGTGCTCCAGCCTCGCGCCGGCGCATGGTGGGACTCGCTACGCATCGGCATCGGCCCACCGCCGATCCGCACCGAGCACGGCTGGCTGCTCCTCTATCACGGCGTCAAGGAGACCGTGGCAGGAGACATGTATCGCGTGGGCCTCGCGCTGCTCGACCTCGAGGAGCCGACGCGCGTCCTCCGCCGTCTCCCGACCTGGGTCCTCGCCCCACTCGCGGACTACGAACGAACGGGCGACGTCCCCAACGTGGTCTTTCCCTCAGGTCTTCTGCACGACGAGGCCAGCGACGAGCTCCGGCTCTACTACGGTGCCGCCGACAGCTCGATCTGCGTCGCCACCGCACGATTGCAAGACCTGCTCGAGGCCGTTCTCGCAGCACCCCGCGAGGCGTGAGCGCCTCGATCGGCCAAGCAGCTACTTCCCGCGCGAGGTCTTCTTCTTCGGCTTGGGCTTCGCCGGAATCTCCTTGCCCGCAGCCACCGCTCGTATCTTCTGCTTCTTCGTCGTCACGGCATCCTCCCTTGGTGGTTCCCGCCACCGTACTCACGTGTCGGTCGGCTGGCTGCACGATTCCAGCAGGGCCACCTGAGGCTCGACGCTTTGCGGCGAGCGCGGAGAATCGCCTGCACTCAGACGGTTACGCCGGAGGTGCGTCTTCACCTCGCGACTGTTTCCCATACCTCTCGTAGAGGCGGGGCAGCTGTACGTGTGGGTCGAGAAGGAACTCGTCCCGGCTGATGTCGATCCATGCGTCGACGTCTCGGGGGGTGCATCGTTCGGCGCCGGCGAAAGCTGCGATGGCAGCGACCGCTGGTTTCGGTGAGCCGTCGATTCGCCAAAGGCCGAAGGTGCGCTCGTGGGGAGCGAGATCGAAGGGCGGCTGCTGCCACAGCGCCGGGTCATAGTCGGAGTAGCACCAGAGGAATGCGCCGAGGCAGCCGGCGCGACGAAGGCCCTCCAGGGCCGCGGTCGTGTATGCGGCCGCCGCTTCTTCTTCGACCAGAGGCGCCGCGCCGGCCGTCTGCGCATATGGATCGTCATGGCGGTAGGTCGGGAGACCGAACTCGCTGAACAGGACGTCGCGACCATCTCCGAGCCAACGGGTTACGCGGGCCAGGAACGGGAGGAGCTCGTCGTCGGTTGTGCCGTTTGCCCAACGAGCGTAGATCGGGTAGCCGTGCATCGAGAGGAGATCGCATACCTGGGAGGCTTCGCGCGGCCCGAGCCGACGATCCTCTTCCAGGTCTTCCATATGCAATCCGACCGTGACGAGCGCCGTCGCGTCGGACCTGCGAATCGCCGAGCTGAGGCGGGCAAGCCATGCGTTCGCCGATGAGCTGCTCGGCGGGATAACACAGTTGGAGTTTTCGTTGCCGAGGTCCCACGCCCAGACCGCCTCGTGCCCCGCGAGAGCGCCGGCAGCCTCTGTGGCAAGAAGAACCTGCGCGGCGCCGACTGCCGGATCGCCGAACCAGTTGCGCAGGCCTCGATGGACGATCGTGCCACCGGCGACGACTCGGAAGCGAGGGTCTCCGTCGGAGCCTTCGAGCGCCCAGGAAGGGATCCAGTTCACTCCGCTCATGTGGCCGGTGAAAAGGGTGGGGATCAGCGCCAGCTCGAGCCCGCCGGCGAGATCAGCAACAAGGAGGAGCCGCCTGAGCATTTCGCGGTCGACCCTGCCTGGTGCCGGTTGGAAGTCTTCCCAGGTGAGAAACACGCGTACGGAGTCGAGACCGCAGGCGGCGATCCGGGCAAAGTCAGCTTCAACCTCCACCGGGTCGAAGTTCGACCACCAGCCCATGGCGGTGGACGCCGGCCAGTAGTTGACACCAACCCGGAAGCGCTCGCGGCGGTATCCCCGGCTCAGCGGAGGGCCTCGATGCCGGTCCGTTTGTCGCGATGGAGCTCGACGACCCGCTGATAGACAGCGAGGTAGTCGTCCACCATTCGTTCAACGTGGAAGCGGCCTTCCACCGATGCGCGCACGGCTGTCCGGTCGAGGGAGGCCGAAGCGTGAACGGCGGCGGCGGCGTCCTGCTCGGTGTCGACGAGGAAGCCGTTCTCGCCGTGGCGGATGATCTCTGGCATGGAACCGCGTCGCGGCGCGATGACCGGCGTCCCACAGGCCATCGCCTCGACGACGCTGAAGCCGAACGGTTCGTCGAAGTTGACAAGGTGCAGCAAAGCCCGCGCCCCACCGAGCAGGCCACCACGGCGGTCGGCTCCGACTGGGCCGACGTAGCTCACGCGATCGCAATCTAGTAGCGGCTCCACGAGCTGCTCGAAGTAGTCCCGGTCCTGGACGATTCCGGCGATAACGAGCGGCATGCCCGTGCGCTCGGCGACGTCGATCGCCTCCACGGTCCCCTTGTCCGGATGGATTCGGCCGAAGAACAGTAGGTAGTCGCCCGGCTTCTCCTCGAGCTCGAACTCGCCCATGTCGATGCCGTGGTGGATCGTGGCGACGTAGTCGAGGCTTTCGTGCCGGTCGGCGTCGCTGATGGCGACGTAATAGCTGCTCCCGTTGTACTTCTCGAACACGGGAACGATCTGCTCCGACGAGAACCCGTGGATCGTGGTCACCACAGGGGTCTCGACCAAGTGGCTGTAGGTGAGCGGCAGGAAGTCGAAGCTGTTATGGATCACGTCGAACTCGCCCGCACGTTCGAACACCCCCGAGATGTGGAGCGCCTCCCACGCCTTCGCATGCAACGCCGGATCCTCGGAATACCCCCTCGGCGACGAGCCAACGAGACGAGCGGTCGTGACGGAGTCGTCGGTGGCGAACAAGGTGACGTCGACTCCTCGCCTGACGAGGCCTTCGGTCAACAGGGACGCGAACTGCTCCCATGGACCGTATTGCCGCGGCGGCACCCGCCACGAGATCGGCGCCAGAAGCGCGACCCGCAAGGTCATGGCGCGAGAAGAGGGTGCCCTGCTCAGGAGCTTTCGCCTTTCCTAGACCGTTCCGGGCAGCGGCAAGGGCGCGCTTCTCAGCTGCTGGGCTTCGGCCAACGCGGCGAGCTTTGCGAGCGACTGCTTCTCGATCTGCCGGACACGCTCGCGGGTCACGCTGAAGACGAGCCCGATCTCGTCGAGTGTTCGCGGACGCTCTCCGTCGAGGCCGTAGCGAAGCTCGAGCACCGTGCGTTGCCGGTCGTCGAGGGAGTCGAGACAGCCCTCCAAAGCGGCAGTCCGGGAAACGCTCTCCGCTGCGTCCTCGGGGAGCGGGATGTCCTTGTCGGCCACGAGGTGCCCGAGTTCGCAGTCTTCCCCGTCCCCGACCGGCGCGTGCAACGACACCGGGGTCTGTGCGCTGCGCAGGATCGCCAGCACCTCGTCCATCGGTAGGTTCACATCCTTCGCGACCTCCGCCGGTGTTGGATCGCGGTACAACTCTGCACTTAGGTTCCGCTCCGAGTGGCGGATCTTGTTCAGCCTCTCGACCTTGTGTACCGGCAGGCGGATCGTTCTCGCCTTGTCCGCCAGCGCTCGAACTACCGCCTGTCGGATCCACCAGGTGGCATAGGTGGAGAATTTGAAGCCGCGGCGATGGTCGAACTTCTCGACCGCCCGCACCAACCCGATCGTCCCCTCCTGGATCAAGTCCAGGAACGGCAGGCCCCGGTTGCGGTACCCCTTGGCGATCGACACCACCAGACGCAGGTTTGCCTCGACCATCGCCTGATTCGCGCGGCGATCGCCGCGCTCGATCCGCTTGGCCAGCTCCACTTCCTGCGCCGCCGTCAACAGGCTGACGTTGGAGATGTCCTTCAGGAAGAGCTGCAGCGGGTCGAGATCGATCGCCTCAGTGGGTTCGCTTCTCACTCCGGAACCGATCCCCTGGACGGTCTCGGCTCGCCCTTGCTCACGCTGCCTCTTCGCGAAGCACGAGCCAGTGCTTGTACGCCTGGTACGCCGCGAGCGCTGCCCGGTCGTGACGACGCCGGTTCGGGAAGAACCGACCGAGAAATGCTGACCAGTCGAGCTCAGCACCGTCGGTGTCAGCGCTCTCCGGCACCCAAGCCTGCTCCACGAGCTTCGATACGACCGGCCAGCGACCGTCGAACTCACCGTGTCTACGCGACGAATCGACCATCATCAACGCTCCCGACGAGCGAGACATCCGTGCATAGAGATGGGGCGACCTGGAGGCCTAGCGACCATGACCTGCTCCTCTCGAGACTGTTGCTCTAGACGTTCAGAGAACGCAGCGCTCTCTGCGCATCAGGCCCGGTCTGCAAGTCGGAGAGGACGTTCCCCGGCGGCTTCCGCGCTAGGTCTACGCGCCCACCGACAGTAGCGGTCCCCGCCCGATCGTGATCCCAGGCCCCAGTCGTAATAGGGCCGGTGTTGGATCATCGAGCCACTTGCGCTCACGGTCTGGTCTTTTCTTCCGTCAAGTCGCCAGGTTCTTCTTCCTCGTTGCCAACCGCGTATCAGCCGAGCCGAGGAAAGCAGCACGGTCCTAAGGGTTCGACCGTGTTTCGCGATCCCAATGACAACGACCGGGTCTGGGTGCTCTTCGATCTCGAAGTCCGGGAAGATCCCGATCGCGCACAGGGTGGAGGAGAAGAACTTGCCCGCGGCCGCCCGACCTGCGAGTCGCCGCGGTGCGCTGCCTCATCGAATTACGAGGGCGGTGCGGCTGCGGACCCGGGATCGATTCCCGGCGCATCCACTCGCTCGCTCGGTTCAGCCGAGTAACCCGGCGCTCAGCCGGTTCGATGCCCGCCGGGGCCGCAGGCTCGAGCGCAGTCAGACGACGACCTGACTGCGTAGCGTGTGCGTCTCGGCGAGTCCCGCTCGGTCGTCCATCGATGTGAAGAGCTCGCGTGCCTCGGAGAGCGGAGCTTCGGCGCCGGGTCGGTTGAGCGCGAGCAGGCAGCGGGCGCTGCCGAGCAACATGGCGGCCTCCCCCGGAAGACCGGTGAGCTCGCGCCAGCGGATCACCGCGTTCTCGTAGAGCGTCAGCGCGTCGTCATGGCGTCCCTCTGCTTCGGCGAGAATCGCCGCCGCCGCAGTGCGCGCGGCGCCGGCGCGGCCAACCTCGATCTTCGGCTCCCTCGCCAACTGCTTGGCAAGTCCCGGCTCCTCGGCCAGCACGCACATCCGGGTCAGCTCGGCGAGAAAGAGCGTGCGGTACCGATCGGATCCGTCGCGTGTGACCTCCAGCAGCGCCCGCATCGAGGCAAGCGCACCCTCGGCGTCTCCGGAGGCGAAGGCGACGAGTGAGGCGACCGCTAGCGCAGGCACCGAGAGCTGCAGGTCCTTCGATGCGCGCGCGCTCGGCAGCACGCCCTCGACGACGGCTCGGGCCGTGGCGAGCTCTCCCCGGCGCGCGAGGACGAGCGCCTGGTACGGGAGGGCGAGCTCGATCGCCTGCAGTCCGCCCGCCTCCGGCCCGGAGGTCCTCACGCTCTCCACGATTGCCAGGAGCTCGTCCCAGCGCCCGAGGTCGAAGAGCATCCACGTCGACTCCGACTTCGACCACCAGTACGAGCCGGTCACCCCGCGAGATTCGCAGAATGCCTGCGTCTGCTGATGGAGCTCGAGTCCTTTCTCGGCCCCTAGCGCGGGCCAGGTGGCGTCGGCCAGGTTGAGGTACCCGATCGCAGTGGAGATCGCCGGAGCGTTCCGGAGGCGCTCGATCGACTCGCGAAGGTCGTCGAGACCGCCCAGGTCACCGAGCTCTGTGCGTGCGATGCCCCGGTACTGCAGGATCCTTGCGGCCTGGTCCTCGAGTCCGAACTCGTTGGCCATCGCGATGGCAGCGTTCGAACTCGCAATGCAATCCGCGGCGCGGCCGGACATCATCTCGTTCCCCGCCTTGCGCGCGAGGTAGCGCACGAAGCCGTGCCCCGGGGGGTGCCGTTCAAGCAGCTGCCGCGCCTCTTCCATCGCGGCGCGCTGGTCGGCGTTCGCGCCCCGGTACGCCCTGTATCGGCTCAGCTCGAGCAGCGCGTCCGCCTCGCCGAGCTCATCACCGATCGAGCGATAGAGCTCGGCGGCCCGTCGAACGTCCTCCTCGGCCTGAGGGACGGACTGCCCGACGATGGCCGCGCTGGCCTTGACCAGTAGCGCAGCCTGTGCGGGGTCGTCCGGGTCGTAGAGCGCAAGCGCCCGGCGGTGGAAGCTGTCGGCCTTCAGGAGATCGAGAGCCGCGGCCCGGTCGCCGGCGAGTTCGAGCATCCGTCGCGCATCGAGCAATGCCTCGGCAGCGAGCTCCTGGTCGCCTGCGGCCCGTGCCAGCTCGAGCGACTGCTCCTGGTGGTAGGCAAGAACGTCGGCGACGTCGCCGATGCGCTCGCCGGCCTTGGCCTCCAGCCACGCTGCAGCCGCGCGGTGTTTCCGGGCGCGCAATGCGCGAGGGATCTGCCCGTAGGCAACGTCGCGAACGAGCACGTGCCAGAACGAGAACTCGTTCTCTTCCTCGATCGAGCTCCGACGCGCCGGTCGCACGAGCTCCTTGCGAGAGAGCTCGTGGAGCGCGAGCTCCACCTCGCGCTCGTCGATGTCGCCCATCGTCGCGAGCGCACCCGACCAGAAGACCTTGCCGACCACGGCAGCGTCCTGGAGCAATGCCTTGCGCTCGGGTGAAAGCGTGTCGAGCCTGGCCGCGATCAGCGCCTGCACGCTCTCCGGAAAGGCGAGAGCGTCGCCCGGCTGGCCGAATCCGCGGTCGGCGACAAGGCGGACGAATTCCTCTGCGTAGAGCGGATTCCCACCCGCGCGCTCCAGGATGGTCTCGCGAACCTGCTCGGCCACCGTCTGGTCGAGCAGGCCTTCTACGAGCTCGCTCGTCTCCTGCTCCGAGAGGGGCGTCAGGTTGATCGTGTGGGCGTTCCGCGTCCCGACGCTCCAGGACTCCCGCTTCTCCAGGAACTCCGGACGCGCGGTGCAGAGAAGCAACAGTGGGACGCCTTCTGCCCATTCGGCGAAGTACGACAGGAAGTCGAGCAGGGCGGCGTCGGCCCAGTGCAGGTCCTCGACGACGACCACGGCGGGCCCGTCGGCGGCAATAGCCTCGACGAAGCGGCGCCAGGCGTGGAACGACTCCTCGCGCGACGCGCTCTCACCCGAGTCGACCCCGAGCAACGGGAGCAGCCTGGCCTTGAGCCAGTCGCGCTCCTCGACATCCGGCAGCATTTCCTCGAGCTTCGCCGACGCGACTTCCGGCGAGTCCGACTCGAAGATCCCGGCGTGCGTCTTCACGAGCTCGCCTAGCGCCCAGAACGTGATGCCTTCTCCGTACGGTGGGCATCGTCCCTGGCGCCAGCGAACGAGTTCTTCTCGCCCGTCGATATAGCGGGACAGTTCGGCGCAGAGCCGGCTCTTGCCGACGCCGGGCTCGCCCACCAGCGTCACCACCTCGACGGTCGAGCCGCGTGCGCACCGGTCGAAGAGGCTTTGCAGGAGCGTCTTCTCCGCCTCGCGCCCGACGAACGGAGTCGTCGTCGCGGCATCGAGATCGGCTCCGCTGCGCGACCGCGCGTCGACGGCCCGGTAGACGGGCACCGGCCGACGCTTGCCCTTGGCCTCGATCGGTGCGAGCGGGTGGTACACGAACGTCCGCTCGGTCTGCCGAAACGTCTCCTCCGACACCGCGACCGCGTCCACCGGGGCACCCGCTTGAATCCGCGCCGCCGTGTTGACCACGTCGCCGGCGACGATCGCTTCGCCGCGGTCCGGGCGTGCCTGGAGCGACACAAGCGTCTCGCCGGTGTTGATCCCGATCCTCAGCCGCAGGTCGAGCCCGGTGTCGCGCCGGTTCAACTCGGCGATCGCCTCGAGGATTCCCAGACCCGCGCGCACCGCACGCTCAGGATCGTCCTCGTGCGCCACCGGCGCCCCGAACACGGCCATTACCGCATCGCCGATGAACTTCTCGACCGTTCCGCCGTACCGCTCGAGCTCGAGCCTGACGGTCTGGTGGTAGGGCTCGATTCGCGCGCGGACGTCCTCCGGGTCGGCCTGCTCGGAGGCATCCGTGAAACCGACGAGATCGCAGAAGAGAACCGAGACGACCTTCCGTTCCTCTCCGCTCTTCGCAGTGGCAGCCGCGTTCAGCACGGCGCCGCACTCGCCGCAGAACTTCGCGGCGTCGGGATTCTCATGGCCGCACCTGGCGCAGTGCACGCACCGAGCCTAGTTCCGCCCCGCGACGCCGACAACTAGGCCGGACCGGCGATCCGGTCTTCCAAGCGGCCGATGCGACGAACGGCCGCGACGCCAGTTGCGATGCGCTCCGCGCGGCGGCGATCAATTCGCTCATGGCCGCCAACCACCTCGACGCGATCATCGCTCTGACGAACGGCCCGGCCTGGCCGACGAACGACGACCCGAACGCAGGTGACCTCAACGGTCACTTCGAGTTCTTCGTCAGCTCGTCGACGGCAGCTGCGGTGGCCGGCTACCCCACCGTCACCGCACCCGCCGGTCACGACGCGGGACTCCCGCTCGGGATCACGTTCATGGCCGGCCGCTGGGCCGAACCGCAGCTGATCGGGTACGCGTATGACTACGAACAGGCGACGCACATCCGTGTCGCGCCGCAATTCGTCCCGACCATCGGCGACGCGCTCTTCCCCGGCGTCCCGAACCCGTAGGCGCAGAGCCAGCCTCAGGGGAAGTCTCACGGCGGGGAACCTTGCTCAGGTTCCCCGCCGCCTCCATCTCTCGGCGGCGCGTCTGTGGCGGGTGCCGACCCGGTTCTGCAGCCGTCGATCTTGGAACGGCCGGCACCCGCGCGACCAACCCTCGCACCGGCGCGGCGGTCGAGCATCGGAAGGCACCCGCAGCGAGACTGCGGCCTACTACCGAGGTCCGCTCTGGGCCCGGTTATCCTCCGCCCAGGCCAAGCAGGGGAGACAACCCAGAAGGGGGTAGCAGATGACTCGAGTGAGGTTCGTCCTGCTCGCGGCAGTCTCCACGGTCGTGCTCGCGTTGAGTGCGTCCGCCGGAGCCGCCGGCACGACGGCCGGCACGGGGACCGTCGCCTCGGGGACCGCCGGCGCAGGTACGGCCGCCTGTCTCGCGCACATCATCGGCGGCCTGACCGCTGCCGACAGCGACTGGTCGGACTACTACACGGCAGGGTGCACCGGCCACGACGAGCCGGAGCTCGATCCCGTGTCGTCGGCGCCCGGCTCCGCGCAGAACATCACGTGGCGTGTGTCGCTGCCGGCCGACGGGACGTTCCCGGTGTCGAGCGTGGGGCCGACCTTCTGGTTCGGGGGCACGGTCAAGGACTCGAACCCGAAGAAGCTCGGCGGCGAGGGTTTCCTCGAGCTGCAGTTCTATCCCGACTCGTTCACCAAGCAGTGCACTTCCAACGGGGGCTTCAACGTCCAGCAGGAGCCGAACGTCTACACGGCGTGCTCGCCCGTCTGGACGATCCAGCAGCAGGGAAAGCAGATCACCGAGCCGGCTGCGTTCAACGGCATGATCACGGACGCCTCGGGCAAGAACCCGTTCGTCATGCACGCCCACGACGTCGTCGACGTCCACATCTGGGCCCCAGCGCCCACGGCCGCCTACCGTGAGCAGATCACGGACGAGACGAGCGACACCACGTCGAGCGTGCTCGTGCTCGACAGTCAGAAGGACGGGCCGCTGACCCCGGAGTTCTCCACGAACCAGATCGGCAACGCGCTCGACTGGGGCGGGGTCTGGGACACGCCGATGGCGTTCGTCTGGGAGATCGGCCACTCGGATCTCTACGGCGACCATCCCGGCCAGTTCTGCGTTCCGGGCCAAACGTTCTGCGGCTCGTTCAACTCCGACAACTGGGCCGGCTTCCAGCCGATTCGGATCTTCGACGCGACGTTCGGCGACGGGTCGCACCCGCAGAAGTGGGCGGTGGTCTCGGACACCGGCGGGAAAGCCGAGGTCCTCGGCAACTCGTTCGTGGGCCCGACCGATTGCACGACGTACGGCGGCCCGTACTGCATCTACCCCTGGTTCTCGTGGGACGGGGCGGCGCTCAACTACGGCGTGAACTATCCCGACACGGTCGACAACTTCGGCAAGGCGAACCAGTTCGCGCAGACCGCGAAGTGTCCGGAGGACGGCGTCTTCGCGGGACCGACCTACTGCGACCACATCGTCAAGTAGCGAGCATGAGGAGGTGGGCGCCGACCGCCGGTGTCCACCTCCCGTCTGCTGCGAGGCGGCCGCTCGAATGGCCGATCTCCTACGCGGCAAGCGCGAACAGGCGCCACGGCTCCGGGACGCCTTTCAGCTGATGCTCGCCCCGTGACTCGAAGCGTAGGTCCGAGCCCGCCACGAGATCCTTCACGGTGCTCGAGACCAGGATCTCCCCCGGCGCGGCGAGTGATGCGATGCGGGCGCCGATGGACACGGCGATGCCGGCGACCTTGCCGTCGGAGACTTCGCACTCTCCGGTGTGCAGCCCGGCCCGGATCTCGAGGTCGAGGGGGCGAAGTGAGTCACGGATCGCCGACGCGGCGGCAACCGCTCGCGCCGGCCCGTCGAATGCGGCGAAGAAGCCGTCGCCGGCCGTGTCGAGTTCGCGACCCTGGAAGCGGGCCAGCTCGCAGCGTACGACGGCGTGATGCCGCTCGAGCAGCTGCCGCCAGGCCGAGTCGCCAAGCGTGGCTGCCCGCTCGGTCGAGCCGACGATGTCGGTGAAGAGGATGGTCGCCAGGACGCGCTCGGGCCTGGCTCGGCCGGAGAGTTGCGCGACGAACCGTGCCGTCAGCGTCATGGCCGCCTCGTGAGCCTCGTCGTCGGCCCACGTGTAGATACCCCGGAAGGGCGGCAGCTCGGCGAGCTCTGCTCCCTGAATCCGCTCCGCCGTGTAGTGGCCCGGTCCTGGACGCGCGGGATGCGGGACGACGAGCGTGGGCACGCGCACCGCGGGGAGGATGTCCTGAACGTCGAGTTCCATGGCCGCGCGAGACGCCGTCAGCGCCGCCCCGGGACTGAGGCTTCGACGCATGTGCCAGACGAACCAGTCGCGAAAGTCGTCGTCGTCGGCGACCTCGGGTGCCCGCTGCCGCGCGAGGTTCTCCAGGTAGCCTCGCTTGCCCCAGCCTGCTCGGACGGCGGCCAGCTCCTGGCGCCACTCCTCCACCGTCGGCGCCCACGGGTAGTCGGCGGAGCGGGTGCCCTTCACCTGCGGGTCGAAGATGATGAGGCCGGCGCACCGCTCTGGATATGTGGCCGCGAAGAGCACACCGATGCCGGTGCTCGTCGACCCCGTCCAGAGCACGGCTCTTTCCGAGGCGGCCGCGTCCATCACGGCGCGCACGTCGTCCATGGTCGTCTCGATGGACTGCACCTCCCGCACACGATCCGAGAGTCCGGTGCCACGCTTGTCGAGCATCAGCACGCGAGCCGACTCGGCGAGACCCTCGACGTGGCGTACGAGCAGCGGCTGCTCCCAGGTGGACAGCAGGTCGCCGGTCGTGCCGCGGACGAAGACGAGGTCGGGCGGTCCCGAGCCGAGGATCTGGTACGCGATCGCGACGTCGCCGCTACGCGCGTAGCTGACTTCGGGAGGCCGCACTGCACAAGCTTCACGCACCGGAGGCCGGAGCGCCAGGACACAGACGGTCAGCCGACGAGACGACCGCAGAGCTCGCACATGACGGCGTACTTCTTCGTGCCCGCGGGAGTCACGGCGATCTGCCGACGCACCGGCCGGTGACGGCAGAGGTTCACCGGCGGCAGGAGACGCCGCAGCGGCGGCAGATCCGGGAGGTGGCGAATGGCGCCGCCGAAGGCGGGGCATCCCGCCTCGTGCTCGCGCCAGACATCGTTCACGGGCTGGCTCGTAATCGCGACCCAACCGCACGCTTCGCAGGAGACCCTGATCACGCATCCAGGGTACGCATGGGCTCCGTCGGTCGGCCGAGTCGCCTTAACATCAGGCCGAGTGCTACCCGACGGCGTGTATCACTGGACCGCGACGCATCCCGAGTGGGAAGGGCCGGTTTCGGCGTACGCAATCGACGACGGGGAGCGGCTGATCCTCATCGACCCGATCGCCGTGCCCGACGAGGTGCGGGGGCTGTTCGGGTCGCGAGAGGTCGTCACGGTACTCACCTCTGCGTGGCATGAGCGGGACGCGGCATCACTCGGGTTTCCGGTGTGGGCCCCGGCGCCGGACCGGCCCGAGGACCAACTCGTCCCGGCGACGCGCTACGCGATCGGCGACTCCCTGTTCGGGCTCGAAGCGTGGCCCGGACGTGAAGGCGAGCTCGACCTCGTGCTCTGGAGCGAGCGGATTCACGCGGTGATCGCCGGCGACACGCTGATCGATCTCGGCAACGGGCTGGAGATCCCCGCGAGCTGGCTTCCGGAAGGGGTCACGGTCGAGCAGGTCGCGACCGGGCTGAGGCCGCTGCTCGAGAAACCCGTGGCGATCGTGCTGCCGACACACGGCGAGCCCGCCGACCGTGCGGCTCTCGAACGCGCTCTCGCCTGAGCCGCAGTGGATGACGAACAGCCACCGATCTGCCCGGCGTGCGGCGTGACCATGGTCCCGGCTGGCCTGAGCGCACGGGCCGAACACGTGGGGGAGTGGGTCTGCCTGGAGTGCGAGGAGTCGGGAGAGCCGGACTCGGGCTAGAGCGGCTCTGCGGCCGCTTCGGGTGCCGGCGCCTTCGCCTCGGCCGCCTTCCGCTCTCTCTCCAGCTCCCGGAACTCCTCCCACACCGGCCCGAAGACGGCGCAGACCATCGAGATCGTGATCGCGATCAGCACGAACGCGAGCAGCGCGAGGATGACGCCGAAGGGGCCGAACGCCTGGGCGTTCTGGTTCAGCGTCGGCCCCATCCAGAGCGGTGATGTTCCGATCGTGCCGCCGAGGACGAAGGACCCAACGAGCGCCCCGGGGAGGAGCTTCCTCGTCGGCACCTTCCTGTGCAGCAGGAAGCGCGGCGTCCAGACCCAGTAGAAGGTCGACACGGCGAACCAGGCAGGGATGAAGAGGGGGCGGCTGGACGACGCTGTCTCGGTCGTCGTCACGAACATGGCCCCGAGTAGGCCACAGGTCACGAAGTACCAGATCGTGAACAGCACCTGGTCGCTCGCCTGAGCGGTCTCCACGCGCCAGGACCGCGTGTAGACGTCGCGGTAGAGCTGACCGATTCCGATGCCCCAGAAGAGGAAGCTGATCACCACCGCAAGGGTCGCCGCGACCAGGTTGTCGGTGGTCGTGCCGAAGGTCTGACGCACGATTTCGGCGGTGTCGCCGGTGAGATGCATGTGCGCGATCAGACGCTCAGCCAGCGCGGTCGTGTCGCCGCCCGACTGGCCGAAGAGTGCGACCGCCACGAGCGCAGTCGGGACAACCGAGAGCATGAAATAGGCCGTCGTCGAGGCGCCGGAGTTCTTGCTCGCCTGCATGTAGCGCTTGAACCAGAGGAACGAGAGTCGGCCGACCCAGGAGTGCGTCTGTCTCGCGAGCCAGGCCCGGATCCTGCCGACGCGTGTACCGACGAGCCCCCGGCGCTTGCTCATCCGCTCCCCCTCCGTTTGCGATCCCACAGAGTCGCGTTGATCTCCGCTCCTCCGACCAGCAGGCGCCCGAGCGCCCACAGGCTCAACAGCACAGCTGCGGCGAGGCCGAGCGCGCCGTACGTCCCCTGCTTCTGGAGGGCGTAGGGCGCGAGCAGGTACGCGGCGAGCATCTGCAGGATCCCGGCCCCGACCCCGACTGCGATCGCGCCCGGCAGGAGATCCCTCCAGCCGGCGTCTCGGTGCGGCAGCTGGGTCGACGTCCAGAGCCACAGCCCCGTGAACCCGATGATCACGAGGATGGTGGCGACGAGTCCCGCCGCCGGCGAGCGGGCGCGCGCCCAGCCCGCGAGGCCCGCGAGCACGAAGAAGGCGATCAGGATGCCGAGCAGCTTCGCCGCGTCGAGATACGTGGGCTTGGGCCGTGCGTCCCGGACGTCTCCCCAGGCGAGACGGTGCGTTCCGATCAGGACCCGCAGAACGCTCCGTGTCGCATAGAGCAGGATCGGTACTCCCACGGCGAGCGCGTACCAGGCGGAATGGGAGTCCGAGGCGCTGTGGAGCGAGCTCGAGATGATGCCGCCGATCCCGAGGTTGGTGCCGATCTGCTTCGGCGAGTCGGACACGACATCGGCAACGACGCCCAGTCCGCCGACGAACACCAGCCCGAGGGGCAGCAGCCAGATGAAGAGACGGTAGGCGAGCGCGCCGGCGATGATGCCGCCGGCCACCTCGACGTCGCGGTCGACCACCTCGAAGGTCGCGTCGAGCCAGCCGCGCCGGCCCCGCTCCTCCTGCGCCCGCTCCGACAGGCGGTCCATCCGGGCCTGCAGCTCCTGCTGGCGCTGATGCATGCGCTCCCGCTTGCCGCGTTGGCGCGCCGTTTCGTTCACGACACCGAGCTTAGAAGTGGCGCGTCACACGAACGTCATCTCCGGGGGATGATGCGTGGCCTAACCGCCGCGCGAATCAGGCGTCGGTAGAAGCACATGCGGGCTCGTTTCCTGCTTCTGCTGCTGGCTCTCGCCGCGTTGGCGGCCTGCGGGGCTGCATCCGCTCATGGCTCCCGGCTGCACGACTCGCACGCGTGCCCCGGTGCCACCGGGTACACGTGCGCGACCCTCGACGTTCCGCTCGACCACGCGCATCCGGGACGGGGGAAGCTGCACCTGCAAGTGGGGATGGGCGACAACGTCCACGCGCCGCGCGGCGTGCTGCTCGTGCTCTCGGGCGGGCCTGGCCAGCCGGGGCTGCCGATCATCCACGGCTATGTCTCCAGGGCGCTCGCAGCGGAGCAGGATCAGTACCGGATCGTGGTCTTCGACCAGCGCGGGACGGGCGCCGGCGCGCTCGACTGCAGGGCGCTGCAACGCCAGATGGGGAGTTCCGACCTCACGCCGCCGACGGCCTTCGCCGTCCGTTCGTGCGCCCGGAAGCTGGGAGCGCGGCGTCAGTTCTTCGGCACCGACGACACCGTCGCCGACATGGAGGCCCTGCGCCGGGCGCTCGGCGTCGACAAGTGGTCGCTCGACGGGATCTCGTACGGCACGTACGTCGGCGAGCGCTACGGGCTGGCCCATCCGTCACACGTCTCGAAGCTCGTGCTCGACTCGGTCGTGCCGCAGGTGGGGCAGACCGACCTCGGAGTGCCGGAGTTCGCGGCGGTGCGGCGCGTCCTCCACTCGGTCTGCGGCGCGGCCTGCGTCGCCGATCTCGCGACCGTCGTCCACCGCGACCACCTCGGGCCGCGACTGTTCGACGCGCTGACGTTCGACAGCATCGCCGACCCGACCTACCGCAAGTACTGGAACGTGCCCGCGGCATTGCATGCGGCGAGCCACGGCAACCGCAAGCAGTTGAACGCCTTTCTCGCCGCAGCCGCGCGCTTCCAGCGGTATCCGGCCGACCTGCTCGACCAGGGCCTGCACGCGAGCACGCTGTGCGCCGACTGGCGCTTCCCCTGGGGAACCTCGGCGGCGCCGCTCGCGGGTCGGGCGGCAAAGCTCCGAGCCGCCGTCGCGCGGATTCCCGCCAAGAAGCTCTATCCGTTCGACCGGCAGACCGCTTCGGGCAACGGTTTCGTGCAGCAGTGCCTGCCGTGGGCGCCGACCCCGCCGACGCCACTGCCGCACGGCAAGCTGCGCGTACCGACGCTGCTCGTCGAAGGCAACCACGACCTGTCGACCCAGCTCACCTGGGCGCGCCAGCAGCTCGCCCTGACCCCGCACGGGAAGCTGGTCGTCGTGCCCGGCGCGGGCCACTCGGTGCAGTCGCGCGCGGTGAGCGACGTCGGCCGGAAGGCCGTGGCGCACTTCCTGCTCGGTAACTAGCCGGGCCGCAGTTCCCTCGTTCGGGTGAGAGGAAAGGCCGGGCGGACGGTGGAAGTGTTCGCATGCTTGCTGCTGCTCTGGTCCTCGTCGCGCTGACGGCTCTCGCCGAGCAGCTCGACGTCGTCGTCGGCCGGCGGACGCGTATCTCGCTGGCCGGCCCGTTCCTCGTGGCCGCGGCGCTCGTCGGCGGGCCGCTCGTCGGCGCGTGCGCCGGGGCGTCGACCGAGGCGCTCACGACCGGCGATCCCTGGCGGAAGCGCGCTCTCTGCGCGGCCGCCGGCGCGCTGCAGGGGCTCGCAATCGGACTGGCGGGACAGCAGTTTTCGCACGACGGCGTCTCCGGCGCGGTGGTCGCGGCGGCTGTCGGCCTGCCGATCGGCTTCGCGCTGAACGGGAGGGTGCTGCTGCGCGCACTCGGTCCCGGCTTCCGGCTGCGCCGGGAGCTACGTGCCGCCTGGCATCCGCTCGTCGTCGCCTGGTTCCTGCCTGCGCCGCTGCTCGTCGTCTTCCTCTACGTCTTCGAGACGGCTCCGGGGCTCGCCCTCGCGTTCGCAGCCGGACTGCTGCTCGCCGCCGCCTGGGCGAACCGCTTCCGCCGCCGCCTCGAGCTGAGGCTCGCAGGAGAGCGCTCGCGCGCGCGCGTCGACGCGCTGACGAGCGCGCCGAACCGGTACGCGCTCGCCGAGGCGCTGACCTCCGAGCAGGCGCGGATCAGGCGCGGCGGACGCACCGCAGCGGTCTGCTTCCTCGATCTCGACCGCTTCAAGACGGTCAACGACACGTACGGCTACGCCGCCGGCGACCGGCTGCTCGTGGATGTACACAGCCGACTCCGAGGTGAGCTGCGCGCGAGCGACCTCGTCTTTCGCTGGGGTGGGGAGGAGTTCGTCGTGCTCGCTCCGCAGGTCGAGCGCGCGGAGCTGGCCGACTTCGCCGAGCGTCTTCGTCTGCTGCTCTCGACCCGGCCGTTCGCCATCGACGGGCGGCCGCGCACCATCACCGGCTCGGTGGGAGCTGTCCTGCTCGACGACGGGCGGCCGGGCCAGGAAGCCCTCGAGGCTGCGAGCCGGCTCGTCAAGAAGGCCAAGCAGACGCGCAACGCGGCCGTGGTCGAGCGCAGCGCCGCCGGTGCGGCTGCCTGAGCGGCGGCTTCCAGCCCCAGCCTGCGGCCGGGGCCGATCGCTGGCACCATGGCCGGCGAATGAAGGGGATCGCGACCATCGCCATTGCCGCAGTCATCTCGGTCACGGCTGCGACCACGCAGGCGGCGACGCACCGCACGGGCATCGCCCGGCTCACGCCCGCCCAGCGGCAGGCGATCAAGGCGGCCGGCGAATGGCACCGAGGTTGCCCGGTGTGGATGTCCGAGCTGCGCGTCCTCAGCTACCGCTACTACGGCTTCGACCAGCAGACACACATCGGCCAGATCGTCGTCAACGCGAAGGTGGCGAACCCGCTGGCCAAGGTCTTCGGGAAGCTCTACCGGCTGCGCTTCCCCGTCCGCGACGGAGCCTTCGCGTCGACCTACAGCTCGCACCCGGATCAGAGCGGTGACGTGACCGCCTCCTTCGAGTGCCGCAACGCCGCGGCGTCGCCCTGCAGCGGCAACGCCACCACGCATCACTGGTCGATGCACGCGTACGGCGAGGCCGTCGATCTCGACCCGCGCGAGAACCCGTATGTCGGGTGCGGTATGACGCGTGACAAGACCGCACGCTCGTACCGGAACCGGTCGTGGCACCGGCCGGGGATGGTGACGCCCGCCGTGCGCAGCGCCTTCGCCTCGGTCGGCTGGGGCTGGGGAGGTTCGTGGTACGGCTCGACGAAGGACTACATGCACTTCTCGATCAACGGCCACTAGGAGCCCGATGAAGAAGGTCCTGCTCGGTGCGGCGCTTGCCGCCTTGACTCTCGTTCCGGCTGCGTCCGCGAGCCGCGCACATCGAGTGAGCCTGGCGCTCGTGCCGCTGTCGAAGTCGCTGATCGGCCCGGCGGCGAGCTCGTTCTCACTCGCGTACAGCTCGGGGACGGTCTCGAACGCGAATGCCGCAGCCCACACTCCGGACGCGACGCCGAAGACGTTGAAGAAGCTCGGCCGCGTGACCGGCTACGGGCTCGAGTACGGCAACGCGTTCACGGGCGCTGCGGGCATCACCGACGTGCGCACGAGCATCGAGCAGTACAAGACCGCGGCCGACGCCCGGCGGGCCCTCGCGTTCTGGAAGAAGGAGGACGCGAAGCTCAGCAAGCTCGACAATCCCAGCTTCTCGGTCACGAATGTCCCGGTGAACGTGCCGGCTCCGGCCGCAGGAACGAGCCACTTCGCCTACCTGACGACCTATAGCGCGCCGAACATCGTCTCCGTCTCGGGAATCGACGAGCAGATCGCAGATCGACGCTACATCCTCGATGTCATCGTGACGGCCGGCACCGCGCCTCTGGCCGAGGACCTGGCGCCGAAGCTCGCCGCGAAGCTCGACGCCCGGCTCCGGCTCGCGCGCAAGGGGCGCCTGCACGCGAAGGCCGTCAGGCTGGCGAAGCAGGTGGCAGGGCGACCGCCCGGTGGGCCGGACCTGTCGGTGCTTGCGCTCCGCAAGTCCGATCTCGTCGGGAACGCGACCGTGAGCAAGGGATACCTCGCCGACCCGGCGGCGATCTCCGACTACAGCGTGTTCATGCTCCCGGCGGGCCAGTTCGACGCGCTCGACCAGGAGATCGAGTGGTATCCGGTCGCGAACGAGGCGAGCTTCTTCGCGGACTTCGAGAACGCTGCCTCGCTCGAGCAGCCCGGGACCACGGCTCTCGACCTCAGCAGCCTCGGCGACGGTGCGCAGGGAAGCGTCACCGTTGGCTCGTCCTTCAGCCAGGGCCAGGTGTTCTTCTCCTCGGGCCAACTCGCGGAGTTCATCTTCATGGCCAGTGAAGGCTCGATCGACAGCAACGACGTCATCAGCGTCGCGCAGGCCGCCGCGAGCCGGATCGACGCCGCCGGCCTCGGGAGCTAGGGTCCGCCGCATGGTCAGGAGGGGCGCGCTGGTCGCGGCGTTCGTCGCCCTTCTCCTGCCGGCCTCATCCGCCTCCGGCGCTTCGCAGATCAGGCTCGAGCTTCTGCCGCTGCCGAAGGCAGCGCTCGGACAGGCGGGACACTCCCTGTCTCTCGCGCCGGATTCCGGCGTGGACTCCAACGAGCACTCGGCGAGCCAGGCGACCGGCAACGTGACCGCGGCGCGGCTCAAGCGTCTCGGCCGCATCTCGGGCTACCTCCTCGACTTCGGCACGCCGTTCAGCGACTCGCCGGCCGTCAGCGAGATCCAGACGGAGGTGGAGCACTACCGCAGCCCGGCTGCGGCCGGCAAGGGCCTCGGCTTCTGGCGCAAGCAGGAGCTCGACGTTCGTGCGCTGAAGCAGTTCGGTCTGCACGTCTCCTTCCAGAAGGTCGTGCTGCCGAACGTGCCGCGGCCCAACTGGGCGTATCTCACCATCGGCAGACTCCACGGGCTCAGGGCGATCTACGGCGTCGACGCCCAGATGGTGGAAGGGGCCTACCTGCTGGACGTCTCGATCGCCGCAGGCTCCCCCGGGGCCGCGAAGCGGCTCGTGCCGGTGATCGCTCAGAAGCTCGACCGGCGGTTCGGCCTCGCACGGCAGGGCCGCCTGCACGGGAAGCCCTTCAAGCTCTCGCGGCCCAGGCCCGGCCCGCCGGCGCACGGGCCGAAGCCGAGCCGGATCGCGCTCACCCGCGGCGACGTGGGCAGCCCGGCAACGGTCCGGCACGCCGGCTACGTGAGCCCGAGAAACGCATTCGACGAGTACGCGACCTCCGCATACGACCTCGCCATGGTCCCGGCCGGCGCCTTCGGCGACCTCCAACAGGAGGTCTCGGTCGCGGAGAGCGCGCTCGAGGTGAAGTACTTCGCCGCACTCGCTGCCGGCGCGTTCGCGCACTCCGGCGGCGGGGGCACCGCGATACCGGTCGACCTCAGCGGCGTCGGCGACGACGCCTTCGGCGAGCTCCTCCAGATCACGATCGGCAGCAACTCGGCGTCCGAGGCGATCGTCGTCCTCTCGCGCGGGAAGTACCTCGACTTCGTCGTCGCAGCGGCCAACGCGAAGCTCTCGGCCGCCGACGTGCAGAGCCTCGCGCACACGGCTGCACACCGCCTCGACGCTGCGGTTCCGTCTGCCTAGCTAGAAGCTCAGGCGCCGACGACCTGGACGAGCCAGCGCCGGTCGCGCTCGCGGTCCAGCTCGATGAAGAGGACGCGCTGCCAGGTCCCGAGCTGGAGCTCGCCGTCGCGGACGGGCACCGACTCGCCGGCCGTGCCGAGCAGCATCGCCATGCAGTGCGAGTGGCCGTTGCCCTGATCCATGTCCTCGGGGCAGATGTTCTCGGTGCGCCGGTCCCAGTCGTCGTGCGCGTAGTAGCTCTCGCTCGGCACGAGCCGGCGGAGCAGGTCGCAGAAGTCCTCGAGGAACCCCGTCTCCATCTCGTTCACGCGCACGCAGCAGGTCGTGTGCGGGGAGTAGATGCAGGCGATTCCGTCGACGACGCCGCTCTCCCGCACCGCGCTCTGCACGTCCTCGGTGATGTCGTTGACGGTGAGGCCGCCGGCGGTGCGGAGGCGCGTCTCGTGCTGGAACACCTTCATCGTCACGGCCATTCTGCGGGAATCGTTACCCGACCCGGCGGTCGAACGGTCGCACCCTCAGTGGATCCTGCGGGAGCGGCGCCGGGTTGAACCCGCGCGCGGGATTTGGTGATAATCGCGTCCGACAGCTGCTTGTCTCGTCGTAGGGGCCAAAGCGGGTGGCTCGGGGGAGCGACTCGCTAGGCGCGACTGGTGGCCATTAGATGCGACAACCGAGCAGGGGGAGGGAACGATGCGTCGGTACTTACTGCCCGTTGTGCTGCTGGCTGCAGCGGCGGGCGTCCTATTCGTGGCTGCCGCCGGACAGGCGAGCGGGCGATCTTCCACATCGCTCTACATCGTCCAGTTCGCCGGTAAGCCGCTGGCGACATATTCCGGTGGCGTGCGCGGCTTCCACGCGACGAAGCCCGTCAGCGGTGCGCGGATCAACACGCACACGACCAATGCCGAGCGCTACCGCCACTACCTGACCAACCGCCAGCACACCGTGCTCAGCCGGTCCGGAATCGTGTCCAGGCCGGTCTACCGGTTCACGACGGTGCTCAACGGGGTGGTTCTCAAGATGACCGCCCAGCAGGCGTCCAAGCTCCGCGGCACTCCCGGTGTGGCGATGGTCGAGAAGAACAGGATCTTCACGATCAAGACCTCGAGCGGGAACAAGCCCGCCGCGCCTCAGGCGCCTAACGGCCCTCCTGGGTCGCCGGACTCCGGTCCGCAGCCGCCGACGCCCGCGTTCCTCGGCCTCACCGGCAATGACGGCGTGTGGCAGACGCAGTTCGGAGGCGACACGGAGGCTGGTGCCGGCGTCATCGTCGGCGACATCGACACGGGCTTCTGGCCCGAGAATCCCAGCTTCGCCGCGTTCCCCGGGGGCGGCCCCGCCGCCGGGATCATCAAGAAGAAGTTTCACGGCATCTGTGACACGACCGGCGAGGCTCCGGTCACCTGCAACAACAAGGTGATCGGCGCCCGCTACTTCAACGCGGCGGGTCTCGCCTCGGCGAATCCGGGCGAGTTCACCTCGCCGCGCGACTACGACGGCCACGGCTCGCACACCGCATCGACGGCAGCCGGCGACCCGGTCGAGGCCACCATCAACGGCTCCGACGCGGGCCCGCTGGAGGGCATGGCTCCGGGAGCACGCCTGTCCATCTACAAGGTGCTCTACGAGAACGCCGCGAACACGCAGGCGAGCGGCAGCGGCGCCGACATCGATGCCGCGGTCGAGGCCGCCGTGAACGACGGCGTGGACGTCATCAACTTCTCGATCGGCGACAACGTCGACACGTTCGGTTCCGACGAGTTCGCGTTCCTCAACGCCGCAGCCGCGGGCGTGTTCGTCTCGGCCGCGGCCGGCAACGCGGGCCCGGGTGCGTCGACGGTCGACAACGCGATGCCGTGGGAGACCACGGACGCAGCGGGCACGTTCGACGAGAGCTTCCCGATGACAGTCACGCTCGGCAACGGAAGCAGCTACCAGGGCGTCGGGCGCGGTTCGGGCGTTGGGTCCTCGCCGCTCATCGACTCGGTGAACGCAGGTGTCTCTGGTGCAAACCCGACCAATGTGGAGTTGTGCTTCTCCACGGCGTCGAACGGCGGCACCCCTGCCCTCGATCCGGCGAAGGTGGCCGGCAAGATCGTGCTCTGCAAGCGCGGCAGCAATGCCCGCGTGGACAAGGGCCTCGCCGTCAAGGAAGCCGGCGGCGTCGGGATGATCCTCTACAACGCCAGCGACGCGCAGGAGTTCGACGCGGACTTCCACTTCGTCCCGACCGATCACATCAACAACACCAGCGGTCTCGCGATCAAGTCCTACATCGGCTCAGCAGGCAGTTCCGCGACGGCCTCGCTCACTCCGACCACTGGGGCGCCGACGCCCGAGGCGCCGGTTGTCGCCGGCTTCTCGTCGCGCGGCCCGTCGCTCTTCAGCGGCGGCGATCTCGGCAAGCCGGACATCATGGCCCCGGGTGTGGACATGGTGGCGGCCGTCTCGCCGCAGAACCATGCCGGCAACCTGTGGGACAGCGAGTCCGGGACGTCGATGGCGACTCCGCACATCGCGGGCGTTGCCGCGCTGCTCATGTCAAAGCATCCGGACTGGTCGCCGATGGAGGTCAAGTCGGCGATGATGACCACCGCCAGCCCGCTCGACAACCGGGGCAACCCGATCCAGGGTGCAGCCGGCAACGCGAACCCGTTCGACATGGGTTCCGGCGAGGTCAATCCGGGTCCGGCGTTCGATCCGGGACTGGTCTACAACAGCGGGATCATCGACTGGGTCCAGTACAGCTGCGGCGTGGGCGTGCACCTGTTCAGTGGCAACACTGACCTCTGCACGGTCTTCCCCGCGATCAAGGCGAACCAGCTGAACTACCCGTCGATCGCCGCGGGTGCCCTGCCCGGCACCCAGACGATCACCCGGACGGTCACCGATGCAGACCCCGGCCCCGGCGGCCCGACCGACCACTACACGGTCCAGGTCACGAACCCGACCGGCTACGACGTCTCGGTGAGCCCGTCGCAGTTCGACATCAAGCCGGGCCAGTCGGTGTCGTACACGGTCACGATCACCCGGACGACGGCGCCGCTGAACGCGTACCGGTTCGGTCAGCTCGTCTGGACGGACGGCAGCGGCCCGCACCACGGCCACTCGGTCCGTAGCCCGATCTCGATCCAGGGCGTCGCGCTCTCCGCGCCGTCCACGGCCTCGGGAACGGGTGCCAGTGGGTCGCAGCAGCTGTCGCTGACCGCGGGCTACGACGGCACGCTCAACACGAGCGTGCAGGGCCTGGCCAAGTCCGCTGTGACGAGCGTCCCGCTGGTGCAGGACAGTACGCATCCGTTCAACATGGCCGCGCCGGCCGAGTCCGACGCCACCACACGGGTCGACGTGACGATCCCGTCCGGGCTGGCGCTGGCTCGGTGGGCGACCTTCGCCGATGACTACCCGGCGGGGAGGGACGTGGACATCTTCCTCTACCGGGTCGGAACGGGCGGCGTCCTGACGTTCGTCGGTGCGAGCTCCGGCGGCACCGCGAGCGAGTCGCTGACGATCGCCAATCCGGTGGCCGGCAGGACGTACGCGCTGTTCGTCAACGTGTTCGACGCGGGCGGCAACGGCAATCCTCTGACCGTCATGCCGAACATCTTCCTGGTGCCGACAACCGATTCGGGCAACATGACCGCCACGCCGACTTCGCAGCCGGTGACGCTGGGTGATCCGGCGACGGTCACGCTGAACTGGTCGGGTCTCGCATCAGGCCGGTGGCTCGGCATCGTGAACTACAGCGACGGGACGAACGCGATCGGATCCACGAGGGTCTCGATCACCAGTCCGTAGGTACCGCAATCGCATGGTCTGGCCCGGCTCCGCTTCGGTGGAGCCGGGCCGGCCGGCTTCCTTCCTCGATGGGCCCGCCTGGATTCGAACCAGGGACCAACGGATTATGAGTCCGCTGCTCTAACCAGCTGAGCTACGGGCCCCGCAGGGCCATCTAAGCCAAAACTCGGCTGCTCTGTTTGTCCGAGCGATCGACTCGCTCATCTGTTTCCACCCCCCTACGAGCGAGCCACTCCGTTCGCGTCGCACGGGATCGTGAAGGGGCCACGCGCGATCCCCGTCCTACCCTCGAGCAGTTGGAGGGTCCGCTCCATGGCCACGGGTTTCAGAGAGCCCAGCCCTGGGTGGTACGGATGGTCGAGGAAGACGAGGAGGAGCATCGTCGACGTGATCACGACCGCGACGCTGCCCATCATGGTCGCCTGCACGATCGCGCGCTCACCGCTGTCGGCGAAGAACAGCATGAAGACGAAGATGATTCCTGCACTCAGGTACAGCACGATCCAGAGCGGAGTAGGGATCACGCCTTCCGCTCCGTGCGTGCGGTCGGCGCGAGCGTCCTCGCGGTCGGTGCGTTCGTCGAGCCACTTGCTGTAGGCAGCCTGCTCGGACGCCGAGTGTGGCTGGGTCGTCTTCAAGGTGGCGAACATGACGATTCCCCAGGGGTTGTACGCATCCCCGAGGCTTCCCGACTCCATCCGCGGCCACTCCCGGTGCACGACGGACCGCGCGTAGCAGACGAGCTCACCCGAGAAGCGCCCGCGGACGGCCGCAGGCATGAGCTGGGCCGTCTCGAACTGCTCCGTCACGAGCTGCGCCTCTGCCTTTGCGCCCGAGCGCGACGTGTCGACGCTCTCGAACGCGAGGAAGACGACGAAGCCGAGAAGCACGGCGAAGCCGGTCGCGATGATGCCGAACACGCCCGCCGCGCGGTC